>Ga0334888_1000874_pt1 | contig 43235 bp, 37 predicted proteins | sample GraSluR1_MG_FD_207227 | JGI IMG/M metagenome (GOLD analysis project Ga0334888, IMG submission 207227) | Sludge microbial communities from methane-producing bioreactor in Wageningen University, Netherlands - Granular Sludge_3_08-R1 | ecosystem: Engineered > Bioreactor > Anaerobic > Unclassified ...
TTTAAACCTGTCCCTTTCATTCCTAACAAAAAACGCAAAGCGCTTAGCAGGTGAGGCTCTAAGTCCAAAGTATCTAAAGATTGGTAGGCATCTTTATCGCCAACGAATAAGAGAGAAAGTATTTCTTCCTGAATAAGAGGTGGTTCAGATTGGAATTTCACTTCATAATCATCTAAAGGTCCATCAGCTTTCAGAATAATATCATATCGATTTACCTCGAAACGTCCTTCCAAATGAAGCTGAGGAATAAAGCCAAAATAATCTCCAAATAGGACATATCCTTGAATCGGAATCGTTCTCACAACCAAGTCATAACTTCCTTCGGTCACGTCTAAACGACCTTTAATTTCCATAGAATCTTGTAAATTTTCAAGAGTTAATCCACCTTTAAGTTTTAAATCTATAAAACGTGTCTTTACTCGAAAATTATCATCAGTTTTTAAAACAAGTTTCAATTTAATTGGAATATTTAGGAACGAATCGTCTAAATTTTGGAAAATTGCCGATGAACTCTGGTTTTTATCTAAATGCGTTGTATCAATAAAACCATCATTCACTTGTATCTCCCCTTCGGCTCGGAGGTCAGAAAATTCACCTTGAAGCGTAATTTTTCCCTGCCAAGCACCTTGGAAATAATCAAACTGACCTAATAAGCCATTTTCTCCGCTAATGTCAAAATTTAAGTTGACTCCCGCCTCTGCTATCGTTCCTTCGGTATGAAAATCAAAACCGAACCATTGGCCATGACCTCTGGATATAGTTAATTCTTTACCATTTATCGTAGAAAACACATCTTCTAATTGAATTAATTCTTTTTCCTGTTGCACAACCTTTCCTTGGTTTACTTGAATCCAACCATTATATTCCGGCTTATCCGTGGTACCTGATAGGTTCAATTCGGCATTTCCGGCCAAATACACATCAAGTCCATAATCAGGGAGAGGGAGGTTGGTATCATATTGGCCGGTAAACTGTCCTTGTATGGTTTTGTCCTTGACATTGTAAGTTCCAGAACCAAGAAGATCAATATTTCGTGCATTCTCTTTCAAATGTAGTTGTTGAATGTCAATTTGATCATTTTTAAAACTTCCCAGAACCGAACCAGAAAAACTTAAAAAGTCTTCAACCTGAAGATTAAGATTCTGGCTCTCTAAGATCCAAATTTTATTTGAAACATCCAACTGTGCTTCAAGATCTCCTTGACCTATCACCTTATAAACATCGTCGATATCCTGTTCAAAATGAATACCTTGAATTTGAATATTTCCTTTTTTAAGAATTTCAGGATTTAAATACCTTTCGAAGCCGATTTTTTCATTTTTCTTAGGAAGTGCACTTTCACCTTCAATTACAATTTGAAAAGTGGTCCCCAATGGCTGTCCTTGATAGGTTAAGCCCTCTCCACGAGCAGTGATCCCAAAAAGCACATCATCCCAGGACCCCTGAGCAGCCAGCAGTATTTCTTGAATTTTACCTTGAAAATCATAGTCATTATCGGGAAATTCGAGATGACGAATTGTCCCATTTAAATTTATTTCTTTATAGGGCATTATTTCGCCCACCAATGACAAATCACCACCCAATAGTTGAGTCTCGCATTTTTCAATAAGTATTGTTTCCGGTGATATTTCACCTTGAAATTTAAAATCAGTTCCGGACCACTCATCATAACTCCAGGTTGGTGCAACAAAATCAGCAGCTATTTCCCAACGTCCTTCAGAATACAGAAATGATCCAACTCCTTTCCCAATCATTTTAAAAGTGCTTTCAGCAATAGGAAACGAAATAGCGTAATCCTTAAAACGAAGATTACCCTTTATATTCTTAATTTCTTTCTCGGTCTCCCCTTCGATCTCCCCTTCAATCACTCCTTCATGGTTTCGAAGTAACAAATCGGTTATGATCATCTTTTCTCCCAAGTAATTCAGGTGAGCCGTTAATTGGTCCCCAATAAAAGTATTATTCCAAAAAAGTGTTCCGTTGGTTACGGTTAAGGAAAAAGCCAAAGGATCACTGTTTGCCTTTTGAACCTCAAATTTACCAGATATACTACCAGTTAATGGGAGATCGTCTCCACCAATAAATTGGTCTATTTTACTCTTTTCGAAAGAGCCGGTAGCTTGTAATTGCTTTTTAAAATAGGTACCGTCTAGAGTTACCTTTCCATCGAATAAATATCCAACTGCTTGAAATAGGATTTTCTCTAAATCATACTGAAATTGCATTTGGATATTTTCAATTCGATATTTCTGATATTGGATCCATTCGCTATTCAATTGCCCTTCTGCCTTGAAAGATCCTGAAGAAAAAGTTGCATTCCCATTGATTATGCCTTTTCCAGTTATCTCGTCATATTGAATCTCCATTGGTTGGGAAACAAATTTGACATTTATCTGCTGATTGGAATATTTCCCTTTAATTTCTCCTTGAATCGGATTTTCATCAATGATTGATCCTGGAAGAAGTTGAAGGGAAAAACTTGAGCTTTCGGGCAAAAAAACTATACTTGAAATAATATCAATTTTAGGTTCGCCTGTTTTTAAATTGAGACTCCCAACTATTTCAGAAGCGTCTTCGAGTTGAAGGTCAAGATTTAAATCATAAGCATTTTCAATTATTCCACTTTTTATTTGTCCGTTTATTTGGATTTTAGGTTGATCTTTTAAGAACAATCGGCTATTCCCAAAAAATTTGATACTATTTTTCTCATCAGTAATATTCTGAATACTAAAATCTTGGAGCTCAACTCCATCTTCTTTTTGAATGAATAAAGCAGAAAAAGAGAAATCCATTTCGCTTTCAATGGTCCCTTTTAAAGTATCATCATTTAAAGAAAAAATCAGTTGACCTTGGAGAGGATAATTCTTATTGAAAACTTTATATTCAGCCTGAATTTCTTTTTCTGAAATAATATCACCGTTCATAGACAATTCAGGGTGATTGATGCGAAAGGATATTTTTTTATCTTTCTTTTGGAGGAACAAAGGAAAAGCGTCTAAGGTGTATGTATCGCTAGGAACACTCAGACTTTTAATATCAATTTCGAAATCCGGCACAACATGAAACTGAAAATCCTTAATACTTTGAATAAAATTGTTTGAATGAGATGAGATTACAGCTTTAGGAATAGTTGCGGCAATGCTCTTTTCTTTACCAAAAAAAAGACCCCAATTTAAAGAAAGATTAACTTGGGGAGCGTGAAAGGAAAAATCATTATTTTGTAAAGAGACTTCAAGAATTTTGATATTCAGAGGAAAGGAAAAACTCACCTGTTGGTAACTCAGCTGAATCGGTCCGGTATTGAAGGAATTTAACAAGCGATCAAGGGTAATGCTTGCTAAACGTTGAAACCCAAAAAAGAAAATTCCAACTAAAAAAAAGACCAATATCGTTATGGCGACTATGAACCTTTTCAAGATTTTACTCCAAAACCACAACGCTGCCCGTAAAAGAACCTTCTAAAACAAAAGGAAGCGAAACGACTTCAGAAAAAAAGTTTTTCTGAGTATCGCTGGAATAGGTTTCACTTTTGCTTCTCATTTCAATGATGAGACCATTCGATTTCAATTGTTTTACTTTTTCATTAATATAATTATCAAGATCAGCTTGCGGAGAGGACGATTGAATGTTTTCATCACTCCAACTCATGCCTCGAACCACCACCTCGGCTTCACCTGGAACAAAATCCCTTGGAACAAACAACCCAAAATCAAGACTTCTGATATCCTGACGATAGAGGTTTAAATCAATTCTTCCTTTTAAATCATTTCCTCTTTTTACATCAACTGGTAAAAAGAGATTTCTAAAGGTTGCTTCTCTAATGTCTGGAATAAATATTATTTTAATACTTATTTTTTCAGCTTTTATCGGTTGAAAAGGATTTTTAAAAATATCTTCAAGAATTTTTCCCAGATTATTCGAGGTATAACTGGAAATATCTATTTTACTTACCCAGAAAAATTCATCTTGAAAGTAAAATTCATTTCCATCAATCGATAAATTCACTTTAACGCTTCCCGGTCTTTGGCTGTCCAGCGCTTGGTCGATAGAATTTAAAATAATCTCTGGAAAAAACTCTACCACAACATTTTCGTCCTGAATGATCTCAAAGTTATTTTGAGACAAAATACCTGTTTCGTTGCCGATTTCAATATCGGCTTTTATCGCTTTGGGAATCACTCCTAATCGACCAGCTATCCCCGCACTTCGGTCCTCATCAACAATCCCTATTGGTTGAATGGGTGTGCCCACTTTAAAAGGAAAATCTTTGCCTTCTAAGCTAAAATTGACATACATCGAAGACAAAAAATAATTCACCTTTCCTTGATGGAGGAAGGGATGTCCAAAGGCTAAAATTTTGTTATCATCTCGCCAGGTTACCGTGCCCAAACTGACCACGTCAACATCACCATGTATTAATTGAACACCAATAGCGCTTCCTGGTTGAATTTCAACTGATTGTATGTTCGAACGTTGGCTATATAAGGTAGCAGGCAAAGAAACAATTTTCCGAGAAAAAAAACTGGTTTTTTCTTCAAGTCTTTTCCCAGCTCTTTCACTCAGTCCAATTGTAAAAATGACCGAACTGGGGGCAACCTGTAAAACCGTTGAAGACTCCGGTATATTCTCCCAGAGCTTAAGCATGGCTTCAATTGGAGTTACCACTCCGATCAAGTTATCTTTGGTTTCCCAACTATAAGCTAAGGCTCCGGCTAATTTTCCGCTAAAAAAAATAGGACTTCCGCTCATTCCAGCCGAAATCCCGCCCATTTTTTTTATTTTTTCATCAGTCACTTTAACCACAATATAACTTTGATTGATGTCCTTCCCTATGACAACATCCAATACTTCAACAGAAAAATTCTCAATCCTGGTTCCATAAAAAACACTCTTCCCTATCCCTTCCATATTACGCCGAATTGATTGAATCGGGAAAAAGGGAACATTCTCAGCATAACTACAATTTGGAAAACCTATTATTAAAAGGGTAAAACAAAATATGAGGAATATCCATCCTAACTGTTGCGCTTTCAAGAACTAACTATTCCTCCTTTTTGTATATAAGAACCCCTCGCGAAGTGATTTTAAATTATCAAGCACTTTTCCTGCTCCTAAAGCCACACAGGAAATCGGTTCTTCAGCTACATAGGTTGGAGTTAAAAGTGCTTTCCCAATCATCTCATCCATTCCATGAAGCAGAGCTCCTCCACCAGTTAAACATATTCCTTTTTCTCCAATATCAGCTGCTAATTCAGGAGGAGTGTGCTCTAAAATAATACGGGCGGCATCTACAATTGATGAGAGTGGCTCTGAAAGACATTTATAAACCTCGGAAGCAGTAATGGTGATCATTTTAGGAAGACCTGACACCAAATCTCGTCCTTTTACATCAGCTGCCTTTTCTTCTCGCGGTGGCACTGCCCATCCAATTTCAATCTTAAGAATCTCGGCAGTACGTTCGCCAATCATAAGGTTAAATTTTTTCCGAAGGTGTCGAATAATTGCTTCATCTAATTTGTCTCCTCCTACCCGGACTGATTGACTGATAACGACACCACCTAATGAAAGAACCGCAATATCAGTGGTTCCTCCACCAACATCGATAACCATATTTCCCGAGGCTTCTGCGATATCTAAGCCAGCACCTAAAGCAGCTGCCATTGGTTCTTCAATGAGAAAGGCTTTTCTTGCACCAGCATGATAAGCAGCATCTAAAACCGCTCTTTTCTCCACTTCTGTTCCACCCGAAGGGACACATATTACAATATCAGGTTTAAAAATACTCCTCCCGCATGTCGATTGTATAAAATGGGTCAACATCTTACGGGTTATCTCATAATTATCGATAACACCACCTTTGAGAGGCCGATGGGCTACAATGTATTCAGGGGTTTTCCCAATCATTTCCCTGGCTTCTTTACCGATAGCTAAGATCTTATTTGTCCCTTTAGCCAGCGCCACTACCGAGGGCTCATTCATCACGATTCCTTTTCCATTAACATAAATAAGAGTGGTTGCCGTCCCTAAATCAACTCCCAATCGCTTATTCCACATAGAGAAAATCCTCCTGTTTATTCGTAAACCCTCTTTATTGAGGCACCAAGTTTATGAAGTTTCTTTTCTAAATTTGCATAGCCTCGATCAACATGAGAAATACCATAAACATCAGTCGTTCCCTCTGCTGCTAAGCCTGCCAAAACCAACGCAGCTCCTGCTCGCAAATCCGAAGCAGTAACCTGAGTTCCAGTAAGTTTTTCCACACCAACTACCACTGCACTTCTCCCCTCAACTTTTATATTCACTCCCATTCTTTCCAGTTCTCCCACATGGGCAAATCGATTCTCAAAAACTGTTTCGGTGATTACACTAACCCCATCAGCCAAACAGAGAAGGGTCATAAATTGAGCTTGCATATCGGTGGGAAAACCAGGATAAGGCATAGTTTTAATATCGGTTGCACGAGGTCTTTCTTTCATAGATATGAATAGACTATCTTCAGATACCTTGGAAATTTTGGCACCAATTTCTTCCAATTTGGTAATAATAGAACGCATGGCAATGTGATTAACTCCCTTGATTTCCACATCTCCACCAGTAATTGCAGCTGCGACACAAAATGTGCCAGCTTCAATTCGGTCGTTGATGATTGAATAATCACAACCATATAATTTAGGAGTTCCGTATATAACAATAGTATCGGTTCCAACTCCTTCGATTTTCGCACCCATTGCCATAAGAAAGTTTGCCAGATCAGTCACTTCCGGTTCTCTGGCTGCATTCGCTATCACCGTATCCCCTGGAATAACCGAAGCCAACATCATTATATTTTCAGTTGCACCTACACTCGGAAAATCTAAGTAAATTTCACCGGGGTGTAACTGATCCGTCCAAGCTTCAACATATCCCGAATGCATTGATACTTGAACACCCAAATGAAGAAATCCTTTTATATGAAGATCTATAGGCCTTGAACCAATTGCGCATCCACCGGGAAGCGGGACTTGAGCTCTTTTTAATCTTGTGATAAGCGGTCCGGTGACCAAAAAAGAAGCTCTCATTTTTCGTATTAATTCGTAAGGAGCATCTGATTTTATGAGAGAGTCAGGAAAAATTTGAAAGGTCCCTTCAGCCAACTTCTCGATTTTGACTCCTAACCCTTGAAGAACCAAAATCATGGTATTTACATCTAATAAATCAGGAATATTCCTAATAATGGAGGGTGTCTCACTTAAAAGTGTTGCGGCAAGAATAGGAAGTGCTGCATTTTTAGAACCGCCAATTTCTACTAAACCTGCTAAAGGATTTCCACCGTTGATTACAAACTTTTCCACGCCTATTCTCCTTTTCAATCCAGACGCATTTTCATTTTAGAAAAATGCGCCCCTTGAATGCTCCTTTTTTTAGTTGTTTATAATCAGATACTTGTAATATTATATCTTATTCTCAATCACATTTTTTATTAATTATAATCTCTTTTTACCTTCTCATTTTGAGCTTTTTTCCTCAAGCGTTGAAACCGAATCATTCTTCTTTTTTTGGGTTGGTGAGTTAAATTCAAATCCAATTTTCCCACCTTCTTGGAGAATCAACCGTGCTTTAAAAAATTTCCCCTTCTTGGATTTAAAACCTGAAATAACATCTGTTCTTCCTTGAGTAATGAGTTTTTGAGCCTGGCTACGGGTAATGGTTTTCCCCAAAATTTTTTTCCATAAAGTAAAAGGACACCCTTCTTTCCATTGAATACAGGCAAAAGCGCTTCGGTTTTCCTGAACTGGCGAACCACATATTGGACAAGAACCAACATTGCTGTTCATTTTGGCCCTTTCACCATTATCTGGTTTTTCTTTAACCTTGGCTACAATCTCCTCGGTCAATTTTTTGATTTCATTTATAAATTCTTTTCGAGAAAATTGTCCCTTTTCTATTAAAATGAGTTTCTTTTCCCACTGGCCAGTTAATTGAGGGGAAGCCAACTCAATAACTGGAATACTTTCAACTAAATTAATAAGTTCAATCCCCTTTGGAGAAGGAATTAAAGTTTTCCCTTCCCTTTCTAAATATCCAACCTCGATTAATCGCTCTATTATTGCAGCTCGGGTAGCAGGGGTACCCAACCCCGACTCTTTCATAATATCCTGCAACTCTTCGTCTTCAACAAATTTTCCTGCTCCCTCCATTGCAGAAAGAAGAGATGCTTCGGTATACCGTGGTGGTGCTTTGGTTTCTTTTTCTTCAACCCAAACTTTTTCGGTTTTCACCGCTGTTCCAACTTCAGCTTCTGGAAGATATTCCGACTCTTCGGATCCGGCTTCTTTACCGTAAACTTTTCTCCACCCTGGCTCAACCAACACTTTCGATTTACTAATAAAATTCTCATTTTCCACCTGAGTTTTAATTCGTCTCTGAGCCCATATTGCTTCGGGATAAAAAACCGAAAGAAATCGCTTGCAAATAAGATCCAAAATTTTTTGATCATCTCGTCCCAGAGTATCCCAATCAATTTTTTCTCCGGTCGGTATGATGGCATGATGATCAGATACCCGGCTATTATCAAAAACTCTTCTATCTTTTAATGCCTTTTTTGAGTCAAAAGGGTCTTGGGTCAATTCATCAAAACCGCATTTTCGAAGCATATTCCATCCCGTTGTCACCTGGTCGACCAAATCATTAGAAAGATATCGGGAATCGGTTCGTGGATAAGTAATCAGTTTGCGAGCTTCATAGAGTTTTTGGGCTGAATTAAGAGTTCTTTTGGCAGAAAAACCAAATATTTTATTGGCATCACGCTGTAGTTCAGTAAGGTCATAAAGAAGGGGATGCTGTTCTTTGGTTTTTTTATCAGAATACTCTATCACTTTACCATTTTTCCCTTGAACTTTTTGCTCAATTTGTAAAGCTTGCTGTTGATCGTAAACTCGGTCTTCACCATCAATCCATTTTCCTAGATAAGCCCCTTGAGGTGAAGAAAATTCAGCAAAAATTTCCCAATAGGGAGTTGGTTTGAAGTTTTGAATTTCTTTTTCACGTAAGACTAAAATCGCTAAGGTTGGTGTCTGAACTCTTCCAACCGACAACAGAATTTTAAAACGAGCAGTAAATACCCGGGTTCCATTTATTCCCATCAACCAATCGCTTTCCGATCGACATTTGGCTGCTTCTGCAAGTAATTCCAGTCTCTCTCCTGGTAGGAGATTGTTAAATGATTGACGAATAGCAGGAGCAGTCATTGATGAAAGCCAAAGTCTCTTAAACGGTTTTTGAGATCCGGTAAATTCATAAATATATCTAAAAATGAGCTCTCCTTCCCGTCCCGCATCACATCCATTTATAATTTCTTCAACATCGTCTGATTCAATGAGATCTTTGATTATTTTGATTCTTTTCTCGTTTTTCTTAATAGGCTTTAAAAGAAATTTATCAGGAAGAATGGGAAGAAGGTTTAATCTCCATACCTTAAATCTTTTTTCATAATCTTCAGGTTCAGCTAAAGTAATAAGATGGCCTATTGCCCAGGTAATATAAAATTTCTCGCTTTCTAAGTACTCTTTTCGATTGGTAAATTTCCCTAAAACTTTTGCTATATCTTTTGCGACACTCGGTTTTTCAGTAATAATTAGAGTTTTACCCATACTTTACCTCGATTCCTATATAAAAAAATATATTTAACAAAGATTCCGATCCTCTCATCTTTTAACACAATCGAGCGCTGGAAATCTGTGTCATTCTTAAAAAAATGGAATCCATTTTTAAAAATATTAAAATTCCTTTTTTCAGCAAACTCTGGGTAGGTATTATATTGGACTGGTGTATATCCGTCAAATCATTCACTGATCAAAAACAGTAAGATAGCTGGGCTCTTTAAAGAGATAGCTCTGATCCCCAATCTATAAGGTTGACTCTACGATGGTGAATTTTTCCCGATTCAAAAAGATCTCCCCCATAACTATCATAGGCAACTAACAGTGGTAAATCCCGAACCCAAAGCCGAATTAAAGCTTGAGCTCCTAAGTCTTCGTATCCCAACAAATCGGAGCGAACAACAAAGCTGGATAAATAGGCCGCTGCTCCACCGCAAGTAATAAAATAGACTGAATTGTATTTTTCCAGAAGTTTTTTTATTCCTGAGCTTCGTTCACCTTTACCAATAGTTGACCTCAAACCTCTTTGAAGGAAATATTCCAAAAATTGATCCATACGGCTTGACGTTGTTGGCCCAACCGAACCCACAACTTTTCCTGGTGGCGTCGGGCTTGGACCAGCATAATAAAAAGTGGAATTCATTAAAGAAAAAGGGAGCTCTGATCCCGACTTGATATCAGCAATCATACGACGATGTGTCGCATCACGAGCACAATATATTTCTCCATTCAACAACACCTTATCACCGCTATGTAAGATTAAAACATCATCTATGCTCAAAGGTGTTTTCAAGATATATTCATTGACATTTTTCATTTCGATCACCAAGATAACATCTTTTGACGAAAAACATGACAGGAGCAAACCATCCCAACCGGAAGGCTGGCTATATGAGATGGATGGCTCTCAATACGAACCTCTAAACAAGTCATCTTCCCTCCTACTCCTTGAGGACCTATGCCGAGTTGGTTAATTTCATTTTTCCATTGTTCTTCCCATTGATGGTATTCTTTACATCGATTGGGCGTTCCCAAGGGTCGCCCAAGGGCACGGGAAGCAAGATACATAGCGTAAGCGGCATTTCCTCCAATCCCAATACCAACAATAAGTGGTGGACAGGCTCGACTGGCGTTTTTATCCAGCTCTTGCAAGACAAATTTTTTTATTTCATCCGAGGCAATTCCTGGAGTCATCATTTTTAAGGCACTAATATTATCGCACCCACCACCTTTAATCAGAAGATTAACACGAAACTCGTTGCCAGAAGTTTGTTGAATAAATACAATTCCAGGCGTATTATCTCCTGTGTTCTTCCCGATTAAGGGGTCAGATAAAATTGACTTTCGGAAATAGCTTTTTTGATAGGCTCGACGGATTGCTTCATTCAAAGCCTCTTGAAAGGTTCCCCCTGTCAACACAACTTCAATACCAATTGATACTTCTGCCATAACCATACCAGTATCCTGGCAAAGAGGAAGGCACTCTTCTTGGGCAATTACATAGTTTTCTAATATTTCGGAAAACATTTCACGAGCGGGATCGCTTTTTTCCTGAGTTAGTGCTCCCATCATGCAATTTTGTAGTTTCTCTGGACTCTTTATATTCATCTCTATCAAAGCGCTTTCCAAAGGCGATATCAGCTCTTCGTGCGAAATATATTTCATCATTGCTTCTCCTGAGGAAGAGGAATATAATCTAATTTTACTAAATCTTTCACCATATCCTGGGCTCTCTGGATAATTTTCTCAACTTCTTTCCGAAGTTCATTAAAATCTTTCTTTTTCTGTGCATGATTTTGTTCAACAGCAACCTGGGCAACTGCTAAAGCCTCTTCAATGAACAACTGCCATTCTTCCATACTGGGAATTATATAATCTGGATGGAGTCCTCTTTTCTGCGCAAATCGATAAATAGCCTTGGAAGCTGCTATGCACATATCGTCATTAATGCATGCTGATTGAACCGAAAGAATACCTCGAAATAATCCCGGGAATCCCAATGAATTATTCACTTGATTCGGGAAATCCGATCGTCCAGTCGCAACAATTTTAGCTCCAGCTTCCTTCGCTTCCCAAGGCCATATTTCCGGATTCGGATTGGCACAAGCAAATACAATGGCATCTTTTTCCATGGTTTGAATCCATTCTGGTTTGATTACACCAGGACCCGGTGTCGACAAGGCTATAAGCAAGTCTCGATTGGCGATTGCTTCAGCTTTTCCACCTTTTAAGTTATCACCATTGGTCATTTGGCACAGCTCCCATTTCCAGGGATGATTTTCTTCCAAATCCTTTCTTTCTCGATGAAGCGTCCCACTTCGATCGCAGAGGACAATGTTTTCGGCAAGAACTCCAGCTTTTATAAGCAAATGAGCAATTCGGATATTTGATGCACCTGCCCCTACCAATGCAACTCGAATTTTATCCAAGGGTTTTTGTACAACTTCAACTGCTCCCAATACCCCCGCAACCGTCACTAAGGCAGTTCCCTGTTGATCATCATGCCAAACCGGTATTTTCATACTTTTTTGTAAAGTCTCTAAAACAGTAAAACACTCCGGTTGCGATATGTCTTCTAGATTAATCCCTCCAAAACTCGGTTCAAGAGATTGGACAATTTGTATTAATTCTTCGGTGTTTTGAGTCTTCAAGCAGAGCGGCCAAGAATCAACTCCTCCTAAATAACGAAATAAAAGTGATTTTCCTTCCATAACCGGCATTGCAGCTTCTGGACCAATATTTCCCAAGCCTAAAACTCTTGTTCCATTCGAAACCACCGCCACAGTGTTCCATCGATTGGTGTATTCATAGGAGAGCTTAGGATCACCTACTATTGCTTTGCACACTTCGGCAACTCCTGGGGTATACCATATGGCAAAATCATGGTAGGACCTTACCGGACATTTTAAATTCATTTCTATCTTCCCATGATAAAACTCATGAAGCTTCATCGCTTCTATTAATGGCTGATTCAATTCCATCTCGGTTTTCTTTTGCATTTGAGGTCTCCTTATTTAAAGTCTATTCTTGAAAAACAGCAATGAGCAAAATAGGCGTCATCCTGAGGCTTCGTTTTTCGAAGCCGTGAGGATCTCATCCTTTTAATTTTTTCTTCCTTTGGTTAAAGGCCGAGGCTTTTTTCTTGAGTTTCTCGCTACCAAAATACATCAATTCTTAATTTTTTTTCGACTCACGTATCACTTCTCACGACTCAATGTTTTTAGGAATGATATTGCCACGTCGTTCAACCAAAAAACGGTTGGGTATCCTGCAATGACGATTTTAGATAGATATTTCCTTCATCGTCTAGAGACGCTATAAGCATTTTGCACCATTCATTCATTTATTCACTTAACGATTTTCCCTCATATTCATACAACTCTATTGGGAAATTTTACTACCATAATAATAGGCAGTGGTCAAAACATTCGCAAGAGTTCTTCACTGCTAAATTCTATCATCAATTTAAATTGTTATATTCTAATATGAGTCTACCATTAATTGAAGTAGGTTTTCATCTCCTTTTAAATCTGGTAGTATTGAGAGAAATTTGAAAAAATTAGTAATAGGAGGAAATAGAGTATGCCAGAAGCAACTGAATACCATCAACAGGGATTTAATTGTTGTGAGTCAACATTATTGGGATTGTGCGATCATTTAGGAAAAACCTGCCATTTCTTCCCTCGGTTGGCAACCGGTTTTGGGGGTGGGTTAGGTCATACCGGTGATGTCTGTGGGGCTATAACCGGTTCAATTATGGCATTGGGTTTAGAATTCGGGCGTGACCAGGGGAATGATAAAAAAACCCGGGACGATCTCTATTTATTAGTAGAGCATTTCATAAATGATGTAAAAAAAGAATTAGGAGCCATAGATTGCATTGATTTAATTGGTGTTCCCATGAATACTGAAGAAGGATTAAATGAGTATCGAAAAAATAATATGCACTTAAAATGCCGAGAATTCATTAAAACCATATCCCAAATAGCTAAAGAATATCTCGACCAAAATCGTCATTAACCAAACTATTTATGGAGAAATATCCAGTATTTGTCTATTATCCGACCAAAAATAAAAATAGTTTGAACATCCTAATAGGAGCATTACAAAATCATCCCTCATGGAACCAGCTTCAGTTTTTTTTTGTTCAAAAGAGGTTGAACTATTCTCTGCTCTCACTCATCACCAATCTGGTTTAATATTGATATCAGTTATGACCCCTGATTGTGAACAAGTTCAACCTCTTTTAGTAAAGTGTAAATCCATTAATCCCCAAGTTAAAATTTGTCTTGGAGGTCCTCACATCTCGGCAGAACCAGAATTCTTCCAAGGTCTTGCTGATTGGATGGTTATAGGAGAAGCTGAAAACCTCATTCAAGAGATAATTTCATGTGCTATAAATGATTTTTCCGTTATGAACCCGGTAATCCTTAAATCAAATCAGCGGGTTCATCTTGATCTCTATCCTCCCTCCCCTATTAAACTGGGAAAATATGGCTTCATCGAGATTACTCGCGGATGTCCCTATGGATGTTATTTCTGTCAGACAAGCTCGTTATTTGGAACCGATGTTCGACATCGCAGTCTTGAAGCCATATTTGATTACTGCCGAGAAATGAAGAAAAAAAATTTGACTGATATCCGTTTCATCACGCCAAATGCTTTAGCTTATGATTCGATTGATGGACGATCTTTAAACCTGAATTCTCTTTTTTCCCTCTTAGAAGGGATTAAAAAAATTATTGGTGAGACCGGTCGAATTTTTTTTGGATCCTTCCCCTCCGAAATCCGTCCCGATTTTATCACTCTTGAGTCAATACAAATTTTAAAAAAATTTTCTGATAGTAAAACTCTGGTTTTTGGCGGACAAACTGGGAGTAATCGGTTATTAAAAAACCTTCATCGAGGTCATTCTCGAGAACAGGTTTTTTCAGCGGTGGATCTGGCCATTCAAAATGGTTTCCAGGTAGCCGTCGATTTTATTTTTGGCCTCCCTGGTGAAAAAGAAGAAGATGAAAAAGAAACCGTTAAATCCATCCAGAAGCTTATAAAGCAAGGAGCAAAAATTCACGCTCATTCTTTCCTTCCTCTTCCTGGAACTCGTTTATCTGATGCTCAACCTACAAGCATGTCAGCATTTTTGAGGCATTTTTTGGGGAAGATAGCCCGAGATGGTTTCCTCTTTGGACAGTGGCAAACCCAGGAAAAACTTGCTCAAATTATTAAAAGAGATTATTAAATTGAAAAACGTTCTCCTCTCATTAGCGGAACTTTTTTTCCAGGAGGAGAGCACTCTATTCTATTTCAACAATAGCATCTATTGGTTTTAAAGTATGACCCTTCCGGTTTATTTCGCGAATAGCTTTTTCCAGTTTCTGCCTGGAAACCATAACAAAATGACCACATTTAACACATTTCATCCCAATATCAGCACCAATTCGGGTCACCTTCCATTGTTGGCTCCCACAAGGATGGCTCTTTTTAAGAGTTAAAATGTCCTCAACTTCAATTTTAATGATTCCCATTCTTCTTCTGGTTGTTGTTTATTCAGAAAAGCTTTCCTGACAAATAATCCTTTCCACCGGTCTTCTTGAAGTCGGCGGAACAGTCTTTACTGGGTAACCAAGAGGCGTAATCGCCACAACTCTTACCACATGAGGAATGCTACATATTTCCCGAATCTTATCTTCATCAAAATCTCCTATCCAGCAGGTACCCAGTCCTTTGTTCCAAGCCGATAATATTAAATGGGTCACAGCAATTGCCAAATCAACAGGCCAGCTTTCCATATATTTTCCAATATATCCACCTCTACCTATTGCACAGGCAACAACAATAACAGGAGCTTCTCCAATAAACTCTTGGCCGGCACATGCTTGAGCAATTAAACGTTTCTTTTTATCATTTCGAATCAAAATGAATTTCCATGGTTGGAGATTGTTAGCCGAGGGTGCCAATTGCACAGCTTCAAAGATCTCATTTAAATCTTGTTGGGATATTTCATCAGAACGATATTTTCGAATACTTCTGCGGTTCTTTATGATTTCCATAAGGTCCATAAAATCAAACCTCCCTTATTGCTAATAATCTTGTTTCGACTAATTCAAAGTACTTAAACGAGGTATTTTTATTTCAGTATAAGGCTGCAAGTTATAAGGGCTATCTATTATTTCAGAATTCGCTTCAAGGATTTTCTCCCATTTGGTTCCATCACGATAGTATCTTCTAGCAATATTCCAAAGGTTATCCCAGGGAAGAATGACATAGGAAGTGTATTTTTTTGACTCATCTAATTGTGTAGAAAGCTCCTGTATTTTTTTCTGGAGTATTTCAATTTGACTCAACTTGTTTTCGAGGTCTCTGGTTAAATTTTGTACTTCTTTTTCTACTCGTTTTTTTTCTTCCTCCAGTTTTTGGATATTTTCTGCTGACTGTTTTTCTTCCTTTAAAATGACCAACTCTTTGTCTATTCTATTCAACTCTTCCTGTTTTGTCCCCAAACCCTCTTCAAGGTCAAATTTTTCCTGACTCAGTCTTTCTATTTCAACTTGCAAATTATCCTTTTCCTGGTTCATAATTTGAAGAGATTGTTGGGTTTCTTCTATATGTTTTTGCCCATCAAGAGCTTCATATAACAAATCAACCCTTTCTTCGATTGCTTGTTTTTCCTGTTTTAAATCATCAATAGCTTCCTTGATAGTTTCAACCTCTGGAATACTTATTCCATATTCCTGAACAATAGTATTTATTTTCCCTTCAACTACTGATATTTTTCCTTCTATTGCATCGACCCGATTGAATATTTCTTTTTTATTTAATTCTTGGTTAAATTGTTCAAGTGTTCCAACTCGGTTTAAAACTTGATTCATTGAATTATTAAAAGTATCTAAAGACATCTTTAATTTTTCGTCATCAATTTTCTTGGAAATGTCAGTCTGAATTTTCTGATATTCTTCCTTCACTTCTTCAACAAACTGCTTTACATCAACAGTATTTTTTTCCAATAGACTACTCATTTCATCCCATTTATTTCCCCAATCTTGAGTGGTTGATTCCAATAATTGAATCTGTGCGTCAGTTTTAGCGAGTCGATCCTCTAATTCATTTTTTATATTCTGAAGGGATTGGACCTTCCCCTCAATAATGACCATAGTCTCATCACCTGACGTTTGTTTACTCCGAACATTTTCTAAGTTTTCCTGCAGTAAAGCAATATTTTTTTCATTCCCCTCAATTTCAGCAAGAAGCATCGCTTTTTCATTTTGAATGAATTCAATTTTTTGCTTTAATGATTCTTCATTTGCTAACAACTCACTAATTTTTGATTGCATTTCATCTAATGATTCAATATTCGGCAGAGAGATTCCAATTGCTTCAAGTTGATCCTGGAGCTCCAGTAAAGTTTTTTCCTGTCCAACCGAAATTTCATTTTTTATTTGGTCAAATTGTTCATTGATTTTTTCTGATAAATTGACCATTTGGCTTTTAGTTGCTTCTAAAGAATGGTTAAAACCATTTACTAAACTTTCTAGTTGATCTGAACGAGACCTGATGGCCTTTTGGGTTTCCTCCAGTTGGTTAATATTGGATTCCAAAACATTTGTTTTGGAATCCAAATTAGTTAGCTGAGTATTTATGAGCGAACTGAGGTTGGTCAGTTCATCAACGTAAGATTGTTGAGAAGTTTCCATTCCCTGCAGTGAACTGGAATAGCTATCAATTTGTTCGCGAATGGATTGTACTTGGCTTTCTACCGTTGTCTTCATGGTATTCATTTCACTTCGCAGGTCCTCAACGGTCTTTATCGAATCGACCAATTGCTTTTCTAGCTGTTGTTTCCAACTTTCAAATTGACTGGTTGTCTCAGTTAAAGTATTTTTAACGGTATCTAAGTTCGCATTGAGCGTTTCATATTCAGGAAGAATTGTAGAAAGTTCAGCTAATTGAGCAGATTGATTCTTAAGGTTGGTCAGTTCATCAACGTAAGATTGTTGAGAAGTTTCCATTCCCTGCAGTGAACTGGAATAGCTATCAATTTGTTCGCGAATGGATTGTACTTGGCTTTCTACCGTTGTCTTCATGGTATTCATTTTTTCTCTAATATCTTTTATTGATTTATCCGATTCAACTGTCTTTGTTTCTAATTCCTGAACTTGAAGGAACTTATTGTCCAGAGAGGTAATATTTTTCGTAAGTTGAGCAAAAGACTCTTTCAGTTGATCTATTTCAGAAATACGGGTTTTAATAATGTTCTGTTGGGTATTCAGTTCATCATGAAGGGTGGTTAAGGCTGTCTGGTTTTCATTTTTGAATTTTTCCAGTTCTTCTTGCCAATTACTTTGGAAAGATACCAGTTCTTGCTTTTGTTTTCCGACATTTTCTTGGAAAGAATCCAACTTTTCTATAAAAGAAAGCTTTTCGGATTCATTCTTCGTCCAGTTTTCTTCAAATTCCATTTTTAAAGATTCTATCTGGTTTAATAAGCTGTTTTTCTGGGTTTCAATTATTTCTGCAGTGTCAATAAACCTTTGATCGACATTTAGAGATAGAAGTTGGTCTTTTATGACTGGAATCTCGGTGCTCATGGTTTCCAGTTGGCTTAATTTTGTATTGAGTTCAGAGAGTTGCGTATCTTTATTCTTGCTTAAATGTCGTAATTCGATGAACGCCTTTTCTAACCCCTCGACTCGACTAACAGAATCGTTAATGGTTTGATCAAGCATATCAATCTGGGTACCGAAACTCTCGAAATTTTTTAATTTTTGAGCTAATTGATCACCTTGTTCGCTTAATACATTTAATCTGTCACCAGCTTCCGCAATACTTTTTTCATAAGAGGAAAAATCCGGTAAAGCAGAAATTTTTTCGGTGACTTCTGTAAGCGAAGTACCTTGATTTTTTATGCTCTCTTCTAATACCTTCATTTTCTCTGTCGTTCCAGTAAGTAACCCTTTCACTGGATATAAAAGTGAAAACATCACTAAAGACAGAATAATCGCAATAATAGCCAATACAAGTGAAGGCCAATTTCTCAAAAAATCACCCCCAACTCAATCTTATCTGTGACTTCTTGCTAAATCACAAGTAGAATAATTTAACTTTGTAATAATAAACTTTTCACTCTCTCGAAAACCTGATAATCGTCTACCGAAGCAGGATAAGAATACATATCCAAAAAAATGACCACAAAAAAAAGAAAAAAAAGAATTAAAATGAATACCCAATTCCGGTCGTAAACTCTTTTTTGACCAAGGTCAACATTTTGAATCCAAGTCGGTAATGCTTTTTTTCTTTTAATCATGCTCTTTCTCAAAAAAACAACAGTATTTTAGCTAAACATTTTCTTCGCCTGAACCTTCAACTATTTGCGCATATACTGCCCGGGCAAAATCTTTTTTAGTTGAACGATCAACAAATTTCAAAGCCTTAAGTAAATTATATTCCTCACCGGAAAGAGTACCATTTCTCAGCAAGCGATCTAGATCAGGTATGATAAAATGTGATAAATAAAGAGATGCAACCAAAAACTCTCGCCCTTCTCTTGACCTTAGACGAGCTTCTAATTTTTCAACAACCGACACATCTCCAGAACGATACATTTCAATTACATCTTCACCTGACAAACCGGGAATACTCTTAAAAACTGTATGGATAACAATATCTCCCAGTGGTTCCCCTGATTGAACTTTTTCTTTTACATCCCACAGTAATGGAGAAAAATCAATGGTTTCTTCGGTTAAATTAACTTTTATGTTTTTGGCGTCTAAACTTAATTCTTGTAATTTCTTCAATCCTCGTTCAATGATTGCCTGTCGGGGTTCCTGTGTTTTTTTCTGGTCAACAAGGGGTATTTTTGGAGCTTCTTTTTCCTTTTCCGGTTCAACATAACGTTCTTCAGTTTCAAATTGTTCCATTTCTTGGTTTTCAAAACTCATTTTTTGCTCAGGAGGAACAACAAAATCTTTTTTCAATCTCACTTCTTCTTGAGGTAGTTCTTTTTCCCGAGGGATTCTTTGCCATAGACGTTTCTCCTCGATTTCTTTTAAATCATTTTCCATTGTCGGAGGAGTTGGTCTTGCTTTAATTGGAAAATTAATCTTTTTTTCGGTAAAAAGACGCTTTTTTATCTTCGGTTCCTCTTCAAAATCCTCATTCTCTTCTTTCCAAAGCTTTCTTTCCCGAGCGCTTTCTCGAAGAATAAGAATAATACTGATTAATATAGCAACAATTAATATCGCTAAAATCAAACCAATTATATCTTGAATTCTTAACATACCTTGCATAGGCCCACCTCTAACCCTTTCGATCAAAATATATGTTTTTCCCTTGGGCAGAAAGAGGAATTCCCATTACTACGTCATCCTGAGTATAACCCATTTTTCTTGCTAACGCCCCCACTCTATACATAATACGATTGTCAACATTTAATAGTGAGGCAGTTTTTACCGCTGACCCAAGAGCAATACCCAAATCAAGTAAACGAAACATACATTGAGGCCCTTTAAATTCGTTTTTCTCAATCGGCTGCAACTCTTGACAGGTATCTAACCCACAAGCTCCACAATTTAAATTCATTACTGCTGCGTCCTTAATTCCTATTAATACTAAAACTTCCGATGCAACTAGATTTTTCCCGTCACGAATAAAACCTGGAATGTTTTTTTCCTCGCCGTACCGAATCATCCCTTCTCCAATTTTTTGGACATCATCCCCTTTTACCACGTGAACATGAACAAAATCAGTTCCACCTGATTTAGGAGCCGTTCGGGCTGCAATTGCCATCAATTCTCCAATTTGCTCTAACACTTCTCTCATTCTATCACCTCTCGGTAGAAACGCCTCTCTCTGGCTTCTATAATAACTGAAAAACCTTTTTAGGTCCACCTTCTTATCAATGATCCTTTTTTAAAGCAATTACCATGATGATTTGAGTAATTCGGCCATTTCTGATGACTGGAAAGGTCGTGGATTTTCAGTAATATTTTTACCGATATTATTAATATTTAAAACCGATATTAATTTGTCAAGAGGAACATTAAATTCTTTAAATCTTTTCCGTAAATGGATTTGGTCAAGAAAATCTTCAAAAGCCAGAGCAAATTCCTCTGCTGGGTCCTTCTTTCCAGTTTCTTTAATACCGATTTTGTTAACAATATGTAAGTATTTTTTAGAAAACACTTCTCGATTAAAACGAATAACCTGGGGCATCAGAATCGCACAGGTTTCTCCGTGGGAAATAGAAAACTTTGGCCCAATAAGATGAGAAAACCCATGAGCAGGTCCAGATGATGAATTTGCAAATCCCATAGCACTCAACATGCTTCCTTTGGCTACATATTCACGGTTTAAGAGGTTCGCTCCGTCTTGAACCACCTTAGGAAGATATTTCCAAAGGAGTTCAATGGCTTCTAACACCAGTGCATTACTAATCGGGTTAGAACGAGGGCTCGTATAAGCTTCGATTGCCTGTATTAAAGCATCTATTCCAGAAACAGCTGTGAGATAAGGACTCATTGATAAAGTAAAATTAGGATCAATGATAACTAACCGTGAAATTAAAAAAGGACTGCGAACGCTTCTTTTAATTCCAGTATCAACATCGGTTAAAACCGAATTACTGGTCATTTCCGAACCGGTTCCTGCCGTCGTTGGAAGTGCGATCCAAGGAACACCGGCCTTAACTATTGGTACTCCTTCAAAAAAAGGCTGTATGGTTTTTCCATTCCCAATCAAACCGGCAATAACTTTCCCACAATCAAGAACACTTCCTCCACCCAGTGAAATAACCATTTCACAATTAAAATCAATTGATTGTTTTAATCCTCTGTTTACAGTATCCAAAGAAGGTTCGGGTTCAACCTGGTCAAATATAGAATATATGATCCCATTTCGATCAAGAGACTGGGTAATTTTATCGAGAATACCACTTTCCTTAACCGACTTTCGGCCGGTTATAATGATCGCTCTTTTCCCAATATTTACCAAAATTTTACCAATATCGTTCCCTTGGTTGGTTCCAAAAAATATTTCCCTGGGCAAACGAAAAACAAATGAATCTCCCATTATTACTTCCTTTTCCTTTCTTTTTTTTTCGAACTCTAAAACCAGTATTAAATTTTATTTTATTCTTATCCATGCTTATTCTATCAACAAAAAAATAAACCGAATTCTTCTAATTTCTATCCTAAAAATATAATAATGTTTAAAAAATCCGTCATCCTGAGCAGTGCTTTTCCGCGTGAGGATCTCATTTTTTAATTATTTTAAAAAAATACTAAATGAGATTGCCACGTCACTTCGTTCCTCGCAATGACGGAACAGTAGAAAATCAAATCCCCCTTACCCCCTTTTCTAAAGGGGGAGATTCATTTCTGAATGAGTAATTTTCATCCTCATCTGGTGCTGCTAATCAGTATGAGGGTCTATCCTGAAAATCTAAGGGCACGATAAATCAAGCCCCTACCAAAAAATATAAAATTGTAGTGGCGACAATTTATTGCGTCCGATTCATGGAACGACATGCCATGGCATGTCGAATCCTTGTTTTCGTCATCATCTAGCGCAAACAAGCAACATAAATACCTATCCTATCAAGCTGACAATGCAACTTTCATCTCGATTTTTTTCTCTCTTAAATTCTCCTCTTTCTCCTTTGGTAGGCTAAATATGGAAACCTCTAAATATGATAATATCCCTAAATACCCTATTCTACGGAGTCTCAATAATCTTATCACTAGGCTTCAACATTATGAAGATTTTTAAATATTAAATAATTGGACAGGTTAAAGTAGATTTTACTTCATGAATTTTTTGAATTTCTTTAAGCAGTCTTTCCCCAATTTCTTGGTTATCCTCGGCTTCAACCAAAAGAATAAGGTCAAAAGGACCCATCACTCGATCTATTCGAATAACCCATGAATACAAAGCTAACTCTTTTTTAACATTCTGTGCTTTCCCAACCTGAATTTGGAGAAGAATATATGCCTGAACAGCCATAGTTTCTCCTTGACACCTGACAATCTATTTGAATTAATATTTATTAAATTAATAGAATTCTAAATAGAAATTTTTCTATAAAACAACCCAGCTCACACCAAAAAAGAGAATTTTCATCATTGATCTTTAATAACCAATTTCTCCTATTCTATCCAATGAAGATATCAACTTTTGAATTTTTTTATTATAACATGTAACTCATTTTTTGAGGTATTTATGTTAAAGAAAATGAGATGGTTAAAGAAGATTAAATTCACTAATTAAAAGTGCTACAATAACTCTGGTTTTAGATTTACTCGCCAGAAAAAAGCTGAATACCCGGGAAAGGATGATGAAAACATGAAAAAGAATAGGATGGGAAAGCTTGACCTACAGGTTACTGAATTTTGTTTTGGTGCTCTTCCCATGGGACCTCTCCAAGCAAATATTCCAATAGATTACGGAGTTCACTTGATTCGTAAAGCCTGGGATAATGGAGTAAACTTTTTTGATACTGCCGAAATTTATCAAACCTCCACTTACCTTCGAGAAGCTCTGGTTGATTTTCCAGAAGCTATCATAGCTACGAAATCTACTGCATCGACCTATGAAGAAATGGAAAAAAGCATCAATAGAGCTCAACAGGAACTAGACCGATCTATGATCAACATTTTTCATTTACATGCAGCCCGGTCTACAGCAGCAGTTTTCGAAGAAAGAAAAGGTGCATTTGAGTGTCTAAAAGATTATAAAAAGAAAGGAATTATTCAAGCAGTTGGAATATCAACCCACGCCGTTGACGTTGTTGAAAAAGCAGCTGAAGAACCGGATATTGATGTTATTTTTCCTATCATTAATATTGATGGAATGGGTATCATCCGGGGAAATACTACAACAATGATTAAAGCAATTCAAAAAGCTTCCATAAGGGGAAAAGGAATTTATGCAATGAAAGTCCTCGCTGGTGGTCACTGTATTGATCGAATATTTGATGCTATCGAATTTGTACGCAATATCCGAGAAATTAGCTCAATAGCAATAGGTGTGGTCAGGGAAGTCGAATTAGATTTTCATCTCCTTCACTTCAATCAACAACCAATTTCTAAAGAACTCATGAATCAGTGTCTAGATCGGAAACAGAAAAAACCGGTTATGCTAAATAATTGCCGAAAATGCCGATTATGTGTGGAAACCTGCCCCTCTGGAGCGATTACCATGGGATCTGATCGACCTTTAATAAACCTGGAAAAATGTTTAACTTGTGGATATTGTTTACCTGTTTGTCCTGAATTTAATATCCGCTTTGTCTAACCATTTCTCGATTGCTTATTTTCAGTGTATTTTTTTCATTTTATATAATTAGCAAAAAAATCTAAGCCAGAATGACTTTTGGTTTTTCAAAACCATTAAAGGTTGTCGCCGAAGCCCATGAATAGGCACCAATATTGGGAACGAACACCAAGTCATCCAATTGCATCTCGGGCATCAAAACTCCATCAGCAATAACATCGACTGAGTCGCAAGTTGGTCCTGCCAATATGCAAGGATATTTTTCACTTTCATCTTTAAAAGTATAAAATTCAAAAACTGATTTATCAAAAGGAATAGCTGTAAATGTCCCATAATATCCATCGTCTAAATAATACCAGTTTTTACCCGAGCGTTTCGCTCGTCCTATTACTTTTGAAATCAACAATCCAGCACTTCCCACCAGACTTCTTCCCGGTTCGGCAACAAAAGTACAATCTCTGCCAAAATATTCCAATAAGAGGGGAGTGAGTATTTTACCCATCGATTCAACACTCACTTCGATATTTTTAGTCTGGTAAACCTGAAGAGGAAAACCGCCTCCGATATCAATGGTATGAAGGTGAATCCCTTTGGATGCTGCCTGTTCGAAAATTTCTACCACTAATTTGAGAGAAGCAATATAATTTTCTACATTCGTGCAAGGTGAACCGACATGAAAACTGATACCAATTGGATTCAAACCAGCATCTTGTGCCTTGAGTAACAAATCCAAAGCTTCATTGGGTTCGGCACCAAACTTATAGGATAGATTAATCCGACTACCTACCGAAGGTGTCTTAATCCTTAAGATAACCGACGCCCCTTGAAAAACCCGAGCCATTTTCCCTATTTCATCAAAATTGTCGTAAGTCAAACGGCTAACGCCACTATCCTTGGCAAAACGAATACCTTTTTTTCTTTTAATCGTATTAGCAAATATCATGCGTTGTGGAGAAATACCGTGGCTTAAAACCAATTGAATTTCTTGAAGGGATGCCACGTCAAATGAAGATCCAATTTCCCCTAAAACCTGGATAATATAGGGATGTGGATTTGCTTTCAAAGCATAATAAACTTCAACCCCTGGGAAGAAAGATCGAAAAGCCTGATAGTTATCTATTAACCTCTCTCGAATTATAATAAAAAGTGGAGTGTCATGCTGTTCAATTAACTTGTCAATTTTATCATAGCTTAAACCAAACACACCGGCTGAAAGGTTACTTTTCTCCAAAAATAATCAACTCCCGCTTTTATAATATGGAAATTATTAAATACCAAAATTGGAGCAAAAAGAACGATCATCCTTAGGAGGAAAAATTTGAATCAATACTCAAGAAGTACTTGCTCTGACAACTGTGAAGTATAAACTTTCATCACCGGATTTTCAAGAGTTTAGAACCATCGAGTCAACAAAATTTTTAGACGACCGCTGCTGGCTCGATGGTTACTTCAAGTGTTCTTTAATGTCCAGCGCTATTTACTGGCTTACCGGAATTTCTCCTTCTACTCCTTCGACAAACCACGAGAAAGACAAGATATCTTGATCAGACATTTTTTGCCCTTCAGCAATTTTCTCATTTCCATTTTGGTCTTTTATCGGACCCCAGAATACATCCCAGGTTCCATTAATTATTTTTTCCTGCTCTTCTTGAACCAAGGTTTTTACTTCTTCCGGCACATCTTGGCTAAAGGAGGTAAGTTTTACAATTCCCGTATCCATACCCCACCAATCGTCAATTGGTTTCCAGTTTCCTTCAATAACCTTTTTTATTATATCGACATAAATTGTTGACCAATCCCAAACCGAGGAAGTCAGGCATTTCGTCGGAGCATAGCTGGACATATCATTGTTATAACCAATAACATATACCCCTGACTCTTCAGCAGTTTGTGGAGTTGACCCAGAATCGGCATGCATACCAATCATGTCGGCTCCTGCATCAATAAGTGCTTTAGTAGCTTCTTTTTCTTTTCCAGGATCAAACCAAGAATAAAGCCAAACAACCTTCACTCTTGCGTCGGGATTCGCCTTACGGGCTCCTAAGGTAAAAGCATTAATCATACGGATTACTTCAGGGATTGGATGGGCTGCCGGAAAACCAATGATATTACTTTTTGTCATGCTTCCCGCCACTAACCCCGATAGATATCGAGCTTGGTACATCCTACCAAAATAGAGACCAACATTGTCAGCCATTTTATACCCCGAACAATGCATGAAAACTACGTCTGGGTATTTCTTAGCAACTTCAATAACCTGGTCCATATATCCAAACGATGTGGCAAAAACCAGCTGCGCTCCGTTTCGAACAAATTGTTCCATAACTCGTGCACAATCTGGCCCTTCTGGGACCGATTCAGCATACATGGTCGTTACCCCGGGAAACGCTTTTTCTATTGCTTGGCGTCCTTGGTCGTGCATATAACTCCATCCCCCGTCACCAACTGGACCTACAAAAACAAAGCCAATCTTGAGATCTTCCGCTGGAATCGGATCAAAAGCTAGAGCAACCGATCCCATGGCAAAAAAAACCACCAGAATTAATAACCATACCCATTTGTTCATTTTCTTATGACACTCCCTTTCCTTATTTAGTAAAATTAATGTCAAAAAAATTATACTTGATTTTGGTTCACTTATTCACTTTCTTCGCGAAAATAAGGTTGACCCAAAGAAGCTGGAGCTCCAAACAGGATACCCTTGCCTTTTCCAATTGAAATAAAAATGAGGACACAAACCGTAAGAAGATAGGGAAGCATTAGAAGTAAAGGCGTTGGTATGCTCGTTCCAGTTGCTTGAAGTCTTAATTGAAAAGCTTCTACGCCTCCAAAAAGATAAGCCCCTAAAGCAGCCCGGGTTGGATTCCATATTGCAAATATAACCAGAGCCACTGCAATCCAACCTCTTCCTGCAGTCATTGATTCAGTCCACATTTTATTATAAGCTACTGAGAGATAAGCTCCGCCTATGGCAACGATGCCACCACCAATTGCCACTGCTAAATAACGAATCCGATTAATGTTTAATCCCATCGCATCAGCAGCCCTGGGACTGTCACCTACTGCTCGTAAGTTTAAGCCTATCCGAGTCGAGATTAAAAACCATGAAAGGAAAATAACCAGGAAAAAGGAAAAATAAACCAGCAGGTCATGATTAAAAAAAATCGGACCAACAAAAGGAATGCGGTTTAAAACTGGAAAAGGAGTTTTTAATAAACCTGGAATGGTCTTACCGATGAATGCTTTTCCCATAAGGGAGCTGACCCCGGTTCCAAATATTGTCATTGCCAAGCCACTTACCACTTGATTGCCTCTTAATGTGATAGAAATAAAACCATGGATAAGAGTTATAAGAGCTCCTAAAATAAAGGCTGCCATTATTCCCAACCAAGGATTACCGCTCACTAAACTTACAGAAAAACCCGTGAGAGCTCCTATAAGCATTATTCCTTCTAAACCCAAGTTTAAAATTCCCGATTTTTCGATGATAATTTCCCCTAAAGTTGCAAATAAAATGGGAGTACCACTTCGAACTGCTGCAGCCAGAATGGAAACAACCATTTCCACTTAGCGCTCATCTCCTCTAATAAACCGTATTCGGTAATTCCTAAAAAATTCTCCCCCTAAAACAAAAAACAGTATTAATCCTTGCAAAACCAAGGTGCTAGCGATGGGTAATCGCATTACAATCTGCAGGCTTTCGCCTCCTACCTGAAGGGCACCAATAAGAAAGGAAACCAGCATAACCGAAATAGGATTCAAACGAGCCAACCAAGCAACAATAATCGCAGTAAATCCGAATTCTGCAGTAAAACCATGCTGTAGGCGTCCCTGTAAGCCTGAAACCTCACACATTCCGGCAATCCCTGCTATTGCCCCAGATATAAACATAATTAGGACAATATATCTTAAATAATAAATACCAGCATATTGAGCTGCTTTTGGGCTTTCGCCAATAACTTGTATTTCATACCCCCAACGGGTATAACGAAAGATAAACCAGAAAAAAATTGCAAAAAAGATTGCAATAAAGAGCCCGTAATGGATTCTCGTCCCAACGAGAAGAGGAATCCGTGCCGCCTCAGGAAAAGGAGCAGTCATGGGAAATCCCAAGCTATCTGGGTCTTTCCACGGCCCATAGATAAAATAATCAACCAGGTGTATAGCGATATAGTTAAGCATTAATGTAGTAATAGTTTCGTTTACATTCCAACGAGCTTTTAAATATCCTGCTATAGCGGCCCAACTTCCACCAGCAATACCAGCTAATAAAAACATGATAAAAAACATCATCCAGTGGTTATCTACATAAAAATACCGAACTGCAGCAGTCGTTGCCAAAGCTCCCAAAAAGATTTGGCCGGCAGCACCAATATTCCAAACGGTGGCTTTAAAAGCCAAAGTAACCGCTATGCCTGATAGAGTTAAGGGAATGGCTTTTACAATGGTTTCACTAATTCCATACCAATCACCGAATGCGGTTTGAAACATTCCACGATAAGCTTGAAGTGGGGATACCTTGAGAAATGCTAAGAAAATTGATCCACCGATCAAGGCTAACAATACCGATATGATAGGAAGAAAAACACTTAAAAACCAGGAGGAATAAGTTCGTTTATCAACTCGAACAGAAATACTCATGCAGAAACCTTTTGAATATTTTTTAATGGAGTTCCTGCCATCATCAAGCCTAAAACTTCAGGTGTGATCTCCTGTGGTTGGTCAACAATTCCCATGATTTCTCCTTTACATATGACGGCCAGTCGGTCACTCAAAGCAACTAGTTCTTCTATGTCTTCAGAAATTAAAAGAACCGAAGCCCCTCGGTCTCTTTCTTTTAGAATTTGTTCCCGAACAAATTTGGTAGCCGCAACGTCTAAACCCCATGTTGGATGCATAGCAATAATAACTTGAGGTGAATCGCTGAGTTCTCGCCCTAACATTAGTTTTTGAAGATTGCCCCCGGAAAGATTCTTTACCGGATAGCGACTATGAGGAACGGCAATATAAAATTTTCGAATTAAATAGCGGGCATATTGATCCACTTCATACCAATTAATTAATGATCCCTTTGAAATGGGGTTTTTCCAATACTTTTTCAAAATTGCATTTTCATCGACCATCATATTCGGAATTAAACCAACTCCACGTCGGTCAGCCGGAATATATCGAAGACCTTTATTTATAAAATATCGGGGCGGTCGGTTGGTAAGTTCATGTTGATTTATTTTTATTTTTCCTGACTCGATCCTTCGTAAGCCTGATAGCGCTTCGCATAATTCCTGTTGACCATTCCCTGCCACACCAGCCATTCCAAGTACTTCTCCTTGATGTATTTGTAACGAAAGATCTCGAATAACCTGAAATCCACGATCACCACGAACTTGAATATTTTCAACATCGAAAACTAAAGGACCGGATAATTTTGGTTGCTTTTGAATCGAAAAAACAAATTTCTGCCCCATCATCATTTCCGCTAATTTTTCCTTGGTGGTTTCACAGGTAAGAACCGACCCAACTTTTTCACCTTTGCGAAGAATGGTTACCCGATGGGATAACCTCATAACTTCATCCAATTTGTGTGAGATAAAAATTATTCCATACCCTTCCGATGCCATAAAAGCAAGCATTTTAAATAAATTCTGGCTTTCTTGAGGAGTTAATACTGCCGTTGGTTCATCGAGAATGAGCAGTTTTGCCTTCCGATAGAGCATCTGTAAAATAGCTACCCTTTGTTGTTCCCCGATCGACAATTGCCAAACAAATGACATCGGATCTATCTGAAGACAATATTTTTCCGATAATTCCATTATCTGCCTTTTTATTTCTTGTTTGGGAAGAATTTGAGGAAGATTATTTAAACCCAAAATCATATTTTCCCAGACGGTTTGACCAGGAATCAGCATAAAATGCTGATGAACCATCCCTATTCCAGCCCGAATTGCATCAAAAGGTGAACGAAAATCACATTTTTGACCATTAATAAAAATGTTTCCCGAGTCGGGAAGGTAAAGACCATATAAAATATTCATTAATGTTGATTTACCGGCGCCATTTTCTCCTAATAAAGCATGAATTTCTCCATATTTTAAATCAAAGTCAACCTTTTGATTGGCTATAACGCTCCCAAAAGTCTTGGTGATTCCTTTCATTTCAACGCCACTCATCAACTTAACCTCCAAAAATGAATACCTTCCACCTTAGAAAGAACAATTTTACTCTACGAATTAAATATGGGCAAAATAAAAGTATCGCTGAACAGAATACCAAGAAAAAAACTGGTTTTTTTATACAGAGTAGGTTAAAACTTACCCTGTTGAGGGCATAAAAAGTACTCGTTGCAAATTATATCAAATATTACTGGTTGAAAAAAAGCATTATATTTATTAATATTGCACAAGTGTTACTATTTATGTTTTATCTTTCGAAATACTTCTCCAATTTGAAATATTTTATTCTCGGAATAATCCTTTAGAAGGAGAGCGATATACCATGAAACACACCATAACCCTCATACCGGGAGATGGCACCGGTCCAGAGATCACCAATACGGTAGTCCGTGTTCTGGAAGCAACTGGTCTCGAAGTTGAATGGGATGTTCAGGAAGCTGGGTCTGATGTTCTTGAAAAATATGGAACCCCGTTACCAAATCATGTTCTTGAATCAATAAAAAAGAATAAAGTCGCACTCAAGGGTCCGATTACGACTCCGGTTGGAACTGGTTTCCGGAGTGTAAATGTCGCTCTTCGGAAGGAACTGGATCTCTTTGCTTGTGTACGACCTTGCAAAACCTATCCAGGGGTTCGGTCGCGATATGAAAATATTGATCTGGTTATCATTCGGGAAAATACCGAAGACCTTTATGCCGGTATCGAGTTTGAAGTAAATAAAGAAACCACGACTCATTTAATCCAAAACATAAAAGAATTAAGTGGTCACTCAATACGCAGTGATGCCGGTTTAAGTATTAAACCAATATCGGTTTTTGGTTCAAAGCGAATTATTACTTTCGCATTTGAATATGCCCGTCAGAATAAACGGCACAAGGTCACTGCTGTTCACAAAGCGAATATCATGAAATATTCTGATGGTCTTTTCCTTCAGGTTGCTCGTCAAGTGGCAACAAGTTATCCGGATATAGAATTTGAAGATCGCATTGTTGACAATATGTGTATGCAATTAGTGCAAAAACCAGAACTTTATGACGTATTAGTTCTCCCCAACCTCTATGGTGATATTCTTTCTGATTTAGGAGCTGGTCTGGTTGGAGGTCTAGGTGTTGCACCTGGAGCAAATATCGGCAATGACTATGCTGTATTTGAACCAACTCATGGAAGTGCTCCCAAATACAAAAACCAAAACAAAGTAAATCCTATTGCTATGATTCTTTCGGGAATGATGATGCTTCAGTATATCGGTGAAAAAGAAAAAGCCCAGAAGTTGGAAAAAGCTGTTGCCAAGGTTATTCAAGAAAATCGTTTTGTAACCTATGATATGAAGCCTATTTCCGATCAACACCAAGCAGCCAAAACCCATGAAGTTGGAGAAGCTATTAGCCGAATTCTTACCAAATAATTCTAAAAATTGATTAAAAGGGGTGTCCTTCCATGAAATATTTACGGTTTCTAAAACCTGATACCAATCAGTGGAGTTGGGGCATTATTGAAAAAGATTCAATCATAGAAGAATTTTCCGATTCTTATTTTAATTCATCAGAAAAAAATGGATTTTCGCTTAATCTGTCTCAGGTAAAACTAGGATCACCCACTCTCCCATCAAAAGTTGTTGCTGTAGGCTTAAACTACCGCGACCACATCCAAGAATTCGGCCACCAAGTTCCCGATCATCCTATCCTGTTTATCAAACCATCAACAGCGGTTCTTGAACCAGGAGGAACTATACTCCTTCCCCAACAATCAAACCAAGTAGATTTTGAAGGCGAGCTTGCAGTGGTAATAAAACAAACTGCCTATCAGATAACCGCCCAAGATGCTCCAAATTATATTCTCGGTTATACTTGTTTTAATGATGTCACCGCTCGTGATTTGCAGAGCATTGATGGACAATGGACCCGAGCCAAATCTTTTGATACTTTTGCCCCAATCGGTCCGTGGATAGTTTCCAAGTTAAACCCCAACCGCCTCCAAATCCTCACCCGGGTAAACGGGACAATTCGACAACAATCAAATACTAAACATCTGGTTTTCCCAATAAACGAATTAGTTGCCTATATATCTCAAATTATGACTCTACTTCCCGGGGATGTTATTGCAACCGGTACTCCATCAGGCGTTGGTCCTTTAAAACCAGGAGATCGTGTAGATGTTGAAATTGAGGGAATTGGAATTTTAACCAATCTCGTCAGGAAAATATAGATTATGTACCATGTTCTATTGATAATGCTAATCCTGATAGGTTTGGGAATCGTTTTGCAGATTTTTAAAATATTCCCGCCGGGCACTGCTTCTCTACTAAATAAATTTGTACTGTATATTTCTTTCCCCTGCTTGGTTTTTCGGTCTTTACAACCAGCAACTATTGAAGCCGCTTACTGGAAAATCCCACCGTTAGCTCTTTCCATCATAACCATCATTTTTCTGCTTTCTTATGGTTGGGGAAAATACCGATTAAAATTCTCCCCGGCAAGTAGTGCAAGCTTTGCTATGGGGGCTGCTTTTGGCAACACAGCTTTCCTTGGCTATCCCTTTGTTATGGCTTTGCTGGGTGAAAATGCGCTCCCTCCGGCAATTTTTTTTGATCAGATGGGTAACTTTTTAGTAGTCTATACTGTAGGGGTAGCCATCTGCGCGTATAGTAAGGACCAGAAATTTTCTTTTACTAGTTTCAAAGAAATTTTAAAATTACCACCCTTTTTAGCTTTTATTGTCGCTTTGCTCCTCAATGGGGTTTCGATACCTGCAGTCTTTATGGATTCCATAAAACGATTAGCCGATACCACTGTCCCAGTTATTATGATTGCCATTGGTTTATCGCTTTCAATAAAGCATCTATCACGCCGTTTGGTTCCAATACTTTATGCCACCGGTATTAAGTTAGTCCTTCTGCCAATATTATTTTTAATTTTGACTCGATTCATTCTTTTTGAACCGGTAACCCGACAAGTCATGGTTATTCAATCCGCGACTCCCACTCTCATGAGTTCTTTTGCTTTAGCTTCGCTTTATTCACTTGATACAGAATTATGTTCCAGTATTATTTTTACTACAACGATCATATCCTTTGCAACTTTACCGTTATGGAACTTTATCCTTCACTATTTCTAAGCGAACTCGTAATGGTCCGATGGTATAAATATCGTTTTCTGCTATAGCATTAATTAAAACTTGATCACTCAATTGAGAGAGCTGACGGCTTACATCGGTCAGGTTCAGAGCGGAAACCAAACCGATTCTTCCTCGCTGCGGTATAATCCCCTGTTTTACGCCAAGGGTATTTAATTCACTTAAGATTTCGGTGAGTATTTGCTCAACATTGCTCTGGTCAGAATCCACACTAACTTCCTTTTGATAAACCAATTGACCAGCAGCAAAGATTTTTTTATTATCATCTAATAAAAAACGGGTAATAACTGGCTCTCCCTTTAGAGTATTCAGTGCTGAAACGAGCCGAATTACCGTCTGGTTTTGTGATAATATTAATTTTTCTAAAGCTTGATCAAAATTATCACCCATCACAAAAACTGCCCTCTGGCTAGAACTATCTTGCCCAGCTCCCCTTCTTAATGCTAATTCGTCAGCCCTTTGCAACAAGGTAAGTAAGTAGTTTTCAGCTTCTTCTCTTGCCAACCCGGCCGGTGCAAGACCCCTTAGCATCTCTTCATCTTCCTGGAATACAATCTCACCCTGGCGAATAGCAACAATGGTTTCTTGAGTCCGTCTCAATTCTAATTGAAGAGATTGAATTTCTTCATTGAGACTATTTCTCTGTTCAACCAGGTCATGGATATTTCCATTTAAAATTTCAACCTGACTTTCTAATTGAGATCGAGACAAAATTAAATCTTTTTCCTTTTGTTCTAACTCAGCAATCCTCTTTTGAAAATTTTCTGCTTCCTTTCTCATAACATCTAATTCCGTGTTTCTTTGTTTCACCTCATAATTTAAAGAGTCAAGCTTTTCTCTCAATTCTCTCATGCCAAACAAGGCAGTTCTTACATCCTCTGATGCAACAGTCAATATCGCCAGGGTTATAGTTGCAATTATAACTCCAGTGATAATACTCATTAAAATAGCCGTATAGCGAGGGCGCAGTTTTAATACTGATAAGCGTTGTTTACCTATGCGTCTCCCTAAAACATCTCCTAAATAAGCAACAACTCCACTGATAATAATAATTGAAATTATGAGCAGGAAACCGGAAAAGTCCAAATGTGGTTCTCCTTTGATTAATATTTCTCTTTAAACTGTATCAGACCGACACCAAGAATACCAGTGATAATATTACTCAGCCATGCCCCTAAAAAAGGAGACATACCGCCCCCCTCAGCGACTGTCCCGCTAACCGAAAACAACACATAATAACCGAAAACCATTAAAATACTCATTCCTATCCCCATTACTTTACCCGAACGAGGCGACGCTATTCCAAGTGGAACTCCCACCAAGGCAAAAAAGATTGCTGCAAAAGGGATAGCGGTTTTTTGCCAAAGCATAAGCTGTAGTCGGTATTTTTGTTCAGGGTTTTCATGTTCCTGAGAAATATACTCTTGAAGTTCTTTATAACTCATTTCTTGTGGATTTTTTTGACTCTTTAAAACATCTTCCATGCTTTGTTGCGTGTACATTTCCTCTTTTTCAAAACGTACAACTCTTTCCACCTCACCACGGGAACCAACCTCATACATGACTCCTTTAATAAAAACCCATTTCCCATTATCCAAAAATGCTTGATCGGCATTCAAAATCCGCTTTAACCCATTGTGATCATATTCTTGAACAATAACTCCTGACAAGAGTGGTTGTTCTCGATCAATTTTCTTAACGTAAAAAATTCTTTCTTGGGATTCATCAATCCGATCGCGGAAAAATGTATTTTCCTGAAATAACCAGCTGGTTACCGAAGTTCCACCAATCAAACTCTGTAGTTTTTGAGAAGAAGTCGGTAATATCCTTTCTTGTATATAGATGGTAAAAATACAAGACCAGATTCCTATTAAAAGAAAAGGAATAACCAAACGTTTTACACTGATACCTGATGCTTTTAAAGCAATTACTTCGCTATCGGCTGCCATTCGATTCATGGTAAGAAGAACTGATAGAAGGACTGACATAGGAAACACGTATACTAAAAAAGATGGAAGGCTATACAAAAAAACCTGGGCGATGGTCATAAATGGCACTTTGGATTGAAGCCATAGTCGGGTAAGCCGAAATAACAAATCGCCAGCGGTGAGGATGGTTAGAAAGAGCGCAACACCAAGAAAAAAGTTGTGAAGCGCTTGTTTGAGGAGATACCAATCAAATACTTTCATGCTCTCTACATATTAAATCTTTCGCCCAAGTAATATTTTCGGCTTACCTCAGAAGATATTATTTCTTCCGATGTTCCAGAAATTAAAATTTTTCCGTCAAACATTATATAAGCTCGATCGGTTATAGACAAAGTCTCTCGAACAGCATGATCAGTAATCAGGACGCCAATATTTTTCTGGGCAAGATATTTGATAACACCTTGAATCTCCTCAACTGCAATTGGATCTATCCCTGTAAAAGGTTCATCCAATAAGACAAAAGAGGGGTCAGTTGCTAAAGAGCGTGCGATTTCCAGCCGTCTTCTTTCTCCTCCGGAAAGAAGGTTTGCCGATGTCTTTGCCAAATGACTTATTCCAAACTCTTCTAACAATTCCTCCCGTCGTTTTATGATATCTTTTCTTTTCAAACCTTGCATTTCAAGGACCAAATCAATATTTTCCCAAACTTTAAGCTTACGAAATACCGATGGTTCTTGGGCTAAATACCCAATTCCTAGCCGAGCTCGCAAATACATTGGTAAGTGATTAAGTTCTTGGGAATCGAGAAACACTTTGCCTCCACTAGGACGAATCAAACCAACAATAATATAAAAAGTAGTAGTTTTCCCTGCTCCATTCGGTCCTAACAGCCCAACGATTTCTCCTCGAGAAACCTGAATACTCACTTCCTGAACGACTCTTTTTTTGGAATATTCCTTGGCTAATCCTTCACCCTTTAACGATTGCCAACTTCTTTCTTGGATCAATTGGTCTCTTCTCCTTCAATCGCCATTATATTTATTTCAACATTTCCTTCCACTCTCACTTTTCCAGTTTCAACATCAATTAAAATTTTCTCTCCGCGTAGCTGATTCCCATCCTTCTCGACAGTAGCATTCCCCTCTAATACAATAAAATTTGATCCTTCTTGATATGTGGCGCTTTTTGACTGGCCCGACCATCCTTCCTTTGCAATCACGACCGAAGATGCTAACCATTTTTTTTCATTTAAGCTATAATCAACTTGTTGAGGTCTTATTTGGAAACTATTTATCATTAATAATGGGTTACCGGTTAGAAGGATCTTTCCGGGAGATAGAAAAAAGTCCATCTTTTTGGTCTGGAAACTAAAATCCTTTCCTTTCCCTTGGATATCGGTCATTACTACCTTTTTTTCCTTTCCATAAAAAAACAAAGACTGGGAAAAAATCGTTTTGTCTTCCCAAACCACCTGGATTTCACCCTCACTTTTTGCTTCTTGCTTGACGGTATCGACTTCAAGATAAGGGCAAATCATGGTAACGCCCTGCCATTGTATCGTAGATTGTCCCTTGGCATAAATAATACCGGTTTTTTCATCAAATTCAGCCGATGAGGTTTTTAAAGTTACATCGGATGAGCTTTGAGCAGCCGTAATCCCTTCCCTACTCAATAAAAATAGAAAAATAATTAAAACTAAAACAGGCCAAATATTTATTTTTCTCATAAATTCCCCTCGCTCTTTAAAGTAATAACAACCTCTTCGGGAAAAGCAAGTAATCCTCGAGATAAATCGTACCAAAGCTTCTTTGATTCAATCAGCATATTTTTTTTCTCAACCAAAACATTTTCTATTCTCATAAATTGCTCATTACTTAGCCACGTCAAGGTCTTACCAACGATAGAACCACCTCCATCAATCTTTACGAGATTGATATCTTCAAGCCGTGCATCTGAGTTTTCAACATCCACTTGTCCCTTTTTCGCCTTAATCTGATATTGCGGTTGGTTCTCTTGAAATAAAAAACCTTGAACACCATTTAAATAAATGTTTTCTCCGTCTTTGCTTAGGTCGTCGGTATGGATTTCCCATTCCTTCCCTGAATCGGACACTCTGCTAATTTCTGCTTTTTCCAACTGGATAACCAAAGAACCCTGGTTAATCGGGGTAGGAGAAATCAGCGCTGTTCGGAAAGTTTTTGATCTTTCCAGCGGATTGATCCAAAAAACCAATATCAATATTACCAATAAGACCAAAGAAAGGTATAACCATAAAAGCGTTTTCCAATCATTACTCATTCTCAACATTTAATTGATAATAGACTTTTTGAAAGCCTTTGAGTGCCATTTGCTGGCAAATCTCACGACTCTTTTCATTATTACTGGAAAAAACCAAATAGGTCAAATTTTTATCATGAGTTTCTAAGGCTTGATTCAGATCAGTTATCACCTGATAACTAACATTTAGTTTATCAGAATAGGGATTTTCATTTTCTAAACGGAAATCAAGCAATTGAACCTGGGGAGATATTTTGATAAGATTCTCAGCTTCTATCGGTAATAACCCCCTATACCACATTATCCGTCCTAACTTTTTCATGATATTATCGCGATTGGTGGCTCCGATAATGAAATCAACGATATTCCCCAAGGGATCAATAAAATATGCAGTTGGAACTCCAAATATTTGATAAAGTCCTACTAATTGTGCTTCCTGATCAAGTAAGGTCAAATAATCATAAGGAATGTTTTCCAACATTCTACCAACGGTGTCTTGGCTCTCACCGAGATTGATTGCAATCACTTGAAGACCGGAATTTTCTTTATAAGTATGATAAATTTCGTTTAATAATGGAAGTTCTTCGGCACAAAATCCACATTTGGTAGTAAAAAAGCTTATAATAATAGGCTTTCCTAAAAATTCACTCAATGAATACATTTTACCATCAAGATCGGGGAGTTGAAATTGAGGCGCAGGTTTTCCCGCAGCAAATAGAGAGAAGAAAATCATGGTAGTTAAAACGAATATTGTCATAAAGAAAAATCTCTTGGTTTTCATTGAACGTTTAACCCCCTATTTGAAGTCATTGTTGTATATCTTTATTGAGAAACAAACGTTCAAAAAACAGAAATATTCCGTATCTTTCACAAAATTTTTTTATTTTCTTTTCCTCAAAGAGATATTTCCGAAACAAAAAAAGGGATTGGATCCAAAAAGAGGAACAAAAAAAAGACTCAAGAATCTTGAGTAGAAACACCGAGTAATATGCAGGAAAAAAGACAAAACGAAGAATTCTTAGAATTCACATCGCTATCAAAAATTCAATCTCGCTTTTTGAAAAAGATCATTCACTGCTTGAAATATCACTTAATAAATCAGCAGCTTCCCGACCCATCAATTTTTCAACGATATCGAGACCATGAATGTTGTAAGTTCCGCTTTGAATTTTATTCTTTAAATCCTGAACAAGGTTTTCACGAACAGTTGGTATTTCACGATACTTCGCATGATATCTTTTCAAATCAAGAGAAACCAGAAGCAGCGAAGTATTATGAAGTATAACATGAGTATTCGTAAATATTTCAGGATTTTTCTTCATTTTTTTTTCTTTGTATATCCCAATAACATTTTGAATTTGCGCTTCCGAAATTTTCATTTTGGCGCCTCTCATTTTCTTTCCTATTTAATATATCGGTTGGAAATAAAAAAAGTTTAATTTTATTTCATTGACTTTTTGGAGAATTTAAAAATTTTCTTCTAAAAAATTTCAGGTACTCCTCATTGCATCTAATTTTTTGATTGTTATACCCAACTCCTTTTTTCAAAAATGAAAATAAAGGAAAAGAAATATTAATATTTTTAGTAAAATAATTATAAATTTACTGATCTTTTACTTGAGCGACAGCACGGATAGGAGAACCGGTACACTTAACAAATTTCAATGGGAAAGCACAAAAAAAGGCTTCTTTTTTTAAAAGATGCTGAAGGTTGGTTAGAAATTCATAAATGATAACTCCAGCTGGTAGAAACACTCGATGGCTATCATAGGGCGCATGATCAATGCTCGGCGCATCAATTCCAACTCCCTTTACCTTCTGTTCAACTAAATATTGGGCAGCTTCCCCAGATAAACCTGCATATTGCTTAAAATATTCTTCCTGACCATATCGGATGCTGTCATTAGTATAAAATAAAACAATATCATTAGGAAAAATCGTAATTCCTTGCTGATTGATTGTTCTTTGTAGCTCTTCCCTTGAAAGGCTCTCTCCCGGTTTAAAATGACTTATATCAACTATGAGGCATCTTCCACAAAACCGATCAACTGGTATTTCTTCGACTGATAATCCTGTCTTATCAAAATGAGAAGGGACATCGAGATGAGTCCCGGTATGTTCTACCATAAAAAAAGCAGTTGTTGCATTAGGGTGAAGATCAAGGGTAGTCCAGGTAAAAAAAGTGGGTGATGGTTGTCCGGGAAAAACTGGTGATCCATTGTAGACTGGTAGGGTTAAATCAATCCAAGTGGTATTTTCGTTTGACAGCATTAGTTTCCCTCCCTCATTATCATTTTATCTTATTATAATGTTAAATAATATCTTCCATTTTCAATATGATCCATTAATAAGCAATAAACAACCTTATGTCTCCAAGGCTTAAAGCGCTTTAAGAAAACGCGACTTTCCTCCGCAGAAACCGGCTGACCTTTTTTATAATAATGACCTATGGCTTTTCGTAACCCCAAGTCATCAAAAGCAATTATATCGCTCCTGGTTAAATAGTAGGGCGATTAGGTGTTCCTGACTCCTCAATCTTGTTTAGGAATGGAACCTGGTTTTATTTAACAAAACTAAATAGAGTCATCGTTAAGCCAAATTCACGAAGAATCACTTCTGGATGCATAAACTCTTTTTAAGTACTTGAGGGTGAAAGGTGATGGGGGTTCACAAGTTATTTGCATCATCGTCTATGAAGCTATGGCCCCCTTCTTTAATTATTCACTATTTTTATAAAGGGATAAAAATTTTTGAAGGGAACGGTCATAAGTTTTTTCCACCTCAGCTGGGAAAAAACAGGCAGGTAGTTCATGATGAGACCAGTGATATTGAATACATTCACAACATATCCCTTTTCTTGGACATGGTTCATAGGTACAGGGACATGCCGAAGTATTCTTCTGTATTTTACACTCGCGCATACTTTTCATCCTTTTTTTCAGAAGATTTATCAGGGACAACAATTTCCTTCATTTTTATTTTGCTTTCATAGAGCAAGTAAGCGTAAATAATTTCGAAATACATCTTAATTCGATGATAAAAACCTAAGAAAGGACCGTATTTTTCTTCTTTATGATAGTGAGAGATGCCCCAAAGTGGGACCATTTCAACCTGACCACCAAAATCACGGGCATAATGAGTGAGAAATACTTCAACACCAAAACGAGACCAGGAAAAATCTTTCACTCTTCGTATCCACGTTCCTCGAACTGCTCGCTGTCCGTTTAAAATAGGGCAAACTTTCTGAGCTAAATCTGTTGACCCTCTCCCTCCTTTGAACACCCCAATTGTCATTACAATCGAAGGATCTTTAACCATGGGATTAACCAATTCGTAAAGATGTTTTTCATTCAAACGAATAAGGTCAGCATCAAGAAATAAATAAATATCGCTTTCACTCTTGTTCCTTATTCCACTGATTAGCGCAGCACCCTTCCCTTTGTTTCTATTATGTCGTAAAACATCTACAGCCATGCTGGGAGGGACTTGGACTGTTTTATCTCGAGAACCATCGTCAACCACCAGGATATCATCAATGAATTGAACGTTCTTTAATACTTTCAATACCTGTGAAATCCTTGGTTCTTCATTATAAGCCGGTACTATCGCAGTTATTGTTTGATTCTTTAACATATTAAATTCCCAACAATACCTCTTTTATTTGTATTCAAGAACACGTACAATATTATACACAAATAACCAGGAAGGAAAAGACAAATTTGACTTCTGAGAAAATTCTTGTTAATCTTTATCGGCTTCTTATTGCAATTATTATCCTCTTTGTTGTTTATATCCTAAGAAATATTCTCATCCCATTTGCCCTGGGAGGAATTTTAGCCTATGCACTAACACCAGCAGCACGCTATTTAAACAATCGAGGTTTTTCTTGGAAAACATCGGTATTGATCATATTTTTAGCTCTTCTCATTTTTTTTATTTTGCTTTTTTTCCTAGTTCTTCCAGAAGCTGTTTCTCAATTTCGATCTCTCACATCAAATCTCCCTGAGTATACTTCAAAAATTATTGATATAGCAAAAACTATCGATGAACGCTATCCAGCGTTAGGTATATCAGAAGCTATTGAAGAATTTATGATCAATCTCAGCTCGAACCTCCAGTCGTATTTAGCCACCATCCTGAGTAATATTGTTAATCTATTTTCGCTCATCATGAGTATTATTTTTATGGGATTTGTGCTGACTCCATTTATTCTTTATTACTTTATGGCTGATGCAGTTAAAATCCGTCGTGCTTTAATTCGCCTATTTCCCTCCCAAAACCGAAAGAAATTTGTCAAACTTATTCGATTGACAGACAAAATAGTTGGTAACTTTATCCGTGGCCGATTACTAGTTTCTTTATTTGTTGGCATATGCGTTACGATAGGTCTTTTCTTGATGAACATCGAGTTTTCTTTGGTAATCGGTGTCATTGCTGGTATTCTTGACATTATCCCCTATCTTGGTCCAATTATTGGAGCCATTCCGGCTTTGATTTTCGCTGGAACCAAATCCATATGGCTGGTATTGGCTGTAGCTTTACTTTTTGGAGGAATTAACCTCATCGAAGGAGTCTTCATTGCTCCTAAATTTATGGGGAAAGAAGTTGGTTTACATCCAGTAACCGTTCTTTTTGCCTTATTAGTAGGTGGTGAATTGTTTGGAGCGTTAGGAGTTATTGTCGCCATCCCGGTAGCTGGTGTTTTAAAAGCCTTCTATCTTCACAACCGGAAACATATTCAAGACGATATCACCTAAGCATTTTCTTCAAATTTTTTTATCTCTTCGTCAAGAAAATGGAGAATGCTACTTGCTTTCCCGTTCAGTACAAAAGCCGCTTTTTTATCAAATGGAGTTTCTTCTAAATTAATAATCATTAGTTTTGTTGCCAAAGAAGGAATCAAGTTTGCCGGCGATACTTGCAGACTGGAACCTATCACTAACAAAGGAAATTTTTGAACCATTTTTGTTGCTTGTTCAAAACTGGAAGGAAGCATATCACCAAATAAAACAACATCCGGCCGCAGAATACCTCCACACCGACAACGAGGAGGGATTTGTCCATCCATTACCAAGGATTCAAGTTTTTCAATTGAAACTGTTCTCATACATTTCACACAGCTCGCCGTTCGCAAATGGCCATGGATCTCCATCACTTTTTTTGAACCAGAATCGATATGGAGGCTATCAATATTTTGGGTTATAACAGCTTTCACCATGCCTTTACTTTCCCAACTGGCTAAAATATCATGGGCAAGATTTGGACGAGCCTGTTTAAATTGCATAAGGACCGAAAATCCAGTTTTATAAAATAATTCTGGCTGGTTGAAAAGGACCTCAGTAGAAAGGATTTCCATAGGATCATATTGATTCCACAACCCGGTTTGTGGACTCCGAAAATCGGGAATTCCACTTTCAGTTGAAATTCCTGCACCGGTTAGGACTATCCAAGGTCGATTAAGCCATAAACATTCAGCCGCTTTTTTTTGCCTATCATTGTGAAAATACATATATATAGTATTCCTCCTAAACTTTCAATAAAAAATCTGATCTATCCTGAAAATACCATCTTATAAATTCCCCCATTGAGGGGGGATAAAGGGGGGTGTGCCTTTAATCGGTCATCCTGAGCCCTCGCTTTTTGAGGGCGTGAGGATCTCATCTTTTAAGTTTTTTCTTCATAAATACTTTAAATGATGAGATTCTTACGTCGTCCGGCAAAAACACCGGACTCCTCAGAATGACTAAGTGGATGGTAGAGATTGCCACGTCGCACAAGACGCTCCTCGCAATGACGGATTTAGATAGGTATTTTCATCCTCATCT
>Ga0334888_1000885_pt1 | contig 43008 bp, 42 predicted proteins | sample GraSluR1_MG_FD_207227 | JGI IMG/M metagenome (GOLD analysis project Ga0334888, IMG submission 207227) | Sludge microbial communities from methane-producing bioreactor in Wageningen University, Netherlands - Granular Sludge_3_08-R1 | ecosystem: Engineered > Bioreactor > Anaerobic > Unclassified ...
GATGAAATAGCTATGATTGCAAAAAATCTAAATGAAACAACTGATTCATTCAAAGAAATAATAACAAGAATTCTTGAAGCTGCAGATAATTTGTCTAGTTCCTCAACTGATTTGGCTTCCGTTTCAGAAGAAACTACTGCAAGTACTGAAGAAATAAATTCAAATGTTATAGAAATTAGTAATAATATCGAAAATGTTTCCGGTTCTATTCAAGAAGTCAATTCAGGTGTTGCGGAAATTTCAAATTCTGCACAAACACTTTCAAATCTTGCTCAAAAATTAAATACAGATGCTGACAAAGCTTTAGAAACAACAAAATCTGGAGAAAATAGTATTTTAGAAATAGAAAAAGTTATTCTTGAAGCTACCGCTCAAACAAAAGAAACATCAAGAATTGTTAGAATTGTTGAACAAAAATCTCAAAATATTGGAGAAATAGTTGAAAAAATTAATTCAATCGCAGAACAAACTAATTTACTCGCATTAAATGCCGCAATTGAAGCCGCTAGAGCAGGAGAGGCTGGTAAAGGTTTTGCTGTAGTTGCTGATGAGATAAGAAAACTTGCAGAACAAAGTAAATTAACGACATCTGAAATAGAAGATATTTTAAAAGAAATAAAAACAGGTGTAGATGATGCCGATAAGGCTACTGATAAAACTGTTCATATTGTTGAGGAAATATCTTTAAAAGCTAAAAAAATAGAAAAGGAATTTAATGAAATAATCAATAAAATCAAAGGAATAGATGCTTCAATTTCAGATTTAACAGCAACAAGTCAAGAACAAAGTGCTTCAACAGAAGAAATGTCAGCTGCAATGGATAAATCTTCGCAAATGATGGTTAGCATTTCTAAAGAAATGCAAAATATTTCTGATTCAATTTCTTATCAGTCTCAAGGAGCTCAACAAGTAAGTGCTAATTCTGAAGAATTATCTGCTTTATCAGAAGAATTACTTACACAAGTTAAGAAATTTAAGATATAATCTTTTTAAAGATGGTTAGCAGTTAGGAAAAACAAATAAAGTAGACAGTTGGTTAATTGGAAAAGCGTTTAAAAAATTGAAAAGTGGCAAGTGACACAAATTTTTTTATTATAATGCTTTGATGGTAAATATGGATGAAATAAAGTAGCGAGCAATTGAGAATTTTCGTCAAAAAAACAATTGAGCGAATCAAAAAATGCGTAAGAAAATAGCATGTCTGAGCGTAGCGAGTTTGCTATTTTTAGCAATTTTTGACAAGAGCGAAATTTGTTTTTTAGAAAATTTGATCTTGTTCGCGTTTATTTTATCCAATGTTTGCCAATTCATCATTATAAGCATTTGGTCTTAACACTTTTCCTTACCAACCAACTGTCTACTTTCCAACTAATATTATAAGCATTTCCAAAAACCTGTCCACCCCGTCAACCTTCAGTTGCCCCCCTCACCCCTCAAGAGGGGTATTAATTACAAATGCTTGTTTTAGCGTTATTCCTAACTTAATATCTATAAAAATACCGATGTTATCGTGAGTGCTGTAACGCCGTGCCTCCTTGGGAACGATAGTTGAACGGTAGTTGAGCAATCGTTTAACCATTGTTTAACCATTGTTTAACGCAAAAGATGAATGTTTTTGCCTGTGCAGTAACGCCGTGCAAAGTTCGAGGCCACTGAAAAAGTCCGATTTTCAAATTTTTATATACAACATATAGATTGCACCAAACAAAAAACACATTATAAAGTATAGCAAAAAATCAAATTTTGACTTTTTCAGTGGTCTCGCAAAGTTCAGCGTGGCTGTTACACTACATTAAAAATCAAAAAAGATTTTGCTAAAACGCTTTTTCTTTACAACTATATTATTTTATCCATTATTTATTGAAATTTTTCCAAAGTATTAAAGTTACAAAAAAATACATAGAATAATTATTTTACTAATTTACAAGCCATTCAATTGCTTCTTCGGCAAAATGTTCGTTTAAAGTTTCAAAGATTCCGTTTTTTACTAATGAATTTATAAATTTTTGCATAAATATTAAAATTGAACTTAATTCAATTTCATTAATTCTATTATTTTTAAAAGCATACAAAAGTTCATCCATATCAAGGATTTCAAACTTTAAGTCTTTTGTTATTAAAATATCTAATTCAAGGTCTATAAAGTTAAGAATATTTTTATTAAAGTCGTATTTACCAAAATCAATATATATAAGATAATCTTTTGTAGAACCGTATTTTGAATACATATTTGAAAGCATAATTTTAGATTCTGGAATTAAAAGTCTTTTTACATATTCGATATCATTATGTGTTTTTAAAGGTATCCAATTTCTTTTTAATCCTAAAATATGTTGATTAAATTCTCTGTATTCTGAAAAATCAAATGCACATTCGTTTCTATGAGTGATTAAAGATTCGGTTTTATGTTTTAAGTCAAATTTATATGCTTTCATTTATAAAACCTCCCCAAAATTTAAAAATAGATGGTGATAAAAATATCACCATCTATATAATTATATCATATATAAGTCTTTTGCTTCAAGTGGAAAGTTAATCAGTATACATTTTGATTAGGAAAAATAAAATCAATATTTTATCCTACTCAAATTTCGGTTTCAAAAGATAATATAATTAGAATATTTATAATGAAAATTTAATAATTATATCAGGATCTAAAACTCTAAAAGTAAAAGATTCAATAATAAAGAATTTTATTTTTTCAGAATCATTAGAATGATATCCTAATGCGAAATCTTGTCCTACAACCAATTCAAGGTCAGAGTGATTGTAAGGGATTAAAACTGCTCCTTTTATTGCATGACTGAATACTATCTCTTTTCCAACAAGTTTTTCAATCTTTTTTGTTAAAGGGTATTCTTCCGATAATTTGTTGAATTTTGTCCAAACATCAGGTCCTACAACAAGTGTATAAGGTGTTTCAACGTAAGATTCTTTTAATTTTAGTATGCCTTGTGATATTGCTTCCATAATTTCTGAATTAGAATTTCCTAAATTTATAGTGTCATGAGAAGAAGATTCTATTATTCCTTTTATTTGTGCGTTTTCATTTCCATTATAAACAGCATTTTCTTCAAATAATGCAATTTCTTTTACAGCGTTTTCTAAAGGTTCTAAATCAGCATCTTCAGCACCTCTTGAAATATTATCTAATTCCCATCTATTAATTTCAAATTCAACACGAGCTTCTATTAATGGTTTTACTTTGTAAATTCCATAATTTACCCCATTCTTTTCTTTTGATATATTTGTCAATCGCCCTTCTGGTAAAACTGTATAATTTAATCCTTTAGGGCCTTCAACATTCACAACTTTTCTTGCGGATAAATATGATTTGAATACTTCAACAGCTCTTTCATCTAATTCTTTCCATACTTCATCAGCTATAGGGGCTAATTTTCTTTTTAAAATATTCATTTTATCGCCTCCTTATTTTAAATCACCTATTTTTAAACTTGAATTATCATCTTCTTCTGAATCTCCGCCGCCTTCTTCTAGTTCGGTAATTTTTCCTTTTTTAAATAAATAAGTTCTTAATTCTTTATCCCAACCATCCATGTTTCTTCTTAACCACTCTAAAGACATACAAGCGTGTTCAATTTCTTCATCTCTGTTATGTGCCATTATTTCTTTTATTTCTTCATCGGTGGCTGCTTCCACTCTTTGGTTATACCAATTAACTGCTTCAATTTCTTCCTTCAAACTGTTTAAGGCTCTTGCAATATCTTGAGTTTTAGGGCTCATTTTTTCAAGTGATTCATGATAATCCATTTTTTCCCACCTCCATAATTGTATGAAAAAATAGTTATTAATATTAACTAACTTTTTTTGTTGCGTCTCATCTTCTTCGTTCTTTTATTTCATTAATATTATACCATATTTTTGGTTAAATTCAAAATTCAATTTAAAATATAAAACGCACGAAAAGTAGTCTTTTCGTGCATTGAATTTTTATTTATTAAATTTTATGTATTACTAATCCTGATTTCAATTTTGGTTCAAACCATGTAGATTTTGGTGGCATTATTTTATCTGCATCAGAAACATTTATGAGTTGTTCTAAAGGTGTTGGGAACATAGAAAAAGCAACTGTATAACCTTTGTTATCTACCCAATCTTCTAAAACTTGTACTCCTCTAATTCCACCAAGAAAGTGAATTCTTGAGTCTTTCCTTGGGTTTTCAATTCCTAATATAGGATCTAAAACATAATTTTGTAATATGTAAACGTCTAATTCTTTTACTGGGTCATTTCTATCAATATGTTTTTCTTTGATTTGAAGTTTATACCATTTTTTATTCAAATACATTCCAACTTCATGTAAATTTTTTGGCGAATATGGGGATTCTTCTGCATCAGAAATATCGAATATATCTTTAAGTTTTGATATAAATTCTTCTTCATTCATGTTATTTAAGTCTTTAACAATTCTATTATAATCTAAAACTCTTAATTCATCATGTGGGAAAATGGCAGCTAAAAAGTAATTGTAAGATTCATCGCCTGTGTGATTAGGATTTTTTTCTTTTGAAATTTTTTTTGTTCTTGATGCAGCAGCAGATCTATGATGTCCATCTGCAATATACATAGCGTTTATTTTTTCAAAAGAAGATTTTAATAATTCAACATCATCTTTTTGATCTACTTTCCACATTTCATGTCTAACTTCTGTTTCATCAGTTAAATCATATAATTTTTCGTATTTATTTATAAAATTTTGAAGCATTTCTTTTACTTTCGGTTGTGCTTTAAAAGTTAAAAATACTGGCTCAGCTTGAGCTTCTAAAATCATAATATGTTTTGTTCTGTCGTCTTCTTTGTCTTCTCTTGTAAGTTCGTGTTTTTTTATTTTTCCTTCATCATATTCATCTACAGAAGCAACTGCATAAAATCCTGTTTGTGATTTTCCTCTCCATGTCTCTCTGTAAATGTAGAATGCTTCTTCAGAATCTTGAATAATTATGCCTCTATCAAGATAATCTTTAAGGTTTTCAGCACCTTTTTTATATACTTCTTCTGAATGAACATCTACGTCTTTAGAAAAATCAACTTCTGCTCTTGTTACTCTTACATAGCTTTCAGGTTTTTTTGAAGCGATTTCCCTAACTTCGTTATCCTCAAGTACATCGTATGGTGGACATGAGAAAACTTCAACTTTTTCCTGTGTGGGTCTTAAAGCTTTAAATGGCTTAATTATCGCCATTTTTATCCCTCCTCTATAAGTGTTTTGAAATATTCATCTTGTTTATTAAACATTATTTTTTTATTTTCTTCATCATCAACATGGTCATAACCAAGAATGTGCAATAATCCGTGTATGAGAATATAATAAAATTCTTGTTCAAAACTATTGTTGAAAAGAGGTGCTTGAGTTTCAATTGTTTCGACTGATATAACTATATCACCAATTACAGATTCTTCCAAGCCGTATTCAAAAGAAAGAACATCAGTTGGTTCGGATTTATGGCGATAATTTTCATTAAAATAAGAAATTCTTTCATTATCAGTTATTAATAGATTTAATTCAAAATCATCGTCTTTATACTCATTAATTATAACATGTTCACAAATTTTTTTAATTTTTTCTTCGTCAATTTTTTTTAAACTTTGTTCGTTATTTATATTTATTAGCAATTTTGTTCATCATCCTTTCAATTCTTTTTTAGCAATTTTGGGGTACGCAATTCTTTTATGATTCATTTCCATCACAGTTCTTATAATTCTTCCTTTAATTTTTTGAATTTCTTTTAATTTTAAACCGCAGTCATCAAATTGTCCTTCCATAAATAAAGATTGTATCAGTTCGTCTAATTTTTCATTTAATGTGTTTGGAGTAAGGTCTGTTATAGAACGAGTTATTGCCTCTGTAACATCACATATCATAAGTATTGCTGATTCTTTAAACTGTGGAATAGGGCCAGGATATTTAAACATATCAACGTCTTGAATTCCTGTTTGATCATAATACTTTTTATAAAAAAATTGTTTCACGCGTGTTCCTTGATGTTGCATAATCATATCTTCAATTAAAATAGGTAGTCTATTTTTTTCTGCTATTTCTTTACCATAGGATACATGATTATTTAATATTAACGAGCTTAGTTTTGGAGAAATGTTAGTGTGTGGGTTTTCAGTCTTTTGATTTTCTGTAAAAAATGTGGGTTTCCATATTTTTCCTATGTCATGAAAATAAGCTCCAACTCTAACAAGGACATGATTTCCTCCAACATATTCAACAGCGCTTTCAGCAAGATTAGCAATTATCATACTATGGTAATAAGTTCCCGGGGCTTTTAAACTTAATTTTTTTATTAAAGGGTGATTTAAGTTACCTAATTCAAGAAGACCTATGTCAGAATAAACTCTTGTAGCGTATTCAAAAAAAGGCAAAATTCCCATTGCGAATATAACGGAAAAAAAATTAGAAATAATTAGAGGTAATATAAGATCAAAATCATTACCCACAACAAATGTTATAGTTAAAAATGCCTGTATTGCTGTAGATACAAAAAAAGGCAAAAGTATTTCTATTCTTCTTTTGATATTTCTTGCGATTAGTGCTGTAATTATTCCTGGTACAAATATAATAAACATATATCTTATATCAAATCCATATATGATTCCAAAATATATTCCAAAAATTAATGAAGAAAGTATTCCGGATTCGTAGTCAATTAACATTGTAATTATTAATACTGACATTACTGAAGAAACGGAAAAAATATTTATATTTTTGAAAATAAATAGATTAAATAAAATGTTAGCAATTAGAGGCGTTAAAAAAGCACTCCAATAATTAAAAGGATGGAGTTTATAAAGTCTTTTGAAACTGAAAATAAGTTCAATTAAAAATATCCAGGTAAAAAGGACTACAAGGTTAGTTTTTAATTGAAAATCAAAAGAAATTCTTTTCCACATAAAAATTTCAACAACTATATTTAATAAAATAAAAATAATAGATCTTGAAATAATATGATTAAAATTCAACTTTTTTTGAATTTTTTCTTCATTCTTTTCTCTAGAAAGAAATTTTTTCATTGAATTTTTCCCTCGTTTTCTATTTTGATTTCATATTTTTCATAAGCATCAATGATTTCTTTTACAATAGGGTTTCTCACAACATCGTCTTTAGTTAAATTGCTAAATTTAATTTCATTAATATTTTTTAAGATTTTTGTGACTGTTAATAGTCCTGAATCTATCTTTTTATCTAAATCTATTTGGGTTATATCTCCTGTAACAACTACTTTTGAATTAAAGCCTATTCTTGTTAAAAACATTTTCATTTGTTGATAAGTAGTATTTTGTGCTTCATCAAGTATTATAAAAGCATTATTTAATGTTCTGCCTCTCATATAAGCTAACGGAACAATTTCTATTACGCCTTTTTCTTTAAACATAATTAATTTGTCTGCATCAATAAAATCTAATAAAGAATCATACAAAGGTTTTAAATAGGGATCAACTTTATCGTATAAAGTTCCGGGTAAAAAACCTAATTTCTCACCGGCTTCTACTGCAGGCCTTGTTAAAATTATTCTTTGAACTTTTCCAGATTTTAAATAATCTACAGCCATAGAAACTGCTAAATATGTTTTTCCTGTACCTGCAGGACCGATTGAAAATATTATATCGTTATCTCTTAAATCTTCAATATATTTTGCTTGCCCTTGAGTTTTTGCAAAAATTTTAACACCGCTTATAGTAGTGTTTACAACTTCTTTCATTGATCTATCATTTTTTTGTGGGATTTCTTCTCCAGAACACCTTGAAATAACATATTCAAATTCATTCCAATCAAGCAAATGACCGGACTCAATAACCTCAATAATTTCTTTAAGTATGTTAAAAGTTTTTTCGACATTTAAATCATTTTTCCCGTCTATTGATATTTCTAATTCTGTATAAAATATATTGACGTCAAATGTTTTTTTTAAATGTTTTATTCTCGAATTATATACGCCAAATATTTCAACTGGTTCAAGATTTTCAGGTATTTCTATTATTTTTTTCAAAAAAAATCCTCCTTTTAATTTGTAAATAAATATTATATTGGTTCTATTTAAAATAGTGTGGCTAAAAATAATTTATATTTAGTTGGTCAGGAAAAACAAAAAAATGTTTAAACGTTTAATTGGTTAAGTGTTTAATTAGCAATCTTTTAGACAGTTTTTTATTATAATGGTTTTTAAAGTTGGTCAGGAAAATCAAAGAACGTATAAATGTTTAATTGCTTAATTGTTTAAATAGTTAAAAGTGAAAAGTGACACAATTTTTTTTATTATAATGGTTTGAGGGTAAATATGGATGAAATAAAGTAGCGAGCAATTGAAAATTTTCGTCAAAAAAACAATTGATCAAATCAAAAAATGCGTTTAGAAAATAGCATGTCTGAGCGGAGCGAGTTTGCTATTTTAGCATTTTTTGACAAGGGTGAAATTTGTTTTTTAGAAAATTCGATCTTGTGAGCTTTTATTTTATTCAATGTTTACCCCTTCATTATTATAAGCATTTACAAAACCTGTCCACCCCGTCAACCTTCGGTTGCCACCCCTCAAGAGGGGAATTAATTACAAATGCTTGTTTTAGCGGTTTTCCCAATCAACTGTAAAAATACCGACATTGTTATAAGTGCTGTAACGCCGTGCACAGTTCAGCGTGGCTGTTACACTACATTAAAAGCAAAAAACGGTTAGTGTTAAAATGTTTTTCCTTTCAACTAACCAACTTTCTAAAATATTAAATCTACAAAAAATTACATAGAATCATTATATTTTATCATATTTTACTAATAATAAAAACAACTCCATCAATTTTGATTGATGGAGTTGTTTTTATTTGTCCATATAATTTTCAAGAGTTAGTGTTTTCTTTTCAGAAATAACTTTTTTTAAGTTATTAAAATTTAGATCTTTTAAATAATAATTTTTTTCTGTAGCTTGAATAAAATTTAAAAAATTTTCGAATTGTTCAACATAAAAAATTGAAAGACGGTCTCGACGAGCTTCATAAAATAAAAATTTTAAAGCTACGTCAACTAAATTACTTCCTTTTATGCGACTATGAAAAGTTACTCTATAGTGTCTCAAGCCAGTTAGAGCCTCAAAAATATCTACAATTGTAAAAATTTTAACTAAATCATCGATTTCATTTTCTTTAAGACCATCTGGATAACCAGATCCATCAAGTTTTTCGTGATGAGAACGTATTATTTTTAGTGCTTTTTCTGGAAGAATAGTATTTTTTAAAAAATTATAACCATTTTCAGGATGCTTTTTCATTTCTTCGAATTCTTTTGGTGTAAGAGATCCCGTTTTAAGAAGAATACTTGCAGGAACCATAGATTTACCAATATCATGAAACAATGATCCGTATTTACATGAAAAAAATTCAAGAGGAGAAACTTTTTTTATGTTTTCTCTATTTAAGAATTTTAAAAATTCCATGTAAATAAGTTGACAATTTGTTGAATGGGGTAAAGTGTAAGAAGGTTTTTCAATCGAACTTAATATTTGAAGAAAAATATTATTCGTATTAATAATAATTTCAAATTCTTTATTAATTGAATTTATTTTTCCAGCCCATTTATAAGTAAAATAATTAATAATTTCCAAAAAAGAATTTAAGTATTTTTCATCAATTTTAGATTCGTTTGAGTGTCCTGGAATATTAAAAGCATCAGCGATTAAAACACCATAAATTTTCTCATCATTTTTTAAAGGGATTGTTAATTTTTTTATATAATCGCTTTCATTAGGGTAAGCTTCTTTAAAATATGGAGTTTTTAACAGTTTTTTATAATTTTCTATTCTTTTTTCTATATAATTTTTAGAAATAAGCTCGGCTTTTTTTAAATTGTTGATATGGGTTTTATCGTTATATATTTCTAAGAAGGTAGTTTTAAAAATTTTTTCTAAAGAAGGGGTACTCTTAAATCTTTCTTCAACACTGTAAGATTCCAAAATATAACTTTCTACATATCTTAAAAATTTATTTGAAGAATAAGTAAAAATTCTTTCAATAACTTTACCTTTTGCTGAAAGTAGATTTTTTAAATCAATAAAGTCAAACTCTTCATTAGAGTTTTTAATTAACATTAAAGAGAGATTTCCTATATAATAACTCTCAGAAATTATTTTTAAAATTTTCTCAAAAGAATTATATAATTCTTCTATATTTGAAATTTTTTCAAATATGTCGTCTAAAAATTTCCTGTCCATGAATTCTCCTTTCTAACAAAGAATATGAATGTTTAATTATATTATAACATATTTTATGATTAAAAATTTCGAAAACAAAAGTAAAAATTCGATGATTTTAATATTAAATTAATATGATTGGAAACTTAATTGTTGCATTTTTTCGTTACTCGCTGTATACAAACTAAAAATTATAACCAATAGTAGTTCCAATACCGGTTGTTAAAGGGATTATTAAGAACATTACTGTGTTTTCAACTTCTAAATTAAAAGTTGATATTAAAACATAAGAAAGAGCTGTTCCTAAAGAAGTGCCTACAACTGAACCCCAAAAATTACCATTTTTTTCAAGAATATTTCCGTAAATGTTTAATGCGGAAACAGAACCAATAGGGGCTCCAGCGGCAATTCCAAAAATAATATATCCTAAAGTGGCCCAACCACTGTCAAATGTATTTCCGATTATGCCTCCTAATAACGCGCCTCCTAGCATTCCGGCAGTTCCTCCCAGTGTACTAACTAATAAATCATCAATAGGCATAAATTTTTTCGGAGAACTTTCAGATTCTTTAAAGCTATTATGTAAGCTATAAGTTGTTTCAAAGTTTTTTGAAATAATAAAAGAAGAAATGAGTGTTAGAATTAAAAATACTATAAAAATTTTTTTCATAAAATCACCTCCAAATTTTAAAAAAAGTTATTATTTCCAAATAAAAAAATTGATTTTCTTGTATTTTTTAAAACTTATTAAATTATATCATAGTTTCAAAAAATACTTGCATTTTAAAAAATTATATGTTATAATCAAATTTGAAAACAGGGTGACCGACGGTCATTTTAAAGCGAGGAGTGTTTAATGCCTAATTCGAAATTGACGGAAGAAGAAAAATTGAGAAAACAAAATTATATTTTGGATGTAGCTGAAAAAGTTTTTTTTGAAAAATCTTATGAAGAGACTACAATGATAGAAATTGCAAAGAAAGCTAAACTTGCAAAAGGTACTTTATATTTATATTTTCCAAGCAAACTAGATTTATATTATGCATTAGTGACGAGAAGCTTGAAACTTATTGAAGAAGTAATTGATGAAAATTTAAAAAATTGCAAAAATGGTTTTGAAAAAGTTGTTGCGATGGGGAAATCTTATGTGGAGTTTGCAAGAAGATATCCAGAAAATTATACGGTAATAATGACTTATGAGTCTCATAGTATTGCAAGAGATATGACCCACTCATTAGTTAATCAAACTTATCAAAATAGCAGAAAAATATTTGATTCTTTGGTATCTTGGGTTTATGAGGGTATTAAAGATAATTCTATAAAAAAAGGGTTAGATCCCATTAAACTAGCGACTGTTTTATGGACTCAGACAACTGGAATGGTTCAACAAGTAAAATTAAGAAAAAGATTGTTTGAAGAATGGAGTAAAGTAGAGCCTCAAGAAATATTAGATTATTATATATTGATGACTCAAGAGCTTTTAAAACCTTAATATTTAGTATAGCAGCTTTTGAAGGTATTATTTATAGTTTATTATTATTTTTTTTTTGCATCGAAAATGACCCTTGGTCATAATTGTGAATAGGGAGGTGAATATCAAAAAATATAATATTGATTAATTTTTAGAATTTTAAAATTGTAAAAAATTATTGGAGGTAAAATATGAAAAGAGTAGCTATAACGGGTTTAGGAACAATAAATTCCATTTCAAAGAATGTGAATGAGTATAAAGAAAATTTGAAAAATTTGAAGATAGGTATAGATAAAATAACTCAGTTTGATACCACAGATCAAAAAGTTAAAATAGCTGCTGAAGTAAAAGATTTTAAAGCTTCAGACTATATGGATAGAAAAAAAGCCAAAAGGTATGACAGATATTTACAGTTTGCTATGGTTGCGGCTAATGAAGCTATAGAAGATTCAAAGCTTGAAAAAGATGGTGTTTGGAAAGAAAATGCATCAGTGATAATTGCTTCTGGTATAGGAGGTTTCAAAACGTTATATAATGAATTTCATGTCATGAAAGAAAAAGGCAGTAAATTTGTAAGTCCATTTTTAATTCCTATGATGATAGCAGATATGGGAAGTGGAGTGGTATCAATTGAACATGGAATAAAAGGAGCAAACTTTTCAACAATGTCAGCGTGCGCATCTTCTATTCATGCAATAATAGTATCTGCAATGATGATAAAGCATGGTTATACGGAGGTTGCTATAACAGGAGGATCAGACGCGTGTATTGATCCAATGCCTATAGCGGCTTTTGCAAATATGACAGCTCTTTCTCAAAGAAATGATGATCCTAAAACTGCTTCAAGACCTTTTGATAAAGGTAGAGATGGTTTTGTTATGGCAGAAGGATCAGGTGTTTTGGTGCTTGAAAGTGAAGATCATGCAAAAAAAAGAGGCGCAAAAATTTATGGATATGTAGATGGTTTTGGAATGACAGGTGATTCTTATCATATAAGCAAATCTGATCCTGAGGGTAATGGGGCGGCAAGAGCAATGAAACAAACTCTTGAAATGGCCAATATTTCTCCTGAACAAGTAGACGTCGTTAGTTGTCATGCAACAAGCACTCCTGTTGGAGATTTTTCAGAAGTTTTAGCGCTTAGAAAAGTCTTGGGAGAAAGCTTAAAAAATGTTACTATTCAAGCAACAAAATCTTTAATAGGGCATGGACTTGGTGCAGCAGGAGTTATTGAACTCATAGGATCTTTAGTGTTGGCAGAAGAAAATCTAGTTCACGGTATGCCGAATCTATTTGAAAGAGATGAAGAGTTTATTGATCTCAATATTCCGCATAAAACTGAAGAGAGAAAAATAAAAACTATTTTAAAAAATTCTTTTGGATTTGGTGGACACAATGCATCATTATTAATAGTAAAGGAATAAAATTATGAATAAAGAAGAAATTAAAAATATTATACCTCATAGGAATCCGTTTTTATTTGTGGAAGAAATTATAGATTACGGTGAAGATTATATTATAGGAAGAATTACGTTAACTGGTGAAGAAGATTTTTTTAAAGGCCATTTTCCTGATTATAAAATAATGCCGGGTGTACTTATGGTTGAAGGGTTAGCTCAAACTGCCGGTGTACTTCTTATGAAAGATGCTCCAAAAAATTCAATTCCTTTGTTTATGGGGATAGAAAAAGTTAGATTTAAAAAAGAGGTTAATCCGGGAGATACGATCGAATACAGGTTAAAAGTGATACAAAAAAGATCCGATATTTATAAACTTGAAGGAAAAGTTTATAAAGAAAATAAAATAGCTGTTGATTCTATATTGATGGTAGGAATGAAAAGAGGTTAAAAATGCATAACGAACTGACAAAACTATTAAAAATTGAATATCCTGTAATTGAGGGTGGAATGGCTTGGGTAGGTACTGCAAAACTTGCAGCAGCTGTTTCAAATGCAGGAGCTTTAGGTACTATAGGTTCAGGAAGTATGACACCGGATATTTTAAGAAATCAAATTAAAACAATAAAGAGTTTAACGGATAAACCTTATGCGGTAAATGTGATAATGCTTAATCCTTATATTGATGAAATAATAGATTTGCTTATAGAAGAAAAAGTGCCTGTTGTTATACTTGCTGCAGGTAATCCAGGAAAATATATTGAAAAAATTAAATCAAACGGAATAATAACGATGGCAGTTGTTTCTTCTGAAGTTCTTGCATTAAGACTTGAGAGAGCAGGTATAGATGCTATAATTGGTGAAGGTATGGAATGCGGTGGACATATTGGTGATGTAACGACTCTTGTGTTAATTCCCAAACTTGTAGAGATATTAAAAGTACCTGTTGTAGCAGCAGGAGGAATAGCTAATAATATTTCTGCAAAAGTGTGTTTTTCACTTGGAGCTAAAGCTGTTCAATTAGGAACTAGATTTATTGCTTCTCATGAATGCGAAGCGCATGAAAATTATAAAAATCTTTTGATAAAATCAGGTATAAGAGATACTATTGTAACTGGTAATCGATTGGGGCATCCAGTAAGAGCTATAAAAACAAGATTTACAAAAAATGTTTCTAAAATTGAATTTGAATCTGCTGAAAAAGCCGAAGAAATGCTTATAGGGTCTTTAAAAAACGCTTTTTTAACAGGTGACTTGAACAATGGATCATTTATGGCAGGACAGAGTGTGGGATATATTGATGAAATTAAATCGGTGAAAAATATAATAGAAGAGACAATGAATTTTTAAGGAGGTAAAAAATGATAGCTTTTACATTTCCTGGACAGGGTTCGCAACATTTAGGAATGGGACAGGATATTCTTGAAAAACATCCCGAATATGAAAAATATTTTGAAATTACAAGTAAAAAATTAGGGTTTGACATAAAAGAAATAATATTTGGAGAAGATGAAAAAAATCTCACTTTGACTCAAAACGCTCAAGCGGCAATTTTGTTAGTTAGTTACATAAAATATTTATACACAAAAGAAAAATTAGGCTATGAACCAGATGTTGTTGCAGGGCATTCATTAGGAGAATGGACAGCACTTGTAGTTGCTGAAGTAATAGATTTTGAAACAGCAATAGAATGCGTATATTCAAGAGGGTTATTTATGAGTGAAGCGTGTTCCCCGGGTCTTGGAACTATGGCGGCAATACTTGGTATGGATGCATCTCTCATTGAAGAAATATTGAAAGATTTTGCAAATGTTCAAATTGCAAATTATAATGGACCTATGCAAACTGTTATAAGCGGAGATACGAGCGAGGTTCTTTTGGCTATGGAAATGATAAAAGAAAAAGGAGCAAAGAAAGTAGTACAATTGAATGTAAGCGGGCCATTTCATTCAAAATTAATAGTTTCAGCTCAAGAAAACATGAAAATAAAACTTGAAAACATAAAGTTTAATAATCCAAAATTCCCAATAGTTCAAAATGTTTCTGGAAAATATGAAACTGATCCTGAGATTATAAAAAGTAATTTAATTAGACAAATCACTTCTCCAGTAAGATGGACTGAAATAATTCTTGAAATGCATAAAAATGGAATTAATAAAATTGTTGAGGTTGGGCCTGGAAAGGTGCTTTCATCATTAAATAAAAAAATAGTAAAAAACGCTGAACATATGAACATTTAGGAGGGGATTTTTTGAAACTTGAAGATAAAGTAGTTTTAATTACTGGAGCATCAAGAGGTATAGGTAAGGAAATCGCAAGAGAATTTATTTATAATGGAGCAGTTGTTATAGCTATTGCTACAAATAATGAAGAGTTAGAAGATTCAAAAAAAGAACTTGGAGAAAATAAATACATTCCTTATAAATGCGATATTACAAATATCAAAGAAGTAGAAGAAGTAATAAAAGATATAATAAATAAGTTTGAAAAAATTGATGTTCTTATTAACAATGCGGGGATAGTGAAAGATAATTTTCTAATGATTATGAAAGAAGAAGAGTTTGATAGTGTAATTAATGTAAATTTGAAAGGAACTTTTTTAGTTACCAAATTTGTTTCAAAATTTATGAGAAAAAGAAAAGAAGGAAACATAATTAATATATCAAGTATAGTAGGAATAGACGGTAATGTTGGACAAACAAATTATTCGGCAACTAAAGCAGGAGTTATAGGCTTTACGAAATCATGGGCAAAAGAATTAACTTTGAAAGGTGAAAATATTAGAGTTAATGCAGTTGCTCCTGGGTTTATAAAAACTCAAATGACGGATAATTTAAAAGATGAATTTAAAGAAGCTGTAATTCAAAAATGTTGTATAAAAAGACTTGGACTTCCCGAAGATATTGCAAAATTATGTTTGTTTTTAGCAAGTGAAGATTCGGCATATATAACAGGTCAGGTAATAAGAATAGATGGCGGTTTGACAATTTAAAAAAATAAAACAAAATTATGGAGGTATTATTTATGAACAAATCAGAAGTGTTAGAAAAAGTACAGAATATTATTTCAGAAAGTATCGATATTGATGTAGAAAAGATTATTCCAGAGGCAACTTTAACAGATGATTTAGAAATTGATTCTCTTGAGTTGGTTGATTTAACAATGAATTTTGAATCTGATCTTGGAGTAACTATAGAAGATAGTGAATTAGAAGGAATAAAAACTGTTGGAGATATTGTAAACCTTATCGAAAAGAAATTAGGATGATAAAAGGGAGCTTTTTTAAGCTCCCTTTTTTATATGTTAGATTTCAATAATTTTTTTTCTTTTTCTTTCATTAAACGCATTTCAACAACTAAAAAAGAAAAAGTAAGTAAAGAAGAAAAAAAATCTGCTATTGGAATGGCCATCCAAATACCCATAAGACCAAAAAAATTTGGTAAGATTATAAGTAACGGTATTAAAAGTAAAGCTTGTCTAGATAGAGATAACAACATTGCCTGTTTAGGTTTCCCTATTGCTTGAAAATGATTTGAACCTATTATTTGAAAACCAACTAAAGGTAGCATAAGCATAAAATAATTCATAGCTTGTACACCAGTATTTATTAAATCTTGATCATTTCTGCTGAAAATGCTTATAATTGCATTTCCAAAAAATCTTGTTAGTAACAAACCGAATATTCCTATAATCATTGCCGAAAATATTGCTAAATATAGGCTTCTTTTAACTCTATCGTATTTTTTTGCACCATAATTAAAACCTATAATAGGTTGGACACCCTGTTTAATTCCTAAAACAGGCATCAATATAAACATACTAATGCTATGTACTATTCCTAATGCCGAAACAGCAATTTCCCCTCCATGAATCATAAGTCTGTTATTGAATAAAATAACAATAATGCTTCCTACCATCTGCATTGAAAACACAGGAAATCCTAAAGCAAAAATATTTTTTATAACAGGAAAATCAGGAATCATATTTTTTAAAGTTATTTTTAATACGCATTTGATACTAAAAAAATATTTCATTACCCAAACTGCAGAAACAAACATTGAAATAATTGTTGCTAAAGCAGCTCCTCTTATACCCATTTTTAAAACGACAATAAATAGAGTATCAAGTATAATGTTTAAAACGGCTCCTATTAGCATTGTTCCCATAGCTATTTTAGGATTGCCTTCCCCTCTAACAAAATTGTTCATTCCAAAACTCAAAAATTGAAAGAAAGTTCCCAAAAGAATAATTTGAAGATATTGTTGAGCATAAGGCATTACTTCCTCGCTAGCTCCAAAAAAACTTAGCATAGGAGTTAAAAATATTAATCCCAAAATAGTTATAATTAAAGAAAAAAATAAAAATATCATAAACGAATTAGAGATTATTTTATCTGCTTCTTCTTTTTTTCCTTCTCCTAATTTTATTGAAACTAAAGAAGTTCCTCCAAAACCTACAAGCATTCCAAAGCCCATCATTATGAGCATAACAGGAAAGCCTATAGTGATCCCTGCTATTCCCATATAACCAATAACATTTCCGATAAAAATTCTATCAACTATATTATAGATAGCATTTACAAGCATTCCTACAACTGCGGGAAGGGAAAATTTTATCAATAGTTTCCCTAATTTTTCTGAGCCCATTAATTCCGATTTGTTCATAATTCACCTCTTAAAATTTTATTATGAAAAAGCGAGAAAAGCTTTTTATATTTAGTAGTTTATATACAATTATATTTAAATGACCACAAAAGTCAAGCAGTTTATTTTTAATTTAACTACATAATCAAATACGTAATTTGACAAGATATGTTTTTATTCAATAAATAATTTTAATAATTACATGGAACAAAAACTTTATAAAAAAGAATGCTTTAATTAAAACAATTTTTGTTATAATTGGAAATAGAAGAAAGTTGGTTAGTTGTTTAGGAAAAATATTTTAATATTAATTTTTTTTTGATTTTAATGTAGTGTAACAGCCACGCTGAACTGTTCACGGCATTACAGCACAGGCAAAAACATTCATCTTTTGCGTTAAACAATGGTTCAACGGTCAATATAAAGTTGATCAGAAATAACGCTAAAACAAGCATTTGTAGTTAATTCCCCTCTTGAGGGGTGGCAACCAAAGGTTGACGGGGTGGACGTTTTTTTTGTAATTTCTTTTTCTTTTAATAATGAAAAAGTAAATATTGGATAAAATAATTAGTTGGAAAGTAGAAAGTTGGAAAGTTATAAAAAAAGCGTTAAAAGCGAATGCATATAATAATGAAGTAGTAAACATTGGATAAAATAAATCGCTCACAAGATCAAATTTTCTAAAAAACAGATTTCGCTCTTGTCAAAACTTGCTAAAAATAGCAAACTCGCTATGCTCAAACATGCTATTTTCTTACGCATTTTTTGATTCGCTCAATTGTTTTTTTGTACGAAAATTCTCAATTGCTCGCTACTTTATTTTATCCATATTTACTTTCAAAATATTTAAAAAAAATATTTAAAAAAAAGATTTTGAATTAATTCCCCTCTTGAGGGGTGGCAATCGAAGATTGACGGGATGGACATGCTTTTAATGTAGTGTAGCTGAACTGTGCACGGCTACAGCACGAGCAAAAACATTCATCTTTTGCGTTAAACAATGGTTCAACGATTGCTCAACGATTGCTCAACGATTGCTCAACGATTGCTCAACTATCGTTCCCAAGGAGGCACGGCGTTACAGCACTGGCAAAACATTAATATATAGTTTGAAATAATTGAAAGTAGAAAAAATAATTTTTTGGAGGAGAAAATTTTGAAGTTAATAGAAGATATAAAAAAAGATATAAAAGATACAATCAAAGATGAAAAATTATTTGTAGCATTTTCAGGAGGCTTAGATAGTACAGTTGTAGCTTTACTTGCAAAAGATGCGTTGGGAAAAGAAAAAACAGAACTTGTGAACGTTTTATGGGGAGCAAATGTTTATTCAAAGTCTGTTGAAGCGGTTTTAAAGTTTGCATATGAAGCAGATCTAAAAATAAATTTTGTTGATGGAGAGTTAGAACAGGAAAAATTAGTTTCTTTTGGGCCTAATTGTAATCAATGTACTAGAGGAATTAAAATGGCAAAAGTTAAAGAATTTGCTTTAAAAAATATAGTTGCGACTGGATCTAATCAATGTGATTCGTGGGGAAAAACGGGAATTAAATTAATGAATGGTTTATATGCTCCTTTAGTTAATTTGGAAAAAAAAGATATCAATAAAATTTTAGATTATTATGGAGTGAAAATTCAAAAAATTGGTGAAAATTTAGAAAGAGAAGGCTGTAAATTAAAACATTTATTAAAACTTGCTGCTAGAAATGATTATCATATAAGAGCCGTTTCAATAGCAAATGAAGTTTTGATAGATATTTTAGATTGTTTTGAATTTAAGAGAACTATTGCAAATGTCAAAATTATTGGGCCGCTTTCAAAAAATATAGCTCTTATAAATGTGAATCCTCAACCTGATGAAGAAATTAAAAAAATAATTATTGAAAAATTAAGTACAGAGAAATCTATAAATGAAATAGTATGGGTAGATAGACCTTTAAAATTAGTAATTACTGCAACAGCAGGAATTACTAATAATGTTGAGTCTAGATATTGGGTTTTAAATGGAAGACTTGCACCCGAATTTGCTTTTGATGTAACAGCTGAATGGAAAGCTACTAAAAATAAAAAGTTAAAAACTTTTAATGTGATTGATTACAGTTTTTTATAAAAGAAATTTAAAAAAAATGAGGAGGTTTTAAATGTTAAAAGATTTAAAAGCAGTTTTTTTTGATTTGGATAATACTTTATGGAATTTTAGTCGAAATTCTATTTCAGCTCTCGAAAAACTTTATAATAAAGAATTAAAAGGATATTTTGAAGAAAGCAAAAAAGAGCTTTTTATAAGAACTTATGAAAAATATAATAATATTTTTTGGGAAGAATATAAAAAAGGAAATATTGATGTTGAAAAATTAAAAACAGAGAGGTTTTTAAAAACTTTTGAGGAACTGAAAATAGATGTAAGAAATTATGATGAAATGAATGAAATATATCTTGATATTTTAGCTGAAGAAAATATTTTAATAGAAAGTGCATTAGATATTTTATTATATGTGAAAGAGAAGTATTATTTGGGAATTTTAACTAATGGTTTTTATAATACTCAAATTAAAAAGATGAAAAATTCAGGTATTTATGATTATGTGGAACTTTTAGTAGCTTCTGATGAAGTAGGTATTGTTAAACCTAATAAGGAAATATTTGATTATGCGGCAAAAAAATCAGGTTTTGATAATAATCAAATTCTTTATGTGGGTGATGAATATGCAACAGATGTTGTTGGGAGTATTAATGCAGGATTTCAATGTATATGGTTTAATAGAAATAATGAAAAAGTGCCAGAAAATGTTTCAGCAATTTCTTGTTTAGAAGAATTGAAAGAATACATATAAAAAAAATCCGGTTCTCTGTAAAATAGTATGGCAAAAATGTTTAAGTGTTTAAGTGTTTAAGTGTTTAATTGTTTAATTAGCGATCTTTTAGACAGTTTTTTATTATAATGCTTTGAAGGTAAATATGGATGAAATAAAGTAGCGAGCAATTGAGAATTTTCGTCAAAAAAACAATTGAGCGAATCAAAAAATGCGTAAGAAAATAGCATGTTTGAGCGTAGCGAGTTTGCTATTTTCCGCAATTTTTTGACCGAGCGAAATTTGTTTTTTAGAAAATTTGATCTTGTGAGCGATTTATTTTATCCAATATTTACCACTTCATTATTATAGGATTTTAACGTTTTTTCTTTCCAACTTTCTACTTTCCAACTGACCAACTAATAATTTTATCCAATATTTACCACTTCATTATTATAAGCATTTAGTTTTAATGCTACCTTTTCAACTGACCCACAAAAAAATTCATAGAATCAAAAATCCCGTATTTAAACGGGATTTTAATTTATTCTTTAATATATTTCCAATACATTCCTGCTAATGGTGGTAAAGTTAAATTTAATGAAAATTCTTTTTCATGAGATGGAAATTTTTCAGAATACATTTTATGAGAGTTATCAACATTGCTTCCTTTGTAGCCTTCCCAATCAGTATTCATTATTAATTCATAAGCACCTTTTTTAGGAACTCCTATTTTATAATTATACAAAGGAGTTGGAGTTAAATTAAAAACACATACTATAAATTCATCTTGTTCTTTACTTTTTCTTATAAATGAAATTACGCTGTTTTCAGCATCTTTGAAATCAATCCATTCAAACCCTTCTGGCTTAAAATCAACTTCATAAAGAGGTTTGTTTTCATTATAAATTTTATTAAGGTCTTTCATAAAATTTTGCATTTTCCAGTGGTATTCGTAAGATAATATATGCCATTCTAGACTTTTTTCTGAATTCCATTCTGTCCACTGCCCGAATTCACATCCCATAAAATGAAGTTTTTTACCAGGGTGTGCGTACATAAAGCTAAAAAACAATCTTAAATTTGCAAATTTTTGCCATTCATCTCCCGGCATTTTATCTAATAAAGATTTTTTGCCATGAACAACTTCATCGTGAGATATAGAAAGCATAAAATTTTCTGAAAAAGCATACATTATTGAAAAGGTTAAATCATTTTGATGGAATCTTCTATGAATAGGATCTCTTTTAAAATAAACTAAAGAATCATTCATCCACCCCATATTCCATTTTAAGTCAAAACCGAGCCCATTATAATTAACAGACGTTGTAACGCCTGGATACGAAGTGGATTCTTCGGCAATCATCAATATACCAGAAAAATATTTATGAGTTATAGAATTTAAGTGTTTTAAAAATTCTATAGCTTCTAAATTTTCCCTTCCACCATATTTGTTTGGTATCCACTCTCCTGAAGATCTGCTATAATCAAGATACAACATTGAGGCTACCGCATCAACTCTTAAACCATCAATGTGAAATTTTTCAAACCAAAATAAAGCATTTGAAATTAAAAAATTTTTCACTTCATTTCTTCCATAATTAAAAATATAAGTTCCCCAATCTTTATGTTCTCCCAATCGAGGGTCTTCGTGTTCATATAATGAAGTTCCATCAAACTTTCCTAAAGAATGAGAATCTTTAGGAAAATGGCCAGGTACCCAATCCATTATTACACCTATATTATTTTGATGAAGTTTATCTATTAAATACATAAATTCTTCAGGTTTTCCAAAACGGCTTGTAACAGCATAATATCCAGTTACTTGATATCCCCATGAAATATCTAATGGATGTTCTGCAAGACCCATTATTTCAATATGCGTATAGTTAAATTTTTTGACATATTCTAAAATTTTATCAGTTAATTCTAAATAAGACAAAAACTCGTTGTTTTCTTTTTTTTGCCAAGAACCGAGATGTAATTCATACACATTAATAGGTTCTTCCAGCCAGTTTATAGATGTTCTGTTTTTTAACCATTCGCTATCACTCCATGTATGCTTATTTTCAATATCATAAACAACTGAAGCATTTAATGGTCTTTTCTCACAAAAAAATGCGTAAGGATCTGATTTTAAAAGAATTTCACCATTTTTAGTTTTAATTTCAAATTTATATTTATCCCCTTCAGAAACTTTTGGAATGAAAATTTCCCATATACCAGAATCACCTAAAACTCTCATTTGATGTATTCTTCCATCCCAATTGTTGAAACTGCCTACTACGCTTACTCTTTTTGCATTAGGAGACCAAACTGAAAAATAAGTGCCTTCTACTCTATTAACTGTTATTTTATGTGCACCTAATTTTTCGTAAATCTTGTAATGATTTCCTTCATTAAACAGATGTCTATCAAAGTCTGAAATTATAGGTAAAAACGAATAAGGATCTCTTATAGTCCATTTGTTCCCTTCATAATCTTGAAATTCCAATCTATAAACAAAAATATCACTACTTCGAATGACTTTTTCATAAAGACCTTTTTCATGAATTTTTGTTAACATAGCTCGTTTATTTTTTGATATCATTGTAACTTTTTTACATGTTGGATGAAAAGCCCTTATAACAATTCTAGAATCATCAATTTTATGCATTCCTAAATATTTAAACGGGTCATGACAATCAGCATTAACTATTTCTAATATTTGTTGCTCCGTTAATAAAGACAAAACAAATCACCTCCAATTTTTATTGAAGAGTTAAAGTAATTAAAGTTAAATATTGATTGTCTAATCTAGCTCTTGTACCAAAAAAATTTCTTATAGCGTTAGCATAAAAATCAAATGAATCAAGAAAAGTAGTTACTATCATTTCAGCATAGTTTCCTTCAATTACAGGACTACTAACACTTACGATACCAGGAGTATTTCTTAAATGATTTCTGAATTCAATCATTTCATCTATATTTGTATTATGAAGGCTTATTTGTATAGGAAGACCATTTGCTAAGCTATCCATCCAATTCTTTATAATATCTTTAGACATTACTTCACCAACGGCAGTAGAAGCATTTTGAACTGCTTTTTTTGCAGCCACCATTGCTGAAATATCATTATCGCCTGCTTGTTCAAAAGCAGAAGATATCAATCTTCCTGTTTGAGTCCAGTAAGCTTTTAAATTAGCATTAGAACGAGCACCTTGCATTCCGTATATAGTTCCAGTAGATTCTCCAAAAACTTCTCCAGTAATTAAAACATCTACCCCATATTTTCTTAATGTAGTATAATCAGGATCTTCCCCTTCTCTTATCTGAATGAGTTCTTGTAATCTCTCTGTATCATATACATCAAAACCATATTGAAGTAATTTTGATTGCAGAGCTATTTCTGCACTTCTGTCTTCAAAAGTTAGAAGTCCTTTATAAGCTTTAGAAGGTAGCCATACTCCGATTTTAGGTTTGTTCATTTGCTGAATTATATAAAAATAATCGCTTTGGGGAATTTCTTTGCTTACTTCATATAAAACAGTTACCTTATAATAGACTGATTGATGAGGACCTTCATTTATTATTTTTTCACTTTTTATGTAGCCTTGTGTTTTAGTTAAAACTGTTCTATCAACAAGTGTAAAATTAGTAACTTGAGTAGTTCCAAAAACACTTAATCCAACCACTTCCTGTAAAGCTCTTAATCTTGAGTCTGTTAAAGCCGTAGTTCTGTCTGTACCAACACCTTCTACGGTTACAATAATTGTTTGAGGTTCTGCCGGGTTAGTCGTAGGTGTTGAAGGTTGAAAAGAGGGTTGTTTAGTTTGACCACCGCAAGAAACTAGAATCAAAAACAATCCTAAAATAATAGTTAATAAAAAAATCTTTTTCATAAAAAAACCTCCTTAAGTTTTAAATTAATTGTTTATGTAATAAAAACCATCTATTTCTTTTATTACAGCTTTTATCTGCATTTGCATTAAGACAGTCAAAATTTCTGATGTGTCTTCATCTAATTCTTCGCATAAAATTTCAATATTATTTTTTTCAAGTTTTATAAGATTAAAAATCTTTTTTTCAAAATCATTTAATTTTTTAGTATTTTGAATAAGTACATTATCTTCAAAAAATAAATCTCTTAATAAATCTAAAGAATAAATAGGAGTTGCCCCAAGATAAATCAAATAATTAGTTCCTTGAGAATTAATTCTTGTAATATCACCTGGTAATGCTAATACGTCTCTAGAATATTCAAAAGCATATCTTGCAGTTATCAAAGAACCGCTTTTTTTTGCGGCTTCTACTATAATTGTTTTTTCAGAAAGTCCAGCTATAATACGATTTCTGTAAGGGAAAGTGTGTTTCATAGGAGGCGTTCCAGGAAAATATTCAGAAATAATTAGTCCTTTTTCTTTAATCGAATTATATAAATCATAATTTGATTTAGGATAAATAATATCGATACCACATCCTAAAACTGCAATTGTATTTTCTGCGTTTTGATGAGAAATGGAATCTATACCAAAAGCTAATCCACTAACTATAGTATAATCTTTTAAAACAGAACAGATATTTTTTGTTAGTTCTCTTCCATAAGAAGATGGTTTTCTTGTTCCGACAATAGAAACACTATTGGTTTTAAAAAGGTTTAAGTTGCCTAAACAATATAAAATTACTGGTGGATCAGAAATTTTTTTTAATTTTTCAGAGTATTCCTCATCCCAATATGAAATAATCTTTAAATTAGGGACTTTTTTTAAGTTGTTTTTTATAACTTCTTTTTTTTCTTCATAATCATCTTTAAACATAGAAATATTTTTGTTGTTTTCTATTACATCAATTATTTCGAGGTTACTTTTTTTATAAACTTCTTTTAAAAGTATAATATCAAGCTTATTCATAAACTTCCCCTTTAATAAAAATTTCATAAATCTCTAAAATATATTATACCAAAAAAAAGCGACATTAAGTCGCTTTTTTTAAATTTAACATAAAAGAAATAAATTATTCTTCATCAGCTGTTCTGGGAATAATACATAAAAAATGTAAATCTTCATCGCTAGTATTTTTAAATTGATGTTCTACATTAGGAGGTACAAAAACATAACTTCCTTCATTAATCTTTTCATAAACAGTTCCGTTAAATACTTCACCCTCGCCTTTTAAAATATAAACTTCATGTTCCCAGAAGTGAGTATGTCTTGGAGAATTTCCCCCAGGTTTAACTATGAAAAGTCTCATTACAAAATTCGGTGCTCCCATTTTACTACCTATTAATATTCTTTTTTCCACATTTTTAACTATTTCATTATTAATAATTTGAGGCTCAATTTCTCTGTAATTTCCTACAATTACTTTTTCCATATTTTCACCTCCATAAATTAGAAAATCAGTCTTTTGATAATGATACAACTATTTTTCTATAAGGTTCATAACCTACTGAGATAGTTTTTAAATCAGGATAAGTTTTTCTAATATATTCATGTACTGTTTTTCTTTCAAAAGAAAACATAGGAGCCAATTCTACAGTTTCAAGAGAATTTATAACTTTTTTTGCAGCGCTATCAGCAATTTCTTCAATTTTTTTTCTGCGGTTTTTTCTATATTCTCCTATATCAAGTTTTACATCTATTTTTGTATCAGTCATTCTATTAACATATATCATTATCAAATGTTGCAGAGCGCCTAAAGTTCTACCATGTTTTCCAATTACTTTCCCTAAACCATCGCCTTCAAGGAATATAACAATAGTTTTTCCAAATATTTTCACACTTAATGAAACGTCTACATTCATTTCTTTCATAATCTCTTTTATGAAAGATTCAACACGATTAATCACGTATTTTTCGTTTGTAGAAGCTTCTATAATTGCGGGTTTGCTCCCAAAACCAAATATAAAACCTTTATTTGAATCCTGAATTATATTATAACTCATTTCTTCGCTTGCTACTTCAAGTTCTTTTAAAGCACTTTCAATGGCCTCTTCTACAGATTTTGCAGTGAATTGTTTTGTGAGTAGTTTCAACATCTAAAAATTACCTCCTAACAGGTTTTGGTCCAAGACCAAATAATTCTCTAAGTGTTAAACCTTTTATATCATGTTTTCTATTGTTGAAAAAGGTCATAACTAATTGTATTAAAGCATTTACAGTATAATATAAAAATACTCCTGATGGAAGATTAGCAAGAAATATTGGGAAAATTAAAGTCATAATAATATTTTGCCAAGCCATTTTTGCATTCTGAGATGTGAGTAAAGCATTTAGCATATAAGCGGCTAAACTTATCAAAATCAAAAGAAAATTCTTTGAAAAACCGCCATCTGACAAATCATTCCAAAATAAAAATCTTGGATTATAAGCAAAACTTTCACCAAAGTATTGAATAGCTTGCCAAAGAACTATAAATACAGGTAATTGAATTAATGATGTTAAACATCCTGCGGGATTAACGTTGTGTTCTTTATAAAGTTTAGCAAGTTCTTCCTGTTGTTTTTGTGGATCTTTATATTTTTTCTTTATTTTATCCATTTCAGGTTGCATTTTTCTCATAGCAAGCATTGTTTTTGTTTGTTTATGATACAAAGGGTAAAGCACGAGTCTAATTAATATTGTAAATATAATTATTGCCCAACCAAAATTACCAGTAATTTTAAATAAAAACCATAAAAATTCAGTAAACCAGAATACAATATAATAAGTCCATGAGTATGCATTTAAATTTTTAAGCATAGCATCTATGTCTTTATTAGTTTCGTCAGAAAAAACTTCTCTTATAAAAGTTTTTTTCAAAGGTCCCATGTAAACTGTTGCAGTTGTAATTCCTTCAGTATAATATTGAAAATCAGATATTTCTGAAGAAGTTTCGATTGCCATTACTGCTTTGAATTTTTCTGTTTTGCTTCCTGTAAAAACTTGATCAATATAAGATACTAATTTGTTATCAATTTTTCTTGTTCCATATTGAAAAGAAATAAGTGGAATAGCAACATTTCCCGTTAATCCGGATATGGTTACTTCATATTGAAAATAGGAATTATTATAAAATCTATAATTTTTGATTCCATTATTTTCAAAATAATAAGTTACATCTAAAAACTCATTATTATAATCAATACTATATTCATAGTGAGAAGGGAAAATTTTTTCTCCAGATACATCAAAAATATCAAAACTGTCGAGACCGTATTGATAAATTTGAATAAAATCACGTCTACGTGTTTCAAAAATACGGAAATCAATAATTTCTCCATTATTTCCCATTGTGAATTTCATTAACTTTAATTCCACTTCTAAGTTTCCAGTATCAGTTTTATTTACGTTAATTTGAGGTAAAGAAAAAATAGAAACAGTTAGGACCAAAAGTCCTATAATCATTATAAATCTTTTCACTTGGTCACACTTCCTCTCGAATTATTATCATTTCTTTTTATAAAAAAAGAAAAATTTTCTGGAACCGGATCTTTTCCACCTTTAAAAAAAGGATTACATTTTAATATTCTTTTTAAGCTTAAAAAAGAGCCTTTCAAAACACCAAATTTTTCAATAGATTTATAAGCATAAACAGAACATGTAGGAGTAAATCTACATGAAGGTGGTTTTATAGGTGAAATGAATTTTTTGTAAAAAGTTATCATATAAAGAAAGAATCTTTTCATTTTAATTTCCCCATAAGTTCTTTTAAATGAGTTTCTATCTCAAAAAAAGAAATTTCACTAAAGCGAGCAGAAAGAGATTTTCTTGGAATAAAAAGATAGTCGTAACCATCTAAAAATAATTCTTTGTTAAGCCTGTATATTTCTTTGATATATCTCTTTAATTTATTTCTACATACAGCCTTCCCAAATTTTTTTCTTATAGATACAGCAATTCTTGGATATTCCAATTCGTTTTTTATATATACAATAACAAAAAAGTTTGAAACTAATCTGTTTTTGCTTTTGTATAAATTCTGAAAATCTCTTCTCAATCTTATATGCTCATAGCTTTTAAATGATTTTGATTTCATCAAATTTAAACTGATAATTTCTTTCTTCCTTTTGCTCTTCTTCTGCTTAAAACTTTTCTACCACCAGCGGTTTTTTTTCTAACGAGAAATCCATGCGTTCTCTGTCTTTTTCTTTTTGAAGGTTGATATGTTCTTTTCATTTTAATTCCTCCTTAATATTTTTTAAAGTAATCATCCTTTATTATATACATAAAATTGTGTTTATGTCAATAAAATCAAGTTACAATATTATTTTTAAATTGATAATATATTTATTATCGGCTCAACTATTTTGCCACAAAAATTCAAAAATATCAAGTGTTTTTTTATTAAAATAATGATAAATTTTATAATTTATATTTTATTATTAATTTTTAACATAAAACACTATAGATTATAACAAAAAAAATAATAAGTTTATTTTAATAGTGTATAATTATAAAAAAAGAAACGGGAGGTTTTTTAATGATTGCTAAATATAAATGTTTAAATTGTATTATTAATCATGCTTCTAAACTTTTTGAGAAAACAGAAAAAACTTTAGACATCTCTCAGGAAGAAATTTTTAACAATTATAAAAAAATAATAAGTTATTTAATAGAAAAGGCTGTTTGGGGTAAAAAACCAATAGAAATTTCTTTGCCTTTATATGAAAAAATGGAAGAAGTTTTTGGAAAAAATGATTATTTTGAAAACGAAAAGATTAAAGCGAATAATATATTTTTAAATATGTATGATGAATTGATATTTATGTGTGAAAATTCAGAAGATAAAATTCATTCGGCATTAAAATTATCTGCAGTCGGTAATTATATAGATTTTGGTATTAACAATGCTTTTGGAGAATTAGAATGGGAGATTGAAAATCTTCTAAAAACAAAAGAATTTTATTTAAATGATATAGAATTATTTAAAAAGGATCTTGAGGTAGCTAAAACGCTTTTATTTATCCATGATAATGCCGGAGAAATCGTATTAGATAAGATTTTAATTCAAGTTATAAAAAATATTTTTCCAAATATAAAAGTTTATTCTGCTGTTAGAAGTCAACCTATAATAAATGATGCAACTTTATATGACGCTGAATCTATAAAATTAAATGAGCTTTCATTAGTTTTAGAAAGTGGATCTAAATATCCAGGTACTTTATTAAGTAATGTTTCGGGAGAATTCAGAAATATATTTAATGAAGCAGATGTCATAATTTCAAAAGGTCAAGGAAATTATGAAGGTCTTGTTGGAACGGGCAAAGGAATATTTTTTATACTAATGGCTAAGTGTGACGTTGTTGCAGAAAGCTTAAATATGAAAAAAGGCGATATTGTGTTGAAAAAAATTTAGGCGGAATTAAAATACTTTAAACCAAATTTCTTTTTTTTAATAATCTGCTTTTGAAATATGATTTTTTCAAAACGCTTTTCGCTTTTAAATGTAGTGTAACAGCCACGCTGAACTTTGCACGGCGTTACAGCACTTATGACAACATGGATATTTTTATAGATAGTATTAGGAGAAGCGTAAAACAGTTTTTAATAATGAAGTGGTAAATAATGAATAAAATAAATCGCTCACAAGAGTTCAAATTTTCTAAAAAACAAATTTCGCTCGGTCAAAAACTTGCTAAAAATAGCAAACTCGCTACGCTCAAACATGCTATTTTCTTACGCATTTTTTGATTCGCTCAATTGTTTTTTTGACGAAAATTCTCAATTGTTCGCTACTTTATTTCATCCATATTTACCATCAAATCATTATAATTAAAACCTGTCTAAAAGATTACTTTAAACATTTCACCAATTAACCGCTTAAACGTTTTTTTTGTTTCACTTGCCACTTTACACTTTACACTATTTAAGGGCTTAATCAATTAAACATTTTTTTGTTTTTCCTTACCAACCGACCAACTGTCTACTGACCAACTTTAAAATCCATATTTACCATCAAATCATCATAAAAAAAGACTTTGAATTAATTCTTCTCTTGAGGGGTGGCAATCGAAGATTGATGGGGTGTAGAGTTTTTAAATGTAGTGTAACAGCCACGCATTTTCTGAACGGCGTTACAGCGTTTATGATAACCTAGATATTTTTATAGATAGTATTAGGAAAGTCATAAAACAATTTTTAATAATTAAGTAGTAAATACGAATAAATTATTGGGGGTGTGAAAATGAAAAAGATATTTTTAGTATTTTTAATTGCAGTTTTGTCTTTAACAAGTTTTTCTTATTTCAATCTTTATGAACCAAAAGTTTTAAATAATGGTCAGGGGTCTTTAGGATTGGGAACAAACTCCATTTTTAGATACGGAATTTTAAATGTTATGGAAGTTGGGTTAAGTCCTATTCCATATGTGAAAATTGGAATGAATGCAGGAGATCTTTGGGGTAGTGTAGGCTATGCACAATTTTACGAGTCAATGCTCTTTTTGAGTGTGGGAAAATATAATGAAAATTCTACTTTTTATTTAACTGGAATGTATGTTGAAGATGCGTGGGTTCATGATGAGAATAAAAAACAAGAAATAGCGGTTTTGCCAGTTATTGAATTAAAGCGTGAAGATCCTATTGGAAACATAAAGTTATTTGGCGGGTATAATTATAATTTATCCGATAAAACACATCGAGGCTTTACTGCAGTTCAGGTGGGAAGTTATTTTGATTTTAATTGGTGGAAATTTAAAGATGTATATCTTTATGGAGGTTTGGGGGTTAATATTCCTTTTAAAGGATTGACAGATAGTATAATTATATTAGCAGGATTTGATACTTATTTTAATTTTTTTGATTAATAAAATAAAAAGAGCGGTATTTTACCGCTCTTTTTATTTATGATATTGTACAAATTAATTGATCTCCATCTACTGTGTCGCCTTTTTTTACATAAACTTTTGATACTACTCCTGAAAATTCCGAAGGAATTTCATTTTCCATCTTCATTGCTTCTATAACTACGATTTTATCGCCTTTATTTACTTTATCTCCTTCTTTTACGAAAACATCCAAGATTGTTCCAGGTAAAGGAGCAAGTAGATTGTTTCCTCCTGAAGCAGAAGGAGAAGATTCTTTTATAGATTCTGGAGTTTTTTTAACTTCTGCGGGTTTTGCCTCAGCAGGTTTCGTAACTTGAACTTGTTGTTGTGATTGAGTTGGTTGAACATTTTGTGTTTGTTGATCATTTCCTAATTCTTGAACTTCAACATCATAAGAAACGCCATTAACTTTTACCATGAATTTTTTTAACATTATTAAGAATACCTCCAAAAGATTATTATTTTTTTCTCCAAATAACTATAGGGGAAATAGAACCCCATCTGGAAAATGACTGTGGTTGTTCAACGGGAATACTCTTTTTTACTGATTTTATAACAAAATTATTTTCTAAACATAATGATAATGCTGCAGATATTGCCGCAACTATTTCTTGGGAGTCATCCTCCGAATTTTTATTTTTTGTTTTTTCAACCATAGGATTATTTGAAATTATTTTTTTTTCTTCAATCTTCGTAGGGATCGTTGTTATAATATTTTTTTTCTTTTTTTTCTCTAAAAAAGAAAAAAATTTAAAAGTTTTTAAAATAATTATTAAAAGGGCTAATACTAAAAAAACTATTAAAATACCAGCTATACTAATGAATATAATTTCTTGCATTTTGTAACCTCCTATAATGGAATGTTACCATGTTTTTTAGCGGGTTTAGCTTCTGCTTTTGTCATAGCAATATTCAAAGACCTAAATAAAATTTCTCTTGTTTCTATAGGGTCTATTACATCTTCTATATAACCCCTACTTGCAGCTTCGTAAGGATTAGCAAATCTTTTTTTGTAATCTTCAATTTTTTCTTTTCTTGTTTCTTCAGGAGATGAAGAAGATTTAATATCTTTTGCAAAAATGATGTTAGCAGCGCCGTCAGGTCCCATTACTGCAATTTCAGCTGAAGGCCAAGCATATACAAAATCTGCACCAAGATGTTGTGAAGACATCGCAATATAAGCTCCGCCGTATGCTTTTCTAATAATTAAAGTTAATTTTGGTACAGATGCTTCTGAATAAGCGTAAAGCAATTTTGCTCCATGTCTTATTATTCCGCCATGTTCTTGGCCTACGCCTGGTAAGAAACCTGGAGTATCAACGAGTGTAACTATAGGTATGTTAAAAGCGTCACAGAATCTAATGAATCTTGCAGCTTTATCAGAACTGTTTATATCGAGAGCTCCGGCTAATATTTTTGGTTGATTAGCAATAATTCCTACAGATTTTCCTTTAATCCTTGCAAATCCTACAACAATATTTTTTGCAAAATGAGGTTGTATTTCAAAAAAACTTTCGTTATCGAATACTTTGCTTATTATATCTCTTACATCGTAAGAAATCTTTGGATTTGGAGAAACAACATCATAAATAGATTCATCAATTGCATAATTAGTGTCAAAATCTTGTTGTTTAACAGGGTCAAGATTATTTGCTGGCATATAAGATAACAATCTTTTTGTCATCTGCATAGCTTCTTCATCATTTTCAGCAATTAAATGAGCAACTCCACTTTTTGCATTGTGGACCATAGCTCCACCAAGATTTTCTTTATCAACATTTTCGCCTGTAACGGCTTTAATAACTTCCGGGCCTGTTATGAACATTTGAGATGTTTTATCGACCATTATTGTAAAATCAGTAATAGCTGGAGAATAAACAGCGCCACCAGCACAAGGGCCTGATATAACTGTAATTTGAGGAATAACGCCTGAAGCTAAAGTGTTTCTATAAAATATTCCGCCATAACCATATAAAGCATCTACGGCTTCTTGAATTCTAGCTCCGCCAGAATCATTAATTCCTATTATGGGAATTCCGTATTTCATTGCTAAATCTTGAATCTTGATAATTTTTTTTGCGTGCATTTCTCCAAGAGATCCACCTTGAACAGTGAAGTCTTGAGAGAAAATAGCCACTTTTTGTCCGCTAATAGAGCCAAAACCTGTAACTACGCCATCGTAAGGAAAAGATTTTTTATCAAGATCAAAATAAGTGCTTCTATGTTTCACGAATATATCAATTTCTTCAAAAGAGTCTTCATCTACTAAAAGATTTATTCTTTCTCTTGCAGTTAATTTACCAAGTTTGTGTTGTTTATCAATTTTTTCTTGACCACCACCTAAAGTTAATTTTTCTTTTCGCTTTTTAAATTCGTTAACAAGTTCCATAAATTTTTCATCAGGCATAAAAATCCTCCCTTTTATTTAAAAGTTTATTGATGTTGTACTAATTCAGTTAAAATTCCTCCAGAAGTTTTTGGGTGTAAAAAAGCAACCAAAGTATTATGTGCGCCAATTTTAGGTTCTTCTGAAAGTGGTTTGAAACCCAGTTCTTTAGATTTAATGATCATTTCTTGGACGTTTTCTACTTCATATGCAATATGATGGAATCCAGGACCTTTTTTTTCTAAAAAACCGGAAACTTCAGAGTTTTCTCTTGTGGGTTGTAAAAGTTCGATTTTTGTATCTCCAAATTTCAGAAAAGCAACTTTAAGACCTCTTTCTTCTATTATTTCTTCTCCTAAAGATTCTACTCCCAACAATCCTGAATATAATTTTAAAGCTTCTTCAATTGAATTTACAGCTATTCCGATATGATCAATTTTAGTGTTCACTATAATTAGCCTCCTCAATTAATTTTTTTATATAATTATTTTTTGTTTGTACTAAAGATTCGTTTTCTGGTTGATAGTCATTTGTTATTTTATCAAGTATTCTTATTAAATTACTTCTAACACGTCTTTTTGTACGTCTTTTTTCTATATCGTTAATTTTCCCTGTTTCCTTTAAAATTATTTTGTGCTCTTCGATCCAATCAGTTAATTCTTTTATTCCTGTATTCATAATAGCTGAAACAGGAAAAATCTTTCTTTGAGACTTTTCTTCAGATTCAAGACTTAATGTGTTTTTCAAATAAATTAAAAATTTATTTGAATCAGTTAAATCACATTTATTAACTATATAAGAATCAGCAATTTCCATTATTCCAGCTTTAAAAAGTTGAATTTCATCTCCACCATCTGGTGACATAACTAATAAAATAGTATCAGCTACATAAACAACTTCAATTTCTGATTGCCCGGCACCAACGGTTTCAACTATTATTTTTTCAAAACCAAAAGATATTAAAACATCTACAATATCGTAAATAGAATCGCATAAGCCTCCAACGCTACCTCTGCTAGCAACACTTCTTATATATACATTTTCAGATTTAGAAATATTTCGCATTCTTATTCGGTCGCCCAAAAAAGCCCCACCACTAAAAGGGCTGCTAGGGTCTACTGCAAGAACAGCAACTTTTTGATTTTCTGAAACAAAATTATCTACAACTTTAGAAACCAAGGTGCTTTTTCCAGCACCTGGGCTTCCTGTTATTCCGATAATTTGAGAATTATTAGTGTTTTTAGGTAATTTCGAAATAATTTCCCAAGCATTTCCTACATTGTTTTCTACAAGAGAAATCATTTTAGATAATGAAGCTATATCACCTTGTTTAAATAAATCAATATGTTTTTCAAACTTGTTTTCCCAAGACAATTTCTTTCACCCTTTCAATTATAACGTTGAGCGAAGTTCCTGGTCCAAAAACGGCGTTTACTCCGATACGTTTTAATTCAGGAATATCATCTTCTGGAATAATTCCGCCTAAAAAAACAGGAATGTTTTCAATATTTCTTTCTTTCATTAATTGAATAATTTTATCGCATAATCTTAAATGAGCCCCCGATAAAACTGATAAGCCAATTATATCAACATCTTCTTGTATTGCTGTTTCAACTATTTCTTCAGCAGATTGTCTTATGCCAGTATAAATTACTTCCATGCCAGCATCTCTTAAAGCTCTTGAAACTACTTTTGCCCCTCTATCATGTCCGTCAAGTCCTGGTTTTCCAACTAAAACTCTTATCTTTTTTTCCATCTCAAAGCACCTCCGTTATAATATTACCGATTCATTGAATTCACCGTATACATCTCTTAAAACATCAGCAATTTCACCTAAAGTAGCATAAGTTTTAACGGCTTCGAGAATAAACGGCATAACATTTTCATTTGAATTTGCAGCATTTTTTAAACTTTCAAGAGTATTTTTAACTTTGTCATTATCTCTTTCTGTTTTTAGTTTTTTTAATTTAGCTTTTTGGTTAGCTTCTACTGCAGGATCCATTTTTAAAATTTCTCTTGGAGGTTCTTTGTCACTAACAAATTTATTTACCCCAACAATTATATTTTCTTTGTTTTCTATTCCTAATTGTGCAGAATAAGCAGAATTTAATATTTCTTTCTGAACGTAACCAGTTTCTATTGCTTTTACCATTCCGCCAACTTCTTCGATTTTATTTATATATTCCATAGCTTTATCTTCAATTTCTTTTGTTAAAGATTCGATTAAATAAGAACCTGCAAGAGGATCTATCGAATCAGAAACTCCTGTTTCATGAGCGATAATTTGCTGAGTTCTTAAGGCAATTGTTGCTGATTCTTGTGTAGGTAAACCTAATGCTTCGTCAAAAGAATTCGTGTGTAAAGATTGTGTTCCGCCTAAAACAGCTGCTAAAGCTTGAATTGCAACTCTTACTACATTATTCATAGGTTGTTGTGCCGTCAAAGTAGAACCTGCTGTTTGTGTGTGGAATTTTAATTGCATAGCTCTTGGGTTTTTTACATTAAATTTTTCTTTCATAATTCTTGCCCATAATTTTCTTGCAGCTCTAAATTTTGCAACTTCTTCAAGGAAATTGTTGTGAGCATTAAAAAAGAACGATAAGTTGTTTCCAAATATATCAGGATCAAGTCCAGCTTGAATTGCTGCTTCTACATAAGCCATACCATCTGCTAAAGTAAAAGCAATTTCTTGAGCAGCGTCAGCTCCAGCTTCTCTTATATGGTAACCACTAATACTTATTAAATTAAATTTAGGTAGATGTTTTGAACCATGTTCAAATATATCTACAATTATTTTCATTGATGGTTTAGGTGGGAAGATATATGTGCCTCTTGCAATATACTCTTTTAAAATATCATTTTGAATAGTACCTCTTATTTGATCAGGGGTTACGCCTTGTTTTTCAGCAACAGCGATTAACATTGAAAGTAAAATTGAAGCAGTTGAGTTAATTGTCATAGAAACACTAACTTTATCTAAAGGAATTTCATGAAATAAAATTTCCATATCTGCAAGAGAATCTATAGCAACTCCTACTTTACCAACTTCTCCATCAGCCATTTCATTATCCGAGTCATAACCTATTTGAGTAGGAAGATCAAATGCAACAGATAATCCGGTTTGACCTTGTTCTAATAAATATTTATACCTTTTATTAGACTCTTCAGCAGAAGAAAATCCAGCATATTGACGCATGGTCCAAAATCGGCTTCTGTACATAGTAGGTTGAACACCTCTTGTAAAAGGATATTCGCCAGGAAAACCTATATCTTCCTTATAATCAATATTCTCAACATCCTCAGGAGAATAAACTCTTTTTAATTCTTTTCCGTAAGTTGTTTTAAATTCACTCTTTCTTTCTGGGAATTTAGAAATAGTTTTGTTAACAAGATTTTTTTCCCAACTTTTTTTTGCTTCCTTTATGACTTTTAAGTCATCAGTTTCAGGCATTAATTTGCACCTCCAGAATTTGATGGTTTAATAATAATATAATCAATATATATTTTACAATAAAAATATTAATATTACAAACAGAAAATATGAAATATAGTGGCACATATATAACATAATGAAAAAAATTTCACGATAATTGTCAATATTATCTTGAAAATGATTATTGAGTAGAACAATTTTTGTGGTATTATTATATGAATGAAGAAATGTATTGGGGGGATGAAATATGAGTGATAAAGTTTATGCAAAAATAATTGATGGGGAAATAATCTTTTATTTTGAAAAAGGGCATACGCAAAAAGAGTTGTATGATAGTTTTCAAGAAAAAATTTCTATGATGAAAAATTTTTTCAACATAGGAGACAGCATTTATATTTTCCTTGAGGATGAATCTCAGTATAATTTGTTACCTAAAATAGCCAAATTTGCCAAAGAGGTTGATTTAAAATTATCGGGAGCATATTTTGGGGATATTCCAAGTGCAAAGAAAGCTAAAAAAGATCTTATTTTATCTAACACAAAAATATATAGAAAACATGTGAGATCAGGACAAGTAATTGATAATCCTGGAGATATTATAATATTTGGCAATATTAATCAAGGGGCTGAAGTTAATGCTGGTGGAAGTGTGATAGTTTTTGGAAAAGTTTATGGAACTATAAGAGCAGGTCTTAACAATCAAAAAAATGTATTTGTTATTGCATCAAAAATGGAATCAGCACTTGTAGAAATTGCTCATATACCTTTTTTTAATCATACATGGCCTGAAACTCCAGTTTCTATAAGAGTGCAAAATGAAAAAGCTTTAGTTGAATCATTAGAATTATAAATACAGGAGGAAAGAAAATGAAAACAGACGAACTACTGAAAAAACTATGTAATGAATTCGGTGCAAGTTCGTATGAAGATCGAGTGATGGATTTAGTTGAAAATTCTTTAAAAGAAGAATATAAAGAACTCGATTTTTATAGGCCTGGCACTGGAAGCTTAGTTGCAAAATATGGTAAAGGCGGTAAAAAAGTAGCTTTTTTTGCGCACATCGACGAAATAGGTGTAGTAGTTTCAAATATCGTTGATGAAGAATTTGCAAGAGTAGAAATGATAGGCGGTGTTGATGCAAGAACTTTGATTGCAAAAAAAGTTAAATTTGTTACAAAACATGGTGAAAAAATAGGTGTAGTAGGAATGTTAGCACCGCATCTTCAAGCAGCAGATTCGAGAGGAAAATCACCTTCTTTTGATGAGTTGTTTGTGGATTTTTCTTTTTCTGGGGGAACAAAAGATATTTCAGTAGGTGATATTGGGTATATAGATTTTGAAGCCGTAGAACTTCAAAACAAAATGATATCAGCAAAAGCACTTGATAATAGAGTGGGAGCAGTTGTAATAGCAAAAGCACTTGACTATTTAAAAGAATATAAGTTTGATGGCGAGTTATATTTATGTTTCAACCGAGGTGAAGAAATAGGATTAGTAGGTGCTAAAGGTATGGCATATGAAGTAAATCCTGATTATGCTATTGTAGTAGACGTTGCTTTTGGTAATGAAAATATACCTCATATGGAAACTTTGAAAATTGGAGAAGGTCCAGCAATTGCTACTGGAGCACCTATAACCCCAAAAGTTTTTGATGATTTAACCAAAATAGCTGAAGAAAATAATTTGAATTTCCAATTAGAAGTTGCAGCATCAAGAAGTGGAACAGAAGCGGATATTGTTCAAATAACGAGAACGGGAATAGCTACAGGGCTTGTTTCAGTGCCTATATTAAATATGCATAGCCCCGTAGAAGTTGTAGATGTTAAAGATATTGAAGCGGCAGCCAAACTTCTTGCAATTTTTGCAGTAAAAGAGGTGCGTGAATAATGAGAAAATATTTAAAAGAATTAGTTGATTTAAATGGAATTCCTGGAAAAGAAACAAAAGTAAGTGAGTATATAGAAGAAAAAATTAAAGAAAAAGTTGACGAAATACATAAAGACATATTAGGAAATTTGATAGTTTTGAAAAAAGGAAAAAATAACTCAAAGAGACAAATGGTAGCAGCGCATATGGATGAAGTAGGTTTTTTAATAAGTAAAATAAATGAAGATGGAACATTCAACATAGTTCCAGCTGGAGGAGTTGATCCAAGAGTCGTTAAAGCTCAAAGACTTATGATTAATGGAGAAATACCAGCAGTTGTTAATTCGAAACCTATTCATTTAGATAAAAATCTTGAATCAGTTGAAGGTTATGATTCTATAAAAGTGTTTGCAGGATTTACAAAAAAAGAGCAAACTAAAGGAAAAGTAAAAATAGGGGATATGGTTACTTTTGATATAAAATATATTGAAAATGAAAATCATGCGATTGCTAAAGCTTTCGATGATAGAGCAGGTTGTTCTGTTATGATGGATTTAATTGATTATTATCATGAAAATAACATTCTTCCTGAATACGATACTTATTTTTGTTTTGTAGTGCAAGAGGAAACAGGATTAAGAGGAAGCGGATCAGCAGCTGAATATGTAAAACCTGATGCGGCACTTATTCTTGAAGGAACTACAGCAGGAGATAATCCAGAAAATGAACCTGGAAAATGGGCAACACATTTAGGAAATGGTGCAGTATTAACTTTTATGCATAGTGGAGTTGTTCTTGACGAAGATTTATATAATATGGTAGTAAAAACAGCTAAAGAAAATAATATAAATCATCAATTTAAAATGAGAACGGCAGGAGGAACGGACGCTGCAAGATTAGCAAAAACAATGTATGGAATACCAGCAGCGGTCATATCAGTTCCTTGTAGATATTTACATTCACCTAATACAATAATTAATCTTAGTGATTATGAAAATGTTTTTAACATCAGCAAAATTTTACTTACTGAAGGGAGGATTATTAAATAATGAAAGAATTAATTAAAAAAATTACTGAAATATATTCGCCAAGTGGAAGAGAAACAATGGTGAGAGAGTTTATAAAAGAGGAAATAAAAGATTACGTGGATGAAATAAGAGTAGATAAATTAGGAAATTTAATGGCTGTAAAAAAAGGAACAAGTGGAAAAACAGTTCTTTTTGACGGACATATGGATGAAATAGGTTTCGTTGTTACACATATTCTTGAGAACGGATTCTTAAAAGTAGAAGCAGTAGGAGGACAATCGCCAGCTAATCTTTTAGGAACAAGAGTACAATTTAATGGAAGAATAGGTGTTTTTGGAATGGAAGGCGAAACTATGAAAGATTTAAGAGGGAATATGACAGCTCTTAGTTTAGATAATATGTTTGTTGATATAGGTTGTGAAACAGTTGAAGAAGCAGAGAGTTTAGCTCCTATAGGAACTTTTGGAACTTTTGTTGATGGATTTGAAGATCTTGGAGATAAAATGATTTCAAAAGCAATGGATGATAGAATTGCTTGTGCAATTATGATTCAAGCTATTAAAGAAATGAAAGAACCTAAAAATACTTGTATATTTGCTTTTACAGTACAAGAAGAAGTTGGGATTGTAGGAGCAGCAGTTGCAGCATACGATTATGATGTTGATATGGCGATAGCTATAGACGTAACAGCATCTGCAGATATGCCAAAATCTTTAAAAAGAATGAATATGAAATTAGGAAACGGACCTTGTATAAAAATAAAAGATTCTTATTCCGTAAGTGATAAAACAGTAGTTGACTTTATGAAAGAAGCTGCTGAAAAAAATGAAATTCCTTATCAAATGGAAGTTTTATTATTTGGTGGAACAAATGCTGGTGGATATCAAAGAACAAAATCAGGAATTCCTTCGGGAACTTTATCGATAGCTACAAGATATATACATTCACCACATGAAATGTTATCTTATAAAGATGTTTTAAATTCAGTGAATTTAGTAAAAGCTATGGCTAATTATTAATATAATGAAATAAAAAGGAAGCGAAAAATGCTTCCTTTTTATTTTTAGTGATATAATAGAATTGGAGGTGAAAAATAATGAAAAAAATTAACGGAATGATAATTATGATTTTTGCTTTTGCTTTAATATTTAGTGCAACTCCAGTTAGAGAATATAAGGTAGATATATCCAAAACTTATAATATAGAAAAAGAAGTAATGATTGGAAATTTTAGAAATATTAGCATTAACACTTTTACGAATATAAAACTGAATATTTATGAGCATAACAACAAAAATCTAATTTACAAACTTCGTGGAAATGTTTTAATAAAAGGAACATCTGAAGTAAAAGAACCTGAATATTTTGTAGTAACCGAGATGAAAGATGGTATTTTTATTATAAATTTAAAAAGAAATTTTACTAATATTTCTGGAGAATTTTCAGCTCATATACAAGATTTGGTTTTAGAAATTTATTTACCTAAAGATTTTGATGGAAACTTAGATTTAACTTCAAATCTTATAAATGAATTGAAAATAATTGAGTTAAACTTAAATAAAATTAATCTGAAATTTAATTTCTCAAAAATTGAAATATTAAATTCGGAAATTAAAGAATTAATATTTGATATTAATTCATGTGAAATAAAGATAGAGAAATTGAAAGTAGAAAATGTAGAAATTAATTCAACATTTTCTAAAATTTTAATAGATAATTCGGAATTTGAAAATATGAAACTAGATTTAAAAAACGATAATATAAATATTTTAAATCATATAGGTAATCTAAACATAAAACAAGAATTTGGAAAATCAATTATTTTATATAAATATTTTAAAAACAATATGAAATTAGATATAAAAAGTGTTGATTTAATTATAAAATTACCAGAAAATGCAGAAATTAATTTTAATTTGAATGAAAAAATATATAATGAGTTTGAAAGTTTCGAGAATTCAGAATATGTGATAGAGATAAAAAAAGTATTTGGAGATGTAAGGATTGAGAAATATTGAAAAGAAAGAAATAAAAAATTAAAAAGTTGTAAAAGAAAAAACATTTTAATTTTCAAGTTTTTAGCTTCTAATAGTGTAACAGCCACGCGTTTTCTGCGAGGCCACTGAAAAAGTCCGATTTTCAAATTTTTATATACAACATATAGATTGCACCAAACAAAAAACACATTATAAAGTATAGCAAAAAATCAAATTTTGACTTTTTCAGTGGTCTCTTTTCTGCACGGCGTTACAGCACATATGACAACGTAGATATTTAATAGAGAATTTCTGGAAAAGCATAAATCAGTTTTTTTATGATAAAGATACTTTTAATAAGCACAAAGCAAAAACATTTAAATCTTCAAGTTTTTAGCTTCTAATGTAGTGTAACAGCCACGCGTTTTCTGCACGGCGTTACAGCACACATGACAACATTGGTCAGTAGAAAATTGATTGGGAAAAACACTAAAACAAGCATTTGTGATTAATTCCCCTCTTGAGGGGTGGCAACCGAAGGTTGACGGGGGAGGCCACTGAAAAAGTCCGATTTTCAAATTTTTATATACAACATATAGATTGCACCAAACAAAAAACACATTATAAAGTATAGCAAAAAATCAAATTTTGACTTTTTCAGTGGTCTCTTGACGGGGTGGACGTTTTTTTTGTAATTTCTTTTTCTTTTAATAATGAAAAAGTAAATATTGGATAAAATAATTAGTTGGAAAGTAGAAAGTTGGAAAGTTGGAAAAAAAGCGTTAAAAGCGAATGCATATAATAATGAAGGGGTAAAAATTGGATAAAATAAACGCGAACAAGATCAAATTTTCTAAAAAACAAATTTCACCCTTGTCAAAAGTCGGCTAAGTCGGGGGCATCGCTGCCCCTTTCTCGCCTAAGAACGGTACGTGAGACTTTCACCTCATACCGCTCAAGCATTCAATAACTCAGTTTTAACTGAGCGGTGATTAGTTTTACTTTTATTACTATGTTGCACTTTAATCACCTT
>Ga0334888_1000895_pt1 | contig 42679 bp, 40 predicted proteins | sample GraSluR1_MG_FD_207227 | JGI IMG/M metagenome (GOLD analysis project Ga0334888, IMG submission 207227) | Sludge microbial communities from methane-producing bioreactor in Wageningen University, Netherlands - Granular Sludge_3_08-R1 | ecosystem: Engineered > Bioreactor > Anaerobic > Unclassified ...
TTAATGGTTACAGAAACAACCTGCTTCTGCAAACTCATCGTAGTCCATAAGGCCACCTCCTACTTTTATGGGAATTATTATGATCGGCATATCATAAATACTTTTTTGTAAAATAGTATTAACAATGGGGTGTATTTAGTATTATATATTTAGAGATTTTATCCATATACCACTTGTATTCATCAGTACAATTCCTAGAACGGCTACTGAGAATGCTGAGAAGATCACATCCTTCTTCCCGAATTTTATGGTTTTAAGGGAGGTTCTCTTACTGGAGTATCCGAATGCTTTGGTCTCTAAGCTCAGGGCCGTCTGCTTGGATGTTTTAAGGGAGGTGATGAGTAGTGTTTCCATCAAGAGCATCAGGTCATGGAAGCCGGTCTTAATTTTTCTGAGCTTCTGGGCGTTTCTTATGGTATAAAAGTTCTGGAAGGTCAGGGGAATAAAGCGTATGGACATGGTTATAAGGAGGATCATCCACTCTGGAAACCTCATCTCCCTTAAAACCAGTATCATATCACTGGGATGGGTGGTGAAGGGGACGATCATAGGCGCCAGGAGAACCGCCACCATCCGCATGGAAAAAACAACACCATACATTATACCTTCCACGGTAACTGGTAGGAAACCTATTATAGGTACATTGTAGGGTAACAAGTTGAAGATAACGGTTTTAGTGCCTGTGTAGTCCGGTCTATCCGTATAAAAAACGGCCTGGGTGATCATGCCCATTATAATGAATACCAGAAGGATCAGGAAAACATGCTTGAGCTTCCTGAATGGTACGTCAGCTATTATCCAGACTATGGCAGAAACTATGATCAGGAAAGCTAACATGAGGTAGGAAGATGTTATAATCGCCGCCGCCATTACACAGAGGGCGAAGATAATCTTCGATCTAGGATCCAGCCGGTGTAATGGAGAGTTGGAGTTGACGTATTCAATCATGGAATCATCCTGGAATGGATTAGTAAGGCAATAAGCTGCTTACTTAAATTTTATACTGCTTCTACGACGTTTTTCACTTTGTTACCTATTTTAAAACCTAAATATCCCCCTATAGGGAAGGTTATTAGATGGGGCAGGATGTAATATCCCACAGCCAGCCATAATGGAATCGTCATACCATAGACGAAAACTATTATGGAGATGTACACTGCCCTGGAAACCAGACCAAATAGGAATATTCCAATTAGGTTCAGTTTCAACTTAGATGCGTAAGGGCTGGCCATCTGCAGAATTGCTTCTAGGACTACAGCTCCTGCCAGTGTATTAAGGGCTGTTAAAGTTCCACCATACATGTTGGCTGAAGAGAAATCGATCAAGGTATAGATTACCCCTATGGTCAGAATGGTGTACTTTTTACCTATAACGATAGCTGCAGCGATTAAAATTATACCCCAGAGTATCCCATGGAGTGGTATGCCCACTGCCGATCCGGCGAACCATACAAAACCGGACATTATCATGAGGGCGAAGAAGGCAGCTATCATGACAATTTCCCGATTCGTAAAATAAAACCTGGTTTTTTTAATAGTTTCATCACTCATTTTATCATCTCAATTATTTCACACGGATTCTAAGGTACTTTTGACCTTAACTCCTATCTGATAACCTAATAATCCGCCTATCGCATAAGGTATTAATGGCACAGCTATTAAGGCCACCATAGCCCATATGGGCAGGACCATACCATAAATAAGAACTATAACTCCCACATAGGTTAATCGTGATACAACTCCATAGGCAAAGGCACCGACAATTGATATGGTCCGATTCCCCCCATAGGGTTTTGAAAGTTGTAGAACACCTTCCAGGGCTATGGCACCGGTTAGATATGCCAGTGCAGCCAGAGTTCCTCCATACAAGTGGGCCGTGGATAGATTGATGATGGTTAGAACGATTCCTATAATCAGGATGGAATATTTTTTCCCAATAACAGTTGCTGTGATGATTAAAATCGCTCCAAACACAATGGGATAAACGATATTTCCGATAACCGTTCCTAAAACCCAGACAACTTCTGCAACTAATAAAAGTGCAATAAAAGCAGCCATCGTCACGATGTCACGTTTAGTGAAACTAAATTTTACCATGAATATCTCCTCAACATTTTTATACGGATTCTATCACGTTTTTTACTTTATTACCAATTTTATAACCCAAATATCCTCCGATAGGGAATGTTATTAAATGGGGAAGAATTAAACCTATTATTGCCCATAAAGGAAGCACCATACCGTAGATATAGATTATTATAAGGGCATATGTTGTTCTTGAAACCAGACCAAAAAGGAATATCCCTATTAGATCCAATTTCAGGTCAGATGCATAGGGACTGGCCATCTGTATGATCAACTCCAGAACCAGAGCTCCTGCAAAGGTGTTAAGCCCTGCTAGAGCTCCACCATACATGTTAGCTAGCGATACATTGATAATGGTATAAATCAGCCCTAAAATTAGAATGGTGTACTTTTTACCTATTACTATGGCTGCAGTTACTAAAATAATTCCCCAAAGTATCCCGTGGAATATTGCACCTACTACTATTCCTGCCAGCCATAAAAATCCTGATAACACCATAAGGGCAAGGAAGGCCGCCATCATCACGATGTCACGTTTATTGAAGTCAAACTTTATTACCATTTTTATCAACTCTAATTATTCACACTGATTCCAGCGTATTTTTAACCTTCTCTCCGATTTTATTCCCCAATAACCCGCCGATGGCGAAGGTGACCATGTTTATGGCTATATAAGCTACAACCAGGTATTCTGGTAAGTTCATGCCATAGATGAATATCACTATCAACAGGGCGACCAGTCTACTGGAGAAAGCATACAGGACCGCACCTATGATGTTCATTTTCTTACTGGCTGCATATGGTCCTGAGAACTGTAAAACTGCCTCCAGAACTATGGCACCAGCCAGATAACTTAACGTTACAAGGGTGCCACCATACATGGGGGCGAGGAACAATTCAATCAGGGTTTTTACGATTCCCAGGGTTAAAATGGTATATTTCTTTCCTACAACTATTGCTGCGATTATAAGGACTGCACCGAATAGTATTCCATAAAAAAAATTGCCAGCAATGGTTCCAAGAACCCAAACCACTTCTGCCACCATCATCAGCGCCAAAAAGGCAGCCAATAGTGTGACATCACGTGTTGAAAAAGGAAATTTGACCATTTTGTTCATAAACCCCTTATAGTACTATAAATTTATCAAAAAGTCTTAATACATCATCAAGAATAGTTAAAAAATAGCATTCATATAATACTTTCTATTTAATTTTTATTATTAACTTTTTCCATATCTCCTACAAATAGTAATAAAAGAATTAAAAATTTTACACGGATTTTGAAATGTTTTTTAACCTGTTTCTATATTAAAATGGCGTTATTCGAAGTTATAAGGATGGTACTATCGTTGTGAAATAATTTAAATGACATGAACGATTTTATATAGTGGGAAGTATGGTATAACAATTAATACAGCATTAGGTGGGGAAATAAGTTGAATATTCCTGATGGTTTCATTCCTTTATGGCAATGCATTATATATGGATTTATAATCTTTATAGCATGGATTTTTACCTTTAAATGGGTGGTGGAAACCCTAATTAAATTGGAAAAGGAAAAAACAACCGATAAGAGGATATTTTTCATACATACTCCTATTTTCGTTCCTAACATCATTTGCCTTTATGATACAGGCCTTCAACATACCAGTACCCTTCGGAACTAGTGCTGGTCTGGTTGGTGCTGCTTTAATAGTCATAATACTTCGAAGTCCGTGGGGAGCGGTTCTGGTTTTGACTCCGGTGATCCTAGTTCAGGGTTTGTTCTTTGGAGATGGGGGTCTGACAGTTCTGGGTGCAAACATACTTAATATGGGTGTCATAGCTGGCTTCACTGGGTTTTATATTTATAAGTTGGCCAAACCATTGGGAAAATTACCAAGAGCATTGGTAGGTGGATTTTTTGCTGGATTATTATCACTGGTTGTAACATCTGCGGCAGTAGCAGTGGAGATGTGGCTTGCTGGTACTTTCCCACTGGTGGAAGGACTTATTTTCATGACTTTCTATCATGCAGTAGTGGGAGTTGTTGAAGGAATAATGACTATGGTGGGTTGTGTTCTGCTTATGGTTTTAAGATCCCAAAGAAAATCCCAGAAGAGCAAAGATATTAGTCTGTAAATAGGTCTTTGGTTTTTTATGGGGGGTTTTCACTGGTTGTGCTGGTGAGTTTGACGTGTTCTACTCCTTTGAGTCTTTTGATTTTTTCTGTGAGGTTGCGGATGTCTTGTACGTCTCCCTTTACCACTATGACCTCTTGACAGTATTTTTCACCCATGTCCATGCGCATAACTGCCTTTATCTGTTTTCTAAATTCGTGTTGAATGTCTGCCAGATATTCCAAGACCCCTGTGTAGTGGTATTCGAAGATTACAGCTATTGTACCAGTTCTTTCTCCTTCCATTTCCCTCATCCACTGATAACGTAGTATGTAATCTTTCAGGGCGTCTCTGATTCCCTTAGATCTCGAATTGTAACCTCTGTCCTGTAAAACTTCATCAAATTCTTTAAGCAAATTTTTGGGTAATGACATGCTAATTCTCATCATGTATAAAATCCCTCCTCAAATATGACATAAACATCCCCTTTGTGTTCATAAAAAATAGGAATTAACTATTACAATATTCTTCTTTTTTAGTAATAAATATTTCCCCTCAAAAGGTTAAGGGGTTCTGCATAACATATATGGCTGTAATATCCTAAAATTGAACAAAAAGCTACCAAAATAAATATAAAACAGATAAATAAATTGTTATTATAGTAATTAATGGGGTTGAAAACGTGCACAACCATGAAAAACCGGAAAGTCATCTCTGTTTCAAGCTTGGTAAGGTTAACCGTAAAATTTACAGGCAGTGTGAGGGCGAATTAGCCCAGTTTAATATCACTCCCGCCCAATTCTATGCTCTCGGTGTTATATTTGATGATGATGGGATAAAATTTAAAGATCTGGCACTCCAGTTGGATCTGGATCGCTCCAGCCTCACTGGTATACTGGATAGGATGGAGAATAAAGGATTTATAGAAAGAAGGGCTGATCCCAGTGATCGGAGGTCTATTCTAATTTTTTTAACGGATAAATCAAAGGAAATGAGACCAGATTTATATGCCATCGCCTGTGGACTCAATCAGAAGTTTATGGATAAGATATCACCTGAAGAGTTGAGGATACTTTTTAAAGTTTTAGACGAGTTATGATACACGTTTAATTTTTTAAGTCTGACACTAATCTTTTAGACCATTTTTAAAGCTTTATTTTTAATGTTTTAAATTTATACTTCCTTAATTTTCTTTGAGTTGTAATACATCGTCCTGTGTATCATACTATTTAGTAATACAACATAAATTATTTATATTACATTGGGGATATGTAGGTATACAAATAATTTGTATGGTGGTATAATTTATGGGGAAATCGAAGCCTGGCCTGTAAAAAAATGTGTTTACCCCAGCCAGTATGTGCCGGGTGATGACTTCAAATGGCTTTCCCAGAAGGCGATTGTACCGATATGTTAAAAATGTAGGAGAGATTAGAGTGGAGGAAATCAAATGACAAATAGGAAAACAGTTGAAATTAGTGAAGAATATGGAGATTTAGATTTGCGAGAAATGACTGCACCATGTGGATTGGATTGCTTTAATTGCCCTGTTTATCTTGCAAATTTTAATGAAGAGATCAGAAAGCAATTAGCACTAGAGATTAAAAAGCGCGGTTTAGATACAGATAAAGTTACATGTCAAGGATGTCGGAGGGAAAATGGTATTTGTCCCCTTGGAGGTTTTATGACCGAACCATGCGAAGTATTCAAATGTGTAAGCTCGAAGGATATTGAGTCATGTGCAGATTGCGATGACTTTCCCTGCGATTACTTACAACCATACGCAGACAAGGCATCAGAAGTTCCTCATAACACAAAAGTGTACAATCTGGCATTGATAAGAAAGATGGGCGTGGAAAAATGGGCCCAAGAAAAGGCAAAACAGGTAAGAGACACTTATTTCAATGGAAAGTGGAACATTTAGATGGATATAACAGGTGTCACCATAGGTTAGACCATATCTCACTTATTTTTGAGTTTGAATGGATGAAGCATTAATATCAATGAAAATACCAATAAAAAAAGCCATATGGCCTATAAGATAGTTTAGGAAGGAATGAATCAAACAACAAGAGAATTGGAGGTATAAACTAGTAGGAATAATAATGAAAGACTTTAAGAGTTGAAATATCCCATGAAATCCGTAGAAATAAGTGGTAATATTGATTATAAAAAATTAATCAGTTGCTTATTCTGGACTAACCGTATAGCTACCAGATATGTTGGATGTGATTCCTTCTTAATTCAAAAAATAATAACAAAAATACAAATCTACGAGGCAAACCAGATTCGATATATCAAATTATCCAATAACATATTAGAACATGTTTTATTGAATATCAGGGATTTTGAATTAGTTGAATTTTATATAACTCTTGGAGAAGAAGAAATAAATATAACCATTCAGGGGAATGTCTTTTCAGTATCAACAGCTAAAACAAAGGAATTAGAAGATGAAATCATCTCCAAAATAGAACTTGAAGCAAAAAAAATACATCCCAGGATATGTTTTAAATTCTATCAACGAGTAGGGATTCACAACTATGAATATCAGGCTTTATAATAAATCATTGGTTCGTAATTACATCCTGATGGTCGACAATAGATTTTGTAGGGTGATTTAATCAGTCATGGATCCCCGGACTGTTTTACCTTAGGCGCTGGTGAAAACTGCATCCACCCCATATAGAACTCCACTCAATGAATTAAGCTTTAAGGGCGTCTTCCACCCTATCCCCTATTATATCGGCGATCCTTGGATCAGGACCAAATGGTTCAATGTAGACGATTTCCCCTTCAAATTTAATATCTTCCTGTTTCAGTTTTTTGTAACCAGCATCTTCACGTGGTTTACTTAAACCCAGCATGTAGGTAATGTCCTGTTTGGTGTGAACACCGTGTGCTATGAAAAGAGGCACAGCAATAATTTTACTAACACCCTTTTTTGCCAGGGTATTTATGGCAGTACGTATAGTTGGCTTTTCTACATTCATAAATCCCACTTCCACAGGGAAATCTGACCTTTCCTTATACTTGCGAGCCAATTCGAATATCACTTTTCTTCCGTATGGTAAACTGCTCCCATGTCCGATGAGTAAAATGCCAGTACTTTCCTTTGAGTGTGAATCTTTCTCCATTACATGTCCTCCGTCTGTGATAAGAATTGAATGAGTAATAAACTCTGTAAATAGTTTATTATAATTTCAGTTCTATTAGACCATATGGGGGGTCATCATATTTAAAGATAGTTTAAAGCTTGTTTGGGTAATACTCAATTTTTCTTGAATTTTTTGGTGGATTAAATCATCGAAGCCCATTAAAACTCAAAACAAATTATAAAAATGTTTTTAAGAGGCAAGAAAAAAGATGGACTCTAAAATTTCTTTTAAATTTTAAAAAAGGATCGATTATCTGCTAAATATGGAAAATATGTTTAAATATTTTGAATACCTGTTTATGAAAAATATTAAGTATAATGAATAAAATATCAACCAATAACATTTGATTAAACCAGGTGAAAGAGTCCTTCCACTACTGTAATATGCTCCAACCTGGTTTATCGACATAAATTTAGGTGATTTAATGAATAAAGTAATAATATTTGTTTTAATCATAATTTTGGCCGTAGTGACGATTTCTGGCTGTACTGAATAGGAACAAAATAAAACCTATTCTGCAAATGGAGTGACCTTCCAGTACCCTGGAAACTGGAGTGAATTGAATGAAACTGAATATAAGACCTTGATTTGGGAAGTAATATTGAAGTGATATTCATTTTAGGCATTGAACAGACTGTTTTGACTTTTGAAAAAGTTATTCCCGGCCAAAATCAGGTACTGAAAACCTTACCTGGATGGGCTCAAACAATAAAGTCTATGTTACCTTCTAGAGGGGCCCAATTTTTATCTGAGAAAAATTTAACCGTAGCGGGAGTCGATGCTTATCAACTCCGGTTCAGGTCTAACGATGGATATTACTATACTAGTACGGCCTATAAAAATTAATACAGGCTATGTATTGATGTATACCAGCACTTCCAACGAAACAAAAACCTTGGATAATATATTGAACAGTTTCCAAATGGAATAAAGAGATTTCCAGATACTATAAAAAGGGGTTATACGATCTTCCGGATCAGCACTGAAGTGTTGTTAACTTTACCGGTAGGTAGGATCATGACTTCCTTATGGAAGCCTCGGGTGGCTTTCTCTGTAACTGGAGAGTATAGAATGGCCCTCATACCGGTATAGGTCCGGTAGATGATGGGTGTGATGGTATCCACCATATCCCAAAGGTTGGTAAATACTCGTTCCTTGGGTTCGGCCAGGGCAGCCACCATTATCACCGTGTAATCTATATCCTGTACACTGGTTTCATCTCCCGTTAAAACCTCGATTTCTGATTCCAGTCCTAATTTTTTAAGTACCTGGCGGGATAACTCTGCCACCTCTGGTTCGATCTCCACACTCACACACCGGGATCCATATAGTTTATTGAAGAGGATCAAGGTCAAGGGGAGTGGTCCCCCACCTATAAACACAACCTTATGCTCTGGAGTGAATTTCACCAGTTGATTCTCGTTCTTTATAAGTCCCTGGTAACGCGGGTAGAAATGGAATGATTCCAGGGTTGCCCAGGGGTCATCCGACCTTAATATGGCCTTTGCATTTTCAGTTTCCAGTCTGGCCCCAAATTTCACGTAGAACTTCCTGATTACCTTCAGGGCCTCGTTCATCTGTGCATCGTCCAGAATGTGCTTGGCCGAGTCGAAATCGATTTCCTGGTCATGGGCAATTTCCTCCACAGAATCCATGAGGGGTATGATCTCATCCATGGGCATTTCTTCCAGCTTGTAATCGTCGTATTCTTTTAAAGAATTAGCTATGGCCTTAATTTTATCCCAGTATTTATAACAACTCATATTTTTAGTACTCCATTGAATCCGTGATAATTTTTTTAATAAAAGGGTAATAGGTGATGAACTCAATTCAGCCCTATATAAAAATTAAATAGGTTTTAACTATCCGGTATTATTCTATTGTTCTTTTATAATATAAAAATCAAATTATTACCATTTCGACAAAGAATGACTGAAAAATAATACTAAAATTTCTTTAAAATTATTGGAATTTTCAAAATGGGGAGATGAAAGTTTTACAAGGGTTAACTCATTGGAATTTTTTAAAAACAGGATAAATAAAAAAGGAGGGGAAGTCTAAGATTCTTAATCATTGGAGTGCTATCTAGTTGCTGTTCATCTTCAGGGAAATATCATCGTAATCCATGATCTTTCCCATATCATCATTTAAAACGGCAAAAAATAAATCTAAAGCTTTTTTAACCCCTTGTTCCTGTCTTTTAAGTAGTTGAGATGAGCAGGGGGCTGTGAGATTTGCGTAGTACCCTGAAGTGGTAACTATGGTGAATTCATTGGTGGATATGGCAATACCCCCTCTACCAACACCGGCAGTGGTTCCGATACCGATATCCGCCTTTGATATCTCCCTCACTGCATTGGCCATCAAAACAGCCACCTGTTTATCGTAGTTTTCCTCGTAGACCTTAACTCCCTTGATCACTTTGTAGGGTTGGGGAGCATTGATTTTCAGGTTATTTTTTAAACCGGACAACGTGGGGACGAATATACCACAAACAACAGATATATCGGGCTTTAGCTTATCTTCTGAAGTAAGGTTGGATTCATGATCAGGAGATAGATAGCAGCATCCAAATTCTCCCTCGTATCCCTGAGAAAAGGCGTGTATCTCCCGGGCAATCAGTCCATGGGTAAAGCATTCAGCGGTGGCAACTTTTAACATATTTCTTTTTTCCCGATGTTCATGATCAAATTGAACACTTCTTTCAACCCGAATCAGAACACCCTTTTTACGTAAAATCAAATCAGACACTCATTTCATCCATCTTCAGTTTATTATCCATTGATCAGTAACTTCAATATTTCCCTGGTCATTTTATTGGCGTATTCGTCCAGGACGTAAGGTGTGATGGGGATTTGGTCTTTGATGAATCTACCGGTGGTTATTATTTCATGGTTTTCTTTGATCCCCTGTTCTTTAAGCAACCTGACGACTGGATTACTTTCGTCTGCCTGGGAGATGTCCATGATCTTTATTTCTTCTTCACCTATACCAAAAACACCGGCGGTACTTATGGTTTTCGCCCCAATCCAATGGGCTTTCTTGATTATAGCAGCAGTGAGACCAATGGTGTCTCCTCCAGCTATCTGGATGGAAACCACATCTCCTTCCAGGGTATCTAAATTATTGAGTGTCAGATCTTCCCTGATGGCTATCACTTTTCTTAGATCATCAGGGTGGGTGCATATACTTTTAAGGAAGTCCACCTTGTAATCACCGAACTGCGCGCCAAACAACTTGAAGATGACATCTGTCTCAGTAATTCTCTGGTTATCATAGCCAGTTATTATTTTTGGCCCTCCTCTATGGACCTGGATTAAATTTATACCAATTCTTATTCCTAATCTTCCAACGCCGATCAATGTCACCTGACCCTTAGGAATTTTACTATCTTCTGATGCTTTAATGTTCATTTCTAATTCTCCTTTAATTTTCTTCCAAATTATGTTCCGATATTTTATAACCGGGTAGGGGTAGTAGGCGTTGGGCTTATAACATATCAAATTTAAGCAGTGGGAAATTTAGGGACATCTAAACAATCGAATGATACATTTGAGCGAAAATGTGATGAATTGGTTGTAAAGATGGCCCACTCTTTCCAATTTTTCATTCGAGGAGGTTGCGGAAGAAAAAACTATCCTCAAACTAAAGAGATTCCATCTATTATAAATACTTTTTTATAAATTAGTATTACTTTTTGGGGTTTATATCCCGGTTTGTAATACATGTAAATAGAATTTTGAAGTACAATTAAAGGGTAATACCTTTTAAATCAATTTCTAAGTTTATATATGACTAATTGATTTTTGATTTGTTATATTTTCAGATTATTGAACCAAAATCCCTATAATTTAATGGTATTCCACGGTACTCTATCAGGGACTAATTCAGTTTCTAATCCAAATTCAGATACCAGTTTGCATAATTTTACAAGCCCGGGTATTTCAGTAGCATAATGAGTGGCGTCAAGTACATTCACTCCTAAATTTTTGGCCAACAATGCAGTTTGATGGGTCAGGTCCCCTGATAAAAATAAGTCCACCTTCTTTTTATGGGCCAATCCCACATAATCTGGTTTGTTGAGACCGAAACCAGAGACCAAAGCTACTTTTCTAATTACCTCTGGAGGATGGTTATTTATCATTTTGATATGGTTAGTTTCCAGAGAACTGGCTAACTTTTTAATGAAATCGCCCATGTTGGTGGACGTCCAACAGATTCTACCGATTCCTGTATTTTCATCAAAAACATCCCGGATCCTGAATCCTAAATGTTCTGCTAGAGCGTCATTTGCCCCTCCCTTCACGATATCCCAGTTGGAATGAATCACGAAAACTGGAAAACGGGGTTTAAAAAGAGGGGGATGATGGCAGATAACCAGTTCAGCGTCTAATTTAGATAGATCATGACACGGCAGGAGGTCCAGTAAAACCTGAACCTTATCTACCTCCAGTTTATCAGGATCATCATCACCGAAATATCCTATCCTATCATTTTCCAGGGCCAACTCTGGTGGGACTTTCTCATCGAGTAACAGGAAAAGTTCAGAGGCTAACATCTTATCTTCTACCTTCAACTAATATTTCAGTGTTCAATTTTGACATTTTCTACCTTTAAACTAACACTTTCTACCATCAACTACTATTTCCACCTTCAACTGACATCTTCCACCCAGGAGTCCAGCTCGTCCAGGTATCCCTGGATTATATCATCACAGGAGAAGGGTTCTAGGGTGGAAATGATAAGTGCGGGCTTTTTTGTAAGGTCTAGAAATTTATGCACATTTTTTTCTTTAAATAGAATGCCTTCATAGAATTCCATACCAGTGACCCCATATAAAACTCCTGGTTTTTTTAAAGCATCTTCCAGGCTTTTCCTTATAATTTCATGGGTCAGGGTCATGGTACCGGAAGTTTTAGAGTTAAGGCCCTGCGTCTTTAAAACACCTTTGTGGGGGGTGGTCGCTCTTTTTAATCTGTCTGGGGTGTTATTTTTTCCTTTTATCATTTCATCGCTCCCATCAGAAGTAGGATCCTCCACCAGAAATATCTTCCCATGGATATTTCTGGCCGTATCCGGTGTTAAACCTCCTAAACCGGTGGTGTCTATGACCAGATCGGCATCTTTGATCACACTTATTTCTGATGCGAATTTAACATCCATCTCCACCAGATTTCCCAGATGAGGGTGAATATCAACCACTGTAACATCCGTAATCTTTTTCAACATCATGGATAACCCGATCCCTGTAAGATATGCACCCATTATTACGGTTTTTTCAATATCAACATCTAAGGAGTTAATCCAGTTGGAGACAGCGCTGCATTTTTTTTCAATTATTCTCTCCAGCAGATCCTTCACAGTTATCAGGGACTTGGTGGTTGAAACCTCTGAGGTGATTCCATTTTCTGAAATAATTCTCTTCTTTGAAGTATTTTTTCTCTCTGGGATTCTCTTCTCTGAGGAATTTTCCCTCTCTGGATTAATTCTCCTTTCTGGACTCATCTTATCCTCTTCAATCTGATTCTATTTAAAGCCTGTTCGATCTCTTCGCCCACGACTGTTTCTAAATCTTTTTTATGCAACACATGAGGGGGTGAGGTGGTGGCGGTAAGTATTCTGCCATTGTTATCAGTTATAACCAGCATGGAACCGGAGCCTGGAACACCCAGACGGCCCCGGGCAACCACCACATCACATTTGCACTGGTCAACCGCCATGATTGCCTTGGTAATCGCTGGGAGCCGGTTTAAATCAGCGGCACTGGTGTTGATGGGTAATTGTTCCGCCTCTGGAAGTCCAAATTGTAACAAAACATGATTTATACCCTTCACTTTCTCTTTGTTCCCTGTGGGGATTATTATCTTCCGGGCAGATTTCAGGTAGTCCTGTATAAAAATGATCTCTTCTTCTGTATCGCCCCTTCTTGTCCCATTGAGGGACTGTTCACCAGCATTTTTGATTATGTCTTCTATTTTCATCAATTATTCACCATATCCAATTCAAAATATATTCAATCCCACACCTACGACTCCAGATTCAATCCCAGTTCCTGGACCACACCCACCACGTCTTTAAGGTTTCCATAAGTGGGTGATCCAACTCCTTTCACAACTGAAGGGTAGTCTTCTGGAATAACAGTGGCCACATTATCCGCACCGGCAATTAAAGAATATTTCACATTTTTCGGTCCGATGGTGGGGGTGGGGACGGTTATCCTTACATGGGGGAACATCAGTCTGGTTATGGCGATGGTTTTCACCTGTTCCAGGAGGGAGCATGGAGGGTGGTTTTCCATAGGGGTGTTTTTATAGGGGTTGAAGCCCATTATGGGTATTTCACCCAGGCAGGGGAATTTTTTAAGAAAGAGAAGATGGTTAACCCTGTCCTGGTAGGATTCCCCCAAACCAATTAACAGTCCTGATGAGAGCTCTATTCCCTGGCTGGATATTTTCTCACATGTCTTGATTCTGTCTTCCAGTTTTTCACCGGGTTTAACTTCACTGAACAGGCTTTGATTTACTGTTTCCAGATTACAGCATACAGTATCTGTATCATATTTATAGAGCTCCTTCAACGCTTTTACAGTTAAATCTGCACCGACATTTACCAGGAGCTCTAATGAAGTATTTTCTTTAACTATTTTTGCTGCGTTAACCGCCTGAAATCCGAAATAACCATGGGCTCCGGAGCAGCTTACCCTGGGTATGCCTGATTTTTCCACGCATTTTACGGCATCCAGTATTTCACGGTCTTCTTTAAAAAAGGGATGGTAATATCCATCTAAGGAAGTTCTGGCTGCAAATCCACAGTATTTACATTTAGGGGTTACCTGGCAGATGTTGGTGAGGTGTACCGTGGAGGTGAGTTTTATAGCATTATTATGAGAGTTTCTCACATCATAGGCAGCTTGCATCAGCTCTATGAGATCTTCTGCATATTCTATTTTAAATAATTGTAATAACTCATTTTTATCAAGATTATCTTCTGTTTTGGCTTTTTTGATGATGTTTCTTATCAATTTGACACCGGATTAATTTTTATTTAAGTAACTGTAGTTATAACTGAATTAAACGCATTAAAAAATAAAAAAAGAATTTAAGGTAAAATTCTTTACTCTGGGACCTTACAGGTTGGGCCTTTTCCTTTTCTGTTTGCTAGGACCTCCATGACTGAGGGGAGCATTTCTGCAGCAGCTCCGAAGTTCATGGAATCGGCGGTTCCCAGAAGTGCTCCTGGGTCCAGTTTTTCTTCCATGTGGTCTATTCCCACACTGTCCATCAGATCGGTTACCTGTGCCAGTGACTCTTTAGCCATCATCTGGGCGAAACCTGCAGGAGCTCCCAGAACGTTCATTACAGAGTCACGGTAACTCAGTATTCCGGCGTAGGTAATGGCGGTAAGTGCAGAGCACATGTCACATACTGGTCCGAGTAGTGTGGCTGGTAGTTTGAAGGCACTTCCTCGAGCTGCAACACCCCAATCCACCAGGTCACAAATGGCTTCTTCTGAGGCGAAACCTTCAGCAACGTATACCTGTCCTTTCATTTCAGGTACTGCACCAGGGTGGTATGATGATACGTTGAATTTTGGTGCGGCACTTACGTCGCTGCTGCTTATGTCCTCGAATATTTTCTGGAACATGGTGGTGGGCACTGTACAGGCATGGGTTAAAATGGCACCATCTTTAATATCATCGGCGAATTTTTCGATGATTCCCGCTTGCATGTCTCCTTTAGGGAACCAGGTCATGATCCAGTCTGCATCCTGGACAGCTTCGTTATCATTGGTGGTGATTTCGAAACCTAGATCTTCAGGATGAGTGAAGTGAATGGCGCCCTGTGGTGGTTTTGGAAGGTCCTTTGCAACTTCATTGACTTTTTTTCGTATCTGGGGCATTATATTTTCTGGATTTTCTTTATGGGCTTCTATTACCTTTTCATATTCAAAATCGTCTATCACTTTGAAGTCGTTATCAAATACAGGGTCTGATACTACCACTTCATCTATTCCTGCCAGTTCCTTTAATTCGGCACCCATAATAATGGTGGAATGGGTCATGGATATTTCTGGTTTTCCTACTTGTTCTGCCACTTCACAGGCTCGGCTGAAATTGGTTATCCCACTGGCTGCGTGGGTTCGGTAACAACCCGCTCCTAATATTGCAAGTTTAGTCATACTATCACTCCTTTTTTCTGCTATAAGTAATACTACTTTTATTTTTTGTAGTACAGAATTAGATAGTCTAACATAATATAAATGTTTTTATTTGTATTACTATGGTCACTAAAGATGGTGGTAAACGTAATATCATGTGCAGGACGACCGGGTAATAAAAACCCAATAAGTAATATTATTTAATTCCTGGAGATGGTATTCTAAATAGCTACGTTAAGCCTCCCGTTTGGGGAGTTCTCCTCGTAACTAGCCCATGATTATACTGATCATATTATTATTTCATAAAAAAGAAAGAAAAATCCTATGTATTTTACATTAAAAAGGGTTATTAATTCTTTTATTTTAATATAATTCATAAATAGATTTATCTAACCTTTAAAAAGCCTTTTCAACTGATTTTATCCATACAAACATTTATAACGGTAATACTACTTAACGAATTATTAACATCTGGAGGTAATATAAAAATGGTCATTAATAATACAAAGGTGGATGTTTACATAGATGAAATCAAGATGATCCGTCCCGGGAGTAATTTCGGAAAGGGTGAACATAATTTAAACGTTGATTGGAGTATCGACTACACCATAAGAGAAGATGAAATCACAGAATACATTTGTACCTTAGCGGCAATAGGTGAAACCCCACTTAAATTTGCCATCCATGGTTTTCTGGATTGTGAAAATCACCGGAAAGATTTAGAGGAAAGATACCATGAACTTTCGCCACTTATCCTGGATCGGTGCATGAAAACCATGGTCGATATTTTAAACGCGACAAAAAATATTTCAGTAACCATTAAGAATGTTCCTGAAGTATATTTAAGCTGCATTTCTGGGGAATTTTGAATTAACCAGAGTTAGATTGATGTTGATTTTGTAAAAAAATCCCTATCCAAATAAAAAAAATCCTATTAACCAAATATGAGGTGAATTATATGATGAAAGTTGCCCATACCATCTGCCCATCCTGTAGTATTGGATGTGGTGTGAACCTGATCATTAAAGACAACGAAGCAGTGGGGACCTATCCCTATAAAAGCCACCCTATAAATGAAGGAAAGACCTGTAAGAAGGGAAGGGATTGCTTTAAAATAGTGACGGAAAACCGTTTGAAGGAACCTCTCATAAGAAGGAATGGTCTAAACCAGTCAAGCTGGGAGGATGCCCTGGATACTATAGCTTCCCAGATGAAGTCCTATCCCTCCCAGGAGATAGGGATAGTTGTCTCGGGAGATTACACCAACCAGGAATATGAAACCATGAAAAGATTCGCAGAAGCAATAGGAGTGGGAAACATAGGATGCCACACAGGAAGTGTTCCATCAGAGGCCTTGGAAACAGCTACCCTTTATGATATGGAAAACTCTGATTTCATACTGATCATAGGTGACGTCCTTAAAGAATATCCTCTTCTGGGCAGGCGAATCATCTTAGCCAAGGAAAATGGTGCAGAAATATGCACAGTGGATACTCCGGATAAAACCCTGACCGGGATCAACTCCCACAGATATCTTCAGGTTGAATCAGCATCAACCATCATAGATGAAATTAACCATAACATCCTGAAAAAGTTAAATCCGAACTCTACAGTTATAATCAACAATTTAAAAAGTGAAAAAGACTTCGAAAAGATTTTAAACTTCTTCGGGCAGTCTGGTGCAAAGATGTTCCCTGTTTTCCAGGACTGTAACAGCAGAGGAGCTATGAACATCCTCCCTGTTTTAAGTGAAGATGATTTGAGGGACTTAATGGAAAAAGTTAAAATATTATACGTCATAGGGGATGACCTCGCCTCTTACATGGAGGAATCCCTTAAAAAACTTGATTTTATAATTAGTCAGGGCTGCCTGGTTAACGAAACTACTTTAATATCTGATGTGGTGCTCCCGGGTTCCTGCTGGGCTGAAAAAACAGGATCTTTCACCAGCACCACCGGAAAGATGCAGAATATTTCAAAAATTACCGAACCACCGGGTGATGCCCTGGATGATCAGATCATAATCACTAAGATTGCAGAGAAGATGGGATGGGAACCAGAGAAATTGGGATTAGATCCAGAGAAAACAGGACCAGATTCAAAGAGGTGATGGAAGATGGAATCACAATTTTTACTTGCCAAGGCAAAAGACGAAGAAATAGCAACAAAAGGAGAATGTGGGGGTGCTGTAAGTGCATTATTCAAATATCTATTGGATCAGGATCTGGTTGATGGTGTACTGACCCTAACTAGGGGAGAGGACATATATGACGGTATCCCCATTCTAGTTGAAGATTCAAAAGACATTATTTCAACCTGCGGTTCCCTGCACTGTGCACCGACCATGTTCGGTGATCTGATAAGTAAATATTTGACTGACATGCGATTAGCAGTCAGTGTGAAACCGTGTGATGCAATGGCCATAAATGAACTCATAAAAAGGCATCAAATCAATGAAGATAACCTTTATAAAATCGGTCTTAACTGTGGAGGGGCAGTAATGCCTATCAGCGCCCAGAAAATGATAGAAATGTTCTACGATGTGGATCCATCTGAGGTGGTGAAGGAAGAAATAGATAAGGGCAAATTCATAATCGAACTCGAGGATGGGACCCATAAGTCCGTGGAAATTGATGAGTTAGAAGAAAAAGGATTTGGAAGACGGATTAACTGCCAGAGATGCGAGTTGAAGATACCTCGAAACGCGGATCTGGCCTGTGGTAACTGGGGTGCCGAACCAGGATGGACCTTCATCGAAGTGGTCACTGAGAAGGGAGCAAAACTCTTAAACGACGCTAAAAAAGGGGGATATATAGAAGTTAAAACACCTTCCCAAAAGGCGATTACCATAAGGGGAAAGATTGAAAACGCCATGATAAAATTAGCCCAAAAGTATCAGGAGAAATATCTAGAGGAAAACTATCCTGATATTGAAAACTGGGATGAATACTGGAACCGCTGCATCAAATGCTATGCCTGCCGGGATGCGTGTTCTTTATGCTTCTGTAAGGAATGCGACCTGGAAAAAGAGTTCTATAATGATGAAGATGCAATAGTACCGGATCCCCTCACTTTCCAGGGAGTGAGAATGTCCCATGTCTGCTTCAGCTGTGTCAACTGTGGACAGTGCGAAGATGTATGTCCCATGGAAATCCCCCTGGCCCATATATTCCATAGAATGCAGAAAAAATACCGGGATAAAACTGGATTCATAGCCGGGGTGAGTGAAGAGTTACCCCCACTTTACAGTCCAGAGAAGGAATAATTTAGTGAAAGATTAGAAGAGTTCAATTTGAGTTAAAAGTTCAATTAATTAGGTGATAGGAAATGTCTAGTGAAGAACCAAAGATATTGGGATTCTGTTGTAACTGGTGTTGCTATGGAGGTGCAGATACTGCCGGCACCGCCCGGATGCAGTACCCCCCAAATGTTAGAGTTTTAAGGGTGATGTGTTCTGGTAGAATCAACCCGGCAATGGTGCTTAAAGCCTTTAAAGAAGGAGCTGATGGTGTTTTCGTTGGTGGTTGCCATATGGGTGATTGTCATTACGATGCCGGGAACTATAAATGGAACCGACGGGCCAAGTTCATCGAGGATTTACTTCCTGAATTCGGAATCCCTAAAGAGAGGTTTAGATTCGAATGGATCTCCGCTTCTGAGGGTGAAAAGTTCCAGAAGACCATGGAAGAATTCACGAATACCATAAAATCCTTAGGTCCACTTCACAGATCCTTTCCAAAGGTGTCCAAAAAAGCCCAAATTGCTAATTAACAACGTACTAATTAACATAGAACTACCAAAATACCCAACCATCTACAGGTGAAAAAAATTGAACATCACAGTTTATGGTGCAGGAAATCAGGACCTATACGTGAACCAGCTCCAGTTACCAGAAAGATATGGTGGAAATTCTCCCTATGGCGGCTCTAGAATGGCTATAGAATATGCCCGGGCTGGTCATGATGTTTATCTGGCCGAACCAGATAGGAATATGCTCAGCAAGGACCATTGGAAGATCGTGGAAGATTCAGGGGTGACAGTCGCTTCAAACGATGCAGAAGCGGCTGAAGATGCGGAAATAGCGGTTTTATTCACTCCATTTGGTAAACAAACCTTCAACATTGCTAAGCAAATCGTTTATCACCTCCCAGAAGAGGGGATAATCGCCAACACGTGTACAGTATCACCTCTTGTTTTGTACTATGTACTGGAAAAAGAACTGAGAAAAGACAGGAAAGACGTAGGTATTACTTCTCTACACCCGGCAGCGGTTCCAGGAACCCCTCAACACGGACATTATGTTATTGGGGGGCGTTCCAGTAATAACATGGACATTGCTACTGAGGAACAAATTCGAAAATGTGTAGAACTCGCGGAGAGTTGTAAAAAGGATGCCTATGTGGTTCCTGCCGATGTCTCATCCGCGGTAGCTGATATGGGTTCTCTAGTGACTGCGGTAACTCTTTCCGGTGTGCTTGACTACTATAAGGTGGGTACGGAGATCATCAAAGCACCAGAGGAGATGGTGGAAAAACAGATACTCATGACACTGCAGACCGTTGCTTCACTGGTGGAATCTTCTGGTGTGTATGGAATGCTAAAGGCCATAAATCCAGATTTACTGGTAAAAAGTGCTAAATCAATGCATTTACTGGAGGAACAGGAAGAACTGGACGCTGCTTTAAATAAATTATCCGCACTTGGACCAGAAATATTGGAGAGGACAGATAAATCAGGGGTTAAACCAACCAATTTAGTGGCGGCCCAGGCCCTCGCCAGGGAACTGCAGAACCTTATGGGGGAAGTAGCAGCAGAAGGAACCATCCGGAGGTGCATGCGTAAGATGTTTGAGTGATGGTGTATGGGGAATTTTCTAATTTTTTGACTACGATTTCTTGGGTGACCCTTAGAGTACTAATTCTTTCTGTAATTACATGGGATTAGTAATACTAAATCAGGATTTAATGCTAACTTTTAAATAGCAATATCAACATCTTGAATTTATAGAGACCTTGAAACTTGCCATGATCACCAGTGGAAGATGATTGAAAATGTATGATGTAATTAAAGAAGCAATAAATGATATTGATGCAGCGTTAGAACTTTCTAAATCACCAAAAGATGTTATCAGCACCGTTGATGCTATTTCTGAGCTCAGTACTGGGGAAGCTATGAAACTGGGGATGAATTTTAAAAGATTTCCCCTGGGCTGTGATTTAACCGAGGTGGTGGTGGGTACCTGTGCCTCTGACCTGGGAATGCAGGATCTTCTGGGTAACTGTATCTTGGCGAATATGATTGGGGCGACTATACATATCTGTGCCTATGCATTTGCTGATATAGGGGAAGCCCATGGAATGAAGGGAATAGATGTTCTCCGGGAGGTTAACGCGTTAACTGATATTCCCCTGGATCTGGATCATTTCGGTCACCACGGACCCATGAGATTTCCCAAGGACATAATCAGCTGCCATGGACAATGTTATTTTGCAGGACCACCATTTAAGGAATGTCCCAGGGAGAGGATACACTCCAGACTCGTTGATAAAGAAAAAGAAGGCGAATTAGATAGGGATGAGTGGATCAAACTATCATCTTCAGTAGCCGTCAATTTAACCAGTGAACAGGGTGGAGAAGGCCATGCCGCCCCCTATAAAGAAGCAGAAGAGATAGCAAAACTGGCCAAAGCGTATGGTAAGGGATTAGAGGCTATAATGTTTATTGGTGATGGGTACGATGACCTGATAACCGGTTTTGGGAAGTCACTGGATATTGGTGCTGATGTTCTCGTCCTGGAAGGCGGGCCCTTCAATATTTCCCAGAATAGATTGGATAGTTTTGCTAAAGCGGTGGCCATGGCTCGAATTTTAGCCCCTGGTAAGGTGGTTGCCACCAACGGCGCCTATGAAGATGAGTGTCGGGTTGGTTTAAGGGCGGGATTGAACGCCATCATCACTGGTTTTCCCAAAAATCACCACGGTTACATGTGTGGATATTCTCCAGGCACTGCCCGGAGGGGAAATTTTGGACTCCCCCGGGTTATCAAGATCATGAAAGAAGAGGTACAATCCCAGTCAACCGGTGTTCCAATTGGGAGGGGTGAACTGGAAGCTTTAGCCCGGGCGGTTAAGGTTGTGGGTTCTGAATATCTATATCCAAACAAGATTGGTTCTTTTCCTGTGGGTGATGCTCACTGGGTGGTTATAGCTAACTCCGATATTTATAGAAATATAGCCGTAGAGAAAACAGTTAAGGATATTCCTGAAGTAATAAATGGTGAAAGTGTGGCTTTATTAGGGGGGAGGTTCATCTCCTGGGTGGTGGCTAAGGAGATCGATAGTATAGTGGATGAGATTATCATCAGTGATGCCGATCCCTGGGTTGAAAAGGCCACAGTTGATAACTTAAGAGGAGTATTGAATTCAGAGGTCAAGGCCGCGGAATCAGATGATAAAAAGGCGGTTTTAAATTCTAAAAATAGTATAATAACTTCTACAGTCCCTTACGTTGTACGTAAGATTTCCCGTAATATTAATGGGGCTGTGGCACTGATCTGAAACTTTATTTTTTTTAGGAACTATTCTACTTTTTGAGGTTTCACTTCTTTTGTTGATTTAATACCTTTTTATTACTTTAAATATTATATTAACCCTTTTTTATTACTCCAAATTTAAAAACATATCTTTATATAGTAAATGTTTTTCATTTATAAAATAATTAATATTCATAATATGAACATAGTTCATTTTTGATGAAACAAAATTAGAAGAGGTGTAAAAGTAATGCCGACCTATGAAGACAGAATAGATCTCTATGGCGCAGATGGAAAGCTTTTAGAGGAAAATGTACCTTTAGAAGCCATAAGTCCAATGTTAAACCCTACGATGGAGAAGATAGTCCACGAAGTCAAGCGTTCCGTAGCAGTAAACCTATCAGGAATAGAAAATGCACTGGAAAAAGCAGCTTACGGTGGTAAATCCAATTTTATCCCAGGAAGGGAGCTGAAACTACCCATTGTAGAAAATGTGGACGTACTTTCAGAGAAAATTGAAAAGATGATCCGTATCCATGATGAGGACGACTTCAACCTCAAACTCATCAACAAAGGGAACCAGCTCCTGGTACAGTTACCATCCCAGAGGATGAAAATGGCTGCAGACTACACAGTCTCCACCCTGGTCACTGGATCAGCAGTTATCCAGGCCATCATCGACACCTTTGATGTGGATAAATTCAACGCATCCTCAGTAAAAACCGCAGTTTTAGGCAGATACCCCCAGACAGTTGATTTTGCAGGGGCAAACATCACCGCCTTACTGGGCCCACCACAGATGCTGGAAGGTGTGGGTTACGGTCTTAGAAATATCACAGCCAACCACGTAGTAGCCATAACCAAGAAAAACACACTAAACGCTGTAGCATTATCTTCACTTTTAGAACAAACAGCTAACTTCGAAATGGGTGATGCCCTAGGAGCATTCGAAAGATTTCACCTATTAGGACTGGCCTACCAGGGTCTGAATGCCAACAATCTGGTGTTTGATCTGGTTAAAGAAAATGGTAAGGGAACGGTGGGCACCGTTGTAACCTCCCTGGTGGAACGAGCACTGGATGATGGAGTTATCAAAGTAGCCAAAACCATGCCCTCAGGATATAAAATCTACGAACCAGTTGACTGGGCATTATGGAATGCATACGCAGCATCTGGGCTCATAAGCTCAGTCATCGTCAACATAGGTGCATCCAGAGCTGCTCAGGGAATTGCATCCACCATCCTGTACTACAACGACATACTGGAATTTGAAACCAGCCTACCTGGTGTGGACTACGGCCGTGTAGAAGGAACCGGTGTGGGAATGAGCTTCTTCTCTCACTCCATATATGGAGGGGGAGGTCCTGGAATCTTCCATGGAAACCACGTGGTGACCAGGCACAGTAAAGGATTCGCAGTACCCTGTTCCACAGCAGCAATGTGTTTAGACGCAGGAACTCAGATGTTCTCCCCAGAAGCAACATCTGGAATGGTAGGAACCATCTATAGCGATATTGAATATTTCAAAGAACCCCTCCGCTGTGTGGCTGACGGAGCTCGCCAAATAAAAGACCAAGTATAGATAGGAGATTTTTTATGGATGAAATCAAGGCAGTTGATGTAAAAATATTCCCTCACCGGCGTCTGAAACCAGAAACCACCGAGAAAATCTTAAATGATCTACTGGACCTCGATGGAGTTTTAAGATTCCTGGTTAACGGAGAATCCTTACCTAAAGTAGTGGGATACGGTCCGGCAAGGGGGACCAGCGTCAATCATCCTGATAGAAAGATCATTACCGTAAAAGGAGCAAAAATTGAACTCTTAGTTTCTGTTGGAGACATAATAGTCACAGTAAATCACGAGAACCTGGAAAAATTCCTGGAAAAAACAGAATCCCTCCTCGATAAAACCTTAAACTTTGATTATGATATAAGGACAGGTATTTTCACCAGAACAGAGATTACTGTGACAGATTATTTGAAAATAAGATATGGTATCGATGAAAACGTTGATCCCAGCCTTATAGGAATAGTAGACCCTAAGGCAAATTCCAAAGAAACTGTGAAATTAATAGGTGATTAAATATGTCATACAAACCCCAGTACACCCCTGGAGAAACAAAAATAGCTCAAAACCGTAGGAACCATATGGATCCTGATTTTGAGATGAAAAAGATTAGAAATATCAACGACGAAGATATAGTGAGCGTTTTAGGTCATAGAAATCCTGGAGAAAACTACAAGTCAGTCCATCCACCCCTGGATGAAATGGATTTCGAAGAAGACCCCATGAAAGAACTGGTAGAACCCATCCCCGGAGCAAAGGAAGGAGCAAGAACCAGATACATCCAGTTTACAGATTCAATGTACAATGCCCCAGCACACCCCTACGACCGGGCCAGGACCTACATGTCCCGTTTTAGGGGAGTGGACACCGGAACCCTATCTGGAAGACAGGTTATTGAAATCAGAGAACAGGACTTAGAGGCAATTTCAAAACTACTACTGGAGACAGAATTCTTCGACCCGGCAAAAACTGGTTTAAGAGGAGCAACCGTCCATGGCCACTCCCTCCGACTGGATGAAAACGGGCTGATGTTCGATGCACTGCAGAGATACGTCTTTGATGAAGAAACCGGTAAAGTATTCTACGTCAAGGACCAGGTAGGAAGACCCCTGGATAAACCGGTTGATGTGGGAGAACCACTGGATGACGAACACCTTGAAGAAATCACCACCATCTACCGCAGTGACAACGTAAGCATGAGAGAAGATAAAGAAGCCATCGAAGCGGTTTTAACTATCCACGAAGCAAGAACTAACGGTGGTTTTGGATTAGAAGTTTTCAAAGAAGATTTAAAACGTAAACTGGGTGATAGCAAATGAACGATGAAAAGAAGCTGTTTTTAAAGGCCCTGAAAGGGAAGTTTAACGAAGATCCCAAACAAACCCACACCGACTTTTACTGTTTCGGAGGCTGGAAACAGTCCCCTCGAAAGAGAGAATTCGATGAATATGCAAAAAAGATTGAAAAAGAAAGGGGAGACCTCCCATTTTACAATCCAGACATTGGAGTTCCACTGGGACAGCGTAAATTAATGGCCTACAAGGTTTCCGGTACAGACACCTATGTGGAAGGAGATGATCTACATTTCTGTAACAACGCAGCCATACAGCAACTACTGGATGATATAAAAAGAACCATCATCGTGGGTATGGACACCGCCCACTCCGTTTTAGAGAAAAGGTTAGGTGTGGAGGTTACACCGGAAACCATAAACGAGTACATGGAAACCATCAACCACGCACTTCCCGGTGGAGCCGTAGTCCAGGAACACATGGTAGAAGTCCACCCCGGACTGGTAGGGGACTGCTACGCTAAAATATTCACTGGAGATGATACACTGGCCGATGAATTGGACTCCAGGTTCCTGATTGATATCAACAAGGAATTCCCAGAAGAACAGGCCGAAATGCTGAAAAAGTACATAGGCAGCAAGACCTACCAGATCAGCAGGGTACCCTCAATGGTCGTACGGGTCTGTGACGGAGGTACAGTTTCCAGATGGTCCGCGATGCAGATCGGTATGAGTTTCATAGCCGCCTACAAACTATGCGCCGGTGAAGCAGCCATAGCTGATTTTTCATATGCTGCCAAACACGCAGATGTTATAGAAATGGGAAGCATCCTCCCGGCAAGAAGGGCAAGAGGGCCAAACGAGCCTGGAGGTATCCCATTTGGAGTAATGGCTGACATGGTGCAGACATCCCGTGTTTCTAATGATCCAGCTGAAATATCCCTGGAGGTTATTGCTGCAGCAGCCACTATCTATGATCAGATATGGCTCGGTTCATACATGTCTGGTGGAGTGGGCTTCACCCAGTATGCAACCGCTTCCTACACTGATGATATTCTGGATGATTTCGTCTACTACGGAATGGAATACGTGGATGAAAATTATGGTATATGCGGGACCAAAGCAACTACTGAAGTGGTTCATGACATAGCTTCAGAGGTAACCCTCTATGGACTGGAGCAGTACGAATACCCGGCACTCCTGGAAGACCACTTTGGAGGTTCACAGCGAGCCGCCGTTGTTTCTGCTGCAGCCGGGTGTTCGGTTGCCTTCGCCACAGGAAATTCCAACGCCGGAATCAATGGATGGTACCTAAGTCAGATCTTACACAAAGAAGCACATAGCAGACTTGGCTTCTATGGTTACGATCTGCAGGACCAGTGTGGAGCATCCAACTCCTTATCTATCAGGAGTGATGAAGGTCTGATCCATGAACTGCGTGGTCCTAACTACCCTAACTATGCCATGAATGTGGGCCACCAGCCAGAATACGCGGGTATTGCCCAAGCACCACACGCTGCCAGGGGAGATGCATTCTGTGCAAACCCCCTCATAAAAGTTGCCTTTGCAGATAGTAACCTGACCTTCGACTTCAAGCATCCCCGGAAGTCCATTGCAAAAGGTGCGCTTAGAGAGTTCCTGCCAAGTGGGGAAAGGGACTTAATCAGTCCAGTTGGATAGGATTAAGTTTAACAGGGATTGAAAAAAATCCCAAATTTTTTTTTAAATTATAGGATAGAATTTTTTTCTAAACTAGTTTTCAAAATTACCGACTGCACGGCTAATGAAATGGTGGTTGTGACTTTTTATTCCAACCATATTATCGATAGATTTAAAATATGATGAATTGATTATATTTCTATAACAGGTTCCATGATTGGTGGGGGATATGATGAATTCAATTTGGATAGGATGGAAAAATAAGGGGTTATGGTGAAGTTGCATGTCCATCATTAAAAGAAGGGAAAGGGAAAAAAGGCAGAGGGAAAACGCTATAATCAACGCCGCTGAAAAGTTATTCTTCTCTAAAGGCTATGATGATGTTTCCATGAACGATATAGCCAGGGAGGTAGAACTGAGCACAGCCACCCTGTATCTTTACTTTCAAAACAAAGAATCGCTATATTTCGCCATTGTACTTCGTGGTACAGGGATTCTAAATGAAATGATCAAGCAAGGAGTGGCTACAGCAAAAACGGGTATCGATAAAGTAGCCGCGTTTAGAAAAGCTTATTATGACTTCACCAATGAGTATCCAGATTACATTAAGATCTACAACTACTTCCAGTCAGGACGGTTTAACATAGTCAGTAAAAATAATGAACAGGAAGAACTCGATGATGAGAAAAAGAACCTGCCCATGCCCTATGCTGGTGAGTACACTCAACAAATACTCGAGCTGCGTAAAGAAAGGTTTAAAATTCTCTGCAACTCAGTAAAGGAGGGTGTCGATGATGGAACCATCCAATCAGATGTTGATCCAGTGGAGATAGCAGTCTTGCTCTCAGCCATCTCCAAAAGTCTCTCCAAAATGCCACCAGATCATGAGAAATTACTGGAAAGACGGAAGATTTCCCATGACAAATATTTCACTGACATGGGGGAATTGATCAACCGCATGATCGGAAGAGGATAGTTCGAGACTAACCCCCTATCTGTAAATATTAAAACTAGTTTCTTTAATTTTAATCATCAGGCAGGTTGGTCCAGGGCTCTAAAATCACAGCGGGGCAGTGATGATTTTCTGGACAGTCTCCGCAGTTTCTGGGTTTACGGTAACATCCTGCCCGGTTTAAATGATGATAAAGGGTTTTTAAGCCATTGTTAATCATTTGTTCGGTCACCTGACTTCCACCAGGGTGATAACCAGAATAATCAACGTTTTTAAGGCCCAGTTTTTTACAATCTTCCACTAACTCTTGCATCAGGGAGCGCGTAGGGGCGGGGTGATAGTAGAGCATGAAGTGTGGCCTGAAACCCACCAGCCGGTAATGGATGGATGGGTCGATCTCCTGGATAAATCTGGCGATTTTATGGATTTCTTCCTGATTTAACCCGGGGATAACCACGGTACGGAATACCCGGATTTTTTCTGGATGTTTCTTGGCTAACCACTCGGCATTCTCCAGGACAGGCTCTGAAGGTGCTCCGGTAAGGGCCTGATGCAGTTCGGTATCGTAGGCCTTTATTTCGAAGTTGAAATAGGATGAAATTCTAGAGAGCCTTTCCATGGTTTTCCTGGTGATGAATCCGTTGGTGGCCAGGCCCACATCCAGCTGGTGGGGACTCTCCAGGCTTTCCATTTGGGAAATCCCTTGTTTTTCCAGTGGGGGACTTTCTTGTTTTTCCAGACCAGAAATTTCCTTATTTAGAAGTCCCACTACCGCCTCCAGATAGGGTGTATGGATTGATGGTTCTCCACCGGTGAAACTCAACTTGTTTACGGACATATCCTGGGCATACTGGCTTTTAAATGCATGGAGGATTTCTTCGACTAAAGCAGGGGGATCCACGTATCCCCGGTACCTCCAACCGCTTTCAGGATACTGGGAGATACGGTAGGCATTACAGTAAGTGCAGAAGAAGGAACAGCCCAGCAGGGTGATGGAGTAACTCTTTAAAACCTCTGTGAAATTGGTATAGGCCACTTCTGGCATTCCAACACGGCAAACCCCTTTTCCTCCATCTAAACGGTTTATTCCACAGTCCCAAGGGCATAGATGGCAATCTTTCAGTTCCTTCAGGTATTTAAAGTTCATGTTCTCCCATCATTGGTTAAATTTTTATAGGATTAATCTATATTTTTTAATATAAATAATAATATTCGTATTACTTTATCTCTATATTCCACCTCTTTCGTAATATTATGGGAGAACTAACATGAGCTATTACAGGGCTAAAGAACTTAAAAAACAGGATTTATCCCTTTATAATGTACAGGGATTCCTTTTTAACATGATCGATGATGAATTTGGCTACGGATACGTAGCTAGCTACCATCAGGACATCATAGACATGGAATCTTATTACATACTCCCAGATAAAAACAATTTCTACGTGGCCATCAATCAAACCGGTAGAATAATAGGAAGTATTGGAATAAGAGCCTATGATAGGGATTTTAGAATGTTCAAAGATGTTTACAGTCCAAAAACCACAGCCAGTATCTGGAGAGTCTTTGTTGACCGGCCCTGGCGCAGGAATGGAGTAGCTTCAACACTGGTGGAATTGGGGGAAGGTTTCTGCCGTAAAAAGGGATACGAAAAAATCTACCTCCACACCCAGAAAACAGTGGAGGGATCACTGGACTTCTGGCTTTCTAGGGGTTATAAAATAGTGGACGATACCGAAAATCAATTAAAAACAGTTCACATGGAGAAAAAGTTATAAAAAAAAGATTTTGTTTGGAAATGGAAAGTGGACATGGAAATCATCAAGAAATTTCTATCAGATTAATTTTCACCAGACTTCTCAATGAAAATCTCCAGTTTACCATCTATGTTAACCACGGTTTTCACCGTTAAAATAGAATCATCCACATAAAGAAGGGTATCTATTGCCTTTGCCTGGGGAGAACTCAGTAAACTTACATTTTTTATGCCTTCCATTTTTAGTTTTCTCAGCTTTTCATCAACGTTAGATGTACGGTTTTGATTCTCCATGCATACCACCTACCACCTTCCTTATCAAATTGTCAGCCGCCAACCATGATTAGTTTACCTGTGGCTGGATCTTTGTAGACGGTACCCATCTCCACGTACCCCTGGCCGGATCCCGAAGAAGTATCGGGTGTTTCATTTAATTCCTTGCCCTGCTGTACTTCGGCCGCCTTTTTCATGGCTTCCATGGTTTGTTGCTTTTCTTCTGGGGTGGAATTGGCAAATACCACGCTTTGCATGTTCCAGGATACCACCAGGAAGATCAGAAATCCTACTGATAGAACTAGCATAGCATCTACCAGGTTACTGGTTCCAGCCATGGGGTCTTCTTCATTTGCCGATAACAGCCGTCGTCTTCGTCGTAGCATTATCTAAAACCTCCAGTACTGATTCTGCAAGGGTTTCTAAGGTGGATAGATTGTCTTCATACCACCTTCTCCTTATTTTGGATACAACATATGCTATTCCTCCGGCTGCTAAACCAACAACGGTGGTATCGAAGGCTATTATTATGGCCTGTGCCAGAGTGTTTATGTCTCCAGCTCCCAGGCCGGCTAGACCAGGCCCCATGGGGATTAAAGTCCCCATTAAACCCAGAGTTGGGCCTAACCTGGTTACGATATCTGTTTTTTCAAGACTTTTAGCTGCCTTTAACTCTTCGCCTTCTATCAACTTTCTGGCTAAAGCTTCTCTGGATTTAGGGCTAAGTTTGGGGGTGGATGCTATTTTTATAAGCACCTCTTTACTGCTGGTTGGCAGTCCGCTTTCATTTACCTTTTCGATTATCTGTTCTGGTGTGCCGGGATTGGATATATCTTCAATTAATTTCCCTGTTTTTTCAGTGCCGAACCTTATTCTGCTTGAATGCTCTGAAATCAGACCTCCAAAGGTAATTATGGCGTACACCATGAAGGCCAAAAGACCCACGATCACCGGTATAAGAAGGCTCTGCGCAATAACGTGTAAGACTGAACTTAACATTTCACTTCCTGGAATTGCTACCAAAGTTATCACCTGTCTATTTTCATTGTAATAATGTGCTGGTTTTCTTGTTTATGTAAAATCCAGAGACCAATAAAATTACAACCCCTAAAATTGCGTATACTATGGTTGTAATTGAAGGTATGGTCATAGGACTCATTTCACTGGATAATACAGTGGCTATGTTGGGGATTACGATGGCCGATGCTAAGAAGTAAAAGCCCATGAACATCATGAAGTTCCCTAGAACTAGAGGGAAAGGTTGTTTAATAAATCGAACGATGGTGTTCGAAAACAGATAAAAAACACCTATCAGTACAGACAAGGCGACAGCAGAATACTGGCCAATTACAAAGGACGAAGCCCCTATCACTGGTGACATGAGTATTATAACTGCCAGAACCGCCCCAAAACAGCATGGGCATGGTGCGATCATGGCCATGCAGGTGGCCGATGCATGATTTTTCTGGTGAATCTTCCATTCTTTGACGGTGTGCCATCCGGCATAAAGAATAACCACCCCCATTATAAGGAAGATGACCGAGTTGTAATCGTACATCAACGTGTAAAGATAGTCGGTGTATTCCGCCGCAACCCGGGTGAGTATTAATATACCTAAACCATAGCCAATTGCGATTCCAGCCGCTACCTTTTTAGATAAGTTAGCAAAGCCCATGGCCATGCCTATTTTAAATGCGAAAAAAAGTATCGCCGATAATATTCCCATTTGCCACAATATTTCCCACATAATAATCATCTTAAAGTTAATTTTTTAGCTATTTAATAATTTCTATTTAATTTGTATTATTACTTTTTCTTTGATTTAAGGCTTGAAAGTAATACTAATTAGATGTTAATACTTAACAGGCCATTTCATACCATATTTTATTACCATATTCTGTCCATTTTTTTAAAAAATAAAAAAAGGGGGAAAATTACTTTTTTATAAGGTTCCTGATGTCGTTTCTGAAATACCCAATACCAACAAGACACATTAGAAGAATTACTCCTATTATGGCTACTACTGGCATATTGGATTGCCCCGAACTCTGGTTGCTCACTTCAGTTATTTCATGAACGTTCTGACTGTTACTGTCTGATGACTGCCCGGCCCCTGAGACTGCATTGGCTGTACTGGCTTCACCAGGTGCAGCTTGAGTGGTACTTCCCTGTGTTGATTGACTTCCCTGGTTGGGATCTGTAGTCTGTCCCGGACTTCCTTGAACATCTATGGATATACCAGTAGCTCCTTCTAAAATATTAGCAAATTGCTGGATCTGTGCACTGCTTAAGGATGATCCCACTATCATGTAGTTGTTGAAATCCATGTTGGCACAGGTGTGGTGGCAGCAGGATACTCCGTATTTATTTACCAGGTTTATGTATTTGTCCTTCAGAGAGTTTAGAAGTGCTTCATCTGCCTTCCAGATGCCTCTTCTAGCAGCTTCGATGACCCATCCCATCATACTCTGGGTGGCGAAGGCCTGGTAATCTTCCCTCCCAGAAAACTTGGGATCCAGAAGATTTCGAGCAGCCAGGGTCCACATCGTATCACTCACACTACCGGTGGTAACATCCATGGCAAAGAGGTTCTTGTACCTTTCAGCGTATTCCATCCACCCACTGGGGGTGTTTAACAGAGCATCCCTGTAAACAGGGTTTAAAAGCTGGGATTGTATTTCCAGTTCCATTTCCTCCTGGGTCGTCCTGGTCACCACTTTATTTTTGTTCCTGATATCTACCAGCATATCATCGGGATTACCTCCCAGACCTCGAGATGCCAGTAACATTCCACCGTACCAGTCGTAGTAGTCATCCGTATCCAGTAGTCTCCAGGTACTGTCTATATTCTGGGTTATCATGTCTGCGCTTCCCAGCAGATACTGGAAAGTATCTCTGTTCTGTTCAATGTTGACTCCGTTGGGTGTGGATTTCCATGCGTAAGATACTCTGGACGTGTAGACACTGACCAGTTCAGCGGTGGTCTTCCATTTACTGGTGTTTGGTAGTAGATCTGATACTCCGGTACCTTCCAGCACCATTCCTGGTAAGCCGAAGACACGGTCCAGGGATGGGTGTTCTTTGAAGTGTTTTTTAACGTAGTTCTGTTTGGTAGTTTCACCGGGAGCTTCAGCCGCTAATTTAACCGCGTTGTTCATCAGGTTGATCCACATCTCGTTACCGGTAACTGCGGTGGTAAAGACATCTACTCTAGGCCTTTGAATGGTTTTGCCGTTGATGGTGATGGTTAAATCCTTTAACGGAATTAGGATGGATTTAGGTTTGACATCTCCATTGGTATCCCAATCTGGCATAACACCCAAGAGATACATGAATTCGGCTATGGCTATGGCGTCGGTTCGAAGTAGTTCGGTACCCCACATTACCATACCCACTGTTTCCGGGAATTTACCATGTTTTAGGTAGTAGTTTGTTAAAAGCTGGTCAACCACTTTCTTGGCTGTTTCCCAGGCAGCTTTAGTGGGCATTTTTTCGGGATTGGAAGCGTAGAAATTCATACCGGTGGGAAGGACATCTGCATAGGAGGGGTCTGCTGCCAGTCCAGGACTAACGAACCCACCACTAAGTGCATCTAAGAGGTTCTTCCATTCCTGATTATCCCTGATCTTCGCGATTATCTCTTTACAGTACTTGAGGTCATTTAATAGGTCGGTATTTTTAACTCCTAAACTGTTTGGATCCTTTCCATTTGCTATCTGCCTGATGTAGGTCCTGATCCATTTATCTATTGCTTCAATTTCATCCTCGTATTTAGGGTTCTTCTGCATATCGTAGTATCCCAGATTTATCTTTGGATATAGTACCGCTTTCATATGGTCTGTAATGCTGGTCATGGACGAGGAAATGGTGAACACCTCTTCTACCAGTTCCTCACCTGTTAAGACCTTGCCCAGGCTGTGTAAACCAAGGGGTATGATGTCGTCTTCGATTTCATGCAATTTTTCATGGATCTCTAAGAGCCACTCACTGAATGTCTGTCCTTTCTGTTGAGCGGGAAGTCCTAACTCTTTTGCTTTAGATTTGATCTGTTTTTCCAGTGCAGGTAGTATCTGATTGTTCCCCACATTCTTCGCATTTTCATACTGGTGAATCAGGTCATGGATAACAATTAAATCACCGTATAAACCTGATCTTACCATCGCAGGTGTCATGTGGTCGATTATAAGAGCACTGGCTCTGTCCTTAGCCACCATACCCTCTCCAGGATTGGAGACTATGTAAGGGTTGATGTTGGGTATGTTTGCCAGTTGGAAGGGCCAGTCATCCTCCTGCAGTCCCACGTTTCTTCCAGGCAGCCATTCCAGGGTTCCATGGGTTCCCATGTGTATCATGGCGTTGGCACCATAGACATTCTCCAACCATTTGTAAAATGCTATGTACTGGTGGTGGGGAGGCAGGTAAGCATCGTGGTAATTTTCCACTTCCTCCCAGCCCCTACTGGGCTGTACTGTGATGAACACGTTACCGAACATCATACCAGGAATAACCAGGGATCCATTATAGGTCATAATATTTCCCACAGCAGAACCCCATTTTTTTATCACCTGCTCTTGCAGTGCTTTAGGTAGTTGATTGAACCATTTATTATATGTCGTTGCATCTACCAGTTGCTTATTGGCTTTAAGAGTTGCCAGATTCTTCTTTACGTATTGGTTTAGAAGATTCTGTGCCCAGGTACCTTTATTAGCAAATTCTGCTACTAAAGTGTAGAGTTCCTTTGCTGTGGGGATTTTCCCGGTTCCAACGTTGTAGCCCTGTTCCTTTAGTTTCACCAGGAGATCATGGACACTCCCGAAAACATCCAGGTATGAGGCTTTCATCTCTGCTTTACCCGGTGGGTAACTGTAGAGAATTATGGCAATTTTTTTGTCTTTGTTGGGTAATTCTTTGAGTTTAGCCCACTTATTGGTTAAAGATACCAGTTTTTTAATTCCAGCATCTAAAGCGTGTTCTTTACCATTTTTATCGGTGTAAGATATAACGATTGGGCTTGAAACACCTTCAAAGTAGGGGAATGTCACGGCAAATGTCCATTCATACTGAGCTCCCAGTGGATTGGTTAAACTGTCTGGGCTGAGGAGCTGAATCCCTTTGATGACCTCCAGGTTGATTCTCTCCAGTTCATCGGTGGCACCACCTGCAGAGATATTCGCGTAGTTTAGCGACCAGGAAAACAGCGAAGTTATAGCCGACACACCCCGGGACATTGGACCATTTCCATCTTTACCTAAAACCAGTTCCTCTAAAAGGGTGCTTGCTGATGGAGTATCGGCATTTTCAAACAGGTTAAACACCGCCCGTCCCTGGCGTTCGTACTCTCTGATGAGTTTGTCAATGGTCTCCCCACCAGGAGTGTAACTTACGATTACTATGAAGGGGCTTTTTATTGATTTATGTTTATTGTACCATGTTTCAAACTCCTTATATATGCTGTTGCGTGTTGGAATCCATTTATTGTATTCTGCTTCCCAGTTTAAGTTACCATAGGCAGTGAATCCTGGTTTTGATTCTATCCATGTTTTTAACTGTTTTTGGGTAGGAGCTGCCGGTGTGGTTTTGGTAGGATAATCCGGGTGGTACAATCCCCAGCTCGGGGCGGACATAGATGGACCTTTCCCATTTTTAGTGGGATTAGTAGTTGTCTCCCCTAATAAGTAGTAGATATACTCCACCATGTGCTTTAGATTTGTTTGTGTGACTGTTCCAGAAGCTAGTTTATAGTAAGAAGCTATGTACGTGTTTTCCAGGGTGTTTTCTGTGTCGCTGGTATCATGACCACCCAAGAGGTGTAATCCATCTCCGCCGTAAGGATCACTATCAGTGTCGCAGGGATATCCGAAAGCACTGGAAATTTTATAGTTTAAATTGGCCGGGCTTTTAAGTAGCTCATCGTACCATGTATCCCACATACCCGAGCCAGGCATGGCCATATTGATGTAGGCGAAGTTCACGTACTTCATGATCCAGTCTTCAGGGTTAGGGGCACCTGTAGAGCTTTGATAGATATTTACATAGATAAGTCTCCGGTTGTTCAGGTTACGTACTTCCACACCCATCGCTCCATCCGAGCCCAGTATGGCAATATCCGGCAGGAAGGTGTGATTTAAGACGGCCGTTGGTACGGGTGATCCGGTGGGTGTTACGCTTGTTGTGAATTTCTTGTAGGTGGAATAGCTGATTTCAACCCGGAACTTGGTGAGCGCTGATATGAAGCTGATATCATATTTTCCCTGGGAATTGGTGGTTCCAGTGGCAATGGTCGAACCATTAGCCGGGTTTTTTATGGTGATTTTAGCACCTTTAACAGGAATAGCATTGTTAAGGTTGGTGTAGGTCCCTGAACTTGCATTGTAGATTTCTTTCACTGTTCCATGTATACGGGGATCAGAATCATCCTGAGCTGCACCTGAATTGCTATTTGAAGCATTCATTTGGATAGGATTTGAATCAACATCTCCCTGTGGGTCTTCGGCTGCCACTACTCCACACAGTATCAGTGCGAAAATAAAGGTTGTAACTAGTAAAATCGTTTGTTTTCTCATTTTTTCACCTCCTTATAAATTTTGTATTTCAGTAATACTTGAATAAAAATAAAGTAAAGTAGATATTATATTTTTCTATTTAGTTGAGAATAATTGAAGTAAAAATTTAAATTTGATGGCATGAAAAGATTAAAGCGTAGCCATCTTATAAAAACACATATCAAGAACGGTTATTTTTTAAAAAATAAAAAAAGGAAGGGAAATTATTTTTTCAAGAAGTCCATTATACTGGTTCTGAAATACCCAACACCCACGAGACACATTAAGAGAATTACTCCTATTATGGCTATGGAAGGTGTACTGGTATTACTACCACTTGAGCCGGGATTTTCTGTGGTTATCTCGTGAGCTTTGGATCCAGAGGAACCGGCCGGCTGTGCAGGTGCTGAACCTGATGATTCCCCGGGTGTAGAAGAGCTTTGGCTGCTTTGGCTGCTGGAACTACCGCTGTTTTGATCTGATTGTGGTGGGTTACCAGTAGATCCCACGGTTAATGACATGCCTGTTGCAAGAAACATTGCTTCCGCATACTGTTGAAGCTGGTCCACGTTCAAAGAAGACTTTGACACTAGATAGTTGTTGAAGTTCACGTTTGCACAGGTGTGATGGCAACAGGTAACTCCATATTCAGTGGATTTTATAAATTTATTGGCTAAATCCGTAATGACTTTTGAATCTGCATTCCACATGCCTTTATATGCAGCTGTAATGAGCCATCCGGCCATGCTTTGGAATGAAACAGCCTTATAATCAGCGTCAACATTGAATTTAGAACTCAACAGTGTTTGAGCTATCTGATCCCACATGGAATCACTGACCAGATTCCCTCCGTAGATGTTTTTGTTGATCGCGTTAAAAGCAAATAAGTTTTCTATCCGGGCGGCATATTCCAGCCAACCACTGGGGCCGCTGTTTAAGAGACCATCCTGATACTTTGGGTTCAACAACATCCCCCTAGTTTCGAATTCCAATTCTCCAGCTAAATCTCTGGTGATGATGTTGTTTTTGTCCCGTATATCCACAACAGATGTGTTGGGATTGTTACCCAGATACTGGGCGGCTAAAAGCGCTCCACCAAACCAATCGTAGTAGTCACTTGAATCCAGGAATCTCCATGTACTGTCTATATTTTGAGTAATTAAATCAGTATTCTTCAATAGATATTCAAAGGTATTTCGATTGCTGGATACAACGATACGGCCATTTTCATCAACGGTCCATGCATTTGATATCCTTGAGAGGTATATTTCTGCTGCATCCTTGATCATGTCTGGACTATTTTCCCACTTAGAAGTGTTTGGCAGGAAATCGGATACTCCCGTTCCTTCCAGAATAGCCCCAGGCAAACCAAAGATACGATCCAAAGATTTATGTTGGGCATAATGCTTTTTGATGTAGTTAACACTGGTACTTTCATTTACAGAGTTAACCAACTTAACTGCATCTACCATTAAGCTTAACCAATTCACATTACTGGTTACTGCGGTTGTCATGACATCTATACGTGGTCTCTTGATAACTTTGCCATTATCCAGTTTGATGGTTAACTCGGACAGCTTAATTAACTTAATTCCGTTTACATCTCCTGTCTCACTCCATGTTGGGGTGACACCCATGTAGTATAGGAACTGTGCAATACCGATACCTTCGGTACGTAGTAACTCGGTACCCCACATGATTATGGTAACTAACTCTGGGAATTTACCATATTTCTGGTAATATTCAACTAACTGTTTATCAACGATCCTTTTAGCCGCATTGAATGCTGCTTCAGTCGGCATTTTAGTGGTGTCCAGGGAATACATACTGGTCCCGGTAGGTAAAACATCAGCATATGATGGATCTGCCGCCAGACCAGGTATTATATAGCCCCCACTTAGAGCGTTCATTATGGATTCCATTTCTATGTTCGATTTTAACTTTGAAATGGTTTCCACGCAGAATTTGAGGTTGGCATAAAGCTTTGAACTGCTACTAATCTTTAATTGCTTTGCTAAATCACTTAAAGATGTTCCGTTGACCAGTTTAGTTATATACTGGTTTAATTTTCCTTTGATAACTTCTACCTTTTCTTCATATTTGGTTTTAGAAAGCATAGTATAGTAATCCACAGAACTTAGAGAAGGATATAGTAAGTTTTTGATATTTTCCAAGATGTCTGTTCTTGATGAGGATATGGTGACAGTTTCTTGGATTAATTCATCGCCAATGAGTCCCTTACCAAGTGTATGTAGACCAAAGGTGATGATATCGTTTTCAAGGTCATGGAGTTCCATGTGGAGTATCTCTAACCAGTCAGCAAATTTTTGTCCCTTTTTAGGGAGATTGAAACCTAAATCTTCGGCCATTTCCCTGATTTTAATTTCATACTCGTATGCTAACTCAGAGGCATCCACGTTAATCGCATTATTATAGCTGTGGACGTAGTTGTGTAATGTAACTAAGTCTCCATATAATCCTGAAGAAACGGTTGCTGGGGTCATATGGCTGATTACCAGGGCAGAAGCCCGGTCCTTAGCAACCATACCTTCACCAGGGTCAGAGGTTATATATGGATATATATCAGGTATGGTGCATAACTGAAAAGTCCAGTCGTCTGCCTGTAACCCAATAGATCGGCCAGGCAACCATTCCACTGTCCCATGAGTCCCCATATGAATCATGGCATCCGCTTTAAACACCTGGTCAATCCATTTGTAGAAGGCAACGTACTGCTGGTGGGGTGGAAGGTCAGGGTCATGATAATTTTCCACTTCCTCCCATCCCCTGCTTGGTTGGACAGTTATAAAGACATTACCACAGACGATACCGGGGATGACGAGATATTGGTTGTTGTAGACCATGATTTCACCCAGACCACTACCCCATCTAGCAACTAATTCCTTCTGGAGCTCTTCAGGTAGCTGTTTGAACCACTTCGTGTACTGGCTGAGGTTCACCAGTTGATTATTGGCTGTGAGATTCTTATAATTATTTTTAACGTATGAATTTAGAAGTCCCTGGGCCCAGGTACCTTTGTTACCGAAGGCGGCGATGATGGTGTATAATTCCTCTGCAGATGGTATATCCTTCTTTTTCATACCGATGTTATATCCAGCATCACTCATCTCTACCAGCAGATCATGAAGGCTCTGGAAGATATCCAAGTAGGATGCACCTAATCCTGATTTTCCTGGGGGGTAGTTGTAGAGGATTATCGCTACTTTTTTATTTTTATTGGCTTTTTCTTTAAGGATGGCCCATTTATTGGTCAGTTTAACGACCTTATCTATACCTTCCTGTACCGGTACTTCGTTACCATTGGAATCAATATAGGATACTGGTATTGCCCCGAAAACACCTTCAAACTGGGGGATGGTCACTGCATATGTCCATTCAGCCTGCGGTCCACAATCACTCATGTAGCTGTACTCACTGATGGAGCTAACCGCCTTGAAAATTGCGATGTTCATGGCCGTGAAATCATCAATGGCCCCACCATTATTCATGTTATTGAAATCCATTGACCAGCTGTACAGGGAGGTTACACATACCACACCGCGTGAGAGAGGTTTGGTGCCATTTCCACCTACAGTTAACTTTTCCAGGAGTTCACTGATGGGAGGATCGGTTGTTGATTGGAACAAGTTAAGTACTGCTCTTCCTTGCTTTTCGTAGGCCTTAATCATAGCATCGACCAGGGATCCACCGGGATAATAACTGGCGATGACTATAAATGAACCCTTTATTTTCGACTTTTTGGTGTTGTACCATTTCTCGAAGTCTTTGAATATTTTATCAGGGTCATTATATTTTGCAGACCATGCCTTTAATTCCTTGGTCATCCAGTTCAGACTACCCGATCCATCATTGTTGTAGCCTGGATTTGCCTTAATCCATGCATTTACTTGTTTTTGGCTGGGAGTGGCTCCAAAAACACCGTAATCTTTATGATATATTCCGAATGTTGAGGGTAAGAGAGGAGTTTTAGAAGCATTTTCAGTGGGATTTACCGTAGTTTCTCCCCGAAGATAGAAAATGTAGTCTAGCATGTTTCGCATATTCTTTTCGACTGTAGTGTCGTCTTTGACCACCTCTGCCTGCCAGTAAGAACCAATATATGTGTTTTCCAGTGTGTTGGGGGTGTTGTTTTTGCTGGTTCCACCCACGAAGTTCCAGTCTTTCAGGGTTTTCTTTAGATATTCATCTGTAAATATTCCAAAAACATAGGAGATCATGCGCTTTTTATTGGCCGGACTGTTCACGATATCCTCTGCAGATACAGCACAATCCTGTGTATACATATCAATCAAAATGAAGTTAGTATATTCTAACATCCAGTGTCGGTAGCTCTCTTTTTTGTCGTAGCTGGCGATGGTGTAAACCCGGCAACTTAGCCTTTGAAGGGCCTGCATCTTATTGAGCTGACCATCAGAACCAGAAGTACCGTAATAACTGATAATGGCTATATCTGGAACGAAGGTGTATTTGGGAATGGTTATAGACTTGGTACCAACTGTCACATTTTTAGAAAAACTCTTATAGGTCAGATAAGAAATTTCTACGGTATAACTCCCTTTAGCCACGTTTTTAAAAGTGTAAGTCCCGGATTTACCAGTGGTCGTAGTGCTCAATGTGTTGTTCTTACTTTTCAACTTGACCGTGGCATTGGCCACCGGCACAGCATCACCATACTCACCAACGTAGTCCCCGATTGATTTATCATAAGCATCATAAACAGATCCATTGATATTTGCAGCTGATACAGTACCACACATGGATATAATACCAACTACCAACAATAACGAAAATATTATACTTAACTTAAGCTTCTTTTCCAATTATTTATCCCCTGCTATTCCAATTTAATTTAATTAATATCAAAATTACTTGAACAATCCTTAATTTTGAAAATGCATCATAAATAATTTTCTGTTAAACTGGATAATAACTAATTTAAAGGGAGTCATAAAAATTAATTTTCAATAAATAACGTCTTAAGTTGACTAGAATTTTTATTCGGTAAAGATGCGGGATAAAGGATTTGTAGTCTAATAGGGGTCCTTGGATTTATCTTAACATGGAATAACGGAAAAATCGTATATATGATGTGGTTATCAATGGTTCTATATTAACAGGTATGCTTGTTTTAATAAGAGTTTTAATAAGATTTAATAATCATTAACTATAAGATAAATAAAGAATTTTTAAAGTCTTACAAATTTACATTAAATTCAAAAATTATCAAATCTTAAAAAAAGTTAAGGAATAAAAATAATGGTATTTAAAAAGAAAGGAGAGCTTACCAAGTTTCAAATATTGGCCCAGATAGCTGAGCCGAAATCTCATATCCACCAGAAGGATATTGCAGATAAATTGGGGATCACTGTCCAGGCTGTCTCGGAGAACATTAAAACTTTGGTGGATGAGGGATTCGTAGAACCAAGCAGGGGACGTGGCGACTATCGGATCACAAAAAAAGGAATTGACAAGGTTAAAGGGGATGTTGTAGACCTTAAAAATTACGCTAATGAAGTTTTAGAAATTATGAACACTTATAAATCCATATGGCCTGCCATAGCTAAGGAAAATCTTAAAGAAGGAGATGAAGTCGGGTTGCAAATGGATGATGGAGTTCTTTACGCCACAACCCGTAAAACATCAGCCTATGCAAAAGTTCTAAAGACAGTTCGAAAGGGTGAAGATGTAGCCTTAACCAGATTAGGTGGTATAATAGAATTAGAACCGGGAAACGTAGTGATAATTAAACTTCCCACCATAAATCAAGGGGGATCAAGAGCTACGGATCTAAACAGGATCAGGAAGATATGTGAAGAGAAGGATTTCAACCGGGTTGGCATAATGGGAACAGTTTCCCGGGCTGTTGTCCATAAGTTAAAGATTAAAATTGACTTTGAGTTTGCAACACCTCAAGTTACAGCAGAGGCAGCGAAGATGGGACTTAACGTACTGGTATTTACTACGGGTAAAATGGCAGGCACTGTTTCCCGCAGACTGGATGATGAAGAGATTAAGTACGTAATTGAAGATGTGAGAAAGTGATTGTCAAAAAAATAACTTTACTTCGCTTTTAATCTTTTATCCGATTTTTGATTTTATTTAAACCAATTTTTGCCAAAGGATAATAATTTATTTAATTAAAAAAATCCTTTAACACTGTTTCGGAAGAATCCAATGGTTAATAATCCTGCTAGAATCAAAAAACACACTATTATAGCCACTACGGGCAGACTTGATGGACTGGAAGAGGAAGAATCTTCTTGAGACAATTCATATGCCTTAGGGGATTCTCTAGGGGATGATGCAGACTGGCCACCAACTGCAGATGAAGCATAAGCTGCAATTGGATTTCCAGTTAGACTTGGGGTGGAACCACCATTGGATGTGGTGTTAGATGTGGTACCGTTTGTCTGATTCTTAGATGGATCATTGGGGACAAGAGGATTATCTGGGTTGGATGGATTATCTGGGTTGGATGGATTATCTGGGTTGGATGGATTATCTGGGTTGGATGGATTATCTGGGTTGGATGGATTATCTGGGTTGGATGGATTATCTGGAATAGTTGAGTTATCAGGAACAGGTA
>Ga0334888_1000900_pt1 | contig 42515 bp, 27 predicted proteins | sample GraSluR1_MG_FD_207227 | JGI IMG/M metagenome (GOLD analysis project Ga0334888, IMG submission 207227) | Sludge microbial communities from methane-producing bioreactor in Wageningen University, Netherlands - Granular Sludge_3_08-R1 | ecosystem: Engineered > Bioreactor > Anaerobic > Unclassified ...
CAGCGGGAGGAGGTGCTCGAGCAATGGCCGCCGCGCGCTGGGGAGCGAACGCTTGTCTGAGCGACCAGCTGCTTGCCGAGCCCGAACGCTGGGAATTCTACCAGGCCGTGCGGCTCTGGCAGCAGGCCTCGCGTGACCTGACCCCGGTGGGCGAAGGCGACGATCCCGCGCGTGAGGCGCTCCGCTTTCGCACGGCGGTGTCGTTCGCCTTTCCGATCGCCGAGATCGCCGCCTTCACGCTGGACGACGACCAGCCGGGCCGGGCGCAGATGCGCGTGAATTTCCTGGGCGTCGCGACGCCGGCCAGCTTCGGGTCGCTGCCGACGCCGTACGCCGAGGACGTCGCCCTGGCCGATCGCGACCGCCTGCCGGCCTTGCACGAATTTCTAGACCTGTTCAATCATCGCTTCATCGCCTTGTTCTATCGCGCCTGGCACAAGCATCAGGCGGCGGTCGCCGCCGAGCGCGCCGACAGCGCCGAACCGGCGTTGTTCGACGCCGCGCTGCGCAGCCAGTTGGGGCTGGCCGGCCGCGCGGCCCGCTCCCAAGTTGCGCTGGCGGATGGCCTGCTGCTCGGCCGCGCCGGGCTCTTGCGCCCCGGCCAGACGAGCTGCGCCTCGCTGGTGGAAATCTGCCGGCAGGTCTTCGGAGTGGCGGCGCGCGTCGAGCAGTTCGTAACGCGCTGGTTCGCCCTCGACGTCGGCGACCGTTCACGTCTCGGCCGCAGCGCCTCGCGACTCGGCGCCGACCTGACCCTCGGCGACCAGGTGCCGCTCGCGCAGTCGCGATTCCGGCTCGTGCTCGGTCCGCTCGACTGGGATCTCTTCGCGGAGTTCCTGCCCCAAGGATCCGCACACGCTGTCTTGCATGAGCTGGTCCGGCTCGCCGCCGGACCGGAATTGACCTATGACGTCCAACTCGATCTGGACATCGCTGAGGTGCCGCCGCTGTGCCTGGGCGCCGCGGCGGACACCGCGGCGGCGCGCCTGGGCTGGACCACCTGGCTGGGCGCTGCCCGCGGCCGCGCCACGGCCCACGTGGTGGTCGCCGCTGCGGCCGCGACCGCGGCCTGAACCGCAGGAAAGGTAGATCGCCCATGGGACTGAACTTGAAGAACATGGTCGGCAAGCTCACGCCGCAGGCCCGCCGCGCCCTCGAAGGCGCGGCTGGCCTCTGCCAGTCGCGCTCCCACTATGAGGTGGCAAGCGAGCACTGGCTGGTGAAGCTGGCCGAACAGCCCGCGCACGACCTCGCCCGCATCTGCGAGCACTACGAGATCGCTCCGGAGGCCGCCCTGCGCGGACTCGAGCGCGGTCTGGCCGACTACAAGACGGGCAACAGCGGGCGGGCAGCGCTCAGCGCCGAGATCGAGGATCTGCTGCAAGCCGGCTGGCTGCGCGCGTCGATCGACTACCAGCACTCGCGCACGCGGTCCGGCGTGATCTTCCTGGCGGCGCTTGCCGACCGCGTCATGGGCCGGCGCCTGCGCGACAATTTCCCCGACCTGGCGCGGATCAACGTGGAGGACCTCGCCAAACGCCTGCCCGACCTCGTGGCCGGCTGCCCCGAAGACCGCGAGGTCTTCCACCAGGCGGGCGGCGCCACGGCCGTGGCGGGCGCGCCACGGGGCGCGGCCAGCGCCGGCGCGCGCGCGACGCCCGCGCTCGATCAGTTCACGGTCGACATGACCGAAGAGGCCAAACAGGGCCGCCTGGATCCCATCCTGGGCCGCGACCGCGAAATCCGGCAGATCGTCGACATCCTGACCCGCCGCCGCCAAAACAATCCGATCCTCACCGGCGAGGCCGGTGTGGGCAAGACGGCGGTGGTCGAGGGGTTCGCTCAGCGCGTCGCCGCCGGCGACGTGCCCGAGCCGCTGCGCGGGGTGATGGTCAAGTCGCTGGACCTCGGTCTCTTGCAGGCAGGCGCCGGCGTCAAGGGCGAATTCGAGAATCGGCTCAAGCAGGTGATCGAAGAGGTTCACGCCTCGCCGATCCCGATCATTCTGTTCATCGACGAGGCGCACACCCTGATCGGCGCCGGCGGCCAAGCCGGGCAGAACGACGCGGCCAACCTGCTCAAGCCGGCCCTGGCGCGCGGCGGCCTGCGCACGATCGCCGCGACCACCTGGGCCGAGTACAAGAAATACTTCGAGAAAGACCCCGCGCTGGCGCGCCGTTTCCAGGTGGTCAAGATCGACGAACCCAGCGAGGCGGTTGCCATCGAGATGATGCGCAGCCTGGCGCCGAAGCTGGAGAAACACCACGGCGTGCATCTCTTGGACGAGGCGGTCTGCGAATCGGTCCGCCTGTCGCTGCGCTATCTGCCCGCGCGGCAGCTGCCCGACAAGTCGGTCAGCGTGCTCGACACCGCGTGCGCGCGCATCGCGATCGGCCAGGGGGCGATTCCCGAGGGCATCGAGAGCCGCCGCAGCCGCCTGCACGCCCTGGCCGCCGAGGCCGCGGTCCTGACGCGCGAAGCGGCGCTCGGCGAGGATCGCGCCGCGCGGCTCGCGGCGATCGCCACCGAGCGCGAGGCCGTCGCGGCGGAACTGGCTGCGGTCGAAGCCCGCTGGGAGAAAGAGACGGCGCTGGTCACCGAGATCTGCGAGCTGCGGGTCAAGCTGCACGGCGGTGAAGAGAAGAGCGAGACCGCCGACACGCACGCCGACGGGGGCGAAACGGGCGACAAGCAGACCGCCAAGGGCGCCGGCGCGGCCGCGGTCGATCGCCAGGCCCGGCTCGACCGCTATCGCGGTTGCCAGCGCGAGCTGACCGCGCTGCAGGGCGAGGAACCGCTCGTTTCCAGCGAGGTCGACGGCCAGGCCGTCGCGGCCGTGATCTCGAGCTGGACCGGCATCCCGGTGGGCCGCATGGTGGCCGACGAGATCCAGACCGTGCTCGAATTGCCGACGCGCCTGGAGCAGCGGGTGATCGGCCAGACCCACGCGCTCGAGGCCATCGCCCAGCGCATCCGCACCTCGCGCGCCAATCTCGACAATCCGTCGCGGCCGGTCGGCGTGTTCCTGCTCGTCGGGCCCAGCGGCGTGGGCAAGACCGAGACGGCGCTGGCGCTCTCGGAGCTGCTCTACGGCGGCGAGCGCAACCTGATCTCGATCAACATGTCGGAGTACCAGGAGGCGCACACCGTCAGCAGCCTGAAAGGCTCGCCGCCCGGCTACGTGGGCTACGGCGAAGGCGGCGTGCTGACCGAGGCCGTGCGCCGGCGGCCGTACTCGGTCGTCCTGCTGGACGAGGTCGAGAAGGCCCATCCCGACGTGATGGAACTGTTCTTCCAGGTCTTCGACAAGGGCGTGCTCGAGGACGGCGAGGGCCGTGAGATCGACTTCAAGAACACGGTGATCCTCTTGACGAGCAACATGGGCACCGAACTGACCATGTCGCTCTGCCAGGATCCCGACACCATGCCCGCGCCGGAGGCTCTGGCCGAAGCCCTGCGACCGGAGATCCTGAAGTGCTTCCCGCCAGCCTTGCTCGGTCGTATGATCGTGGTGCCGTTCTACCCGCTGCACGGCGAAGCGCTGCGCAAGATCGTGGGCTTGCAGGTGCGGCGCATCGCCAAGCGCATGCTCGCCAATCACGGTGCGGAAATGATTTACGACGATTCTCTGCTGGCCGCCATCGCCGAGCGCTGCCAGGATCCCGACAGCGGGGCGCGCGCGGTCGATCACATCCTGACGCGGTCGCTGTTGCCCGAGGTCTCGGCGGAGTTCCTGGCGCGCATGGCGCGCAACGAGGCGTTTCGGCGAGTCAAGGTTACGCTGGGTGCAAGTGGATTCGAGTATGATATCAGTTGATGCAACGGACATCGCATTCGGCCGGTTCGGGTTTGGCCGGACCGCGCATTTGGTCTAGACTGGGCAGGGATCGTCTTCAACCCTGGAGGGTCGTGACATGTGGGATCGCAGTGGACGGAGCAAGCCGGTCACAGCGGGCGTGACGCTGGGTCTGTTCTTTCTCGCCTTGGCGCTGCCGGCCGCCAATGCCTTCGATGCGGAAGCCCTCCAGGCGCGACTGGGTTTGCGCGGCGCGCCGGAATGGCTCGGCGCCGTGGATCCGGCCGCCAAAGCGGCCGACAAGTCGATCGGCGGCACGTTGCAGGTGGCGGTCGGCGACGGCGGTACGGTCCAGTACAACGACGGCGCCGGCTGGCAGAACCTCCCGGATGCCGGCTACCCGACGGGGGAATTTCTGTACCGCGTCGACGCGCTCAGCCTCGATAACCTTTGGGTTTGCGGTGCGAACGGCGTGCGGTCGTTCGATGGAAACGACTGGAGTGAGCCGCAGCTAACCGACCATGACGTTTTCTCCATCATGGTGCGGCCCGATGGCGTCGTGGCTTGCACGACCGGCGGCCAGGTCTGGCGCGACACCGGGTCTGGTTGGGTGCAAGTCGGCAGTGAGAGCTTTTCCTTGTTCGGAGTATGGGGACTGTCGGCTGACGACTTCTGGATCTGTGGCGGAGACGGCCTCATCAAGCGATACAGCCATGGTCAGTGGACAACGGTGAGTTCTGGAACGACCGCGGCTCTGTATACTGTATGGGGCGCTCCCGGCGTCGGGCCATTCTTTGTCGGCGTCTCTGGCACGTTCCTGGTTTACCGCGACGGTGCCATCCACCCGATCACGACGGGCACCGCCCTTACGATGAACAGCATCCACGGTACCTCGGCGACCGACATCTGGATCTGCGGCGTAAATGGACGTGTCTGGCATTACGACGGAACCACCCCCCTCACCGAGTACAATCCGAATGGGTTGAGTGTTTATTTATGGGGCGTTTCGGCGCTGCCCGGCGGCCAAGTCACGGTCGTCGGGAACGGCGGCAATGTCCAACATTTCGACGGCGAGGTATGGACGGCGAACAATATCTCCACCACGGCCTACCTCGTCGGTTTGATCAGCCTCCCCTCGGTGGACAACGCAGGCTGGTGGGATGGGTTCGCTCGCGCGCCGCAGGGTCAGGGGCTCGGCTACGAGAGCGGCGGCGGCGTCGCGCTCAGCGTGATCAACTACGGCGGCAGGCTCGTGGCCCACGGATCATTCGACACAGCCGGCGGGCAGCCTGCGTCCAACATCGCCGCCTTCGACGGCACAGCCTGGGAGGCTTTGCCGGAGGTCGAGGTGCCGATCGACCTGATTTGCCAGTCGCTGGCAACGTACTCTGGAGATCTTGTCTGCGTCGATTCCCCGGAGTCCGGGATCAGCCGGGTCCAGCGCCTGAGCGGAGGCAACTGGGAATCGATGGGCCCCGTTCTAGAACATCCCGTCTTCGTGATCAAGAATCTGACCATCGCAAGTGAAGAGCGTTTGTACATCGCCGGAGAAATCCCGCATCCCACAAATATCGATGAATCCGCAGTCTTCAGTTGGAATCCGCAGTCTGAGATCTGGCAGCCCATCGGCAGCGGTCTGCCGGACGATGCGACCTTCGCCCTCGCCGAGTTCGGCGGGGATCTCTTCGCGTCGCTTGCGAACCGGCGCGAAATCTGGCGGCTCGCCGGTGGGAATCTATCCGGTGTCTGGGATCTAGTCTTTGCTAGTGCAACCGTCTACCCGGTGGGCCTGCTCAAGCACCAAGGTTCCCTCTATGTCGGCTGCAGCGGCGAAGAATCCGATTTGTTGCGCCGGTATATACCCGGCGGTTCGCTCGAATGGCAGAACGCCGGGGCCGTGGTATCCGGCGACGGATTTATCTTTGGTCTGACCAGTTGGGGCGACCGCATCATCTTAGGCGGCGCGTTCATGCAACTAGGTTCGGCGGTTTCGCGCCATGTCGCATACTGGGAGAACGGCACGGTCCACGGGTTCGGCTCCGGCTTGCAGAGTTGGCTGGGAGCGTACGGCTCCGCGTTTCTCAATGATGACATTTACTTCGGAGGTTTCGGCATCTCCGGTGCCGGCACCTGCGAGTCCTGGGGCATCGCCCGCTGGCGCGATCTGGGCGGCGCGGCGACGACGCCGCAGGTCGCGGTCACGGCGCCGGCCTCGGTCGCCGCGGGTTTTCCGGCGACGATCTCCGCCGCGGTGACGTCCTACCAGACGGTGCAGCGCGTCTCGGTCGCCTACCGTGCGCTCGATCAGCAGGATTTCCGGCATCGCGCGATGGCGCCGCCGACTCTCAAGAGCGACGGAACGTTCCAGACCACGATTCCCGGCAGCGACATCAGCTCGTATGGCCTGCAGTATTTCGTCACGGTGCAGACCAACCAAGCGACGGTCACGGTGCCGGCCGACGCCGGGCAGGCCGCCGGCTTCGTCGGTGCCGGCGTGGCGTCCAATCTGCTGCAGGAAGTTGCCATGCGGTACGAGTTGATCGGCGTGCCGTTCGTTCCGCTCGGCAACATGCGCCAGATCCTCGAGGACGACCTCGGCGGCTACGATCCCTCGAAGTGGCGGCTCGAGCGCTGGAACCCCGCCACGCAGCGTTATCTGCCGTACCCGTCGGTGCCGCCGTTCGCGCCGGGCCGCGGCTACTACCTGATTCAGCGCAATCCCGTCACGATCGGCATCAGCGGCAACACGACCAGCACCGTGGGCGGCGCGACCATTCCGCTCGAGCCTGGCTGGAACATGATCGCTGCGCCCTACCTGTTCAGTGTCCCGTGGGCGAACGTGGACCGGCCGGCGGCGCTGGAGGACCAACTCATCGCGCGCGTGAACGATGCCTACGAGGCGAGCGCGACGCTGGTGCCCTGGCGGGGCTACTTCGTGTACCTGACCGGGTCTAGCCCGGCGACCTTGACCGTGCCCGCGGCCGTTCCGGGCAAGACTGACGGCGAAGGTCTGCCGGCCGACAAGACGATCGACGAACCGACGGAGTTGCCGGGTTGCGACTGGGTGATCGCGATTGCGGCCGAGCAGGGCGAGAGCCGGGACCTGCCGAAGATCGTGGGCGCCTTGACCGCGCTCGACGGCGGACCGGGCGACCTGCACCAGCCGCCGTCGCTACCGCATGACCTGTCGGTGTGGCTGGAACGAGAAGAAACCGACGGTGTGCACCAGCTGCGCCGCGACCTGCGCCTAGTTGACGGCGGCGCGGTGTGGGATCTGGTGATCCGGCCGGCCGCCGGCGAGAACGGCCCGGTGGGCCTGGCGTTCAGCGGCCTGGAAAGCGTGCCGGCCGGTCTGCAGGTAGCGCTGGTCGCTCCCCAGGGCGTGACCGATCTGCGTCGCGACGGCGGTGTGTGGCATAGTACGGTGACGGGCGAGACGCGTCTGCGCTTGGTCGCCGGCGATCCGGCGCTGATCGAGCAGGCCGCGAGCACCTTGCCGCAGCCGTACGCGCTCTTGCCCGCGTATCCGAATCCCTTCAATCCGTCGACGACCGTGGTGTTCACGCTGCCGCGGCAGTCGCGGGTGCGCATCGATCTGTTCGACGTGGCGGGGCGCCGGCTGCGCACGCTGGTCGACGAGGTCCGTGGACCGGGCCGCCACGAGGCCGTGTGGGACGGGACCGGCCAGGACGGCCGCGGCATGTCGTCGGGCGTTTACTTCGCCCGGTTGCGGGCGGACGGTTTCGAACAGACGCGCAAGCTGACGCTCGTGCGCTGAGCGATGAACGCAAGGCGGTCCGGCAGCCGCGCGGCGCCGGACCGCCGGGAGTCGTGATGTTCTTCAAGAAGCGAGGTCAAGACGTCCGCAAGTGTCCTCGGGGTCACATCCTGGATCCCGAGTGGTCGACGTGCCCTTACTGCGAAGGTCAGCACGGGGACGATTTCCTGGATGAGAGCCGGGCTACGCACCGGCCGCCGCCGGCGCCACCTCCTGTAACGACACCGCATCTGCCACCGCCGCTGCCGGTTTCGCCGCCGCCTCTGGCGCCTCCGTCGTCGGCTCGGCCCGCGCCGCCGCCGGCGCCGCCACCGCCACCGCCTCGACCCGCGCCGCCGCCGGCGCCGGATTCAGGGGTCGATCCCGATTTGACGCAAATCAGTCCGTCCGGATCGCAACGAGCGTACCGGACTCCCTTGCCGCCGACCGTCGACGATGGTTCAGGCCCGCCGCCACTGGTCGAATGGTCGAACGCCCGCGGTCAGCCGGTGCCGCCGCATCCATCTTCTACTTCGCCGCCGCGGAGTGAGACCCCGACGCCGCCAGCGCCTATCCCGCCCCCGGTACTACCGCTGCCGCCTCGCGCGGCGCAGAGCCTGGACGAACCGACGCGCATCCTGGGCGCTGCGCCGGCCACCGGCGGGCTGACAGTCGCCTGGCTGGTCGCGGTGTCGGGACCGCAGCGCGGACAGGATCTCCGCATTCAGCCGGGGGGCGCGCGCATTGGGCGACTGAGCACCTGCGGTGTCTGCGTGCCCTACGGCGGCGACCTGGGTGTTTCCAAGGAGCACGCCGAGGTGCGCATCGGCGGCGGTGTTTGCGTCCTGGTGGACCTGAACTCGGCCAACGGCACCTTCGTCAACGGTGAGCGGATCAGTGAACGAGCCCTGCAGGACGGCGACCGGGTGCGCCTGGGTCTGCTGGAGTTCGTCTTCAAATCCTTCCAGCTATGACACGACGCGCCGGGGATCGCCCATCACAGGATCTCGGCCAGCCCGATTTGGTGCTGGATCCGGTGGGGACGGCGCCGCCGATTCCGCGCCGCCTGCCGGGCGCCGATGTCATCCTGGGCCGCGACGCAGCTTGCGACGTGGTCCTGGACGACAGCGGGGTCAGTCGCCGCCACGCTCGGATCGCCTGGCAGGACGGCGTCTGGTGGGTGCACGACCTCGGCTCTCGCAACGGCACCATGCTCGACGACGCCCCGGTGCAACAGGCCATTCTGGCCGACGGTGCGACGTTGCGCATCGGTCTCTTCGCCTGGACCGTGCGGCTGCGGACCGAGCGGACACGGTCGTGGCCGGGCGAGGGGCTCTTTGTCTGGAAGCTCACCGGCGACGACGCGCGTACCGGGGCGGTCGACCGCTTGCTCTGGTCGCGCCAGGTCGTGCTCGGCCGCAGCACGACCAGCGATGTCGTGCTGCCGCTCGATCAGGTGTCGGCCCTGCACGCGCGTCTGGCCTATGCGTCCGCCGGCCTGGTGTTGACCGACCTCGGCTCGGCGAACGGAACCCGCGTCAACGGTGTTCCCGTCCGCACCGCCAGACTGCGCAGCGGCGATCGACTGGAAATCGCCGACGTGCCGTTGCGGGTGCGTCGCACCTGGATCCCCGCGCCGCCGCTATTGGGCGCAGCCGGTGTGCTGGTCCTACTCACGCTGGTCCTGGTGCTGATGCCCACGGCAGGCCGCCGCAGCCTGGACCTGGACCGCTGGTGGACTCGTGACATGTACCTCGAGCAAGCCGAGCGGAGCCTCAATGAGGCGCTGGCAGCCTGGCAGCGCCCGCAGCCTGCACGAGATCTGGCGCGCGCCCGGTTCGACATCGCCCTGCGCTCGCTCGCCGCCGTCGATTATCTGCCGTGGCGGGAGTCCACCCAGGCCGACATCGCCGCCGCCTTGCGTCGCGCGCAAGCCGAGTTCGGCGGACCGCTCCAGGACCACGACTTGGCGGCGATCCTGCAGGCGTTGGATGCGCCGCCGCCCGCGGCGTCCGTGCCGCCGACCGCTTCTGCCGCACCCGAGCGACCGGCCAGGCCGAACGCGCACCCGGAACCGCAACAGGACACTCGGCCAGCGCCGCGACCACCGAGCGCGTTGCCGCCCTATGAACTCGAGCTGGAGCTGGCCCTGATCATGGCGGAGTTCGGGATCGACACCGCCAGCCAGCCGATCCCGCCGGATCTGGTCGCGGCGATCGACAACTGGATCGGCTTCTGGTCGACGGAGAAAATCGACCTGACCCGCCGCGCGTGGCAGCGCGGCCAGCGACACCTGCCTCGGATCACCCAGGCGTTGCGGCAGCATCGGTTGCCCGAAGTCTTCAGCTACCTGCCGTTCATCGAGAGTGCCTACCAGACCGACATCACGAGCCGCGCCGGCGCCCGGGGACTCTGGCAGTTCATGCCCGCGACGGCGCGACAATACGGCCTGCAGGTCGACGACCACGTGGATGAGCGCACCGATCCGATCAAATCGACCGAAGCTGCTTGTCGCTACATCGAGTACCTACTCAATGCCTATGGCGCCAACTCGTTCATGTGCGCCATCGCGGCTTATAACAAGGGCGAACACGGCCTCTTGCGCTGCCTCGGCCGCGGTGCCGACTGGCGATCGCGCTGGAAGTTCTGGGACATCGCGACGCGCGGCGACGGATGTTTGAAGCAGGAGACCATCGAGTATGTGCCCAAGTTCCTGGCTGCCGTGGTCGTGTTGCGGCGGCCGGATGTCTTCTTGCGCGTGGAGAGCGGCGTATGAAAACCGCTGCGATCCTGTTACTCGGGTGGGTGTTGTTGGCGGCGCCGGCCGTGCCGGCGAAGGCCCAAGCCAACGCACCGGTGCGTCGCGCCGCGCATCCCGCGGTCGCTACGGGAGCTCAGATCAGCGAGCAACTGCGCGGATTTCGCCTGGAGCCCGGTTTCCGCCTGGCGGATCGGCGCCTGCTGATCCCGCTGATCGCGCTCGACGAGCAGGGCCAACCGCTGGCGGCGCCGGCGGCGGCGAGCTTGCGCTGCGAGGTCGCCGGGGCCGCAGTCGCGGTGCTCGCGCTCGACGAAACGGTCCCGACGGCGATCCTGGTCGTCAGCGACCAGTTCCTGGTCTCGGCCGCGTGGGCCCAAACGGACGTCTTGGCGCCGCTTTCGCCACACTGGCTGGGCATTTGGGATGCCGCGTCCACGCCGCGCAGCCACCTGGCGCTGCAACCGGCCGCCGGCCTGCCACTGCCCGACGGCCTGCCCGCGCCGACCTCGCCGCGCGTCTGGGATGCCGTCCTGGCGGGAATCAAGGAACTGGCCGTTCTCGACGGCGCTCCCTTGCGTCGGGTGATTCTGGTTGTGGGGGATCTGCGCGAAGAAGACCAGAGCAATCACCCGATGGCCGCCTGCTTGGAAGCGTCGCGGGATCTGGCGATTCCCGTCTACGGCGGGCTGGTGACCGGCACCGATCCGACCGCGGCGGAGCGTTTGCGGCATCTGGCTGCCGCGGCCGGCGGCGCGGTTGTCGAGACCGCGTCGCCGCTCGCGGCGCTCGTCGCCGGCCTGCGTCAGATCTCCGCCGCCCGCGGCCTGACCCTGACCGATCCCGGCGCGGCCGTGCCGGCTGCCGTCACGGTGGCGGCGGGCGTTGGCACAACGCCGGCCTCCACGCAAATCGTCGAGCGCCCCCGTGGACGTTTCACGCCCGGTTCGGGGCTGATCCTGGCGGCGGTGGTCGTGCTCAGTGCCGCGGGAGGTCTTGGGGGCTGGCGGCTATGGCGCCGGCGGCCGGTCGGCTATTTGTTGCCGGTCGATCCGGCGGCGGGCTGGCGCCAGGCGATCCCGGCGGCCGGCCTGACGATCGGCAGGACGACGGACAACGGTTTAGCACTGGATGAAAAGCGGGTTTCCAAGCATCATGCCCAGGTGCGCTGGCACCGGGGGCATGTTCAATTGATCGACCTGCGCTCGACCAACGGTACGCAGATCGGCGGCCGCCCCGTGCGCACGGCCGTGCTCAACGACGGTGATACCATCGTGTTCGGCGATGCGGTGGCGGTGCAATTTCAACGGCGTGCGCCGCGATGGCGCGATCGGGCGTAGCCGCCGGGTGAAAATCGTGGCATGATGCGGTCAGTGCGGCTTCGTGCCGGTTGACCGCGCCATCCCGGTAGAGAGAAGGACGTCGTGGAGGGCTATTCGACAATCTTACCGGACTTGAGGCTGGTGCACGCGGTCCTTTCGGATCTCGGTTGCAAGCGCCAGAAGAACGAGGACGCGGCGGGGTTCTTCCCGGGGCCCGAAGGCAGCGGTACGTTCTTGATGGTGGTAGCTGACGGCGTCGGCGGCACGCTCGCCGGCGAGGTTGCGAGCCACTTGGCGGTCGATACCATCGGCCAGCGGTTTTTCGCCGACGGGGTGCCGGCGCGGCCGACGCATGCGCTCAAGGATGCGATCACCGCCGCCAACGACGCCATCCGCGCGGCAGCGGCCCAGGAACCCCGCCACGCAGGCATGGCGACCACCTGCACCGCTGCGTACTTGCAAGGCCAGGATCTAGTGCTCGGCCACATCGGTGACTGCCGCGCCTACCTGGTCGACCAGGGCCAGATCCGGCGGCTGACCCACGACCATTCTGCGGCCGCGGAAATGCTGCGGCGCGGCGAGCAAGTGCCGCCGGGACGCCAGGATTTGGCCAACACCTTGACGCGATGGCTTGGCACCGAGGAGACTGTTGAGATCGATGTGCACCAGCCCATTGCGTTCGTGGCGGGTGCGACGCTCGTCCTTTGTTCCGATGGGCTGGTCAAGGTAGTCGAGGACGCCGAGATCTTGCGTACGTGCTCGCTGCACTTGCCGAGCGGCGCCTGCCGCAAACTGGTGGACATGGCGCGCGAACGCGGCGGACCCGACAACATCACCGTACACGTGGCGCGCTACTGCCGGTCGTGACCGGCGGGTCGGGAGAGCGATGAGGCAAACGTTTCACGGCTTTGAGATCCGTGAGAAGATCGGCTCCGGCGGCATGTCCACCGTGTATCGGGGTGTGCACGCCACCCTCGGCTACCCGGTCGCGATCAAGGTGCTGCACCCCGCGCTCGCCGGCGACGAGAACTTCATCGCCCGGTTCGAGCGCGAAGCCCGCAGCGCCTCCTCGCTGCGCTCGAACAACATCGCCACCGTGATCGACTTCGGCACCGAAAACGATATCTACTTCATCGTGATGGAGTTCGTCGACGGGCCGGACCTGAGCCAGTTGGTCGCGAAGTACCAGGGATCGCCTGCGGTCAAACGCGGATTACCGGCGGAAATCGCCTTGATCTTGGTCGACGAGATCGCCTACGGCCTGCAGGAAGCGCATCACCAGAGCATCATCCATCGCGACGTCAAGCCCAGCAACATCCTGTTGAACACCAAGGGCGAGGTGAAGATCGCCGACTTCGGTCTCGCGCGCGACACCAGCAAGGTGTCGCCGCTCGGCCGCAAAGACCTCACCATGCCGGGCATGGTGGTCGGCACGCCGTCCTATATGTCGCCGGAACAGGCGGTCGGCAAGGAGAACATCGATCAGGGTACCGACATCTTCAGTCTGGGTGTCGTCGCCTATCAACTTCTTACCGGTCGTAAACCGTTCGACGGCGCCACACCCGCCGAGGTGCAAGAAAACATCATCAACCAGCCGGTGCCGCCGCTGGAAGCGACCGAGTGCCCGCTGCGCACCCAGGAGATCGATCAACTCCTGGCCAAGATGTTGGCCAAAGATCCCGCCCGTCGCTTTCAGAGCATGGAACAGGTTCGGCGGGGCATCCAGGCGGCCATCGATAGTATCGATCTGGCGGGCAACGTCGGTCGTTATCGGCGCGAGTATCTCAAGCGTTTCGTCGCCGACCCGGTCGTGTTCTCCGAGGAGATGCGCCAACAAAACATCGCCGACCGCCTCAAGCGCGGCTACCACTACAAGGAGATGGGGCTGTCGAACCTTGGCGATGCGGTGCAGGAGTTCAGCGTCGTCCTGGCCCTCGATCCACAGAACCATAAAGCGGTCGCGGCTCTGTCTGAACTGCAACGCAAAGCCGAGGAGTCGGGCGTGGCCTTTCCCGCCGTCGGCGGCGGTCGCGCCGTGGTCGTCGAGGACGCCGATGTCACGCGCGTCATCAAACCGGAGACCGGCGCGGCAGCGCCGGCCGTCCCCGCTGACAAGACGCGGATCGTCAGCGGCGTCCAGCCGGTCGGCCGGCAACAACCGACTCCCACCCGGCGGCCGCCCGCCGCCGCGCCCGTAACCGCGAAGACCGCCGCGGCGCCGCTGTGGCGCCGGCCGCCGGCGATCATCGGTGCCGCGGTATTGCTGGTCGCCGTGGTCGCGATGATCGCCCTGTTCGGCCGAGGCGGCGACGATGGCGAGGTCGCGGGCCGGACGGATCCGCAACCGACGCCGGGGGAGGCGACGCCACACTCGCCCCTGCAACCGGTCGCTGCCGAAACGCTGGCCGCCGTCGCGCCGGAACCGACCGCGCCGCCGGTGGAAGTCGTGCCGGAGACACCGGCCGTGGCCGTCGGCCAGCTCAACCTCACCAGCGAACCGAACGGCGCGCGCGTGGCCATGCGGCGTCCTCAACAGGGATCGTTCCAACCGCAAGGCACGACTCCGTGGCAGGGCGAGGTGGAATCAGGCCGCTGGGAACTGCGCTTCGAGCATCCCGACTATCAAGGCCGCAGCTATATCGTCGAGGTCAACGCTGGTCAGGTGCGGCAGTTGCGGGCCACGCTGCAACCGATTCCGCGCGGTCCCGGCTGGCTGCGGTTGGCCGTGGCGCCCTTCGCCGACATCTATGTCGATGGCGACCTGCGGAAAGCGGGTGCCAACGTGGCGTATGTGGAGGTGCCGAGCGGCCGGCGGCACCTGGTGGAGTACCGTCGTGACGACATCTTCGGTTACCACCGGATCGAAGGCGTGCAGGCCGCGCCGGGCGAGACGCTGCAGGTGCGGCCCCATCGCTTCGAAGTGGCGAGTCTTGCCGTGCGCGCGACGCCTTGGGCGCACCTCGTCTTGAATGGTCGTCAGCTCGAAGGCGAGACGCCAATGGCGTTTGAGCATATCGCCGCGGGTCAGCATCGTGTATCCGTAGTACGCTCGGGATTCCGTGTCGTCGGGGCCTGGTTGCGCACCGACGACGGCCGGCAACCGTTGCCGCGCCTGGCTGATCTCGATGGCCAGCCCGTGTTCCGCCTCGACCTTTCCCGGGGCCAGGCGGCGCGGCTGGAGTTTGAATTGTCGCCGGAGTCATAAACCAGGAGGATCCGTATGGTCACGAGGATTCGCCGAGGAACCGCCAGACCAGCGCTCGCACTGCTCGCCATGGCCGCCTACCTTGCTGTGCCGGGGTTCGGTGTGGGTGCAGTCGCCAGCGCGTGGGCTCAGACCCAGGATGACCTGGAGCGAGCCCGCGAGCATTACGAGTTCGCCGAATTCGATCAGGCGCTGGCCCTGCTGAACCGGGTGATCGCCAGGCCGGGCGAGACGCCGCAGCGCCTGCGCGATGCCTATGTGCTGCAGGCTCGTTGCCAGGTCAACCTCGGCAACCGCAATCTCGCCGAAGATTCCTTCTGCGAGGCGCTGGCGCTGGATCGCAATTGGCGGCCCGATCCGATCTTCTTCCCGCGCACCGAGATCGCCGTCTTCGAATCGGCGCTGGCCGGCTGCCCGGCGACCGCGCCGGCGCCGGCGCCGGTCGTGCAACCGGCGCCACCGCCCAAGGCGGCGGCCGCGAAGCCCTGGTACGCCAAGCCGGTCGCCTGGGCGGGTGCCGCGGCGGCCGTCGTACTGGCGGTGGTCCTGCTCGGCGGTGGCGACGACGACGACGACGAGACCGTGCCGGAAAGTCTGCCGGCTCCGCCGGATCCACCGGTTCGCCCGTAGCGGACCACTGCAAGGGAGAGACACCATGCGCCATGGGACGACGATTGCCGTTCTTTGCCTGTTCGTCGCGGGCGTTGTGCTGTTGAGCGGCTGTTGTGCCGGTAAGCTGTCGTTTGGAAAATGTCCGGCCAAGCTCGAGATGCGCATTACGGCCGGCGAGTCGCTCAATTCGTGCACGGACCAAGGCAGCTATCCTGTGATGGTGCGGATCTACAGCCTCGCGTCAACGCATGCATTCGAGGCCGCGGAGTTCGACCAATTGTGGTTCCAGGAATCCAACCTCGGCGGCGTGGTGCTCGAAACCTTGAAGGTGACCGTCGAACCCGGCCAGGTCGAGACTCATACCTGGCAGCGACCGCCCGGCACGAGTGCGATCGGTATCGTCGCCAATTTTTGTCGCATCGACGACGGCTGCTGGAAGAAGGTCATCGATCTGCGCGACGGTTCGCAGAAAATCGATTGCACGCTGAACGGCACCTGTCTGACCCTCGAGTTGCGCCGGTGACCCAGCGGTCCGGAAAGGGCATCGCATGACCGACATGTTCCATCGCCTCGCCTGGGTCGAAGGCATGTTTCTCGGCCCGCAGCACTTTCAGCAAGTGGACCGCCGTTGGCGCGCCGAAGCCGCCGCGCGACTGCGCCTGGCCCGATCCTATGCGCACGGCGTGATCCGGTTGCGGTTTGATACCGAGGCCCTCGGCAGCAGCCGCCTGCAAATGAAAGAGTTGTCGGCGGTGTGGCCGGACGGCGATCTCGTCCAGGCCCCCGGTGTGGACGAACTGCCTCCGTCGCGGAATCTCAAAGAACTGTTTGCTGCCGATGCGCAGCGCCAGGTCGTCTACCTCGCCTGCCCCGAGATCCGGCCCGGCGTGACTCAGTGCCGGCTGCCGGAGCAAACCACCGCAGCGGAGAGCCCGTTTCGCGGCGAGGCGGTCACTGTCGAGGACGAGATCCAACCGGGACAGCAGCGCGAGATCATGGTCGCCCGTCGCAATCTGCGGTTGCTACTGGACAGCGAGAGCCGCGACGGTTTCTTGACCGTGCCGGTCGCGGCCATCGTGCGCGACGCGGACGGCCGTTTCACCCTGGCCGCCGAGTTCGCCCCGCCCAGCCTCACGGCCGGCGCGTGCGGGCCCCTGCCGGGCATCCTGCAGGGGCTCGTTGAGTTGCTCGCCGCCAAGAGCGCGGCCCTGACCGAGCAGACGCGCCAGCGCAGCGGCGGTGTGGTCGAGTTCGGCGCCAGCGACGCCGGCAACTTCTGGCTGCTCAACACCGTCAACACCTATCTGCCGATGGTTGCCCACCTGCAGCTGTGCCTGGACGAACACCCGGCGACCGCCTACCGCGTGCTCGTCATGTTGAACGGCGCGTTGACCACCTTCAGCACCGAACAACAAGCCCGCGATTTACCTGCTTACGATCATCTGGCGCCAGGCCCGGTGTTCTGCGATCTGGAGCGGGGAATCCGACTGTTGCTCGAGACCGTGACCCCGACGCGTTACCGCACCGTCGTTCTGATACCCAAGAGCGAAACGCTGCTAGCCGCCGATTTGACCGATCCACGGTTGGTGGAGGGCCGGCCTCAGTTCTATCTCGCGGTCAGCGGCGATATTCCCGAGCACACCATCCGCGACGACGTGCCAGGTCAGGTGATCGTCGGCTCGCCGCACAACATTGATTTCCTCGTGCAGACCGCGACCCCGGGCGTGGCGTTGGTGCACGTGCCCATGCCGCCGCGCGATTTCCCGTTGAAAGCCGGCCGCACGTATTTCCGGTTGGAGACCAGCGGCGAGACCTGGCCTACGGTGCTCGAGGCCCGGGCCATCGCCGTCTACATCGGTGGCGCCCGCTTGCGAACCTGCCGGTTCGAGCTGGTCGCCACTCAGGCTTGACGCGACGCTCCCGGGGCGACCCCGAGCCAGCGGCTCGACGAGGCGTTCCCACGAGGTCCATGCGATGAAGACATCCGAAGCCACCGCCGGCGCGCGGCTGACCTTGCTGCAACTCACCAGCGGCCTCTTTTCGCTGGTGATGACGCTGCGCCAGACCGGACGCTACGGCCAAGAGCCGGAATTGCGCGACCGGTTGCGCCGTTACCTCGACGCCATGGATCAACACGGCCTGCGCTGCGGCTATCCTCAGGGCGATCTCACGGAGGCGAAGTTTCCGCTTGTCGCCTTCATCGACGAGGTCATCCTCGGCTCCGACTGGGAATATCGGGAGCGCTGGCGCGACCGGCCGTTGCAGCTCGACCTTTTCGGCGAGCGCACCGCCGGCCAGCGTTTCTTCACGCGCCTCGAGGAACTGCGCCGCGAGGGCTCCGCACGGCGCGAGGTCCTGGAGGTCTATCATCTCTGCTTGACCCTCGGTTTTGCCGGCAGCTACCGGATCACCGGGCTGCAGGCCTTGCCGCCGGTGATTGCAGCGCTGCGCCGGGACCTCGGTTACGAACCGCAGGATCAACGGGAGGTCCGCCTGGCGCCCAACGGGTTGCCGCGCGGCGGCGGCCGCCTGGACGACACCATGGCCGAAAGCCGCTTCTGGCGGTTCTGGGGAATCGCCGCGGGAATCGCCGTGCTGTTGTATTTCGGAGGCTGGCTCTGGGTGAACGGCGCCGCCGGCCGGGTTTTGTCCAAGATTGCCGCAGCCGGCTGAGCGAGGCCGCTGTCGGCTGGTCAGGTTCATCCGGGTTGTGTCCGCCCGGTCATTGTCCGCAAGACGCGGATCCGAAGCAGGGGTGAGGCATGTCGTTTCTGTTGACCCTCGTCAAACTGCTGAAAAAACCGCGCGTGCTGGTGGTCACGCTGCTGGGGCTCTTGCTCCTGCTCCTGTTCGCCCTCGGCGCGAAACTGGGCATCAACGTCTTCTGGCGCCTGATCATCGGCGGCGCGCTGCTGGTGCTCGGACTCTTCTTCGCTTGGCTGGCCGGCCGCATCGAGCAACGCCGCCAGGCCGACCAGATCGAACAGTCGTTGGTGCTGGAAGCTTCCGGCGGCGGGGCTGACGACAAGACGCGCAGGCGCCTGGCGCGCGAGGAGATGGCCGCGGCCATCGCGCGGCTCAAGGCTTCGCGCCTGGCCGACGGCCGCAGCGGACGCGACGCCCTCTCGGTTCTGCCCTGGTACCTCGTGCTCGGGGCGCCGGCCAGCGGCAAGAGCGCCATGATTGCCAACAGCGGTCTGCCATTCCCCACGGCGATGGGTACAAACGGCTCGCTCAGCACCGAGGGCAGCAACTGCAACTGGTGGTTCAGCAACCAAGCGGTGCTACTCGAGGCGGACGGCCGCTTCGCCGTCGATCCCGGCCGCACCGCCGACGCGGATTGGGACCTGTTCCTGAGTCTGCTGCGCAAACAGCAGCGGGAACCCGCCGTCAACGGCATAGTGGTAACCGTGTCGGCCGACGACCTCGTCACCCGTGACGAGGTCTGGCTGCGGGAGAGGGCGGAGTTGCTCAGGCGGCGGCTCGATCGCATCGCCGGCAGTCTGGATCTGCTTTGCCCGGTCTACCTGGTGGTGACGCGCTGCGATCTGGTCAACGGGTTCCAGGAGTTCTTCGGCGATCTGCGCGGCTCGGCGCGAGACCAGGTCTGGGGCGCCACGTTCAGCACCAATCTGATGACCGGCGCCGCTCCAGGCGAGCTGTTCCAGCAGGAGTTCGATCTCTTGACGCGCGGCCTCGACCGCCGGCGACTCTTCCGGCTGGTGCGCACGGAGAACGAGCGCGCCACGCAGCAGCAGGCGTTCCTGTTCCCGCTGGAATTCTACAAGCTGCGCGACAAATTGCGCGGGTTCAGCGAGGCGTTGTTCGCACCCAGCAGCTATACGCACCAACCGCCATGGCGGGGCTTCTACTTCACGAGCGTCGGCGGCGGCACGGTCCGTCCCGCCGAAACCGTGCTGGCCGATGTCAGCCAGGTCATCGGCCTGCCGGGTTTCAGCGGCTATGCGCCGCCGCCCGTCGCGCAGGCGGCGCCGGAGCCGCGATTCCTCAAGACCCTGTTTTTGAACGTGCTTGTTCCCGACCAGGGTCTGGCCAGGCTTACGGCGCAGGCGTTACGCCGCCGGCATTCGTGGCGCCTGGTCCTGCGCGGCCTGGCCGTGCTCTTGCTGCCCTTGTTCTTGACGTGGACAGCGGTTTCGCTGGTGCGCAACCTCCAACTCGGCCAGCAATGCGCCGCCTTGGCCGACTCGGCGCGCGGGGTGGCGCCGGCCGGTGAACAACCCCGCGACGTTTCGGCGGCGCTCGCCCGGCTCGAACCGCTGCGCGCGCAACTTGCCCAGATCGACGCCTGGGATCGGCGTCGCCCCGTGTCGCTCGACCTGGGACTGTATCGCGGCGATCGCCTCGGCGCCGGTCTGCGCCAGATCTACTTCGATCGGTTGCGCACGGCGCTCTTGCGGCCCAGCCGCGACCGCCTGGAGATCCAGTTGATGGGCGAGTACCCGGACAGCCCCGCGGCGTTCAACAGTTACTTCGACCGCTACCAGGTCTACCGCATGCTCATCGAGCCGGACTGGGGCAGGCCCGAACTCATCACCGCGACGTTGCGCGCCCTGTGGCACGACCCCGCCGGCGATCCCGAGACCACGACGCGCCAGCTTCAGCTCGTCGACGCCCATGTCGCCTACGCCTGGCGCCATCTCCCTGACCTGCGCGACGCGGCGAGCAATCTGCCGCGGGCCAACGCCACCCTGGTGGGCCGGGCGGAGAGCAACATCCGGGAATACTGGGCGGTGGATCTCTACTACGACAACTTGATTGCCGACATCAATCAAGAGGGGCGGCCGTTCTCAGTCGCCAGCGAAGCGGAGTTCAGCGGCGTGTTCAAGGGAGCCGAGGATGCAGATCTGGCGGCCCTCAACGTGCCGTTCGCCTTCACCCGCAGCGGCTGGCGCGAGCAGGCGATGCGGCGGATCCAGGGCAGCGAGCAGGAGCTGAAGGACAACTGGCTGTTGCAGGAAGCGTTTCGAGACCGCACCATGGATATTCGCAGCGAGTTGCTGGGCAAGTACCTGACCGAACACCGCCAGCGTTGGGTGGCGTTCTTGAGCACGGTCGACGTGGCGTCGCCGCTGCGTCCAGCCGAGGTGCACGCGACGCTGCAACGCCTGGCGCCCCGCAACTCGCGGCTGTTCCGTTTCCTCGAACGCGTCCGCGACACCATGGATTTGACCGGTGAAACGAAGGGATTGGTCGCGGGGGATGCCGCCGCCCTCGAGCAGGCGATGGCGGATTTCCGCTCCTGGCGCGAATTCTTTCGCCAGCAAGGCGCCGGCGACCAGGCCTTCGAACCGGCCGCCGAGTATGCGAAGCTGCTCGGCGATCTTGTGGGATTTCTACAGGAGTTGATCAAGGATGGCGACTCGCTGGTCCTGGTGAAAGCCGCCGAGGCCAGCCGCGCCGTGTTCCAATCCGAGGGGCGCAGCGACCAGACCGCACTCGGCAAGGTGTCGGTGCGGATTCCCAACCTGGTCGTCAAGGGCGGCGCCAGCGCTTGCGAACAGGCTCTCGCGGTGTTCCTGCGCCGATCCGTGCAGTTGACCTGGAACGCCTGCCTGCGCGCGACCGAGGAGCAGTTGGACTCCCTGTGGCGCGATACCGTCGCGCGCGAGTACACCAGCCGGCTCGCCGGCTACCCGTTGAATCCCGACGCCAGATTCGATGTCAGTGTGGGGGACTTCGCCACGTTCTTCAGGCCGGGCGGCACCCTGGACGATTTCGTGACCCGGCACCTCGGCGTCTATCTGAGCGGGGATTCGCGCCCGCGTACCGTGCTGGACGGCTCGCTACGCCTGCAGGCGCAGGTGTCCGTCGCTCTGCGTAAGGCCGCCGCCCTGCGTGCGGTCCTGTTCGCCGGCAATGCGACGTCGCCGCATTTCACGTTCCGGCTGAAACCGCTGCAATACGCCTATTCGCGCAGCTCCGGTCCGACGATTACGCACACGGTCTTGCGGCTCGGCAGCGAGACTCTGGAATATGAGCTCGGGCAAGCGCCCGTGCGCTCGTTCGAGTGGTCCGGGGAGCGGCCTCTGCGCCACGCCAGCCTGCGGCTCGTGCCCGAAGGGGTCGTGCAGGGACACCGGATCGAGGACAGCGACTGGGCGTTGTTCCGCCTGCTCGATCTGGCGGAAACGGTCCCGGACGTGACGGAGTTGCGTTTCCAGGTGAACTGGTTCCTGAAGGACGCCCAGCAGCAGCGCCTCGTGAAGGTGCCGTACGAACTGACCGCCACGACGGCGAACAATCCGTTCAAGAGCGGGTTTTTCAAGTTCGACTGTCCGCGAACGCTGCTGCGGTAACGGCGACGTGCCGCCGTTTCGTCAGCGGTAGTACGGCTGCGGTTCTCCAACCTTGTTCGCAAAGAACTGGCCGTAGAGTTCCTGGCCGGCGGGAAAGCAGGTCTTGTCCGCGTACATGACCACCAGATCGGCCTTGAGGCTGCCGCCGGAGAGGCGCAGCGCGATCAGGCTGCGGCCGGTCAGCCAGCCCATCTCATAACGAACCAGGCCGAGACCCAGGGCCTGCGCGCGCTCGGACGGCTCCTCGGAGAACATGGGATCGTCCCAGTCCCAGTGCTCGATCGCGGGTTCTCCCCAGGCGTCGACCAGCTCCTCGCGACGAGTCGCGGCGTCGCCGAAGTACGGCGCCAGTTGGCCGTTCGTATCGGACCACTGATAGAACCCCATGCACAGTTGGTCGTCCTGGAACAGGTAGATCACCTGGCAGGGCTGACCCGCGACCGTGGTCCGAAACCCGAGCAGCGGTCCGAGATCGAGATACGGCGCGCCCGTCTCCTGGCGGCGGATCTCTGATCTGGCTTGACCCCAGACCGCGGCGCGGAAGTCCCGGCCGGTGGCCGGAACGGGCGGCGCGGACGGTTGCGGCGCGGCGCCAGCGAGATCGACCGCCGCGCTCGCGCCGATGATCAGATAGATGGCGGCGATAGCTCCGATTTGGGTAAGAAACAGACGCACCGGCCACCTCCCGAGGGGTCCGGCCGGCATCGTTGCAGGAATCGGGCCGCGACGGTTACTCGCGGCAGATCGTCAGGGTGAGGACGGCGGGCGCCTTGAAGATCGGCAACGCGAGCAGTGCCGCGAAATCGACGCCGAAGTCGGACAGGCAGGTCGTCAAACGACCGGATGCATCCAGGCGGCGGCACACGGTCGGCAGGCTGTAACGCCAGCCGTCCGGCAAACGCCATTCCAGGTCGAGTTGGACGGTCTCGTCCGGGGCGCCGATGGCGGTCCAGGCCGGCGGGTCGTCGGGTGAAAAGTCGTCGCAAGCGATGTCGGACGAGGGCAAGATGGCAACGACGGCGGCGGTGCGGAGCGTCGCCGCGCCGATCGGCATGGCAGGGACCAGGGCAATGAGTACCAATACGAGGCCGAGCCAGCGCACGTCGACACCTCCGCCCAGGGATTGTACTTGACCTTTCAATGCCGGTCTCGGGGAATCTTCCGGGACGGGGCACAACCCTTGCCTTGCATTCGGATGAAGAGGTCCGGAGACTGCCGGCGACGTCCGCGCTTGGATCGGTAACCGCCTGTCAACAGGTAGGATCCGGGCGCAAAACAGCGCCCGACCGGACCCCGCCGCCGTCACCGGAGCGGGAGGTCATGCGCGACCGACGATTGAAATCGATCCGCTGGTCGGCAAGGTTCATGGCAGCCGGGGGCCTGATCTTTCTGTTCGCAGGGCAAGGCGGCGGCACGCAGGCGGCAGATCAGACCGACAAGACTACGATCTCGGCCCAACCGATTCGCCGGCCGGTGGTCCCGGACACCGGGAAGATCGTGCTCTGGGAGAGCCGCGAGGGCAGCGGCACCGAAGGCGATAAGGCGGAGATTTCCGTCTATCAGCTGTATTCCATGGAGTTCGGTGCACTCTGCCGCAATAGCGGTTATGTCGTGCTCGGCATCGACGACGCGATCGTCGACAATCCCGATCACCTGGTCTACGGGGGCGTGCCGTACTCGGGGGTGATCCAACTCGAGGGCGACGCCAATCGTGCTGTCACCATCGAGATCACGGCGCCGGTCAATGACGGACTGCAACTGAGCCATTTCAACACCGATCTGGGCGCGCCGCCGCTCTTGAGCCAAACGCTCGACGGCCTCGGCAATCTGACGTTCCAGCTCGGGGCGCGGTTGACGCTCGACGCCGGCGAGATCCAGGCCGGCACCGCGCAACAGATCAGCTACACCATCACGACGTTCTACGAATAAACCGCGCGCTGTCCCCGCCGTCGCCGGCTTCCTCCCCGCACGGTCGTCTACTCCCTGACAAATTTCGCTAAAGCTCCCCGTCTTCATTCCGAACTAGACCGCGTGCAGGGGCTGCTGAAGCACACGGGGCCAGCCCTGGAGAAACTGAACGGAATAGGTTGCGCCGGGCGCCCGGCGTGAACAAAGGAGTGAATGATGAAGACCTTCTCGCGTTTCTCGATCCTGGCTGTGCTGCTCGTGGCCTTCGCCGGCAGCGCTGCGGCCGTTGAGTACAATTTCAACGCCCTGGTCGACATCGTCGAGGGCATCACCGTCACCGAGACCACGCCGCTGAACTTCGGCGTCCTGGTCAAGAACGACGGCGCGGTCATCGTGGCGGCCGACGGTACCGTGACCAACGATGACGCGCTGATCATCGACGATACCAGCATTTCCCAGGGCATCTTCACGGTGGATTCCGCCCCCGGCGCCGATCTGCAGGTCGCGTGCGTGGCGGGCGTCCCCGTCGACGGTCTGGCGTTGAGCGATTTCACGGCGAGTTGGGACGGCGGCGTCGAGGCTCCTGCCGTGACGGGCACGCCCGCGTTGCACACCATCGTGCTTTCGTCGGTGTCCCTGGAAATCGGCGCGACCCTGACGGTCACCAAGGCCGACGTGGTAGTCGCCGACAACGTGCAGATTCCCTATACGATGGAAGTCGTCTTCCAATAGAATTCGCCGGTTCCCCCCGTGGGATCCGCGGCAGGACGAGGGCTCGCGCCCTCGTCCTGTTTTTAGCTGTTTTCGCCTTTTACGACAAAGAGTTATCCGCAAAGCGGGCGTGGCATAAGGGTTGCGTTGACGGAACTGCGATTCACCATCGGCTGGGTCAAGACCCTGCCGTGTAAAGACTTGCAGCTTTCGGGAGGCATCCTTGATGGCCCTGTCCGCGGCATTTCATGGCAAGCTCCTGGTCAGGCTATGCTGTCTGGCTGTCCTGTTGACGGCGGTCGGAGCCCAGGCGCAGGGGATTTCCGTCGCCCCGAGCCGAATTTTGCTCGACGGCCGGACCCGGTCCGCCACCGTCTTCCTGTCCAACCGTGGCAACGACACCGAAACGTATCGTATCTCCCTGGCATACTTCCAGATGCAGGAGAACGGCATCCTGGCCCGGGTCGATTCGACCGTGGCCGGGGGCGATTTCGCGGGCGAGGTGTTGCGGTACTCTCCGCGCCGGGTCGTAATCCCGCCGGGCGGATCCCAGACCGTGCGCCTGTTGGTACGCCGGCCGGCCGATCGGCAGGTCGACAACTCTGAATTTCGCGCGCATCTCTCCGTGTGTTCGGTGCCGACGGTGCCGCGCCTGCTGGAGATGGAGGAGAACCCGCCGGACAACCTGGGCGAGGACCGGTTCGCCGTCCGGCCGGTGGCGTCGGTGGAAACCCTGGTGCCGATCATCGTCCGCTTCGGCAGGCCGCAGGCTACGGTTGCCATCACCGAGATCTTGGTGACCCCGCGCACGCGGACGGCCGGACCAATGGTTCATTTCACGTTGACGCGCGGCGGGGAGCGCTCGCTCTACGGCAACTTGACCGTGACCCACCGCGATGTACGCGGCAAGGAGACCCAGCTCTACTTCGGGCGCGGCATCGCGGTCTACACGCCGAACCCGTGCCGCCGATTCGCCATCACGCCGCGCGAGAGCGGCGTCGATCTATCGTCTGGACGCGTGTCGATCGAATACCAGGAAACCGCCGACGGCGGTGGTGAGCTCAACGCCAGAGCCGAGATCGTTCTCCCGCAAGGAGGCTATCGGTGACGTGACGCCGCGGCGGGGCATGGCGGCGCTCTTGGCGCTGTTGGTGATCCTCGTCGGGCCGCTGGTCGCGTCTGCGGCGGCCGGCGACCACGCCGGCGTGCTCCTGCCCGTCGACGAGTCGGGCCTTTTGATCCTCGAAGTCCATGCCGAGCGTTATCTGGCGAGTCGGGGCTTGATCGGCTTCTTGCACGAAGAGCAGGTACTGCTGCCGCTGGGGGAACTGGCGGCCGTGCTCGAATTCGCAGTTCACGCCGACGTCAAGCGAGGCGTGGCCGAAGGCTGGTTGATCGACGAGAGCCGAACCTTCCGTCTCGACGTGGCGTCTCGGAGCGTGACGGTCGACGGACATCAGCAAGGTCTGACCAAGCCCTGCCTCTATATCGACGACGAGGACATCTACGCCACGAGCGACATGGTGGCGCGCTGGTGGCCCATCGATCTGGAGATCGATCTGCGGGGCTTGCGGGTTGTGATCCGCCCGCGCGAACCGGTGCCCTTGATCACCCGGCTCAACCGAGAAATGCTGTGGAGCAAGCGATCCCAACGCGACGGCGCCGGCCCGCAGTACCCGCAGGAGCGGGCGCCGTACCGTCTGGCGGCCTGGCCGTTCCTCGATGCGAGCATTTCGCTGCACGCGGACCGGCGGCGCAACAACCTGCGCAGTTCGCTGCTGAGCCGCGGCGATCTGGCTCGACTCAGCGTCACCAGCTTCGTTTCCTACGAACGATCGACGGACAACGCCTGGACGGCCTGGTTGCGCGCCGGCCGCAGCGATCGCGACGCCGGGCTTCTGGGGCCGCTGGCGGCGACGAACTTCGAGTTCGGCGACGTCTCCGGCGAGATTCAACCGCTGATCGGAGCTTCGGTCCGCGGCCGCGGTGTGTCCGTCACCAACCGGCCACTGGGGAGTGTGACCGAGTTCGAGGCCGTCGATGTCAACGGCGAGGCGCCGCCGGGCTGGGACGTTGAGCTCTACCTGAACGGCGCGTTATACGACATCGTGACCACCGGCGGCGACGGCCGCTACGTATTCACCGCCGTTCCATTGCGCCTCGGCCTCAGTACCATCCGGACCGTCCAGCACGGACCCCACGGCCAGACCCGGGAGCAGGTGCGGTCTTACAACGTCCGCACCGGCATGTGGCAGCCGGGCCAACTCCACTACCACTATGCCAGCGTCCAAGCCGGCCGCTCGATCATCGGCTCGCACACTTCGCTGGCCCGCCTCCGGGGGCAAGGCCACTGGAATCACCAATTCGATCTCGGCTACGGACTCAGCCCGCGCGCTACCGCCGGCGTCTCGCTCATCAGCGTTCACGCCGACGATCGCCGCCACGACTATCTGCAGGCGCGGCTACTGCAATCGCTCGGCGGTGTATTCCTGCACACCGTTGCCGTTGCGGACCTCGACGGGGGCTTCGCCGGCAGTCTTTCCTCGCAGATGCAACTCCGCAATCAGAACCTCTACGCAGGCTTCTCGAAGTTTTCGGATTTCACGAGCAATACCGCGGAAGGCTCCGGCAAGTTTACTCACCGCGGGGAAACCCGCCTGACCGGCGCTCTGCGGCCGTGGCAGGGGCAGCCCCTCAGCTATCGTCTTCGCTGGCAGAACGATAAGTACAACGAGACCGTGGACCTGACGCGCAACACCCTCGATCTCTATCTGGGCGGCAGCTTGCGGCGTTTGAGTGTCGGCCACGAACTGACCTACATCAACGACCGCGGCGCCATGGCCCGCGACGCCGTGCTCGGCCGCTTGTTGCTGGCCGGTTACATTCTGCGCGCACGGATCCGCGGTGATGTCGAATACGATCTCAGCGACGGCGCCGACCTGCGCTCGTTGGGTGCAACGGCGTCTTATGTCTTCCGGGACGACCTGACCGGGCAACTCGTCGCCCGGCGCAGCTTCCTGCCCGGCGGCTCGACCAGCGTGCGGGGCAGCCTGGACTGGCACTTGCGTTCGGTCCGTCTGGGTCTGAACCTGGGGCACGACAGCGCCGTCGGCGCCAGCTTCGGCGTCTCGGCAGCCACCTCGCTGCTGCGGGCGCCCAACGGCGGTCCCTGGTTGGTACTGGGTCAACGCTTGTCGCAATACGGTGCGGCCATGGTCACAACGTACATCGACCGCGATCAAGACGGCGTCTTCGGTCCCGCCGACGAGCCGCTAGCCGGGGTGGGCTTTCGTCGCAGTCCGCTCTGGCGGGACATCGTGACCGACGACACCGGGCAGGCGCTGTTGCCGGGCATCCAGCCGAACCAGTTCGTCAACGTGACGATCGATCTGACCACGGTGGATGATCCCTATCTGGTGCCCGTCTACGGCGGGATGACGACCGTCGTTCATCCCGGCGGGATCGTGAACCTGGTGTTCCCGTTCCGAAACATCGGCGAGATCGAGGGCGTGGTGGCGCGGGATTCGCTCGGCGCGCGCACGTTGCGGAACATCGGCCTCGAACTGCTCGACGGCGGCAATCAGCGCGTTGGTACCGCGGTGAGCGAGTTCGATGGATACTACGTTTTCCAGAATGTCCTGCCGGGAGATTACCATATCAAGGTGGTCGAACGGACCCTGCGCGGGCGCAAGTTCGTCGTGCCGTCGCCTCAACCGGTGAGTGTGCCGCCGCACGGCGATTACGTTCCGGGGCCGACGATCGTCCTGATGGATCCGGATGCACCGCCGCTCGGCGAGCCGGCAGAGCTGCTGGTAGCGGAGGCAGTTGAGCAGACAGCGCCAACGGAGCCAACAGTGCCAACAGAGGAGTCCGACCAGCCGGCACAACCCGCGCCGATCCGTCCCGTGACGCCGCCGCCAGCCGCGCCGCCCGTTATCGCGCCGGCGCCTGTCACCGATGCGACGACGCCGGCGCCAGACGTCGTACGTACCTTGCACCTGTTGTACGAGCTGCTTTACGAGAGCAAGCTGTTCGAAAAGGGGCGGTAGCCCGGATTATTCATGAAGGTCCGCCGCGAGATAGGGGAAAATGGCAAGCATTTTGTTGTGCCGTCGAGATTGTTGCTGGCCGGCGCAACCTGCTGTTACCGATGCGTTTGCGAGCTGAGTACCAACCTGTCCGCCAAGTCCGCTCCGGGTGCTGCGTTAGGCGCCGGCCAGCAACAATCTCGACGGCACAACCCAAGCATTTGACCTTTCGCAGCTGTTCACTGTCATCGATCAGCCAGCACGAGCGCGGCCCATGCACTCGCGCCGCCCGTGTTGTCCGCGCGCCATTCAACGGACCAGTGCTCGAGCTTGCCATCCAACAACTGGACCAAAGAACGAGCACGCGGCCCGGCGTCCGCAGGCAGGTTGACGCAGACCGGCAGCGACGCCAAACGAGGCGCCAGGTCGGCCGCCGCCTCCTGCGGGTCGGACAGTACGAGCGGATCGAACGAAGATCCGGCCACGAGCAGTACCGACCGCCAGACGGACGGCAGTGCCGCGGCGGCGTGCAACGCCATCTCCGCGCCGGCTGCGATGCCGACGAGCGACAGCTCCCGGGGCTCGGTCAGGTCACCGAGCCAGGCCGCGGCGGCCTCGATGGTCTGGTTCGCCCAATCCGGCTGGTCGGGCCGCTGCGGCAGCGAGGCGACCAGGAAGAGCCGCGGATCGCCCGGGAGGCGGCCGCTCGCCAGGGCGGCGGCGATCTGCGCCGTGATCTCACGGTCGGGCGTGATCACCAGGACGGCCGGTCCGCCGCTCCGCACCGCTGCGTCCGGCAAGACGAGCCGGCAGGCCAGCAGCGCATCATCGCCGCTCGGGAATCCGGCCTCCACCTGGACCGGCTCCTGAGGCAAGACCGAGCCAGTGGCTGCGAACCGGTCGAGCATGTCCATCGTCTCTAGCGCCGCCGCGGCCACGCGCGCCGGGTCGTCATGCGGCCGAAACGCCTGTTGGCCGCGTAGAGTCCCGAAAAGATGATACTGAACGATCGACTGCTCGGCTTTCGGAACGGCCGCCAACCGTTCGCGCTGGCGGACGAACCAGTCGGCGGGCAGGCGGAATCCACGGTCGTGCCACCGATATCGCGCCCCGCCGGCGTCGACCAGCTCGACGCCGACGGTAAACCAGCCGGCAGCAGGCAGCGCCTCGAGGTTGTAGTCGATCGTCAGGTAGCAGAGATCCGCTTCGAGATCGACGGCGATCACGGAATCGACGGCCGCGGCAAGGGAACGTTCGTCGCTCCCGGTTCGCAGCGCGACCGTCGCCGGGCCCGCGGCGACGCCCTGCAGGCCGAGTTCCGCGCTGAGGTCGTCGCCGATCACCAGATACGTGTCCAGGCGGCCGGCAACAAGCGGCGATGGACGATCACCCGGGTCCAACTGGACCGGGACGAAACGCCGCCAGGGTTGCAAGCGCGAACCGGCGTACGGATCGCTGATCAATCCCCAGCGCGCCGTGGGGCCGGACGGATCGGTCGGACGCCGCAAGACGACATTCAAGCCGAGCACCAGGTCGAGAGGCGGGCGGTGGGGATGGAGGCTGGTCCACGGGATGGACAGCAACCAACCCGCTGCGGCGCGCTCGAGCCGGGCGGCGCCGGGCCGCGATTCTTCGCTGCCGTGGCGTCCGATCAACGCCGCCGTCAGCGGTGCGGCGCAATAGGCGCGGAACTCGAACCAGCGAGTCGTCTCGAATTGCTCCAGGCTGTGGGGGATGGCCACGCAGGCGAACAACTCGCCGTGCTCGTCGTCGTCGCAAGTGACTTCGACACGGAGTTCCTGATGGTCGTAGCCGAAGCGGACCATGCCGGCGGCGGCGGGCGATGAATTGTTCCCGCTTTCCGGCAGCAAGGCCAGGGGTTCGCTCCATTCCGCTTCCGTCAGCGAAAACTCGAGGGCCTGCATACGCGATACCCCTGCGGTCCACGTTGAGTCCAGCAACGCGTGCAATCGCGGGTCGTTCACCAGGAGCGCCAGATCGGGGCCGGTCCGGATGCGGTGGAGGTCGCGGTAGCCCGCGGCGAGGGCCGCCGCGAGGTGGACCAGGGCGCTGTCGGCGTCGCCGGCCATCGCGGTCACGCAGGCCAGGTTGTACTGCATGACGGCGTCGCCCGGGAACTGCGCCAAGTGCGCCTGGAGATCCCGCCGCGCCGCGGCGATTCGTCCGGCGTGCAGATAGGCCCCGAGGCGGCGCAACGCCGGTTCGCGCAGCGCTTCGTACTCGGTCTGCCCTTGCCCCACCTGGGCTGCGGTCAACAACACAACGAGCAGAACAACACGGCGAGCGCTCGGCATTGCGGTACCTCGGTTCTGCGGGTTCGGCATCGCGTTGCGAACAGGTTGGCGCAAACACCCCGTTCAGCGCAAGGTCTACCTGGCGGGTGAACGACTCGGTTGACCGCGAGTTTTTGCTGCACAACCGCGCAGTCGTACGTACACTGTTGACCTGGACGGAGGCGCGTCGCAGGCGGGGATGCTTTCTTAGCCGACTGCCTGGCCCTGCCGTCGGCCATCCGCACCTCTTCACTGCCGGCTCACCAAGGTTTCCGACAGGAGGGGGCAAGTCATGAACCAGCAGGATGTTCCTCGCGGTCGGCTGGATCCGCAACCATCGCTGATCAAGGATCTGTTGGCGGTGCTGCGGAGCCACCCCAGTGCCCGGGATCCGTTGCCGAGCCTTCAGAGCCACGCGCAACTTGTTCATCTGAACGACCGCGGCAGGCAATCGGTTCCTTTGGCCGCCATTGTCGGTTCGTTGAACGATATGAAGGACTTCGACCGCGCGTTTCTGACCTCCGCGCCCGGCCAAACGGCACCAACGGTCGCCGCGCCGAGCGAGGGCCAGCCGCAGGATGGGCCGCCGGTCAAACTCTATTTGGTCGGCGGCGCTCATTTTTTGATTGACGGACACCGCCGCGTCGCGATCGCCAGGCAGGCCGCGACCGATTCCATCGAAGCGCATGTGTGGGAGTTTCACGCTGAAGTGGCGGCAGCGCCACTGAGCACCCTCGCCGGCATCCTGGCCGGCGCGGCGGCCGCCAATTTCGAGCAGGCTACCGGTCTGCCGGTCGCCGGCGAGGATGCGATCGCGCCGACCTCTCCGGCCGGTCACGACAGTCTGCTCGAATCCATCGTCCGGCATCGTCTGGATCTGCAGTCCAGTTATCGCCGCGACTACCCCTGGTTCGACGCGGTCCGGTCGTGGCAGGCGACGTTGTATCGCCCCGTTGTGCAAGTCGCCCGCGAGCATTCGGTGCTGGCCGATTTGCCAGGCCGCACCGAGGCCGACTTCTATCTCTGGGCCTGCGACCGACTGCCGCAGCTACGCCGCATCTACGGTGTCGCGGAACCGTCGCCGAATGCCGGGGTGCCGTCAGGCCGCTGGTGGCGGCGCCGGCGCCAGCGCCGAACCGGCCGTAAGTGAGCGGACGGTGATCTCGGGCCGTCCAGGTGCTGCGGTGTTCAATCCGGGTTAGGCGGGTTTCCAGCGCCGGTGTACCCAGGCCCATTGGCTGGGGTGGGCGAGGATGAATTCCTCCAGCAACGCGTTGTATCGGCGGGTCGTGCGATCGACGACCACGGACAGGTCGGTGTCGGTCGCCAGCGGGATCTCCTCACTGAAGACCGCATGTTGCCGTCCATCGGCGCCGCGCCAAGACAAGAGCAGGATCACGGGGCAACCGGTCCGGGCGGCCAGCAACGCCGGGGCCTTGACGGTGCCCGCCTCCCGCCCGAAGAACGGGGCCCGGACGCCCGTTGTGCCACCCTCGTGTTGATCGATCGACATCCCGACGGTGCCGCCTTGCCGCAGGTGGCGTAACACTTCGCCAAGGCTGCGATAGGCGTCGACGAACCGCACGCCGCGCGCGCGTCGCACCCGCTGCCAGAAACGGTCGACTCCCGGCTGGTGGGCGCGGCGGGTGATCACGAGCATGTCGAGTCCCCAGCCGGCCTGAGCAGCGGCCAGGTATTCCCAGTTGCCGATGTGGGCCGTCAGGATGATCAATCCCTTGCCGCGCGCGCGGGCACGCGCCGCGTACTCGAGCCCGTTGATCGTGTACCGGTCCTGGAGCGCACGGTCGCTCAAGCGGGGCAAGCGCAGGAACTCCACCAGGACGACGCCGTAGTGTTCGAAGTTCTCGCGGCACAAGCGGTGCAGAGCCGCTTCATCCAGCCGGCCGCCGAACGCGAGCCGTAGGCCGGCCAGCGCCTGACGCCGCCGGTAGCGCACAACGTGGAACCAGCAGCGACCTAATTGGCGGCCGACGCTCTCGACGCGGCTTTCGGGCAAAGCCTGCGCCAGGCGGGCCAGAGCCCGCAACAACGCGTCAACCAAATCGGTTCCGGGGCGCTGGATGTCCATGGTCAGTCCCGGGTTTCAATGCCGAACGGCGACGGCTTCGACGGCCGCGAGCGCTCCCCCGGGCAACTCCGAGACCGCGATCACCGTGCGCGCCGGTGAATCCACCGGAAAGAAATCTGCGTATACCTTGTCGACCGCCTCCAGAGCGGCGAGGTCCGTGAGGTAGACGGTCACCTTGAGCGCGCCGGCCAGGCTGCTGCCGGCGGCTTCGAGGATCGCCTGCAAATGACACAGGCAACGGTGCATCTGCTCGGCATGGTCCTGGCCCTGGACCCGGCCGGTTTGCGGATCAAGGGCGATCTGTAGAGAAGTCAGGATAAGTTCGCCGAAGCGGACTCCCTGGCTGCATGGTCCGCCGGCCGCGGGCGCGTGCTGGGTGCGGATGATGTCGAAGGTCATGGCTGCCTCCGGGGCTGATGGTTCGGCGGGCTGGCGGCAGTCCGGCCCGGATAATTCATGGAGGATCAACGGTGAAAGGTCAAATGCTTGCCAGAAAGCGCTTTCGCGGATCGGCGCGTCGCGGTGCTTGCGCCCAAGCGGCGCTCCGCCCGAGTCCTTATCTTATAGCGAGGTCGGGGAATGACAACACGACTCCCCGAGGGCGATCGGTTCCTGACGGCGGAGGCCTGCAGTGAGGGCCCACCTGGTTCATTCACACACGCGCCGCGGGCTGTGGTGGCTCTGGATCGCAGTGCTGACCGTGCTCTGGCTCGCCTCCTGCCAAAGCGAAGATCCGGCCGACCCCGATCCGTTTCCCGACACCTACACGGTGAACTACGTTGTCGAGATGGCCGGCGGCTTCCCGTTTATCGTACCCGATTCGACGGCGTTCGCGGTCGCGCGGTTCGACTCCGCCGATAGCGGCGGCGGACCGCTGAGCTGTACGACTTATGCGGGAACTCAGCGTGATTTCGTACCCGTGCTGACGATCCCCGCTCCGGACACAGCGCGACACTACGCCGGCGCCGTGCTCCAGTTCGGTTCGCTGACCACGGCGACGACATTACCGGTCAACGCCGCTCGCGCCGGCGGCGTCTTGACGTTGTCCACGCCGGCGGACGACGCTGCGTCCGATACCGTCGCGGTGCTGAGCGGCACTGTGGTCGAAGCTTGGCGACAGCAAGCGCTGGCGGAGCTGGGCGATACAGCGCCGGAGCCCTGGGCCCTCTCCGTGCGGGCGGTGCACTCGGACGATCACGTGGCCTTGGCCGCGGGCGTGGCGCCGGCGGCCATGCCCCCAACGTTGCGCGAGTATCTTAGGCTGCGAGATACGACCTCAGGGCGCGCGCTGGTGCGCCTCGTTCGCGTCCATCATACGGTTACGGCGGCTTGGCCCGGCTCGGCCCGCGCGGCGTTTGCGCTCGACGTCACCGGGTATGATCTGGACGGCCAGATGGCACCCGGTAACCCGCCGGTCTGGGTCAAGTCAGTGCACTATGGGCAACTCTTGCTGGTGCTGGTCGAAGCGGCCGCGCCGCCGGCGGACGTGGCGGACGCGGTCGAGCGCACGTTCAGGGCGGCGCTCCAAGGCGTCCCGCCCTCGCCAGGTCCGTTGCTCAGCGATCTGCCGGAGCTTGGCGTTCGGGTCTTTGCCGCCGGCGCCGCCGCCGCAGCCATTGAAGTTGCCGCCGCCGCCGGCCCGAGCGTCTTGGCGGACGCGCTGGACGCCCCCCTACCCGCCGCGGTTGAATTGCCCATGGTGAACGCCACGCTCGTCGCGTTGCGCAACGGCGAATTGGTCAAGCTTCCGATCACCGCCAGTTTCGCGTTCGAGCTCTGCGAAGAATACGTCGCGGTGTTCGACCAGGTGCTGTGGGGCTACCAGGCCGCCGACGCTCATACCATCCGTCTCAGCGGCGATCTCGATACGAACGGATGGGGCCGGTTCACGTATCGGGGCGGCAGTCGGATCTACACGTTGGATCACGTCACTTTCCTGCCCGACCTCGTTGGCGGCGGCGGCAACGCCATTCCGGACGGCCGCAATCCGGTGCTCTTGCCGAATGCAGTCGGCGGCCGGCCGGCCGTCGAACTCTACGAATTGCAGATGCCGACGGGCTATTTCTACAGCCGATTGCACTTCGACGGTTCTTCGCTGGTCGGTCGTGAATATACGATCTTCCTCGTCATGGGCGTGCCGCAGCAGGTCTACGTGACGATCGTCACGGACGGCAACCAGCAGATCCTGCGCGAGGTCAATCGCCTGAACTACTTCCTGCACGGCACCAGCGCGAACCTGCGGCACAATCTGCGGATCGGCTACACGCCCGCCGCAGGGGACTCCATGGTCTTCAGCCACCGGGGATTCCAGAACGAACTGAAATGGCGGCAAGAAGTACCGTTCTATCAGTGGCACGTGTACGCGTTTCGCTTCGGATTCGACGGCGGCGTGAGCCCGGGCATGAGCGCGTTTGTGGACGGCGAACAGATCGCTCACAATCCTACCCGCACCAGCTCGCTGATTGGCTATCCCGGGGCGACCCTCGCCGCCCGCCAACTCGGGCTCGCCGAATATTCGCTGGCGGTCGTGCTGATCGCGGAGATCATGACCTACGACGGCGCGGGCAGCGACGCGGACGTTCTGGCCGAGACGGAACGCCTGCGGACCAAGTATGGCCTCGTAACCCCGCTACGCGGTGCCGCCGGAGTCTCTTCGCTTCGACCTTGAGGGCTGCGTCGTGCCGGAATTGGTGCGATCAGGCGTGCAGCGCCCGCCCGGCGACCGCCAAGGCCGCTTCTTTGACGGCCTCGCTCAACGTGGGGTGCGCGTGGCAGACGCGGGCCAGATCCTCGCTGCTGGCGCCGAAGCTCATCGCCGTCACTGCCTCGGCGATCAGATCGCCGGCGCGCGGCCCGATCATGTGCACACCCAGGATGCGGTCGGTCTGGGCATGGGCGAGGATCTTCACGCGGCCGTCGATGCGTTCGAGCGCGCGTGCGCGGCTGTTGGCGCGGAAGAAGAAGACGCCTTTGCGGAACGGCGTGCCGTCTTCGCTGAGTTGCTCCTCGGTGCGGCCGACCCCGGCGATCTCGGGATCGGTATAGCAGACGCCCGGAATCGTGCCGCGATCGACATGCCCCCAGCCCGTCACGATCCGCTCGACACAAGCGATGCCTTCTTCTTCGGCCTTGTGCGCCAGCATGGGCCCGTCGATGACGTCGCCAATGGCGTACACGCCTGCCGCGGTCGTCTCGAAATGCTCATTGACGGGGATGCGCCCGCGCTCGTCGAGCGCGATGCCTAGCGACGCGAGACCCAGACCGTCCGTGTGCGGCTTGCGGCCGACGGCGACGAGCACGCGGTCGGCGGCGAGCGGATCGCGCCCCTCGATCTCGACCACGGCGCCGGTCTTGCCGTCGCCCTCCTGGCGGCGGGCGCCCGTGACCCGGGCCTTCAGCACGAACTGCATTCCCTGCCGCTTGAAGAGCTTCAACGCCTCGCGGGCGATCTCCAGATCGGTGCCGGGCAGAATCCGGTCGAGGTACTCGACCACGGTGACCTCGGCGCCCAGGCGCCGCCAGACCGAGCCCAACTCCAGCCCGATGTACCCCGCGCCGATCACCACCAGGTGCCGCGGGACCTCGGCGTAAGACAACGCCGTCGTGGAATCGCCGATCACCTCGCCGTCTATCTCGATGCCCGGCAACGAGGCCGGCACGCTGCCGGTCGCGATCAGCACGTGCTTGGCGGACAGCAACGCCGCATCCTTGCCTGCGACCGCCACCTTGCCGGCCCCGTCCAGGCGGCCGGTGCCTTCGTAGCGGGTCACCTTGTTCTTCTTGAACAGACCGGCGACCCCGTCGGTCAGCTCGCCGACCAACTTGTCCTTGCGGGCAAGCATCGCCGGGAGGTCGAGCGAGACGGCCTCGGTCTTGATGCCGCGGGCGGCCAGATTGCCCCCGTGCAGCTCGTGGTACTGCTCGCTACTTTCGAGCAGGACCTTGCTCGGGACGCAACCCACCCGCAGGCAGGTGCCGCCGAGGCGCGGCTCGCGCTCGACGCAGGCGGTGTCCAGGCCCAACTGCGCCGCGCGGATGGCGGCCACGTAGCCGCCGGGCCCGGCGCCGATGATCACCAGGTCGTGCTGCCGTTCGGTCATGGTCAGATCTCCAGCATCATGCGCTCGGGCGCTTCGATGCATTCCTTGATGTGTTTCAGGAAGGCGACTCCTTCGCGACCGTCGACGACGCGATGATCGTACGTCAGGGCCACGTACATCATGGGCCGGACCACGACCGCGCCGTCGCGCACGACGGGCCGGTCCTGGATGACGTGCAGGCCCAGCACACCGCTTTGCGGCGGGTTGACGATCGGCGTCGACAACAGCGAGCCGTACACTCCACCGTTGCTGATCGTGAAGGTGCCGCCTTCGAGTTCGGCGAGGTCCAGTTTCTTCGCCTGCGCCCGCGTCGCGAAATCGGCGATGCGGCGCTCGATCTCGCCGAAGCCGAGCGTTTCAGCGTTGCGCAGAACGGGCACCACCAGGCCCTTGCCGCTGCCGATTGCGATGCCGATGTCATAGAAGTCGCGCTCGACGATGTCCTGCCCGCGGATCTCGCTGTTGAGCTGCGGCACGAGCCGCAGTGCTTCGATCACCGCCTTGGTAAAAAAACTCATGAATCCAAGTTTGACCCCGTACCGCGCCTGGAAGGCGTCCTGGTGGCGTTCCCGCATCGCCTTGATGGCGCTCATATCGATTTCGTTGAAGGTGGTCAAGAGCGCGGCGTTGTGTTGTGCAGCGACCAGCCGTTCGGCGATCCGGCGCCGGATCGGGCTCATCGGACGCGTGCGCTCCTCGCGCGCGCCGGCAAACGGCCGCGCCGCCGGCGCGGGTTCTGCGGGGCCGCCGGCCGCGCCGGTGGCGGCGTCCCGCGCTTTGGCGGCCACGGCGCGCTCGACGTCCTCTTTCAAGACACGGCCGCCGGGGCCGGTGCCCGGCACGCGATCGGCCGGCAGGCCGGATTGCGCCAACAAGCGTTGCGCGGCCGGCATGATCGGCGCGCCGGCGGTCTTGGCGACGGGCGGCGCCTGGTTGCCGGTGGCCGGCGGGGCGTCCTTCGCTGCCGCGGGGCTCGCGTTGGCGGGCGGCGATGCATCCTTCGCGGCGTGTTCGTCGATCACCGCCACCACGTCGCCTACCTTGCAGTACTGGCCGGCCTGGACCCGGATCTCGGTCAGCCGGCCCGCGGCCGGCGCCGGCAGTTCGACCGTGGCTTTGTCCGAGTCGATCTCCGCCAGAGGTTCGTCAACGTCAACGAGGTCGCCGACCTGGCGCCGCCATTCGGCCACCTGGACTTCGCTGATCGATTCGCCCAGTTCGGGGATCCTGACTTCAATCGCCATGGTTGCCGTTCCTTTACGACCCCGGCGCGCGCCGTCCCGACCGCGCCGAAAAGCAAGCCAAACCAAGATAGACGCAGTTTCCGCAAAAAAAAAGCCGGGGTCCGACCATGACTGACCGGACCCCGGCGCCCCGGAATGAAGGAGGCACACCAGGCACGCGACCTCCTTCGGCGTTTAATATAAGATAAAAACAATCCTGTCCGCACGTCATTTTCTCACGTCCGGACCGAAAACGCGTTCCAAAAGGAGCAAGTGCTCGAGCTTGTGGCTGGCGGACGACCCCGTCGCGGGCGACGCGGATACCGGCCGGCAAACAGCGCGCAGCGGTCTTCCGCCCGGCAGCATGTCGCCGAACCGGGTGCGCAGATGCGGCCAGGCGCCCATGTTCTCCGGCTCTTCCTGCACCCAGCGCACCGGGACTGCGGCCGGGTAGTCCGCGAGGTGCGACTCCAGCAGCGACGCCGGCAGCGGGTAGAGCTGCTCGATGCGCACGATGTGCAGGTCCTGTCGCCCGAGCCGCCGGCGCTGCGCCTCCAGCTCGAAGTAGATCTTGCCGGAGCAGGCGAGGATCTCCCGCGCTCGCTCGGCAGCCTGCGCGCGCCGCGGGTCGTCGATGATTCGCTGGAACGAGCCGCCGGCCAGGTCTTCGAGGGGCGAGGCCATCTCGGGCGCGCGCAGCATGCTCTTGGGCGTCATCACGATCAGCGGTTTGCGCCACGGGCGCAGCACCTGGCGGCGCAGCAGGTGGAAGAGCTGCGCCGGTGTAGTCGGCTGCGCCATCTGCAGGTTGTCCTCGGCGGCCAGATCCAGAAAGCGTTCGATCCGGGCGCTGCTGTGCTCGGGCCCCATGCCCTCGAAGCCGTGCGGCAGCAAGAGGACCAGGCCCGACAGGAACCGCCATTTGGCTTCGGCGCTCGCGATGAACTGGTCGACGATGACCTGGGCGGCGTTGAAGAAGTCGCCGAACTGCGCTTCCCAGACGACCAGGGCGTCCGGGGCGTTCAGACTGTAGCCGTATTCGAAGCCGAGGACGCCGGCTTCGGACAGTGGACTGTTGTAGATCTCGACCGGCGCCTGGCCGGCGTTCAGATGCTGCAACGGCATGTAGCGGGCGCCGGTGCGGACGTCGTGCAGGACGGCGTGGCGATGGCTGAACGTCCCGCGCTCGGAGTCCTGGCCGCTGACCCGAACGCGGTGGCCGGCCGTAGCCAGCGTGGCCATGGCAAGGGTCTCGGCGGCGGACCAGTCCAACGGGATCTCGCCGTCGGCCATCTGCCGCCGCTGCTCGAGCAGGCGCGGTAGTTTGCGGTGAGGGGTGAAATCGGCGGGCAACACCGTGAGGCGGCGGAGCAGGTCGCGGAGCCGGTCGACGGGCACGCCGGTGTCGACGTCGGGTACGACGCTCTCCGGGCCGCCGGCGTACTGCCGCCAGACCACGCTGGTCACCGGCCGCTTGCTCATCTGCGGCGCGTCCAACTTTTCCTGCCGGACGCCGTCGAAGCAGGCCTCCAGCACGGCGCGGCGTTCGGCGGCGATGCGGTCGGCCGTCTCGATCGTGACCTGCCCCAGTTTGACGAGGTGTTCGAGATAACCCTCGCGCACGGACTTGCGGCGGCGGATCTGCTCGTAGAGCAACGGCTGCGTGAACGCCGGTTCGTCGCTCTCGTTATGGCCGCGGCGCCGGTAGCAGAGCATGTCGATGACCACGTCGCGCTTGAACTCGCGCCGGTAGTCCAGCGCCAGGGTCACCGCCTGCGTGACGGCTTCGGGATCCTCGCCATTGACGTGGAAAATCGGGATCTGCAGCATCTTGGCGACGTCGGTGCAGTAGCGGGTCGAGCGCGCGTCGTGGGGCAGGGTCGTAAACCCGATCTGGTTGTTGACCACGACGTGCAGGGTGCCGCCGGTGCGGTAACCCGCCAGCTCGGAGAGGTTCAACGTTTCCTGCACGATGCCTTCGCCGATGAACGCCGCGTCGCCGTGGATCAGGATCGCCATGCCGCGCGAAAAATCGCGGTCGCCGAGCCGGTCCTGCTTGGCGCGCACCCGGCCCACGGCCACCGGGTTGACGAACTCCAGGTGGCTGGGATTGAAGCAGAGGGCCAGGTGCACCGAGCGGCCGTCGCGGCAGGGCCAGTCGCTGTGGAAGCCCTTGTGATACTTGACGTCGCCGTGGCCGAGGAACAGATCGGGTTCGCGGTCCTCGAACTCGGCGAAGATCTGGCCGGGGCTCTTGCCCATGATGTTGGCCAAAACGTTCAGGCGCCCGCGGTGGGGCATGCCGAGGACGATGTCCTCGATCCCCTGGCTGCCGGCGTACTCGATCGACTGCGCGAGCAAGGGGATCAGGCTCTCGGCGCCCTCGAGCGAAAAACTCTTCGCGCCGATGTATTTCTTCTGGATGAACTCCTCGAGCAGGACCGCGTCAGTCAGCCGAGTCAGGATGTCGATCTGGTGCGCGACGGGCAGCTCGATGCGGTTCTCGCAGCTCTCCATGCGGCGATACAGCCAGCGGCGGCACTCGATATCGTCGATGTGCATGAACTGGACGCCGATCGAGCGTGTGTACGTGGCCTGCAGCTGGCGCAAGATCTCGCGCAGGGGCAGGAACTCGCCGAGCGCGAGGCTGCCGGCCGAGAACGGCAGGTCCAGGTCGGCTTCGGTGAAGCCGTAGTAGTCGAGCGTCAGTTCTTCCGACGGCGGCGGGGGCGGACCCAGCGGGTTGACCCGCGCGATGTTGTGGGCGCGGACGCGGAAGTTGCGGATCAGCCGATCGACCCGGTTTTGGCGCTCGGCCAGTTCGAGCTGCCGCCGGCCGACCGTGGCCGCATCGGCCGGGGTCACGCTGTCGCCGAGGCTCAGGGACGCGAAATAGGCGCGCCAGTTGGCGGGGACGCTCTCGGGATTCTCGCGCCAGGCGGCATACAACTCCTCGCTGAAGGCCAGCGAGAGCGTATTGGGGACGTTCAGCTCTGGCGTCATCGTCCAGCCCCGTCGCGGGGAGGGTCCGGCGTCGCTGGCGGCACGCAAGCGGCGGCTCGGGCGCCGCCGCTTGCCGAGGTTCGGTGCACAGGATTAGCACGAAACGGGAAATTCGCACCCCGGCTTCTTTCGTTTCTTGAAGTTGCGATCACGGATCTGCTATGGTGCATAAGCGTTCGATGTGAGCGCCCGTGAAGGGGGATATTACTGCCAAAGCCGAAAGACAACAGGTAGGATCTTGCTCTGCGTCCGTGTCGTGGGCGCAAGTGGGGATCGTCTGGAGTGGAGGGAGGCCCTGACATGTGGCCGGTACGTTTGATACTCGTCGCGTCGGTATTCATCGTCGTCAACACCTCTATCCGCTGCTTCGGCACCGAACCAGAGCCGTTTTGCGGCCACGAGCTTGAAGACCCAACCCGACAGCAGGTGCCGCCGATCGGCCATTATGTCGCCAAGTTGATCTTCATCTCGTTCAACAATACCAATAACAACTGCGATGGCGACGTCCCGTGCGTTCAGGATCTGCCGCCTTACTACATCACCGATCTACCGAATTCCTTGAGCGCCTTTCTCGCAGCGGAGAGCCGCGGGCAACTGACGATCGCCTGCTCGACGCTGACGGATCCGAATCATCCCAATCGCTACTGGGTGGCTGCCAACCCTCTGTCGTACTATCAGCAACTGGAAGATGCAGGATCGGATGGCTGGAAGGCGGTCAATGGCGAGATCCTGGAAACCATTCGCGGTGTCTATGGTCAGGTGATCGATTGCGATCTGCTGTTCTTCTTCCATCGCTACAAGATCGCGACCGATTGGGCCGGAAACAGCGGCACCGGCCTCTCGCTGCCGATCGACAACGTAACAACGGCTCACGCCGGCATCACCGTCAATATCCGTACCTCGCGGAGTCCCGCCGCGAATATATTCTCGTATGCCACGTTGAAGTTCATCGTCCAGCACGAGCTTGGACACGTGCTGTATCTGGGACACACGGCGGCAGATTCGACCATGTCCTATGGCGTCTACGCGGTGATGCGGCCGAGCGTGATCCATGAAACGGGCTTCGTGCCGTTCAATCCTGTGGATCTGACGCGTCTCGGGTGGGTAGCCGCGCCGCAACCGATCGTCGCGGAGACACTAGCGCTCTCCTTGCATGACCTGCAAGGAGACAGTCCCAATTATCTGTGCGTCGACCTGCAGGCTTTCGGCGCCGCTTTCGCCAATGAGCATCTCCGGCTGTCGTACCACAGCGGCATCGGGTCAGCATACGGAGTCTACCCGAGCACGGGCGTGTCGATCTGGCACGTTCAAGACAATTGGTGGGACCTCGAGCAGGCGAACGGCCGCTATGGGAATCCCGACCTGGAGATCAACCCCGCTCCTGTCGAT
>Ga0334888_1000902_pt1 | contig 42433 bp, 37 predicted proteins | sample GraSluR1_MG_FD_207227 | JGI IMG/M metagenome (GOLD analysis project Ga0334888, IMG submission 207227) | Sludge microbial communities from methane-producing bioreactor in Wageningen University, Netherlands - Granular Sludge_3_08-R1 | ecosystem: Engineered > Bioreactor > Anaerobic > Unclassified ...
AAACAACTCCTTTAATAGAAAAATGTTATGGCAAACAATAATATCTAAAAAAGGAAAAAAAGACATGGAGGTAACGTTTCAAAAAAACAGACAAAAATTAAGAAAGTTAACAAAAAACGCTTGAAATTCTGAAAAAAGGGTTCAAAAATTACAAATAAAAGTCAAAAATTACGATAATATAGAATTAATATAACGAAAAGAAATAACGCTTTCTAAAAAGCACTGTTAATAACCTTTTTAATTTTCGGCTTTTTCTTAAGTTGATGCCATTACTAACTAACTGACACACAAAAAACTATATAGAATTGAAAAATATTTAAAAAGTGGAAAAAATAGATTAAGTTTAACAATAAAATTTATCAGGTGAAAAATATGAATAATATTCCTTTATATGAAAAATTAAGACCAAAAAAAATCTCTAAAATAATTGGAAATGAACATTTGAAAAAAATTATAAAAAAATGGATTGAAAATAAATCTATTAAATCTTTTGTAATTCACGGTAAACCGGGCTCTGGCAAATCTACTTTTGTAAGAGCAATAATTAATGAAATCAAAAATGAATACAACACATTTTCAATATCAGGCGCAATGGAAGGTTCTAAAACTTTAAAAAATATAATAACCCAAGAAAAAAACTTGTTTACAAAACAAAAATTACTTTTTGTAGATGAAATACACAGATTGAATAAAGCCGAACAAGACACTTTATTATTGGCGATTGAAACAGGTGAAATAATATTGATAGGAGCAACTACAGAAAACCCTGCAATAACTTTAAATCCAGCACTTCTTTCAAGATTATTAATATTTAAAATTAACGATTTAAAAGAAGAAGATTATGCTATACTATTTGAGAATATATCTTCTTATTATAATAAAGATTCAATATTTGAGGAAGACGTGATAAAAACACTTATTAATTATTCAAACGGAGATTTAAGAAGGATAATAAATTTAGTAGAAGCAGTATTAGAATCTGGGGAAACTTCTATTAATAATGAAGTTATAAGCAAATTTATTGATAGAAGAATATCTTTTGATAAAATTAATGATAAATATAACTACATTTCGGCTTTTATAAAAAGTGTTAGAGGAAGCGATCCTGATGCAGCGCTATTATATTTAGCTTACATGCTGGAAAATGGGGAAGATCCAATGTATATAGCAAGAAGAATAGTGATACTTGCGGGAGAAGACATAGGGCTTGCCGATCCAAATGCTTTAAATTTAGCAGTTTCGGCTATGATCGCAACAGAAAAAATAGGATATCCTGAATGTGTAATACCATTAGCCCAAGTTACAGTATATTTAAGTTCAACCTTAAAATCAAATAGTTCATATTCAGCATATTTTAAGGCAAAAGAATTTATTGAAAATAACAATTTTGAAATTCAAAAAAAGATAGTAAATCCTTTGAATAAAACGATGGAAAAACAAGGTTATGGAAAAAACTATAAATATGCACATGATTATGGCGGATTTGTAAAAGATAATTATATGCCTGATGGGCTTGAATCTTTGCAATTCTTTTTTCCAAAAGAAAAGGGAATTGAAAAAAAATTAAAAGAAATATTAAAAATATTGTGGGGAGAATCAAAAAGATATGACTAAATATCAGTCATATCTTTATTTTTTTCTTTTAAAATTGAAAAACCCATTTCAGAGTCTACTTCTATAAAAATAATTTTCCTTGCAAACTCAATTTCAAGAACATCACCAATTTTAACCTCATATGAAGGTTTTAACAATCTGTTGTTTTTAGAAATTTTATTACCTTCACATAAATCATGTGCTACAACTCTTCTTTTAATTAAACCAGATTTTTTAAGAAATTTGTCTAATCTCATGGTTGACCTCCAATAAATGCAAAAATTTAAAAGTTGACTTTTTTTAAAATTGTGGTATATTAGTAACTATGTAATGTGATTAAAGTATAATATTTTGATATGATTAAAGTCATCTACAAAGATTCAAAAATAAATACTTTTAATAAGATTATATCATAAATTTTTTTTTAAAATAGATTAACAAAGTTAAAAAATTGTTCGTTTTTAATTATATTTATAATATAGTAATTTTTTTTGATTATTTCTTTGTTTTTCTAAAAAAAACTAATTATTTATTTTATTTAACACTTGACATTTAAGTTTAATATTATATATAATAGTAAAGAGATCAATTTAATACATTGGGGTGAGAATATTGGCCGATCCAGTATTGGACGTAAGAAATCTGAAAACGTACTTTGACATTGCAGAAGGAACCGTTAAGGCTGTTAACGGTATTAGTTTTAAGCTTCATATTAATGAGGCATTAGGTGTAGTTGGAGAAACAGGTTCAGGGAAATCTGTTACAATGAAATCTCTCATGGGCATGATAAGAAAACCTGGATATGTTGATAAGTCAAGTCAAATACTTTTTAAAACTGACGAATTCAGCAAAGATGGTGCTAAAGAATATGTAGATCTTGCAAAATTGAGTGACAAAGCGTTTACAAGAATCAGAGGTAAACATGTAGGAATGGTTTTTCAAGATCCAATGTCATCATTAAATCCTATGTATACAGTAGCGGATCAAATGATAGAAACTATTGTGTACCATCAGGAAGTATCGCCTCAAGAAGCAAAAGAAAGAGCAATAGCGCTTCTTGATAAAGTAGGTCTGCCAAACGCGAAACAGAGAATTGACGATTATCCATTTCAATTTTCAGGAGGTCAACGTCAAAGAATAGTAATAGCTATTGGATTATCATGTAATCCAGAAGTTTTGATTGCTGACGAACCTACAACAGCACTTGATGTTACAATTCAAGCTCAAATACTTGAATTGATGAAAGACTTGCAAAATGATTTTGATACAGGAATGATTTATATAACTCATGATTTATCTGTTGTTGCAGAAATTGCAGATAAAGTTATGGTTATGTACGGTGGAAATCAAATGGAAATGGCAAATGTTTATAGTATTTTTGAAAGTCCAAGACATCCTTATACACACGCATTGTTATCGTGTATACCGAGACATGATATGAGAAAAGATGAATTATCAGCAATTAAAGGACAACCACCAATAATGTTGAATCCTCCACCATTATGTCCGTTCCTTCCAAGATGTCCAAGAGCTACCGAAAAATGTAAAAAACAGTGGCCGGAGCTGGAAGAAGTTTCGGAAAATCATTTTTTAAGATGTTTTAATCCACACACTAACAAAACGGTAGTGAACGGTTCAAACGTATCAAAACAGGAGGGGGATAAATAATGTTATTGAAAATAAGAAATCTTAAAAAATATTTCCCTGTTAAACAAGGATTTATAATTGAAAAAACTGTAGCACATTTAAAAGCAGTAGATGGAGTAAGTTTTGAATTTAAAAGAGGAGAAACTTACGGATTAGTTGGAGAATCAGGGTGTGGAAAAACAACAATTGGTAAAACGGTGTTGAGATTAAATGACCCTACAGCAGGAAGTATATATCTTGATGATCAGGAAACCGCGCATTACTTTATGTCTTCAAGAGAAGCAAAACATTTTTTAAGATCTGAGTATATAGAAAGAGCAGAAGAATTGTTAAAAAAACATAAAACAAAACAGGCAGTTCTTGATACTCTTGATTCTGTTGAAATACCATATTTTAAAATGTATTTTGATAAAGGCGAACAATCATTTTTTGAACATATGATGAAAGACATGAAAGAAAAAAGAAAACATTTTAGGAAAAATGTTCAAATAGTGTTTCAAGATCCAACATCTTCTTTAAATCCAAGAATGACCGTAGGACAAGCTTTAATGGAACCGTTATTATTTCATAAAATAGTTAATACTAAAGCAGAAGCTGCAAAAAAAGTAAAAGATTTACTAGAAGAAGTAGGATTAAAAGCTTATCATAGTGACAGATATCCTCATCAGTTTTCCGGTGGACAAAGGCAAAGAGTCGCTATTGCAAGAGCAATTATTTTAAAACCAAGTCTTATAATACTTGATGAACCTACATCAGCTTTAGACGTTTCAGTACAAGCACAGATAATAAAATTATTAAAAGATTTACAAAAAGAATTAAATGCAGGATATTTGTTTATTTCACATGATCTTGGAGTTGTTAGATTCATTTCAAATTATGTTGGAATAATGTATTTAGGTAGAATGGTAGAATTTGGAACAGGAGATCATGTTTTTGATACTCCATCACATCCGTACGCACAAGCTTTATTGAACGCAGCACCGATACCTGATCCAAAGCAGAGAAGAGATAGAAAACAATTTTTAATTAAAGGGGCAGTTCCAAGTCCTATAAACAGACCAAATGGTTGTTTCTTTAACCCAAGATGTAAATTTGCTATGGATGAATGTAAAAAGAAATTTCCAGAATATTATACAGTTGAACCAAGACATTATGCGGCATGTTTTCTTCACAAAGATAAAACAGTTATGAAAGATGATATACCAGCATTATAGTAATTTTAGTTTCTATATTTTAACCATATCTCAAAAGGGGAGGGTATTTGAATGAGAAAATTTTTAGTGTTTTTATTGGTTATGTTAACAGCAGTTTCATTAGTAGCACAAACTGAATACTATGTACAAGATGTAAGCGGTGGAACAAAAGGTGGAACATTATTCTTACAGACAACATCAGGTCCAAGAACTTATAACTATGCTTGGTCACAAGAATCATCGACATCAGATATTACAGCATTTTTTATGGAATCACTTATGCAGACTACAAACAGAGGACAATGGGCTGATATAGGTCTAGCAAAAGAATATTGGTTTGAAGAAAATGAAATGGGTGGAACATCTTACTATTTCAGATTAAGAGAAGGAGTAAAATGGTCTGATGGAACTCCATTTACTGTTGAAGACGTTATGTTCTCATGGGAAAACATTTGGAGTATTGCAGAAATGACAGCTAACGGTAATGACGGATACAAAACAACAAACGGAAATTTACCTACAGCAAGACTCGTAGATTCAAACACAATAGCTTTTGATTATCCAGAAGTTTTCAGAAACGGTTTTAACTATATTGGTGGAGCAATGCAGATTTATCCAAAACACGTTTTCCAAGACAGAGTAAAAGATGCAGATGGAAATCCAGATCCTGAAAAATTCGCTCAAACATGGACACTTGACCAAATTGATCAGATAGTTGCATTGGGTGCTTTCATACCAACTTCTTATCAAGAAGGTGTAAGAATCGTATTAGAAAGAAATCCTAATTTCTGGCATGTAGATAAAGATGGAGTACAATTACCATATCTTGATAGAGTAGAATATGCAATAATACCTGATTTAAATACTGGAAGATTAAGATTTGAAGCAGGACAAGCAGATTTAATAGCCCCAACACCAGAAAACTTCCCTTCTTTAAGAGCACAAGCAGATGAAAAAGGTTGGGATACAATTATCGGTGGACCAGTTAACTCATCACAATTTATTGCATTCAATTTTAATGCAGCAGATCCTGTAAAAAGACAATGGTTCAGAGATGTTAACTTCAGAATGGCAGTTGCATATGCTTTTGATAGAGATTCAGTTATAGATAATATTTATCAAGGTCTTGGAGAAGCTATGTATGGACCAAGAAGCAGATCATCAGCTTATTACAATGCTGAAATTGAAAAAATAGGTATCAGATATTCATTAATTCAAGCAAGAAGAACTCTTCAAGCTGGTGGATACACATGGCAAGGTGGAAAATTACATGATTCTAACGGAAATAAAGTAACATTTACATTAATTACAAATGCTGGAAACAACGTAAGAGAAGAAATTGGTAACGTATTAGTTGATTCTTTAAACAGACTTGGTATGGAAGTTATTTTCAGACCAGTTCAATTTAACGCATTAGTTGCAGATCTTTACACAGACAAATGGGATTCATTAATACTTGGATTAACAGGTGGAGACGATCCTGGATTTGGTACAAACACATGGACACTTGATGGTGGACTTCATTTCTGGAACTGGTCACCTGAAAGATACGATTGGGTAGCAGAACAGAATGATTACTATGTATCAGATGCTGAAAGAAGAATTGACGAAATTTTAAGAGTTTCTCAATCAATAATTGATCCAGACGAACTTCAGAAATTATGGGATGAATGGCAAATGTTAATAGTTGAAAATCAAATCCTTATTCACACAGTTTCTCAGAATTATTTAATAGTTTATAACAACAAATTAAATTTTGCTAATCCAGCACCAAATCCATTAGCAGGAGTACTTTGGAGACCAGCTGGTATCTCTAAAGCACAGTAATAAAATAAAATTTTGTTTTAATCTTTAATAAAGGGCGGGAGAGTTAATCTCTCGCCTATTATTAAGTTTACATAACACACATTTTTAGGGAGGTATCCGAAATTGTTAAAGTACATCATTAGAAGATTGATTCTTTCGATTCCGGTATTGATTGGAGTATCAATCGTAGCTTTTACAGTTATTTCTTTAGCTCCAGGAGACTTTTTGGATTCACAGCGACTTAGTCCGAGTATTTCTACAGAAAGATTAGAATTACTTGAACAGCAGTATGGTTTGGATAAAGATCCTTTCACACAATATTTTTTATGGTTTGGAAATGTTTTGAGAGGAGAATGGGGATATTCTTTTGAATACAGAAGACCTGTTTGGGATATTCTGTTAGGAAGAATGGAAGCCACACTTATGCTAAGTATAGCAACTTTCATTTTTACTTGGGGGATAGGTATCCCGCTAGGTATTTACAGTGCGCTTAATCAATATAAAGTATCGGATCAAGCATTATCCGTGTTTGGTTTTATAGGTATATCGATACCAAACTTTTTCTTTGCACTGTTATTTTTATTTTTTGCAGCAAAAACGGGACTTTTTCCAATAGGAGGATTTGTTTCTAACACTCATTCAGATATGAGCTGGTTTGGGCAAATTGGAGATTATTTTTATCATCTTATAGGGCCAGTTTTAACTTTAGGATTATCAGGACTTGCAGGTACTATGAGAATTATGAGAGGACAGCTTCTTGATGAATTGACAAAAGATTATGTCGAATTTGCAAGAGCTAAAGGTATGCCGAGAAAAGTTGTAATTTATAAACATTCTTTGAGAAATGCAATAAACCCAATAGTTACTTCCCTCGGTTTTAGTATTTCAGGGTTACTTGGTGGAGCCGTATTAACAGAAAACGTATTCGGATATCCTGGTATGGGGTCGTTAATAATTAATGCATTACAGCAACAGGATATTTTTGTTGTTATGGCAAACCTTATGATGAGTGCTTTGATGTTGATTGTAGGTAATTTGATAGCTGATATATTACTTGCAGCAGTTGATCCAAGAGTAAGATTAAGACTTAGCTGATGGAGGGATTTTGAATGTCTAAAGAAAAAAGAAAATTAAATAATACAAATAACTCAAAAAATGATCAAGTAGAAACAGATGAAGATGTATTTGAAAATCAGTTTTTATCTACACCTCAGCTTGTTTGGCGATCATTGAAAAGACACAAACTTGGAATTACTGCAATGGTAATATTACTTCTGCTCTATTTTTTTGCTATATTTGCAGATTTTTTTTCACCTATGCAACCGCTTCAACAACATTTAAATTACAGATTCAAAGGGCCTGATAAAATTTATACTAAAGATATTGTTACTGGTGAAAGAGTTGGAATGCACGTATATCTTTCAGAAAGAGTTAGAGATCCTATAACATTTCAGTCAACATTTCAAAATGGTACCCATTTTGAAACTTTAAAAGTTTTTGATTCAGTAAAGGGTATGGAATTTTCTGCATCACTTGGAGAATATAATGAATATCTTCAAGGAGATGTTAACAGATTTGCTTACAATATTCAGGAAAGAGTTGTTGCTTTTACTAAAGACGGAAGAGAAATCGAATTGACTAATTCAATAAGAGCTAATAGACCTTTAATTTTATTAGACTATTTCAATGATGAATATTTGAATGGAAAAGCAGAAAAATCTTCTGATGGTTTGTTTACAACGGAATTTTCTAAATTTTTATCAGGTGAAGAAATATCTATTAATGAAGATAGAAGACCAATGGCTTTTAGAGATTATTTATCTATTCACAGCTCAAAACTTCAAGGAGCAGAACTTGAAAAAGTTGTAACTTACAGAAAATTAGATTCTATAATGATTACAGCAGTTGATCCTTCTTTAGAACCTGATGAAGTTGAAATTAGAAGTGCGCATTATCAGACTTTAAATTCTGAAATTTTGGAAATGATGAAAAGTGATGGTTTAAGCGTGGAAGAAGCGTTTGAGTTTTTAGGTTGGTTTTATTCAACAGAAGATTTAAAAGGTTTTGTACTTACAACTCCTCAAAATATTAATGGATTCACTTTTAATAATTATAACTTAAAATTCTTTGTTAAATCATGGGAGTATAAGTTACTTGGTTTTATTCCCTCATCAATACACTTTTTCGGAACAGAAAAATCTTTGATTTCAGATTATGCCAATTACGATACAAAAGAAGGATATATCACTATTTGGGGAACAGATATGTATGGACGGGATTTGTTCGGAAGAATTCTTATGGGTTCAAGAGTATCTCTCTCTATAGGGCTTATAGGGATAATGATTACTTTTACAATAGGTTTGTTACTTGGAGGAACAGCGGGATATTTTGGTGGCTGGATAGATGAAATATTAATGAGAATGACTGAGATTCTTATGTCTATTCCAAGTTTTTATTTATTAGTATCACTTGCAGCAGTTTTGCCAAGGCAATTAGACCCTTCTATAAGGTATATACTTATAATTGTTATACTTTCTTTCATTTCATGGCCTGGAATGACAAGGGTTATAAGAGGTATGACGTTAGGTATAAAAAGAACAGAATTTATAGAAGCGGCTGTAGCTTTAGGGTATCCTCCTAGAAGAATTATTGCAAAACATCTTTTGCCTAATACAGCAACTTATGTTATTGTTTCTGCAACATTGTCTATTCCTTCGTACATACTAGGGGAAGCAGGTTTAAGTTTCTTAGGTATAGGGATTACTGAGCCTTCTGCATCTTGGGGACTTATGTTAGCTCAAGCTCAGAGTATTGAAGCATTGACAAACTATCCATGGTTACTTTTACCGGGTTTATTCATTTTCTTAACAGTTCTTTCTTATAACTTATTTGGAGATGCTGTTAGAGATGCACTTGATCCAAGAGGTTTAGGTCATTAATAAATAAAATATTAATAAATAAAAAAACGGTATGTTTTAAACATACCGTTTTTTTTATGCGCCTTCTTTTAAGAATTTAAATTGAGAGATATATAACTTATAATAACTTCCCTTTTTATTCATTAATTCTTCATGAGATCCTATTTCAGTAATATTACTGTTATCAATGTAAAAAATCCTATCAACATCTCTAATTGTAGACAATCTGTGAGCAATTACAAAAGAGGTACGATTTTTTAACAATTCTCTTATACTTTTTTGAACTAATCTTTCAGTGTTAGTATCAATGTTTGAAGTTGCTTCATCTAATATCAAAATTCTTGGGTCAGCAAGTAAAGCTCTTGCGAGTGATAAAAGTTGTCGTTGTCCTACGGATAATCTTGAACCTCTTTCATTTACTTTTGTTTCATAACCCTGTTCTAATGACATAATAAAATCGTGTATTCCAACAGTTTTTGCTGCTTGAATTATCTCTTCATCAGAGGCATTTAATTTTCCGTATTTCATATTTTCTTTTATTGTGGTAGAAAATAAAAAAGTATCTTGTAACATAATGCCCATTTGAGATCTCATAGAGTCTAGGTTAACATCTTTAATATTTTTTCCATCAATATATACAGCACCTGAAGTTACATCATAAAATCTACTTAATAAATTTATGATTGTTGTTTTACCAGCTCCAGTAGGACCTACAAGTGCAATTGATTCTCCAGGAGTAACGTTAAAATTCACTCCTTTTAAAACTTCCGCTCCAGTATCGTATTCAAAGTGAACATCTCTAAATTCTACTTGTCCTAAAATTTTAGGCATATCATAAGCTTTATCTTTTTCAAGAATATTAGGAGAAATATCAAGAATTTCAAAAATTCTCTCCGAAGCCGCTAAACTAGTAATAAGGTTGTTATAAAAATTACTTAAGTTCATTATAGGTCTCCAAAACATAGAAATATACCATGTGAAAGCAAATAAAGTACCTATAGTTAAAGAGCCGTTTTGAATAAATCTAAAACCAAATAAATAGACTAAAACCATACCTAAACCGTAAGATATTTCTATCATGGGACCAAAAAAATCTTGAACTTTAACAGCTTTTGTAAAAGAATTTACTGTTTCACCAACATAATTTTCAAAATTATCATTTTGCTTTTTTTCGGCGGTAAAAGATTGAACTACCTTTATACCAGAGAAATCTTCATGTGTAAAAGCATTTAAATTTGATCTTTTGTTTCTATAAGTTTCCCATCTCTTTCTTGATTTTATTTCTATCATTGAAAGCCCAAAAAATAATAATGGCAAAACAGTAATGGAAACGAGTGCAAGTTGAAAATTCATGTAAAACATAATTCCTACTACAAAAATTATAGTTAATAATTCGGGAATAAAGTTTGTAACTGCACTTGAAAAAAATTGTTGCAATGAATTGACATCTCCCATAACTCTTGCTAAAACTTTTCCTACAGGTCTTTCATCAAAAAATGAAAAAGAAAGTTTTTGAAGATGAGAATATAAATCGTATCTTATATTTAAAGTTATTCTGTTTGTGAGGCTTCCCATTACATTTATTCTATATCTTGAAATAATCATACTAAATATATTTAAAAGAACCATTATTAAACCCATAAACATCAATCCGTGCAAATTAGAATCAGTTATATATTCATCAATAGCAATTTTCAAAATATAAGGGTTTAATAAATTTACTATCATGACTGATAACAATAAAATTGTAATAATCAAAACTTTTAATTTATAATCTTTCAAATAAGAAAAAAGTCTCGAGAGAATTTCAAATTTAGTACGTCTTTGCGTTTTTTCATCTTTATTCATTTCATTATAAGCCATTTACATCACCTCGGTTTCTGTTATGCCTTCAAAATCTTTAAATTGATCCATATAAATTTCATAATATTTTCCTTCATAAGAAATTAAGTCATTATGAGTACCTCTTTCGACTATTTTTCCTTTATCAAGAAAAATTATTTCATCAGCGTTTTTTACAGCGGAAATTCTGTGTGCAATAATAAATGTAGTAATTTTTTTTGAATTCATTGAAATATTTTTTAAAAGATTAAATTCAGTTTCCATATCAAGTGCAGAAGTTGCATCATCAAAGATTAATATCTTTGAATCTTTCATAAGAGATCTTGCAATTGTTAAACGTTGTTTTTGACCACCAGAAAGACCTATACCTCTTTCGCCTATAATTGTTGAATAACCTTTTTTTAATTTTTTTACAAACTCATGAGCACATGCTTTTTCAGATACATTAATTATTTCTTCAAGATCACCTTCAGGTTTTCCTAGTTTAATATTTTCTGTAACTGTTTCCGAAAAAAGAAAATTATCTTGAAAAACTACAGAAATATTTTTTCTTAAATCATCTAACTTCAAATCTTTGATATTTTTATTATCAATAATTATTTTTCCTTCTGATATGTCATAATATCTGGCAATAAGATTAACTAACGTACTTTTACCTGATCCGGTTTCTCCCATAATCGCTATAGTGCTTCCGGGTTTAACATTTAAGTTTATATCTTTCAAAACATATTCTTCGTCTTCTGAATATTTGAAAGAAACATTTTCAAAAATAATATGTCCATCAAAGTTTTCAGTTTTTTCATTTCCAGAATTTATTAAAGGGTTTTCGTCTCGGATTTTGTGGATTTTTTTTGCAGAAGCTTTACTTTCTGAAATAGCATTTGTAAGCCATCCCAACATACGCATTGGCCATATTAACATCCAAATATACTGAGAAAAAGCAACTAAAGTTCCTAGCGATAAAGAATCATTTATTACAAACATTCCTCCTAATACAACTACTAAGACGATAGAAATATTTCCAAAAAATTCTATTGAAGGAAAATACTTAGCCCAAATACGTGTTTTTTTCATGTTTAACTCATAATTTTTTTCATTCATTTCTAAAAATTTATTTATTTCATGTTTTTCTCTTGAGAAAGCTTTAACTAAACGAACACCAGAGATGTTTTCTTGAGCTGTAGTATTCATAACAGCAACTTGATCACTAATTTCTTCGAAAGCTTTTCCAATGTTCTTTTCAAGTTTAATAGCTAAATAAGCAATAAAAGGCATAGTAATTAAACTTATTAAAGCTAATTTCCAATGTAGAAAAAATAAGATAGTTGAAGCAACAACAAAATAAATTATATTTTCAACAAATAAAGCTAAACCAAAACCTAAAGTGAACCATATATTTTCTACATCTTCACCAATTCTCGCCATTAATTCTCCAGTATTTTTTTTATCAAAATAACCAAAATGCATTTTTTGAATATGTCCGAATAAATCTTTCTTTATATCTCCCATAATATTTACCCCAACCTTATCGAATAAAAATTCTTTAAGGTAAATAGATATAGTTCTAAAGATATATATTCCAAGCATTGAAAGAATTACTGGATATAAAAGTTCATGATTGTTAGAAGTAAAAACATCATCAATAAGGATGCGTGTCAACCGAGGTAGAAACATATCAGCAGTAATTCCTAAAATCATTGCAGAAATAGGTATCAAAAGAAATAATTTATATTTTGAAAGATTTTTTAATAATCTAATAATTTTAATCACCCCCACGGTGTAAATAAATTTATATTTTTCTTAAACTGTTTATTGAATTTTTTTCAGTATTTTCAATTATTTTAAAGTCACCAAAATTAATTTTTTTATTAATCGTATTCATTAATCTTCACCCCCTTGCAAATAAACTTACATTCTTCGCATAAAATCCAAATAAATGTTTTTAAAATTTTCATATTTTACGACTTTTCTCTTTTTATCTTTGCTCATAAAGAACCTCCTTTATATACATAAATATAATAACATAATATAAGTGACATAAAATGGCATTCTAAAATTACATCTTTTTAATAAATTCCATCCAAATATTTTCGTATGATTTAGAAAATCTATCAAATTTATTATTATAATTTTTTTTATTTTTCATGATTTCTCACCTCCCTGTAAATAAACTTACATTCTTCGCATAAAATCCAAATAAATGTTTTTAAAATTTTCATATTTTACAACTTTTCTCTTTTTATCTTTGCTCATAAAGAACCTCCTTTATATACATAAATATAATAACATAATATAAGTGACATAAAATGGCATTCTAAAATTACATCTTTTTAATAAATTCCATCCAAATATTTTCGTATGATTTAGAAAATCTATCAAATTTATTATTATAATTTTTTTTATTTTTCATGATTTCTCAACCTCCTTTGCAAATAAACTTACATTCTTCTCAAAATTTTCAGATAAACTTTTTTTAAATTGTCAGAATAAATAAATCTTTCTTTTTTTCTATTTAGCATGATTAAAACCTCCTTAAAAATTTAAAAATAAAAAATGGTCGTGGCATTTATACACCACGACCATTTTATATATATGTATATAAGAATAGCAAAACCGTACTATTCTTACCTTACATAAAAAACAAGGTCGTGGTTGGATAGCCACGACCTTGAAGTATGTAAAAAAAACATTGTTAACTATTCGTTAACGCTTCGAGGTAGAGCTATCCCATGTATTGAATCAATGCCCTGAAGACTTATGGCTACAGTAACATCAAAAACATTTCTTAATTTTCTAATCATTGGGTGCCCTCCTTTATTTTTTTGAAATAATTTTCATTTTTATTTACTAATTAAATAATACATTTGATTCAGTTACATTCAAAGATACGTAAAGTAAACTTATAATTACATAATGCGATAATTTTTGTTCGTTTTATTTTTTAATATATTATAGTCAGTTGGTTAGGAGAATCATATAATACTTAAAAACATTTTTAATTTTTTATAATAAGTTGAAATGGAAAAGCGTTTAAAATGTTGAAAAGTTAAAAGTGGCATAAAATTTGTTTTTTAGAAAATTTGATCTTGTTCGCGTTTATTTTATTCAATATTTACTACTTCATTATTATAAGCATTTACAAAAACCTGTCCACCCCGTCAACATTAAGTTGCCACCCCTCAAGAGGGGAATTAATTACAAATGCTTGTTTTAGCGTTATTTCTGATCAAATTTATATTGACCAACATTGTCAAGTGTTGTACGCCGTGCCTCCTTGGAAACGATAGTTGAGCAATCGTTTAACCATTGTTTAACGAAAAAGATGAATGTTTTTGCCTGTGCTGTAACGCCGTGCACAGTTCAGCGTGGCTGTTACACTACATTAGAAGCTAAAAACGGTTAATATTAAAATATTTTTCCTTTCAACCAACTTTCAGATAAACTATCTTTATCTCTCAACATTTCCAAAAGATTTTACAATTGTATTTACAAGAGGTTTTAACTCTTTTTGTGCAATTAATCTTGCATATTCTGAATTTAACATTTCTTGAAACCATTTTTCAGTATTTGATTTTGGAATCAATAGATCTTCTTCACCAAAAGGACTTTTAGACATAGAATTTAAAACTGTTGAAAAAACTTGAGAAACTAACATTTCTGCTCCTTCTCTTTCGCTAATTTTTGAAAAAGAATTTTTATCAAGATTCATCATTGGATTAATCATTTTACATCACCACAACGTCGGCATAAATATAATTTGCCAATGAAAGATTTTGAAATATAGCTATTACATCTTGAGGTAAAGCACCAGCAGTTCTTAATGCTAACATTACATTATCTATAGTAGCTGGTTTTTCTCCTATTTCACCATTAGTAATACTTATAATAAAATTTCCATAGCTTAGAGTAAAGTCTGCGAATTTAACATTTCCGCCCATTACTACTGTACCAGTTTTTTCATTAATTATTATTTTGGCTTTCACATCGGGTTTAACCTCAATTTCTTCTATTAATGCTAAGAATGAAATAACATCGTCATAAAACAATTCTGGAATTTGAACTCTAATTGATGAAGGATCGGTGGCTCTTGCTATTCTGTTTGAAAAAGTATTATTTATTGCCATGGTAACTCTTGAAGCTGTTGTTATATCCGGATTATTTAAGTAAATTGTTACAGTATCTTCAGAAATGATGGTTGTAGGAATTTCTCTTTCTATAATAGCTCCTTGAGGAACTGAACCAACAACTCTATAATTCGTTTGTAAGTTCGCAGCTCCTCTGACAGATGCTCCGCCGGTTAAGACATTTCCTTGGGCTACTGCGTAAACTTGTCTATCCGCTCCATATAAAGGTGTTTGGATTAAAACTCCGTTTTCTAAAGAGGTTGAATTGCCTATAGCAGCTACGTTTACATCTATTCTCATTCCAGATTTATAGAATGCAGGAATATCAGCATAAACCATAACTAACGCAGTATTTCTCGTTTGCATTACAGAAGATAGCTCAATGCCTAAGTTTTTTATCATGTTTGTAATCATTTCAGAAGGAATATTTCCAGTATCTCCTTTTCCATCAAGACCGGTTACGACACCTATTCCAAATAATTGATTGTCTCTAACACCTCTGAAAGTTGAAATATCTTTTAATCTTACATTAAATGAGAATATCATAGTTAAACTCAATAAAAATATTAGAATTATTAGCATTCGTTTCAATTTCAACACCACCTAAAAGAAAAGATTTGAAATTCCAGATAATATCCAGGAAGTCCAAGAAGGTTCATTTGGATCTTGTTGGAAAACAATATCCCCATCGTACCATATTTGGCTATTTAAAAGATTTATTGAATTTGCTATTCCCGAAGGGCTAATATCTTTTTTAGATAAATATCCCTGTACAATCATTCTTTTTCTATCGTTTCCAATTTTTATTTCTTTTTCGCCTCTTACTTTAAATAATTCATTTTCTTCATCTACTATTTTTACCGAGATAAAAAAATCTACATTTGTTTGAGATTGTGCCTGACTAGGTTTATTTTCAATATTATTTAATTGCGATGGATCGGTTGATCCAAGTGGTAAAAATGTTTGAAGAGAAATTCCACCAATGTTTGAAAATATAGAATTTAAAGTTCCAACCGCAGGATCTTTATAATTAGCGGTATCATCTGAAAAAGCCATATTTGAAGTTTCTGAAACAGTAAGTTGAATAACATCTCCAATTGAGTAAATTCTTTTGTGGACAAATATAGAAGAATTTTCTTCATTTGATTTTTGATTAGTCCATAAAGATGTTGAACTTACGATTAAAGAAATATTTAAAATGAATAGCAAAACTAAAATTTTTTTATTCACTATTCCACACCTCCAATTGATACTAATAATACGGGGCCTTCTTTTAAAACGCCAGTTATTGTTGTGCCTGTTTCAATATTTCGTACAGAAATAGTTTCACCATAGTTCGAGTTTGACATAACTCTTCCCCACGTTTTAACTTCAATATTTTCATATTTCACAATTACGGGAATTATATCACCCGATTTTACATCTGGAATTTTTCTTAAATATATAGGGTTTAAAATTTCATCAATAATCATATTTTTACTTGTTGAATATTTATTAAACAAAAAATTTTCTGATTTAATTGGAATAAAAGCGAGTTCTAAAATATTGATTGAACTTTCTTTAGTGTTTTCAAGAGTAACTAAAGAATTTCTTGAAACATTTTCTGAAAACACAAGGACATTTTCATATTTTGCTACTTTTATAATATAATTTGAATAAAACAATTTATTTGATGAATCTCTTATAGACATGCTTATATATAAATTATCTCGATTTAAACTAATAGAATTAACATTAAAAGAAGATATATTTTTTGGTATATTTCTACTTGTGATCGATAAAATTTCAAGTTCTTCATCATAATTTTTTACTATTTTTTCAATATTTTTTTCGATTTCAATAATTTCCTCTTCAAAAACTTCTTCTATTTTTTTTATAACAATTATATCGCTTTCAAAAATTAATTCGTAATCATTATAATAAATATTTAAAAATCCTGTTAATGTTCTTTGCAAAGTAACTCTATCATATTGTATAGAATCATTTATTATGTAAGAAATTATTCTGTCTTGTAGTATTTCTGGGAAAATATCTTTCAATGAAAAAATATTATCTTCAGAATAAACAATTTCAGGAACTCTAAATATTTGTTGAGAAAAAAGAAAGGAAGATATAATTAAGAAAAAAGATATCAAAAAGTTTTTTTTCAACTTAAATCATTACCTCTTAAGTCCAGCTACGGTTCTTAACATTTCATCTGCTGTAGTTATTGATTTTGAATTTATATCATAAGCTCTTTGAGCTACTATCATTTCTACCATTTCTTTTACAACTTCAACATTAGATTTTTCAAGATGTTCTTGTTCTAAAAGGCCATAACCATCTTGTCCAGGGATTCCTTCAACTGGTTCGCCAGATGCAGGAGTTTCTTGATAGAGATTATTTCCAAGTGGTTTAAGACCAGATGGATTAATAAATCTAACTAAAGTTATATTCCCTAAGTTTTGAATGCCACCATCACCTAATTGAACACTTACAATACCATCAGGAGAAATATTAATTCCTGTAGCATTTTCAGGAACAACAATATTAGGTATTGTTAGAAGGCCATTGCTTGTAACTAATCTTCCTAAAGCATCAATTTTTAATGCGCCATCTCTTGTATATCCTATTCTTCCGTCTTGTTGTTGAACTTGAAAGAAACCATCTCCCATAATTGCTAAATCTGTAGAATTTCCAGTTTGCTCAATATTTCCTATTGAAAATATTCTGTGTGTTGCTGCCATTCTTGTACCGTGACCCACATACAATCCTGTAGGCAAAGTAGAATCTTGAGCGGTAGGTGTCCCAGCTTCTTTAACAGCTTGATAAAGAAGATCTTGAAATTCCGCTCTTTGCCTTTTAAAACCAGTTGTATCAACATTTGCTAAATTATTTGCTATTATATCTAATTTTCTTTGTTCAGCATTCATACCAGTAGCTGACGAATAAAGTGATACTAACATAAATTAATCCCTCCTATTTATCCTCTTGAAGATATTTCAATTATCTTTGCATTTAACGAATCGTGAGTAGTAACGGCTTTTTCTAATATATCAAATTTTCTTTGTGCTTGAATCATTTTCACCATCTCGTTTAAGGCATTAACATTGGAACTTTCGGTAAAAAATTGTTTTATCGAAAATTCATTATCGTTTATTATTTCTTCTCCGGAGAATAAATTATTTCCTAATTTATAATAATTATTTAAGTCAATTATGTTTAAAAATAAATCTGTACCTGCAATATTTCCATTTTCATAAACAGAGAAATTTTCGGTAATAATTATGGGATTATCTAGTTTATCTAACACATAATCCCCTTCATTTGTTACTAAATACCCTTCGCCATTCATTTTAAACTCTCCATTTCTTGTATAAAAAAATTCATCGCCTCTTTGGATTTTAAAAAATCCTTTACCTTCAATAGCGAAATCTAAAGGATTCAAAGTTTCTACAAACGCTCCTTGAGTAAAATCTGTATAGACTTCATCAAGAACTACGCCTTGATTAATTTCACCTATCTTCATGCCTTTTAAGTCGTTTTTGTTATAAACATTAATTTGACTATCGAGAATAGCTTTAAAAACATTTTGATCTTTTTTAAATGCAGTTGTGTTTGCGTTAGCTAAATTATTAGAAATTGTGTTCATTTCTGCAAAAGAATTTAGCATACCCATACCTGCTGTATAAATACCTCTCATAAAAATTCCTCCTGAAATTTTACTGTAATTGCATTCTATTTAATAATTCTATATCTTCCAGTAAAATTCCTGTACCTTTAGCAACAGTTAAAGAAGAATTTTCTACAGTAAAAGTTTTAACCCCAGTTTTTTCTTCTATAGTTTTGTCTAAACCTCTAATTTTTGCTACTCCGCCAACAAGAATTATTCCATTTTTCATAATATCGGCGGCAAGTTCAGGTGGAGTTCTTTCTAAAACATTTTTTATTTTTAATACGATATCATTTATTACAGGTTTAACCGCTCTATAAATATCATCAGAATTAATTTGAATAATAGCAGGAAGACCTGTTTTTATGTCTTGGCCTTTTATTGAAATTTCAAGAGTTTCTTCTTCAATATGAGCTTTTCCTATTTCTATTTTTACTCTTTCTGCAGAAGCAGTTCCAATTAAGAATCTATAAGTTTTTTTTATATATTTTATAATTTCGCTGTCCATAGCTTCTCCTGCAAGTTTTATGGATTCACTTATAACAGTTCCGCCGAGACTTATTACAGCAATATCTGTAGTTCCTCCTCCAATATCAACAATCATGTTTCCGTCAGGTTTTAAAATGTCAATTTCACACCCTACAGCCGCTGCAAGAGGTTCTGAAATTAAATAAGTTTTTGCAGCACCTACTTTTTCAGCAGCTTCTCTTACAGCTCTTCTTTCAACATCTGTAGTTAATGCAGGAATTCCGATAATTAAATTAGGTTTTGAAAAATTCATGCCTTTTTTTGCGCGTTTTAAAAAATATCTTAAAACTTCTTCTATTACTTCAGGGTTTGTAATTACACCATCTTGTACAGGCCTAACAATTAATATTTGTTCAGGTGTTTTTCCTACCATTTCTTTGGCTTCTACGCCTATAGCTATAATTTTATTTTTCTTTTTATCATAAGCAACAACTGAAGGTTCTTCGATTATTACGCCTTCATTTCTTTTATAAACAACAAAAGTAGCTGTTCCAAGGTCTATTCCCAAGTCATGTTTTGCCATAAAATATCCTCCTGTTTTCCTTTATTTTTAAGGATTATGTTTACAAAAAATTCAAAATTCTATTTTTTCGTTATAAGAAATTTGTTCAAATAAGGTATCTTTTTTTGTTTTTAAAACTAAATCGTATTCTTTAGATAAATCATTAATTAGGGATGTGCTTTTGAATCCTTCTTTAAAATAATACCAGAAAATCCAAGGGTTTTCACAATATATTTCAAAAGTATAATTTTTTTCTAAAGGTTTTATAGCAATGTTGAAAACAAGTAATTTTTTATCAAATAATAAATTAGTATTTGCATTATATATTTCCTGTTCTTCAAGCTCTATACCTTTATTTGATTGTAAAAAAACAGATAAAATTAACGAGCTACTATTAGAATCTTTTGATTTTTTAATTTTTTTTGAAGTAGTATTTTTTTTAAAACTTTGAAAAAGTTGTTTTGAAGTTAAACGTTCGTCGACAAAAAATACTTTACAGTTAAACAAATCTTTTAATTTTATAGCATCATTAATTACATTAAAAGTTTGTGTTGAATATCTTCCCGACATAGAAAATGGCAAACCAAAAACAAGCAAATCATTTTTGCTTATATTTTCAGTTTTTAGAAAATCGATAACTTTTTCTTTTTTTACAGCACATAAAGGAGTAGAAATTTTTAATATTTCATTTGCTCGTGAAAACCCCCAATTACTTTCTCCGTGATCTATTCCAAATATTTTCATCGTTTTAACAACTCATCAATTATATCATTTTTTAATAAAATTGAATTGTATTCTAATTTTTCTCTTCTTAATAAGGGTTCAACTTTATCTAAATCTTCGTTATTGATAGCTATTACTAACAATTCTTTTTCGAAAAGAGTTTTTGGACCAGGAAACAATTTAGAAAAAATTTTTTCTTTTTTGAGTTTATTAAAAAAATCAAATAATAAATTATTATCGGTAATTTTTATTATTGTATTCAAATCTAAAGTTGTTTTCAAATTTTACACTCCTTTTGTTTTTGATTCTGAAAGGTCTGTTTTAAAAAGTTCCATGAAATTTTTAGTGTCAAGATTCTTAAAAAAATCTATAGATTCTTTTAAGATCCATTTGTCTATTATACTTTCTTTGAACTTCACACTTTTATGAATGAGATTTAAATCAAAAGGTTCAAGTATTTCAAAAATATTTGAATTATTTACGATCATACCAGAATCAATTAATTCATCTAAAACTATTTTAGCAAATTCTGAATCACCTTTAAAAAGGGTTAAAACTATTTCGTGTTCTTTTAAATTGGGGTTGTTTTTTATGTAATCATAAGTTTGTTTTAAAATATTTTGTGACGGATAAATTCTTGAAAATTCATAAGATAAACGAGTCTTAAATTTTTCATCATAAGCAAGTACAAATTTTATCTTATTTTTTGTGGAAGCCCAAGAAGAAACGAGATCTAGTAATTCAAGGCGCGTTTTAGGAATATCTAGTAAAATAAAAAGCGGTTTAGAACCATTCATCTCCATTCCTATTCCGTTATTTGAATAAGAAGTAATTAAAATAGGTATTGAAGATTTTTTAAGACTTTCGCGTGCAATTAATTTTTTTGATAATTCAAAAGCATTATGATATGTTTTTATATTATCTTTCATAAGATTAAATTTTTCAAAAAACATTTTGCTTAAAATTTCCTGCTTTTTTTTATCGTTTATAGCGATAATTTTTGATGAAGGCTCTTTCAAGTATTCTTCTAAGAGAGAAAATAATTTTTTGTCTTCTTTAATAACTTCATAATTTGAAACACTAACATTAGAAACAAGTATTTTGAAACCTGCTCTTTTAAGATATTCTTTTAAAGTACAATGAAATATCGTTCCGAGTATAATTATGTTAGTTTTTTTGTATACTATGTATTTTCTAAACTCTGAATATTCAGGTACATTAGTAATTGCTGGATGGAGCATAGAATAATAAGGCTCGTCAACTATTATAAAAAATTTATCTGAAGAAAAATTTTTTAAATTGTGAAAAAAAGCAGGAACTGTTACGAATAATATTTGCTCATTCGTCAATATTCTATTGTTAATTCTACTTTTAAAATTATAATACATTTTTGAAGAAGGTAAATAATTACATAAAGAATTATAAGTATGTTCTAAAGTCATATGAGAAGAACTCACTATAACTATTTTTTTATTTTCTGAAAGTATATTTGTAATTTTTTTTAACATTGTAGCTATTTTAATTTTTACAGGTAAAAACATTGAAATTTTATCGTTGTTTAAGTTGGAATTTATAACCTCTATTTTAGAAATTTTTGAAATCTCTTCTTTTAACAAAGGATTAGAATCAAAATGATTTAAATCTTCGTTTAAGTGTTCTGTTTCAAGAAGTTCAGCATCCTTTAAGTAGAATCTTAAAAATTTATATTTCATATTGTAGGAATTTTCCTGACGAAAATTACCTACTATATTTAAATTAACACTTTGCGGATTATTGAAGCGGAGATCTTTTAAATTGGAAGCCAAACCATATCCAATAATATCTAAAATGAAATCTTTTTTATTCCGGATTTTACCCGCAAAGCTTTCAATAGCATTTCCAAAGAATTTCATGTTTTCTACTTTCACTTTATTCATGAGAAAAACAGGTTCGTGATTTTTATAGCCGAAAGGTTCAAGTTTTTCAATGTCATCAAAAAAACCTGCCCAAATTTTATCTATTTCCATATCGACAAAAACTTCTGAAATGGGTATTTTTTCTCCATAAAGTGTGTTATAAGATTGATTAACTTCATTTCTTAAACTTTCAATGTTATCAACATTTAAGCTAAATCCAGCAGCTAATTCATGGCCGCCAAATTCATTAAAAAGATTTTCTTGAGGAGCATTTTTAAATATTTCAATTAAATTTAAACCTTGAGGACTTCTCGCAGAACCTTTGCCAAAGGGAGGTTCTTTAGAAATCATTAAAACTGGTTTGTTGAATTGTGCAGACAACTTCGAAGCCACTATTCCTAAAACTCCTAAATGCCAATTTTCTCCGCTTAATACAAGAACTTTATCGTTTTCAAACTCTGGGTTTATATCAATCATGCTAAGTGCATATAAATAAATTTCTTTTTCTTTTGATTGTCTTTTAGTGTTAAGTTTTATTAGTGCAGAAACATTTTTTGATATTTCCTGAGAATCTTGAGAAATCAAAAGTTTAAAAGCAGTTTCTGCATCCGCCATTCTTCCTGCTGCATTAATTTTAGGGGCAACTTTATAAGCTATTACATGTGATTTGATTTCGCATGGAGTTATTTTTAATTCTCTTAATAAAGCTTCTACACCTTTTAATGGAGATGTTTTAAGCTTTTCAAGGCCTTTTTTTACAAAATATCTATTTTCTGAAAGCAAAGGAACAATATCTGCAATAGTACCAATTGCTACTAAATCTATATATTTGTAAGGATCAAAATTAACATTTTTAAATTTTGAAGATAAAGCCATTAAAAATTTAAATGCTACACCAACGCCTGCTAAACCTCTAAACGGATATTCGCTATCTTTTCTTTTAGGGTTAATTATTGCATCAGCGTTTGGAAGATTTTCTTGCGTTTCATGATGATCAGTAACGACAATTTTCATTCCTAAACTTTTAGCGTAGTCTATTTCCTGAATTGAAGATGTTCCGCAATCTACAGTAACAATATTTTTATATCCTTTTTTTTGAAATTCAGATATAGCATCCATATTTAAGCTATACCCTTCATCCATTCTAGAAGGAATGTAGGCATCTACTTTAAACCCTAGATCTTTTAAACCTAAATACAAAATTGCCGACGAAGTAACACCATCGACATCATAGTCTCCAAAAATTAAAACCTGCTCTTCTTTTTTGAAGATATCAATTAATATATCCGTACCTTTATCCATATCTTTCATTAAAAAAGGATCAAAAACCATTTTTTCATCTGGATCTAAAAATTCTTTTGCTTCCAAATAATCTGTAATTCCCCTTGAAACAAGTAATTTTCCGAGAAATTCAGAAACTTCAAGTTTTACTGCCAAATCTCTGGCGATTTTCAGATTATTCTCATAATCAGAATCCCCAGGATCCCAAAAAACCCTCCATTCATTTTTCATATTAAATTTCTCCTTTCTATTTTCTTTTTTATTATATTATACAGCAATTATTGTCAAATAACAATATAATATTAGAAATGTAATTTTAATGTTTTGTAAAATCATTTGAAGATTAAAACTTATTAATATTTTGAAAAAATTTTAATAAAAATAAAATCTTTTTAGTGTTATAATAAATATGTAGTGAAAAGTTGGAAAGTTTGAAAATTGGTCAGCATACAGTTGGACTGTGAAACATTAAAAACTAAAAAATATTATCAAAAAACCAATTCTTACTGTTTGTGAGTTTTAATAAAAAAGCGCATTTCTTTTTGCTATATAATTCAATTCAATAAATAAAATTATAAATTAATATAAATTTTGGAGGGGAAAAATGAAAAAAATAGCTATTATTACTACAGGTGGAACTATAGCGATGGCACATGATCCGGTTTTAGGAGTTTTACCTTCGGATACAATAAATAAAAAATTAAATGATATTCCGCAGTTGAACAATATCGCAGAGACTAAATTGATTGAATTTTCTAACATACCGAGTCCGCATATTACTCCTAAACATATGTTAGAATTATCGAAGCTTGTAAATAAAATTATTAAGCAAGATGATTTTGACGGAGTTGTTATAACTCATGGAACAGATACATTAGAAGAAACAGCATATTTTTTAGATTTGACTATTGATGTGAATAAACCGGTAGTATTAACAGCTGCTATGAGAAATTGGAATGAACCTAGTACAGATGGACCGCTTAATTTAATCGCTTCGGTTAGAGTTGCTTGTTCTAATGCATCAATAAGAGAAGGAGTTTTAGTTTGTCTTAACGATGAAATTCATGCGGCTAGAGAAGTTACAAAAACATATACAAGTAATGTAGCAACTTTTGATTCTCCGGGATATGGTCCGTTAGGAGTTGTAGATGAAGATCAAGTAATATTTTTTAGAAAATCTTTGGTTAGAATGCATATAAAAAGTGATAATATTGAAGATAAAGTAGCTTTAATAAAAACATATACAGGGGATGATGGAAGTATAATAAAAATGCTTCCTGAACTCGGATATAAAGGTGTTGTAGTTGAGGGATTTGGACGAGGAAATGTCCCTGAAAGAGTTGCGGAAGCATTATTTGAACTTGTGGATAAAAATATTCCAGTTATAGTTGTTTCTAGATGTTTTAAAGGGCGTGTTTTAGGGGTTTATGGGTATAAAGGAGGAGGGGCAAATTTAAAGAAACATGGGATAATTTTGGGTCAAGAAATTTCAGGCCCTAAAGCAAGAATAAAATTGACAGTTGTTTTGGGAAAAACTAAAAATTTAGATTCAATAAGGAATTATTTTGAATTTCAAAATAAATGAGGTGTTTACAATGAATAAAAGGATTATAGCAGGGCTTTTTTCAGTAGGTTATTTAGCTCTCTTTTTTGTCACAGGAGTAATTTCAATGAGAGTTTTTTCCACTATAGCTTTTTCCATAGGAGTTGTATTAATTGCAGAACTCTTTTCAAAAGTTTTTACATATTTTTTAAAAATACCAAAAAAAATAGCTATAATCTTAGCTCTTTTAATAATTTTTGTAGGAGTAACTTTCCTAATGTTTTTTTTAATTCCAGCAGTATTTAATGAAGTAAGAAATTTTGTATATTTTATAAATAGTTTTTTTGTTAATAAAGAATGGGAAGTGCTTTTTAGAGAGGGTTTTCCTTTTCCTGAAATTGAAGCTAATATTACAGAATTTTTACTTTCCGCAAGACCAAAAATAATAGATTTTATTAATGAGTGGCTTGTAACACTACCAAATTTTGGACAGCAATTAGGAACATTTTTATTTTTTCTTGTACTGATAACTGTTTATTTGAGTTTTTATCTTGATTCTTTTAAAGCAAGTATACATAAAATTTTTCCGAAATCTACTCGAAATATAGCAAGAATTTTTTTAAAAGATTTATATAATAATTTGAATCATTTTGTAATTTCTACAATTTTTGCTTCATTATTTGTAGGAGTAGGAGCTTTTGTTTCCATGAATTTTTTAGGTATAAGATATTCACTTCTTTTGAGCTTTTGGGCAGCTATGACTAATTTTATACCTATAGTAGGAGTTGTACTTGAATTTATTCCTTTGATAATAGTAGGTATTTCAAGTGGTCCAGTAAAAATGTTAATATTGTTGATAATTATGTGTGTTTTACATGGAGTGGCATTTATTTTCTTCCTTCTTTTTATGAAAGGTAGAGCACGAATTAATCCTGTAGGAGTTATTTTATGTATCTTGATTTTTGGGGCAGCTTTTGGGTTTGTAGGTTCTTTAATAGCCGCACCATTATCGCTTGTTATTAAAGTTTTTTGGAAGCATTATGTGCAACCTTTTTTAGAGAGGGGTTGAAATTAGTTGAAAAAATTTTTAATTTTTATTATGATATGTGTAAATGTTTTTATGTTTTCTTTGAGTTTGGAAGAGATTTATACATTATCTAAAAGGCAAGAAACTTTAGACAGGTCTTGGACAGAGCTTTTAAAATATATGCAAGAAAATCCTGAAGATAAAAATATTGAGAATTATGGGCAAAAAATTTCCGCTAAAATTTATATTAGAGAAAAATACGGGAGATACAATTTCATAAATTCAATTATTTCTGAAGATTTAAGAATGTTCGGAACGTCTTTAGCTGTTCTTGATAAAAATTTAAAAATAGAAAAAGAGTTTACTGAAAAAATACTGTTAATATTTCCAGAATTAAGCAACAATATAAAAAATATATTTGAATCTGGAATTTTTAATGAAACATATTATAAAAATTTTTACAGATTAGATGGGTTACAAAAACTTGTAATGCCGAATTCTTATATGCCTTTTTTAAAAACTTTTGTAGAAAGTTCTATATCCTCTCCTTCATTTTTAGATGATTCTTTAGAAATGTTTGTGATTGTATTTGTTCAGAGAAATAGTTTAATCAGATTAAACGAAATCATATTAGATAATGAATTTCTTTTAAATGAAAGTGATTATTCTGGGGCATATAAGCTTTTGACTTTTTTAAATAATAATAATATTATAAATGAAACGAATCTTGTTGTTTATAGAAGATTAGAAAAATATTACTCTTTAAGAAATAAATTATCTTCTCTTAATAATTCAGTATTTTTTGTGGAAAAGAATGAGATGAAATCATTTGTTGAAGAAACTATATCTTTAGGAGAAGAGCTTATAAATTTAAGAACAGAAAAAAAATTATTGGAATCATTATATTTTTCTTTATTAAAGACATTAAATTCAAGAATTATTAATTTTAATGAGCATCTTTTTGTAGAAAAAGATATAAATGAAATAGTAAACAAGTTTGATAATGATGTTAACAATGAATTGATTAAACTTTCTGTTAATTTAAGCACATTATCAAATAAAATCCCGTCAATCAATGAAACAGATTCTGAACAGAATACGCACTCAGAAGAAAATGAAAAAAACTTATTTTCAAACATTCCATTGATTATAAAAATATTTTTGGGAATTATTATTTTAATTATTTTAATAATTTTAAGTTTTGAACTTTTGCCAAGTTATAGAAAAGTAGATTTTTTATGCGGCATAGGGTTTGGAAAATATGCTGCAAGAATTGCTGAAAAAATTGTTTTGAAACATCCATATGATTATAAAGCTTATTTATCTTTAGCCAAAGCTTTTGAAAAATCAGGAGATTACAATTCTTCAATAAATACATATAAAAATGCGATGAAAATAAAAGAAAAAAATGAAAATTTAAAGGATGAAAGATTATGAATATTTTAAGTTTATCAGCCTCTATGAAAAATGTTATATTAACTATGTTATTAAATGAAAAAATAATAAAAAGAGAGATATCTGGAACAGGTTCTGGCTCAAAAATATTAGAAAAAACAGAAAAAATTTTAAAAGAAAATAAAATGAATCTTGAAGATATAAAATTATTTGGAATAGATATAGGGCCGGGATCCTTTACAGGAATTAGAATATCTATTGCAGCTTTGCAAGGATTACTTTTTTTGAGAAAATATTTTGAAATAAGAACATTTTGTTCTACAGATTTAATAAATAATTCTTTTTATAATTTTGAAAATATAAAAAAGAGAGCTGTTTTAAAAAAGGCTCGTGAAGATTTTGCTTATTTGTCGCTATATGATGAAAGAAAAAGAGTTTTTGGTCCTGAAATGATAGAAGGAAAAGAACTTAAAGAAATGCTTGAAAATTACGTGATTTTGGGTGAAGAAAGCAAACATTTTATAGATAAATATAATCTTTCAAACAAATATTATGATGTAGAAATTTCACCAGAAAGTATTATTGAATTATCAAAAAATGGAAGATTAGAAAAATTAGAAAATTTAAAACCGCTTTACCTTCAAAAACCTGTGGCGGTTGAGAGTTTTGAAAAAAAACATAATACAATCATAGATGAAAGTCATTGGAGCTGATAATAATTAAAGCAGTAATAATAGATGGATATGTTGATGAACCTGCAGTTTTAGGTGTTCCGCCGTATGTTTCGCCTTATATTAGGTATAACGCAGGTGCTTTTTTTTCAAATGGTATAGAAGTAGATTATTATACTATAGATCAAATAAGAGAGCTTGATTTTTTTCAATTTTTAAACAATTATGATTATTTAGTAATAATAGCAGGAACAACAGTTCCTGGTCATTATTTTAGAGGTAGTCCCATAACACTTAATGAAATAAAAAAGCTTTTTACAATTAACAAAAATCCTTTAAGAGTATTAGGCGGGCCAATAACAAAAGGTTATACAATAACTGGAGGTAAAGCAGCGAAAGTAATTGCTGATTATTTAGAAGAAGAATACGACTATATCGTTGAAGGTTCCCTTGAAAATTTTCTCTTAAAATATCCGATTTCAGAAGATTTCGATTTAAAATCAAAGTCTTCATATGAAATAACAGATAAATTATCAGTTATGGGAGCAGAAATACTAAAAAAGCATCCGTTTTATCCAAATATAATTGTTGAGTTAGAAATATCTAAAGGTTGTGATCGTACAGAAGGGTTCTGCTCTTTTTGTACTGAACCTTTGATGTATGGAATTTATAATGAAAGAAAAGTTGAAAATATTATTGAAGAAATAAAAGCTTTGAATAACATTGGAATAAAAAATTTTAGATTTGGAAGAAGTGCGAATTTTTTAGCCTATGGAAAAACATTCAATAAAGGAAATCCGAACCCTAAAATTTTTGAAGAATTATATTCAGAAGCTTTTAAATATTCTGAAATACTTCACACCGATAATGCTAACCCTAAATACATTGTAGATAATGAAAAGGAAGTAAGAAAAATTCTTGAAACTATAGTAAAATATAATTCGGCTGGTGATGTTCTTTCATTTGGTGTTGAAAGTTTTGACGAAGAAGTAATAAGAGAAAATAACATCTCTATATTTCCGGAGGAAACTTTTAAAGCTATTAAAATTGTAAATGAAATAGGCGGTATAAGAGATAAAAATAATGTTCCGAAGCTTCTTCCAGGAATAAATATTTTATATGGATTGATAGGAGAGACAAAAAAAACATATGAAAAAAACAAAAGTTATTTAGAGAAAATTTATAGTTCGGATATGTTAGTAAGAAGAATAAATGTAAGGCAAGTTATGGAATTTCCTAACACTAAACTTGCGAATTCTAAAGATAAGAAAAAAGTTTCAAAAAAATTATTTTTTGATTTTAAAAATTTTATGGAAGAATATAACAATAAGATGATTCAAAAAGTTTTTCCCATGGGGACTGTTTTGGAAAACATAATTATTGAAAAAAAAGCAAATATTTCTTTTGGAAGACAGCTGGGAACATATCCAATATTATGTGGAATAAATAAGGAAATAGAATTATATAAAAAAATTAATGGAATTGTAGTTAATCATGGTTCAAGGTCTTTAACAGTAGTAGAAAAACCATTTTCTTTTGAAAAAAGCACTTTAGAAGAAATTACAGCTATAAAAGGAATTGGGAAAAAAGCTGCACAAAAGATAAAATTTGAAAAAAATATAGAGTTTTTAGAAAATAAACAAAAAGAAATAATAATGAATTTGTCGAAAATAATATAAATTTATTCAAATTAAAAGGGGGTATTATCATGAAAAAAGCATTTTTTTTGTTAATGATTTTTGTAATGAGCACAGTATTTTTTGGAAGTATTTTAACCAATACCGACAGTCCCTTTGAATTAAAATTATCTTATGAAAATGGGTTTATAAAAATTTTTGAACATACGTTATCATTTGGTTCTTTAGAAGCAGGTAATACTGTATTTGATTATGTAGAACAAGGTGGGCAAGAAATTTTATTTCCTTTTGAAAGATTAAGTGCAGAAATTATTATAAACAAAAGACACAATTTAACTTTTTTATATCAACCTTTAACTATAGAAACAAAAGTACCACTTAAAGAAAACATAAAAATTGCTAATGTAGAATTTAATAAAGAAGGAGAAAATGATGCGTTGTATCTTAAATATGGTTTTCCATTTTGGAGATTCAGTTATTTATATAACTTTATTCACAATGAAAAACTTGAGTTTGGTTTAGGAGTTTCTCTTCAATTAAGAAATGCTTCGATAATATTTGAAAAAAATGATGGCTCATCAATAACAGTAGGACAAAATTTAGGGCCAGTTCCTATATTGAAAATTAGAGGGAAATATACACTAGACAACAACTTATATTTTGCAGCAGATTGCGATGGTTTTTATGCTTCAAGTGCATGGATTAATGGGGCAGATTTTGATTTTGAAGGTTCTGTATTTGATTTATCTTTCAGAGTGGGAGGAAATATGACGGAATATCTTGAAAGTTTTTTAAGTATAAGATATTTTGGCGGAAGCGCAGTTGGAGTATCTCAATACGAAACTGCGAGATGGAGCGAAAGTGCAATTGAAGAAGCCAATATCACTTCAAATATTATTAAAAGTATGATTATATCATTAGGATTTATTATAAAATAAACGCATAAAGGATGGGAAATATGGCGACAATTAGAAAAGTTGAGAAAAAAGATAAAGAACAAATTCTTGAAATATCTAGTAAAATTTGGGAAGGCAATGATTTTATACCAAAAGTATTTGATAAATGGATTGAAGAAAAAGTTGGCGAATTTACAGCAATAGAAGAAGAAGGAAAAGTAGTGGCTTTTTCAAAATTGAACGATTTTGGAAATAATGTAGGTTGGCTTGAAGGTTTGAGAGTACATGAAGATTACAGAGGGAAAGGATATGCAAAATTAATTACAGAATATTATATGGAAAAAGCAAAAAAAGAAGGCTATGAAAAACTTCATCTTGCAATATATAAAGGCGAAGGAAGGAAACACTTAATTGAAGATTATGATTTTCATACTATTTTAAAACTTAAATATTATGATACTGTAGAAAAGAAAAATTTTGAAACAAATAAAAAAATTGTATTAGCAAAAGAAGAAGATAGCTTATATGATTATGTAATAAATTCAAAAGAGTATAATGAATACAAAGGTTTTTTCAATTTTGATTGGAGTTTTAAACATATTAATGAAAAATTGATAAATCAGCTTTTAAAAAGAGAAGAAATATTTATTCTGAAAGAAAATAATGAGATAAAAGGAATGATAATCTTAAGTTCTTACAACAATAAAGAAAATTCTCTTGCCGTATCATTTATATCAGGAGAAGATCATTATGAGGATTTACTGAAATTCGCATTCAACAAATTTTCAGAAAAAACAGACAACAAATCAATTTTATTAATGTGTCCTGAAAATTTAATATTCATAAAAAAGAAAGCTAAAGAATTAGGGTTTAAATGTTTTAATCAACTAAATTCAGACGTGTGGTTATTAGAACACAAAGTAACAAAAAAATAATTATTTTTTAAATTTTTAAAATGAGTTAAATTTTAATTGATATTTATGTTTTTTTTATGTATAATTTTATTAGAGTAATATTAAAATATTTTTAGGGGTGTGATCTTATGAAAATCGGAGTAATCAGTGATACTCACGGTTCTGTAAAGTGTTTTGAAAAAGCAATAGATTTGTTAGGAAAAGTAGATAAATATATTCATCTTGGAGATTATTTATATCATGGACCACGAAACCCTTTGCCAGAAGACTACGACCCAAAAAAATTAGCAGAAATAATGAAAAAATATAACATCTCTTATATTTCTGGAAATTGTGATTCGCCAGTTGATAACTATGTTTTGGAAATTCCGGAATTTAAATATTACAGTGTTGAATCTTATGGGGATTTTTCATTCTTTTACACGCATGGCTACTCCCCTTCTTTAAAGGACGCTATTGAAATGGCTGTGGATAAAGAGTGTCATTTTTTATTTCACGGACACACTCACGTTTCAGGAGTTCATGAAAAAGAAGATATAGTTATTGTAAATCCAGGTTCAACCTCTTTACCAAAAGAAAACACTCCAAAAAGTTGTTGTCTTATCGAACTTGTAAAAAACAAAGTGATTATTAAATTGATAAATTTGGATAATGGAGAATTTTATTTTTCAAAAGAATATTACGAGAAGTAATTTTTGTTTAAATAAGTAGTCGGAGGTTTTATGAATAGTTTAATAAAAGAAATAAATTTGATTCAAAATGAAGTAAAAGAGGAAATAAAAAAAAGACATGAAGAATTTAAATATATAGGAAAAAACGGAACAGAAGAAGAATTATTCTCAGAATTATGTTTTTGTATTATGACAGCTAATTGGAGTGCAAAAGGTGGAATAAAAGCACAAAAACATATAGGGGCTAAAAATTTTGTAAAACTATCTTTAGATGAAATGAAAGTAAAATTAAAAGAAGTTGGACACAGATTTCCTAATGCAAGAGCTGAGTATATAGTAAGTAATAGATGGATTATTGGAAGTTTAAAAGATTTGTTAAAAAAAGATTCTAAAGTGGCAAGAAAGTATTTAGCGGAAAATGTAAAAGGTTTAGGTTGGAAAGAATCTAGTCATTTTTTAAGAAATGTTGGAAAAAATGATTTAGCTATTCTTGATAAACATATTTTGAAATTTATGTATAACAATAAGCTTATAGATGAAATTCCAAAATCAGGTTGGAACGAAAAAAAATATATTTATCATGAGAAAAAACTTCAGGAATTATCCGATTTGACTAAAATTGAGTTAGGGTTACTCGATATATATTTATGGTATTTAATAAAAAATAGTGTAGATAAATAAAATGGCTGCGAACGCAGCCATTTTATTTTAGCGTATATTGTCTTTTGCTTTTTTTACACATTTTTTACTATGCCATTTACAACAACATAAATATTTTTATAGATGAGTATTTATTTAACAAAAACATTTTCAAAATTAATGCCTTATGTTTTTAAATGTAGTGTAACAGCCACGCTGAACTTTGCACGGCGTTACAGCATTTATGACAATATTGATATTTATTAGATAATTTTTGGATAATCATAAATCTGTTTTTTAATATTTGATTTTTTACTCGATAATATTTTTAATACGCACAATGCAAAAACATTAAAACCTGATAATAATGAAGTAGTAAATAATGAATAAAATTATTAGTTGGAAAGTTGGAAAGGAAAAGCGTTAAAAGTATATAATAGTGAAGTAGTAAATATTGAATAAAATAAACGCAAACAAGATCAAATTTTCTAAAAAACAGATTTCGCTCTGAAAAAAAAGGCTAAAAATAGCAAACTCGCTACGCTCAGACATGCTATTTTCTGACGCATTTTTTTATCCGCTCAATTGTTTTTTGACGAAAATTCTCAATTGCTCGCTACTTTATTTTATCCATATTTACTGTCAAAGCATAATAAAAAAAATTTAGAATGGTTTTTCCTTAAAAAAATAAAAACTATTATGCGTTTAGTTTCTGTCAAAATTGGTGATAATACTCATCTTTATAATACTAGTGTTTACTGATACTAATAAACTTAATGCTAAAGATATTTTTTTATTATACGAAAAAAGATGGAATATTGAAAAAACTTTTAATTATGTCAAAAGAACTTTAAACCTTTCTTATTTATGGAGTTCTGATCCTAATATTATTGAGATTCAAGTGTATATTACTTTTATCATTTACAATGTTATGCTTAACTTAATTGGTGATGTTTCTAGATTACTTAATACTGATCCTGAACGTATTTCTTTTCATATGATTAAAAAATCTTTTTTTTCTGTATACTCAACATTGTGACGATTATGATTCTTTTTTAGACTTCTTGGTTATTAATCACAAAAAACTTGATTTAATTAAACCTGTTAAAAATTACTAAGTTATTTAATATTTATTTAAAATCTTGGTTTCCTCTGGAAACTACATTTGCTATATTAATTTTTGTTTTTGAATAAATTTTATTTTTTTTATTCTATTAAAATCTTTTATGTTTTCTCTTAAGTTTATATCATAGCCTTGATATCGCCATGTACTTAAAAAAGGTCGGTTTTAATTGTTGTTTCAATGTCGCCTTGCATTTTACACGCCGCACAAATCTACTTGGCTTTGTGCAAATTTACGAAACTTGATGTTTCGCAAAAACCCTACGCGAAACAACTATGCCAAATGTGATTAAAATAATTGCTATAGGAATAGCCCATATCGCATAGAGAATACTGTTTTTCATTTGTTCAACGGACATTATAGAAATGTACTGCAAGTGATAAAGGGGCATGAGCACAATAATCCGATATAGTGAGCTTGTTTCAGGTATGGGCAAAATAATCGGCACTACATATATAGCGGCAGAAACCGCAAAGGCAATCATTTGACTTTTGCAAATAGCAGATAGGATTAAAGTAATACCTGTTACACTGATTACACCGCTTAATGCCAAAATAATCTGATATTTAAGCACCGTTCCACAAGTAAGATTAAATGGGATATATCCCTCTACAAACTCTTGAGGAGCGAATAGAATACTGCAATTCAGGCCCTCTTTACCATATAAAACAAATGCTAATATCAAATGAAATGCAACAATCAAAATAGTTATAAACAATGCCGAAAGAATACTTGCTATTATTTTTGCGGTAGCACACTTTGTTTTTCCATATTTACTAGTTAGAATTATGTTATCAACACCACTATACTCGTCAGAGAAAATAGGCGTTATGATTAGAATAATGACTAAAGAAAGAGAAATCAAAACCTTTGCTATATTTTGACTTGTATTAAGCCAACCGTTTACATAGCCGATTTTAATTTCTTCGTTGCCAAAAAGATCAGAAACACTTGCCCCATTCCAATTTCCCTTCATATCCGAAAATCGAGCAAAAGCGGAAGACTGAATAGCGTTTTGATAAAGATATTGAGCATTCATTCCATGCAAATCATGAGTAGGCTTAAAGTCAGTCATTATTTGTTGCATTTTTTCATCTGTCAAAACACCCTCGTATTTTTCCGCAACAGATTTATCAATCTCAATCGCGGTTCTGCCTTTGCCTTCGTTGCTCTTGCCGTCAAAAGCGTACATATTATGGAATGTAGCATAAGAAAGTACAAAAGACAGTAAAAGTACAGCGGCAATAGAAATCATCGTAAATCGTTTTGTCAATATTTTTTGCAATTCAAATTTGATTAAATTCTTCATTCTTTACTCATTCCTTTGAAATAGAAAAGGTATAAGTCTTCTAATGTAGGCTGTACTCGTATGGCATTTTCCATAGGTTGACGAGATGCAATCACCCGTAGCACCGTATTATTATTTTTGATGTTTCGCAAATTGCTTATATTAAGTGTTTCTGTATACCGTTCGGCAAGACTGGACGGAACAGCACATTCCCAAACATAACCGTCAATTTCTTTGATAATTTCTTGAGGTTTTCCGAATTGGAGCACCCGTCCAGATTTCATCATAATAATTTCTTCAGCGATAAACTCAACATCAGAAACGATATGCGTAGATAGAATAACAATCCTGTCTTTAGAAAATGCACTTATCAGATTACGAAAACAGACACGCTCCTTTGGATCAAGTCCCGCAGTTGGTTCATCTAATATCAAAATATGAGGATTATTTAGCATTGCTTGTGCAATCCCTAAACGCTGTTTCATACCGCCGGAAAAGGTTTTTATTTTGTGGTAGATTTCCTTTGTTAAGCCAACCACATCTAACAATTCCAATGCTCTTTCCTTAGATTGCTTATCTTTCAAGCCTTTTAATGCGGCAACATACATTAGAAAATTCATTGCGGTAAAATCGGGATAATATCCAAAATGCTGTGGTAGATACCCCAATAATGTTCGGTATTTCTCACCCAATCCCAAGATGTTTTTTCCATCCAAAGTGATTTTTCCAGAGGTGGGAGTTTGAATATCACAAAACAGCTGCATAAGTGTGGTTTTCCCCGCACCGTTTGCACCAAGTAGGCCATAAACACCATTTGATATAGTAATATTTAAATGGTCTATGGCAGTCTTTGAGCCGTATTTTTTTGTCAGCTCGCTTGTTTTAAGTTCCATATAAATGCTCCTTTCATTATGGGGAGTAAAAAAATACTCCCTATGTGTTTACATAGAGAGTATAAAATACAATATTCAACTTTTTATCTACAAAGATGGCATTTTGAAAAAGGCAGACACCTTTGCACCAATCGCAGAATTTTCAAGTTCAAGATAGCCTCCATGGTGTTCGCAAAGCATCTTGCAGATATATAATCCCAGTCCAAAGTGTTCAGAGTGATTTTCTTCCTCAGTAAAATATGGGTTTGTAGCCTTTTTCAAAATGTCTTTAGAAAAGCCTTTGCCATCATCAGATACCGATAACAGCAATCCATTATTTTTTTCCTCAATAGTCAAGTTAATAATAGAAACGGCATAGCGGAGAGCATTTGAAATCAAGTTATTGCTTACCTGCAAAATGAACGACTTATCAAGATTTAAATATTTTGAGGTTGTATTGTTTTTCAGAGATAGTTTTTTGTTTCCCGCTGCGCATAGCATATTCGCACTTTCTGTCAAAGAGAAAAAAATTTCCTGCAAAGATATTTTTATATATTCTGGCTGTGCATCCTCCAATCGCTGTAAGCTACTCATACTGTCAATATAACGCTCTAAACGAAAAATATGTTTTCCCATTGTAAGAGCGGTTTCTCTTGTCATATCGTTATTGCTTGCCTGTAACATTTCGTCATAGCCCTTTAATACGGTAAGAGGGGTACGCAAATCATGAGCAAAAGCAGCATTAAGTTGTTTGCGATCTTCAACTTGACACCACATTTCAGAAAAATTACTTGCAAGAGTAGAACGCATAACTTCAAAAGAAGTACAAAGCTGTCCTAATTCGTCTTTGCTATTATAGGAGATAGAAAAATCTAAGTCGCTATTTGAAATTTTTTCCGAAGCCGCTTTTAATTCTGCAAGCGGTTTTTTCAGTTTGTTCCTGTAAAATAATAAAGCTGCGGCAATGATACACAGTGCGGAATACAGCGGTGTTACTATAATTGGCACAATTCCATATAAAAATATGAGTTGCTCATCTTTGTCAGATAAGGCAACGGGGGCAGTGCCAATATAACTTCCCTCGCCTAAGCGTTCTCCCCTTTGATTTGTTAAATAATATTTTTCACTTGTTATTGGATATGAATTTTTAATATTTTCAGCAGCATTATTACATAATAAAGTTGTTACCGTACTTAAAATAAGAGCAATGATAATAAACACGAAAACATAAAGTACAATGCTTTTTCTCAAAGACAAATTACGCCAAAGGTGCTTTATTTTTTCCATTTATAGCCACGCCCCCAAACTGTTTCAAGGTAGGACTTATCCGTAAATGCTGCAATTTTAGTTCGTATTCTGCGGATATGCTCTGCTATTACGCTACTGTCACCCTCATTATCATATCCCCAAACTCTTTCGTAAATCCGTTCCTTGTCAAAAATTTGCCCCAAATTTTGAGAGAGGAGCTCTACAATATCAAACTCCTTTTTCGCAAGCATAATTTTTTCGCTTTTGTAGAATAAGCAACGTTCCAAAAAATCTATTGTGAGTTCTCCGGAAAATTTTAATTGTGTTTCAAAAGTATGGCGACTTTCTCGGCGTAAATGAGCGTTTACTCTTGCTTCCAATTCCATAAGCGAAAACGGTTTGACAATGTAATCATCGCCACCGACAGAAAAGCCCTTTACTTTATCTGTATCCTCAATCCTTGCTGTAAGAAAAAGAATAGGACATGATATATGGTTACGAATACGCTTGCAAACCTCCAATCCGTCTAATTTCGGCATATTAATGTCAAGTAAAATAACATCGGGCTTATATTCAATTTGCTTTAATGTTTCAAGGCCATTTGTAGCTTTGAGAACATAATAACCCTTGCTTTCAAAGAACTGACTAAGCATTGTTACAATATCAGCTTCATCATCGGCAATTAAAATTTTGCTTTTCATTTTTTGCACCTCCTTAACCACTTAATTATACGGGATAATATTCAATTATTTATCTACTTCTTTATTTTTTTTCTTTGCTCATCAACTTGCTTTTCTGTGTTCTTTGGTATCAGCCACATACGGGCAAACCAATCATGCCAAGTATGCGGGTTTCCTCGCAAAGTTTTTGTACCTGCCGTTCTGAAATCTTCCGTTTTACTGCTACTTCCAGGGCAGAAATGCAATCCATAATAACCCGTTCTTTATTTTCGTTATACTCTATATTATATACGGCAGACTGAATAATAACATAAATCTCAATATATTAATATAAAGATTGTGTTAATATAATCATGTATAAAAAGAAGAAAAAAGTAATGAAATGTATGTATAATAAATGACAAAGAGAAAAAAATAATAAAAATAAAAGCGATTATATACACGAAACCAAGCATAAGAATTTTCTTTTTTTTACATTTATACATTTTAAACGCTCTTCCGTTTTACCAAATGAACTTATTATCTATATTTACTGTAAAAGCATTTTTTTGTCTTTTTAAATTTGACTATAAAACTTAATTTTGATAAAATTAATTATAAATGTGTATTATGAGGTGAAAAAAATGTCTAAGATAGTTAAAATATTTCCTTTAAATGAAAATCATTTTGAGGATGTAACTAATTATATTTTAAAATTTTATGAAGAAGATCCTTTAGAATTTCTTTTTATAGGACCTTCAGGATATTACGTAAAAAATGTTGCTGATTGTGTTGCGGCAAAAATTAATAAAACTTTGAATAGAGATTCTTTTCAAGTTTTAAATCAATATGTTACAGAATTACTTAGAGAAGAACAACCTGATGCTAATATAATCGACAGAGATTTTTTAAAAGTTTTTATTAAAAAAGAAATAGATGAAATTATTGAAAAAGAAAAATCTGATGATGAATTTTCACAGTATTTAAAAATACTGAATAAAAGTAAAAGATCATCAGAATATATCCTTGATATATTTCAAAAAAAATGGGAAATAAAAAATACAGAAGAAGATTCTTATTTAGAATATGCTCAAGTTTACATGGATATAGAGAAAACTCTTGATACTCATACAAACTTGTACAAGTTATACAAAATGCTCGAAGAAAAATTAGAAGATATTTTAAAAACTAAATTTGACGATTCTAAAGATTATAATAAAAATTTTGATCCTATATCTGTTTACAAATGGTTTTATAATGAGTATAAAGGCAAAAAAAATAAAACGATAATAATTTCTGGTTTTTTTGATTTAACACCAATAATGTGTAAAGTGCTTGAAAATATTTTTGAGATATTTGAAAATGTTCACTTTCTTATATGGCAAGATATAGAGGATAGATCTTTCAATTCACTTTCATCAGTTTATGAGTTTATAAACAAAAATAATTTTTCAATATTAAACATTCCTAAAAATTTGAAAAAACTTTTTTCAAATAAAAAAATGAAAATATATCAAATGTCTGATTCTATAAATGAAGTTGAAAAAATATGCAAAGAAATAAAAAACAAGATTTTAACGGAGAATATTGATTTAAAAGATTTTGGAATAGTTATTCCAGATAATTCATTAGTTAATGTTGTTTCAGAATATTTTGAAGAAATAAATATACCTTATCATATAAAAAATGATATTCCTTTATCAAAAAGCCAAATAGTGAATATACTCCTTCAGCCTTTTAAAACTATAACGAGAGGATATGAAACAGATGATATAATAGCCTGTATTGAGGATGGTTTTGCGGGAGAAATTAATTTAACAGTTGAAAATATTGAAAATTATCTTATCAGATTAAACTTAATGTATGACGTTCAAAAATCTTCTTTGTCTAACAGAAGAGAAAAATGGTTAAATAAAATAAATGAAGAAATAAAATTGCTCAAAATAATCAAAAAAAATACAGAAGAAGAAGAGAGAGTTGAAAAGGAGTTAAATGAAATAACAGAATTAAGAGCAATTTTTGAAAAATTGTTTTCTTTTTTTTACGAAATTGAATATGAAAAAAATAAAAAAAGAAATTTTAAAATTGAAGATATCAGAAAATTTATAAAAAAATGGTTTGAAATGAAAATTATAGACCTTACTATATTGAAAAAATATATTGATGAAAGAGATAAAGAAAAATTTTCTAAAGAAATAAAAAGCGAATATAATGCTTTAAAATATTTTGAATCTTTTTTATTTAAATTTGAGAAAACATCTGAAAAAATCTTTGAAAAAAATAAAAAAATAAGTTTAGAAAAAATTTTCAGAATGATTTCTGATTTAATTGAGGTTGAAACATACAGAGATTCAGAAAAATATTATAATTGTGTTGAAATTATGAATCTGTTAGATTCAAGATTCGTGTACAAAAAACATAAATATTTTTTAAATTTCACTGAAAATAATTATCCTTCGATTTCAATAAATCCATTTTTATCAGCTATGACTGATGATGGAAAAGATATAGCGAAAACATCTGAAAAAATTAGTAGAAGAAACCTTTTTATTTCAATGATTTTTTCAGACAACATAATTTTTTCGTATCCAAAAGCAACATTATCTGGAAATCAAATTTTAAGTTCACCATATGAAAAAGAATTTATTAAACTTTTTAACGTTGAAACTTATATAAAATATGAAAATAAAAAAGAAGTTATAATAAATAATCCAGAAGAAATTTATTCGAAAAACGAAGCGTTGTTATATTACATAAATAAAAATATAGAAACAATTTTTTTGGATTTAAATGAAAAAAAAGAAGAAATTCTTCAATTAAAAAAATATTTAGAGAATCATAAATGGGATTTAGATAAAAAAATAAAAATAAATTACTTATCACATTCAAAATTATCAAATTATGTCGATTGTCCGTTGAAATATTATTATTCATCAGTCGCATATGTAAAAGGTGAAAAAAATTTTGATATATTTTCAGAGGGATTAATAAAACATTCTGTTATGAGTGAAATAGCTGAAAAAAAACCATTTTATTCTGATTTGAGGGAATTAATGTTTGAAAATGAAAAAGCAGAAGAATTTATAAAAAAAATAATAGAAAAAGTATGGGACGAAAAAATAACTAATGTTCTTCATAAATATCAAGCAGTTAAAATTGTGGAAATAAATAGAATATCTCAAGATATTTTTTTAACTTTAGAGAGCTTATTAGAAAGTTATCTTGAAATAAATAAAAAAACAAAAATAGATTTTTCTCAAACTATTTTTACTGAAAAAAAATTTGCTTTTGAATATCATATAGAAAATTTTGGAAAAATAAATATAGAAACAAGAATAGACAGATTTGATCTAACTAATGCAAATTATACTTATGTGATGGATAAATTTGAAAATGAAATAAAAAAACCAGCATATTGTATTATAGATTTAAAAAATAGTGAGAATTCATATCAATCTGAACAACTATTTCTTTATTATTTAGGTTTAATAAATGATGATGAATATAAAGAAAAGTTAAAAGACAAAGATATTTATTTGAGATTTCATCCATTCAAACAATTAAAAAAAGCATCAAATAAATTTATAAAAATTCAAAATGATCTTGTAATAATTTTAAAAAAAGGAAGCTCAACAAATTTTATTGCTTTTAATTTCCATGAGTTCAATAACTGGCTTATAAAAACATTAAAAGAAATAGAAAAAGGAAGCTTTTATCCAATAGCAACTAAAGAAAGAATTATAAAAAGATTTTTAGAAGAAATGAATGAAAAATACGAATGTATGAAAAATGAAAAATATTATGAGTGTGGATTTTGTGAGTATAAAAATATATGTAATCTATTAGAATACTTAAAAGATTTTGAAATAAAAAAAGATAGATAAAGCATGGTTGTCCAAGAAAAACGTATCTAAAAGCAGTTTAAGACGGTTAGTAAAAATTTGGAAAAGAAAATCATATAATGCTTTTTTGATGGTAAATATGGATGAAATAAAGTAGCGAACAATTGAAAATTTTCGTCAAAAAAACAATTGAGCGAATCAAAAAATGCGTCAGAAAATAGCATGTCTGAGCGTAGCGAGTTTGCTATTTTCTGACGCATTTTTTGATTCGCTCAATTGTTTTTTAGAAAATTTGATCTTGTTT
>Ga0334888_1000914_pt1 | contig 42219 bp, 38 predicted proteins | sample GraSluR1_MG_FD_207227 | JGI IMG/M metagenome (GOLD analysis project Ga0334888, IMG submission 207227) | Sludge microbial communities from methane-producing bioreactor in Wageningen University, Netherlands - Granular Sludge_3_08-R1 | ecosystem: Engineered > Bioreactor > Anaerobic > Unclassified ...
TTTACCCGTTTTTTGTTTTTCCTGACTAACCGACCAACTGTCTACTGACCAACTTTAAAATCCATATTTACCGTCAAAGCATTATAATTAAAAAACTGTCAAAAGTATCATTTTAAATCTTTAAACGCTTACCCGTTTTTTGTTTTTCCTGACTAACTAAATATAATTTATTTTTAGTCTCGCTATTTTTTGATTATTGTATAATCTCTTTTCCTCTGTAATTTAACGCTTCGGAAATATGAGATATTTCTATGTTTTTACTTTCAAATGAATCTGCTATCGTTCTTGAAACTTTTAATATTCTATTTACCGATCTTGCAGTCATTTTAAAATTTAAAGCGGCATTTTTTAGAAATGATTCGGTTTTTAGATCAAGCGAAGTATATAATTTTATTTCTTTATTATTTAGTTTTCCATTTAGTTTTCCTTGTCGTTTTATTTGTATTTCTGAAGTTTTTAATATTCTTGATTTTATTGACTCAGAGCTTTCTCCCACTTCTTTTGAAAGCAACTCGTCGATTTTCACTCTTGGCATTTCTAATCTTAAATCAATTCTGTCAAGAATAGGGCCTGAAATTTTTTTATTATAATTTAATATTTGGTTTATATTACAAGTGCATTCTTTTTCTTTATCGCCGTAATAACCACAAGGACAAGGGTTTTGAGATGAAACGAGCATAAATTTTGCCGGATAATTTGCTACAGATTTTGATCTAGTGATTGTAACTTCACCATCTTCTAGTGGTTGTCTTAAAGCTTCAATAACATCTGATTTATATTCTGGAAATTCATCCATGAATAATACACCATTATGCGCAAGACTAATTTCACCAGGTTTTGGAGAACTTCCTCCTCCTATAATAGAGGCACTTGAAGCTGTGTGATGAGGACTTCTGAAAGGTCTTTTTCTTATGACTTTATTTATAAAACCTGCAATTGAATAAATTTTAGTGGATTCAATAATTTCTTCTTTTGTCATGTCAGGTAAAATTGTAGGTATTCTTTTTGCTATCATAGTTTTGCCCGATCCAGGAGAACCTCTTAATAAGATGTTGTGAAATCCACTTGCAGCTATTTCAACAGCTCTTTTAGCAAAATTTTGTCCTTTTATTTCAGAAAAATCTATGTCATGTTTATGTTCAAATATTTCTATTTTTTCTGGGTTGAATATACCTCTTTCTCCATTGCTTATTTTTTGAATGTCTTTTATATTTTTTATAGCATAAACATTTGAAGAATCAATAAAAAAACTTTCAGACACATTTCCATATGGTATTATAAATTTCGCATTTTCATTTTTTTCTTTTATTGCCATTAAATATAATGCAATTCCAATTATAGGTCTTACTTCACCGTCTAACCCTAATTCTCCAAAAAAGAAAAAATCAGGTTCAAGTTTTTTAATTTGCTTTGAAGCTTCGAGTAAAGCAACAGCTATCGGAAGATCAAAATGAGTGCCTTCTTTTTTTAATGAACTTGGACTTAAGTTTGCAACAACAGAACCATTTGGAAGATCAAATTCAGAGTTTCTTAAAGCGCTTAATACTCTTTTTTCACTTTCAAGTATTGAGGTATTTGGCATTCCGACAATTTTAAAAGATCTTAAAGTTGTTCTTGAATTTACATCTATCTCAACTATTATTTCTTCTACTGAATATCCATTAATTGCCCCTGTTTTTATTTTTGAATATTTCAAGATAAATCCCCCTTTTAAACGCCAAAAATTTTTACATTTTTTTCGTTTCTTTTGTTAGCCATCTTGTTAAAATAAAAATAATAAAAAATGCAATCACAGGTATAAAATAAGATAAAATTATTTTAAAATCTCCAATAACTCCCATAGAAGTAGATAAAATCATAGTTCCTATTCCAGTTGATCCAAATATAAGACCACTGAAAAGCCCAACCTCTCTTTTAGGAAGCATTCTGCTAGAATATTTTTGTAATATAGGAAAAATAGTAGATAAAAATATTCCTAAGAGTATAAAAAATATGAAATTTTTTGTTGTGATCAACATTATTATTGAGAATATAACGGATAATGAAGCTATACTTATTGTTTTTAAAGCACCAAGTTTTTTGTCTACAAAATCTGTTAAAATTCTTCCTATCGTATAAATAATCCAAAAAGCACTTAATAATAATGAAGAAAATTCTTTTGAATAATGAAATTCTTGTATAAATAAGTTACCACTCCAAGTTACTATGCCTATTTCACTACCTGCATACAACATAAATATTAATAATGGAATAAAAACTATTTTTTTTGTAATTATTTTAAAGGCTTCTTTTAATTTTATAGAATCATATTTTCTATTTTCTATAATGTTTGAAATTAATATATAAATTAATATTATAAAAAGCAAAAAAGCGTATACTGCATATAATATTTTATAACTCATTTCAAATTTAATAATTAATGAAACTAGTAAAGGAGAAATAATTCCACCAAAACCAAAAAAAGCATGAAAAAGCCCATAATTTTGATATTTTTCATCGAGATGAGAATAAATTGAAGACATTGACATAAATGCTGCCCCTGTTCCTGCTCCTATAAAAAAAGAACCTAAAATTAAAAACAAGAAAGAGTTAGCAAAAACAAAAAACATTGTTCCTGTTATTCCTAAAGATAAGGAAATAATCATGAAATTTTTTAACCCTGTATGAGCTATTAAAAATCCTCCTATGAAGTTTGCAGAAATAACTCCTGCTGTATTTAAAAATGGAATTAACGATGATACGGATAATGATAAATTAAATTGTTGTTGAAAGCTTGTCATAAGAGGGGCTAAAGCGTTTGCGTTCATTGAGAAAAAAAACATCGTTAAAAATATAAAGTTCCTTAAAAAATATTGACTTTTAGTTTGATTCATTTTTTTATCACGTCTCCTAAAATCGTTGTCAAAACTTCTATGCCTTCGTCTTTACCGCCTATTCCAAGGGTGTTTCCGCTTTTTCCTTTTATGTTTATTTGTTCAGAAGATATATCAAAAATTTCAGATATATTTTTTTTGATTTTTTCTGCTATGGGAGAAATTTTTATGCTGTTAGAAATTATTGTAGAATCAACATTATGAATTTTTATTTCATAATGTTGATTTAATAAACTTATTGTTTTTTTTAATAACAAAATGCTTGAAATATCTTTATTTTCAGGATTTTCAGGGAAAAGTTCACCTATTGATCCGTAACCACATAAACCTAGTAAAGCATCAATTATAGAGTGCGTATATACATCCGCATCCGAATGCCCAGAAAGTCCTATGCTGTTATTTGATATCTCAATACCGCCAAGTATAAGTTTTCGATTTTTTTCAAAAGGATGAACATCATATCCTAAACCTATTTTAATCATTTTTTACTCTTGTAGGCATTACTATGTACATATAGCTATTGTCTTCGACAGGTTTAATAACGGATGGATTTGATTCTCCTGAAATATTGAATTCAAATTCAGAAGTTTCTATTTTATCTACAGCTTCTTTTAAATAAGTGTGTGCATAAGCTATTGAAATATCCTCACCGTCTTTTTTTGCTGTTAAAAATTCTTTCGCTTCTCCCACATCTGGAGAGTTAGAAGTAATTATTATATCCTCTTCTTTTATTGACATTTTCATTTGTTTCGAAGCCCCTGAAGCAATTGATATTCTTTTTAGCATCCATAAAAATTCTTGGGTTTTTATTTTCATTTTTATTTTAAAAGCATTTGGAATAATTTGAGGATAATTTGGGAATTTGGCATCCACAACATTTAAAACAAGTTTTAAATCATCTTCTAAGAAATCGAATAAAACTCTTGAACCATCATAGTGAACATCTATTTTTGATGATTTTGCATTTTGAAGAACTATTTTCAATTCTTCCATGCTTTTTAAAGAAAGTAAAAATGAACTCATATCTGTTTGCCCCACATTAACTTCTGATAAAGCTAGTCTGTAACTATCTGAAGCAACAAGAGTTAAATAGCCTCCTTCTCTAAAATCCCAATAAACACCGTTAAGGTTTCTTGAAATTTGATCAGAATCTTTAAGTGCACAGAAAATAACTTTTTCTATCATTCTTAGAATAGTATTTTTTTCTAAAGTTATAGATGTTCCTATGACGCTTGGTATGACATTAGGGTATTCTTCTGCATCCATTGTAGGTAGTCTAAAATTAGTATGAGAAGCATTAATTCTTAACGTTCCATCATATGTTATATCTAGTATATCTTCTGATAAACTTTGGAGCATTTCAGAAAGAGTTTTTTGGTCTGCAACATAAGCGTATTCATCATCTGTTTTACTGTTTAAATTTATTTTTTTATGAAAACCTGTTTGGAGATCAGTTGCATAGATATTTAATATATTTTCCTTTACGTGTATTTTTATACCTGAAAGAACAGGGTTTGTTGTTTTTCTTGCAACAGCATTTGAAGCCATCATTATTCCATTGTTGAATGCTTTTCTATCAATTTGCATAGTGTAAGTTTTTGGTGTTTCTTCTAAAGGTTCATTTGAAGTGTTTTCTAAAATTTCATCAAAATTTTCCATTGTTTTCCCCTCCTAATTTCTTCTTTAATTATATTTTACCTTAAAACTTATAAAATATCAAATGATTGAGAACAAAAAATATATTTTTAGAGATTTTCATGGTATAATTGTATAAATTAAAATAAAAAGAGGTGGCTTGAGTGAAGAAAATTTTAATTTTATTTTTGTTAATTTTTTCTATCAGTTTTTTTTCAACTGATATTATAGTTTCTCAACATACCAATTCAAATAATCATGATGTTTTTTCAAATAAATTTAATCCTGAAATAGCTTTGATATCAAATAACACAATAAAAATTTTAAATACTAATAATGGAGATTTTATCAATTATTATGAAACGACATCTAATCCAGTAAAAGTTTTGTGGATGGATGAAGAAAAATATTTTGTTTCTGGTAATGTTGATGGAACGATCGAAGTTTTTTTAAAAGATTCTGCGCTTTTTAATTTTAAAATAAGATTGTCACAGGAATCTATATTAGATATGGCTTCTTTTGATAAAAATATAATTTTTTCTTCTTCGGATAAAAGAGTTTATATTTATGATGTTTCAAAAAGAAAATTATTATTTTCAAAAAATTTTTCAAACACTGTAAATTCGGTAGGTATTTTTGATGAAAAAATTGCTTTTGTAGGAGATTCCGCTGGGTTTTTACATAAAATAAATTATGAAGAAAATGAAGTTAACAGTATAAAAGTTTCTAGTACAACTATAAGGAATATATTTTTTATGGACGGAAAAATATTTGTCTTTAGCTTTGATGGAAAAATTAATATTTATGATAAAAATTTTAATCTTTTAATTAATAAATCTTTGCATTTGCCGGTTTTAAAAGCCGAGATTTCTCAAGATAACAAATATATAGCTGTTTTATATTCGAATAATACTTTAGAAATTATTAATTCAAAGAATTTTTATACTTTGAATTTATTTGATGGAGAATCCTTAAATATTAATAGTATATCTTGGTCTTCTGAAAATAAAGAGGAAATTTTTATTGTAGATAAATTTGATGTTTATAAAAAAGGTGTTTTTGAAAATGAAATAATTCCTGTCCATATTAATAAAGGTCTTCAAATTAATAAAATATTTTGGTTAGATGATTATATAATATATTCTGAGGGTATGAATAACATATCTTATATGAATACAAAAACAGGTAATATAGAAATAACTATAAATTTAAAACAAGATTTTAGCGATTTTGATATTGATTCTAAAAATAGTAGGGTAGTTGTTTCAGATAGTTCTGGAAATATAAGTATTTTCGAGTTGTTTTCTGGAAGGTTGCTGAAAAAAATAAGAGTAACAAATTCAAGATTGACTAAAATTAAGCTGAATCCAGCTTTTGATTATGTAGTAACAGGTGGTTGGGATAATATTCTCTATCTTTATTCATATCCGGATTTAAAATTAGTTAATAAAATAGAAAAGATTCATAATAACTGGATAAAAGATATTGATTTTAATAATAGTGGTGATAAACTAGCGGTAAGTAGTCTTGACAAAAAAGTTGTAATATATTCTAATTTTCCTGATATAAATGAAAGAAACACGTTGATTTTAAGTGATTTCAGATATAATATATGGTCTTTAGACTGGGCTAATAATTCGGATCTTCTGGCTTTAGGAGGCTTTGAAGGGGTTTTAGAGGTTTGGGACGTTCAGTTTAGAAGTAGATATGCTCGTTCGGGTTTTATAACCGGACCTATAAATAAGATACAGTGGAGTTCAAACGATAAAAATATTTTAATGGGGTCGGAAGATAAAAATATTTATTTATGGAGTACTGAAAAACTTCAGCTTCTAAATGTTTTTTCAAATCCGGTTAGCCATGTCAAAGATGTTCAATGGAATAAAGGCGGAAGATTTTTTGCGGCAATTGGAGGAGAAAATAATATTAGAATATGGGATATAAATAGTAATAAATCAATAGCGAATGTAATTTTATTTGATGATGAAAAATACGTATCATTTAAGTTTACAGGGGAGTACGTAACTAACGTAAGAAATGCAGATGAAAATAAATATTTTTATAAATATAACCCCACACCATTTTTTGAAACTATAAAATTTCAAAAAGTTGAAAGTTTGAATCTAAGAAATACTATAAAACCAGAAATTCTTACTCCAGATATTTTTGTTTTTAATCTAGATAATCCTGTATTGAATATAAGTATTTTTGGTAATAATCTTATAAATACAGTTAGAATAGGTTCAGATAATTACAATATGAGTGATACAACCTTTTCTATTGATTATAAAATAAATATCGAAAAACTTGAAAGTCGGGAATTAAAAATTTTAGCTTATGATGATGCGGGAAATTTATCTGAAAAAAGCGTAGAAATAATATTAAATAACATAATACTTTATGTAATAACAAATCAAGCATTTGTAAAAGATGCTCAAGGAAATATAATAGGTGTTTTAACAAGAGGAACAACTGTAGAATTATATGATATAGAAAAAAATTTTTACGTGATAAATTATAATGGTTTGAAAGGGTATGTAGAAAAAGCATATATGATTATACAATAAAAAACACGCATAAATGCGTGTTTTTTATAAATAAGGATATAAAATTGATAATTTTGAAACGTTAGTCAACACTCTTTTTGCGTATAATTCATTACCACCACCATTGTACCAACCAATGGCACTAAATAAATTGTAATTATGATTGTTTAATAGATGTTTTAAATAAGCGCTTCCAACTAAAATATTAAATTTAGCATCATTAAACAATTTTACATAAACTTTATCTTCGGATAATTTTCCATAACCTAAAGAATAAAAAGTGGTTTCAAATATATTTACAATATAAACAGCGGTAGAAGGTCTTATCTGCATATAACCAACTTCGCCTAAAGAGCCAATTAAATTTCTGAAAGTAGTTTCTGTATCTATAATTGCCGTTATTAAGACGGGAGAAATCTCAAAAATTTCTGAGGATAAAAAAATAGCTTCGATTAAGTCATTTAACCTATCTGTAGGTAAGTTTTTCCCTGTTGAAATAGAATATTGCGAATTTATATAATCGCTTATGAATGTTTTTTCTTTGATATTTCTTTTTTGATTATATAATGTTCCTGAGATAAGGCTTTGTGTTGAGAAAACGTTTATCCAAGCTAAGAAAAAAAATAAGGTTAAAAACAATTTTTTATCCAAAAAAATCCCGCCTCTTATTCTAATATTTTGAAATTAATACCGAATAGCCATCTAAATAAATATCTTTATTTTTTATAGAAAAATTTCCGAAAATAATAGGGTTTTCAATATTTTTATTGTTAATTTTAATAGAGGTATTTTTAAAGTTATAATAGACAATAAATCCGGATATTTCGTTAAATATCTTTAATTTTACCATGTTTTTTGAATATTCCAAAATTTTTATTTTTGCATTTGATAAAAAAGGATTTTCTTTTCTGAAAGCGATTAAAGAACGTAAAAAGTTAAAATTAGAATTTTCATCTTTAAATTGTTTCTCAATTGCAACCCCGCTGTAAGGATCGTTGAATTTGTATCCTTTCCATTCCGTTTGTCCAACTCCAAATCCTATATCATACCAATGAATAGGCTCTTGGCAATCTTCAGTATAATTAACGCTTTGAACAATACCTTTCATCCCAAGTTCTTCTCCATAAAAAATAAAAGGTATTCCTGGTAGTGTAAATAATAAAGATAAAGCGAATCTATATTTTTTCTCGTTATCAGACAATTCGCTTATGAGTCTTGTCATGTCATGATTTGTTAAAAAATTTCCTGATTTTGTTTTTATTTCAGCTGTTTCATCTATATAATCTGACATACATGATTCAATTCCATCAACAAAGTTTTTAGTATCTTCTTTTTTCACAGAGTTTTTTAAAATGTAAGAAAACGGAAAATTGAATCCTATTTCAAATACTCCGTCATATTTTTTAACTATATCTGAATCATCCCAGACTTCGCTTATGATAATAGCATCTTTTTTAATACTTTTTATATGAGTAAGCATTTCGTTCCAAAATTCGATATTTTTATCATGTTGATATTTAAAAACCATTTTTTTCTCATCATAATCAAAAACATGTTTAGCAGCGTCAAGTCTAAAACCATCAAAACCTATTTCAAGCCATTTTTCAAAAACTTTTTTCATTTCTTTCCATAAGTCCTTTGAATTATAATTTAAATCTGGAGAACCTGGACCAAATAATCCATAAAAATATTTGTCACCAATTTTATGCCAAATCTTATCTCCGCCCCAATGTCTTTTTTCGTCTAAATCAGTTTTTTCATTTGACCATAAAAACCAATCATAATAAGGTTTTTCATTTTTAAGAGCTTTTTGAAACCAAACAGAATTTACGGCACAATGATTTACAGGAAGATCTAAAACAAATTTTAATCCTTTTTTATGGCCCTCTTCTAGGAGTTTTTTTAAATCATTTAAATTTCCATATAAAGGATTTGTCTCATAAAAATCTGAAATTGTATATCCGTGAAAAGCGGGAGATTTTAACACTGGTAAAAACCATATACAGTCAACACCAAGATCTACAAAATAATCTAATTTTTCCTGAAGACCTTTAAAATCACCTATACCATCTCCGTTACTGTCGTAAAAAGATCTTAAATAGAGTTCGTAAAAAATCATAAAAAATACCTCCTTATCTGTTATAATATTAAATAAAAGCGGGGTGATATTATAAAAAAAACTATTTTTTTGCAATTAAATATGTTAGCAATAGCTATAATATTTATTATAACTTTTATTTTATATTTTTTTTCAGCTTTTTTTTTCAATTCTAGTGAAGTAAAAAATTTTGAATACGAAACAAAACTATTGAATTCTAACGTGAGTTTAAAATTAGAATCATTAATTAATAAATATATCGACGAATCAATAAAAATGGGTTTTAACATAGGGCCAGTCAATTATTTTAATTTAAGATATTCAGAATCTTTTTTTTCGGATTCTTCAAGAGATATATCCATACTCTTCGAACATTCGGAGTTAAAAAATGAATTAAAAGTAGCTGTTAGAAATAATAATTTTCTGTATGAATTAAATTTTGATTTAAACATGCTATTTAAAGAATTGGAAGAAGATCTTAATATAATAAATGACTTTGTTTTTATAGATAATAATGGTAATTTTATTTATGGTAACTTAGAATTATATAACTTATTAAAAAATTCAAAACTTTCTTTTGAAAAGACTGTGGATAGATTTAAAAAAGGAATGATTTTTAATTCGCGATTTAGAGAATATGGGATATATTTTTTTTATTATAAAGAAAACGAAGTTAATCAATATTTAAGATCCAACTATTACTTTTTTATAGGGATAATAATCATTTCTGTTTTTACTTCGTCAGTGTTATTGTTTTTTTATTCTTATTATCTTAAAAATCAAATTTCAAAACCTATTATTTCAATTATAAAACAAATCGTTGTAAAAGAGAAATTAGAGTATAAAAGTTCTCAAATAGAAGATTTTGAATATTTTTTTAAAGATTTAAGAAAAACTATAGAAAGAAAATTAGAAGAACAAGATATTGTTATAAATGTATATAAAAATACTGAAAAATTTTATGAAAATATGAGTGAAATGAATCTTATTCTATTAAAAATAATAGAAAAAATAAAAATATCTATAGATGATCAAAATGACCAAAAATCCTTTTTTAAAATAAAAGAAGATTTAAAAATAAAAATATTAGAAAGCGGTTTGGATAATGAAATTTATGTTTCTTTATTAAATGATTTAGAAGAAATAATAGAAAAAATAAACCTTGCAAAAAATAAATGTAACGAAACAAAAAAAGATTAATTAATTTTTTTTTAAGAAATGAAATAAAATATTTATTTTGATGTTCATTCCCTTAAACCCTTTTTAGTCATTTTCTGTTATCATGTTTATATTATTATTAATATTATAAGAAAGTGGTGATACTTTGATATATATTCTATTAATTATTATTTTGGGTATTATGATATCTTCTTTTTTTTATTTTACAAAAAAGCTGAGTTATTATAAAGAAAAATTAGATTTATTAACAGCAAAAAGTATTGAAACTGAAATTGAAAAAATAGAAGAAAAAAATTCTAACGAAGAATCAGAGTATTTAACTTCAGGAGAAAAAAGGGTTTATAATTTATTTACAAGAAAACTTATAATGATATCTCAAAAAATTGATGAGTCTAATGACAGTCATATATTTAGAGTAGGAGAAATGTCTGCTTTTTTGGCAGAAAAAATGGGTAAAGAAAACAATTTTGTTAAAGACATTAAAGAATTTGCACCGCTTCATGATATAGGTAAAATTTTTGTGCATAGCGCCACTTTAAATAAAAATGATAAGTTAACCCCTGAAGAATTTGAAGAAATAAAAAAACACACTTCCCATGCTACACTTATATTGGACGATAAATATTTTGAAATGGCACGAAATATAGCCTTATATCATCATGAAAAATATGATGGCACGGGTTATCCTTTTAAACTTAAAGGGGAAGAGATTCCGATTGAAGCACAAATTGTAAGCATTATAGATGTTTATGATGCTCTTAGAAGCAGAAGAAGTTATAAACGACCAGTTTCTCATGAAGATGCTTTAAGAATAATAACTAAAGGAGATGGTTATACAAAACCAAATCATTTTTCTCCAGAAGTATTGAAAATCTTTAATAAACATTCGGATGAAATAGGTATGCTTTATTATAAAATTACTAAGAAAAATATAGTTTAGTAATTTTTTTAGAATTTCTCGGTAACGTTTCCGTTTTTTTGTGATATAATTAATTAATTTTATAATAAGGGGGAATCTTATGAAAAACAAACTACCTTTTTCAAAACAGATAGCTTTTGCTATCGGACAACTTGGTTGGTCTATAAATATGGGATTAGTCAACTCATACCTCGTGTATTTTTATTCACCTCCTGAAGGGGAAGGGTTAACTTACAGAATACCTCAAATAGCTATTTTAGGCGTTTTTACAGTTATAGGTTTAATTACTATGGCGGGAAGGCTTATGGATGCTGTAACCGATCCTCTTGTAGCTTCTTTAAGTGATCGTCATAAATCGCCAAAAGGAAGGCGAATTCCATTTTTAGCAAAATCAGCAATTCCTTTATCTATTCTAACTTTGATGTTGTTTTTTAATCCGGTAGATGGAATTAGTGCTTTTAACATTATTTGGCTTGCAGTAATTTTATTAACTTTTTATATTGTGTATACTCTTTATGTGACTCCTTATATGGCCTTAATACCAGAATTAGGAAAAACTCCAGATGAACGTTTAAATATAGCTACTCAAATTTCGGTAACTTTTTTTATTGGAACAGCTTTAGCTTCTCAAGCACCTTTGATTTGGAATGCTTTTGAATCATTAGGAATGGAGAAAATTTTTGCAATAAGACTTACTATCGGTATTCTTGTTTCAATGTCAGCAATATTTATGTTAGTTCCTGTTTTTGCAATAGAAGAAAAAAAATATTGTGAAGCAACTCCTTCTGAAATACCTTTGTTAAAATCATTGAAATCTGCATTTAATGATAGAGAATTTTTAGTTTTTGCTATTTCAGATTTATCTTATTTTTTATCTTTAACTATGCTTCAAACAGGTTTAATGTATTATGTGACAGTTCTTCTTGAGCTTGGAGAAGCTTTTTACTCGCAGCTTTTTATTATAATGATGGTAGGTTCTTTCGCATTTTATCCTTTTGTAAATTTAATGGCAAAAAAAATAGGAAAGAAAAAAGTTTTATCATTAGGATTCATTGTTTTTGTACTCAATTTTGCTTTAGTATTTTTTCTTGGAAAAGAAATTATTCCTTTAAGTGGAAGAATGCAGGGATATATTATTGCAGCAATTGCGGCATTTCCTTTGGCAGCTTTTGGGATTCTTCAGAATGCTATATTATCAGATATTGCTGAATATGATGCGGTTATTAATCATAATAGAAAAGAGGGGATTTATTTCGGGGCAAGAACTTTTATGTCAAAAATGGGTCAAATGCTTTCTATGTTAATTTTTACTTGGCTTCTTACATTTGGAAAAGATACTGGTAATGATTTAGGGATTAGATTAACAGGACCTGTAAGTGCCTTTTTTTGCTTTTTAGGTTTAGTATTCTTTTTAATGTATAATGAAAAAAAGATTTTATCAATTTATAAAAAATAAAACGGGATTCCCCGTTTTATTTTTTATCTTTTGCTTTGTCTATTAAAGGTCTTTTTCCTTTTTTCCTCTTTCTAAAAGCTTCTATAATTATTTCGGCTTCTTCAAATGGTGCGGTTACAAAAGAAAAAGCTTCAAATATTCTTATATCTCTTATTTTCTTTTGATCTACTTTAGATTCTTTTTCTATATATTCTGCTAGTTTTTTAGGTCCAGAATAACCATCATTTCTTCCTAAAGCGACGAATAGTCTTGTAGTGCCTTTTGTATCAACTTTAACTTCTTTAATTTCTGCATAATTTTTTTGAAGTAATTCTTCTCCGTAAGAACTTTTTAAAAGTGCTGCTATAACATTTGAAGCATCTTCGTGATCTATAAGTTCTTTTGCAAGATTTAAATAATCATGAAATTCTTCTTTGTGAATGATATCAAAAATTTCATCTTTTATTCTTGACTTTTTTACATTAATAATTTCTTGTACTTCGGGTAATTTCTGTTTTTTTATTTCTGTTTTTGCAAATCTTTTTATAAATACTAGACTTCTATATTCTGAAGGAGTTACAAATGTAATTGCAGTTCCTTCGCTTCCGGCTCTTCCAGTTCTTCCTATTCTATGAACATAAGCTTCTGGATTTTGCGGAATAGAATAATTTATTACGTGACTTAAGTTAACTATATCAATTCCTCTTGCGGCAACATCAGTTGCAATTAAAACATTAATAGTTTTGCTTTTAAATTTTTTCAAAATACGTTCTCTTTGGAATTGAGAAATATCTCCATGAAGTGCTTCCGCATCATATCCTCTATCCATAAGTTTATTTGAAATTATATCAACATCATTTTTTGTTCTGCAAAAAACTAAACCATAAAAATCTTTTTCGGAATCAATAATTCTACATAAAGCCTCAAGTTTATCATCAGGATTAACTTCAAAATATATTTGTTCGGTTAGAGAAGTTGTTAAATCTTCTTTTTGAATTTTAATTATAGTAGCATCTTTCATATATCTTTTTGTTAAAGACAGTATTTTCTGAGGCATTGTTGCTGAAAATAACATCATTGTTTTACTTGTTGGTGTAGATTTTAAGATTTCTTCGACTTCTTCAATAAATCCCATATTTAACATTTCGTCAGCTTCATCAAGAATAAAATATTCTATATTTTCTAATTTTAACGTGCCTCTATTAATATGATCAATAACTCTTCCAGGCGTTCCTACAACTATATCGATTCCAGATTTTAATTTTCTGAATTGATTTTCTATTGATTGGCCACCATAAATTGGGGCAACGGATAGTTTAACGGTACCTTTGAGCGAATTAATTTCTTCTGAAACTTGGATTGCAAGTTCTCTTGTAGGAGTTAAAATTATAGCTTGTACACCTTTTTTTGATGGTACAAGTTTTTCAATCATAGGAATCCCAAATGAGGCTGTTTTACCAGTCCCTGTTTGAGCCTGTACAATAATATCGGTTTTTTGTTTCATTAACAATGGAATTGTTTCTCTTTGCACTTCTGTAGGTTCTTCAAACCCCTTTTTTTTCAATGCTTTTAAAGTGTTTGGAGATAACCCCATATCTTTAAATTCTTTCAATTCATTCATTCCTTAATCTCCTTTTAAGTAAATTCAAAATGTATAGCGTTTAATTATATCAAATAATATTAAATTTTACTTTAATTGATGTAAAGAATTGGTGTTATTATATTTCATTATATAAACAATTTTTAATTTATGATTTATTAAATAAAATAATTTTAGTTATTAGATAATAAAAAGATTAAAATTCGAAAAGCATAAAAAAGTTTTTCTGAAATTATATTTAATATTTTTAAAGAAATTGCGTATAATTATATTTTTTTGATATAATTGAGGTATAATAATATAAAGTATTATTAGAAAGGATATTTTATATGGATAAAAAGATATTAAAAGAATTAAAAAACCTTGAAAATATCAGTAAAAAAATTGTTAATGATTATTCTGATATTAAAAATTCTATAAATAAAAAGATTGATGAAGAACATTATAAATACATTCTTCTCCAAATTATTCAAAGTTTAGAAGAAAATTTTGGTATTGATAATGTAAAAGAAATAATAGATTTTGAAGAAATTGATCTTGAAAATAAAAAAATTGTTGTAAAAAACCCTCAACAAATAATTTTTTTATGGAATAAGTTTTTTGAAACTTTATTTTTTAAAAAAAAATATAAATGGCTTGAATTTTTAGAGTCATTAGTAATAAATTTATCCACAAAATATTCTATAAAAATACCTGATTTTTATAATTATAAAATATTAAATTTTTTTGAAGAAAATAAATCATTAAAAAAAGAAAATATAAATTTTTTAAATAGCTTGATTAACTCTGAAAAAAAACTCTTTCAAATTGAACTTTCCAAAATTAAAGATATTCAGACAGATTTTTACAATAAAAATTATTTTTTAAGTGAATTTAGTAAAATAATAAAAAGAGATATTCTTGAAAACAAACCATATGGTCTTCTTTTTTTGAAAATAAATAGACCTTTTTCTTTGTTTATAAATTTAGATGAAGAAGCTTTGGTTGTTACAGGGATTTCTAAAATCATAAAAGAAATATGGAAATTAGATGAGAATATTTTTAGATTAAGTAATGATTTAATTATGATATATTATAGAGAAAAAACAAATTATAAAATATTTTTAAACAATTTATCTGAAAAAATAGAAAATGAATTTTCTTACTCAAAAAATATTTCGGTTGTGGCGGAATTTTTTGAAATAAAAGAGTTAGACTCTTTGAATAAGTATCATGCTGAAATGGCTAAAGACTTGATTGAAATGGTTGAGTTAAAATTTAGAATTTTTGATAATGAGTTTTCAGATGCTTCTAACTATATTGAAAAAGAAAACAATAAAAATAAAAATATTTTAATTGTTGAATCTGAAGAAGCGAATCAAGTTATTTTAAAAAATAATTTTATAAATAAAGGGTATAATGTTTTGATTTCAGAAACGACTATGCAAGCTTTAAAAACCCTTGAAAATCAAAATGTTGACATAATTATTTCTGCGTTAAAAAACTCTAAAATTGATGGTTTTGAAATTAGAAAATATATGTTAAACAATAAAAGTTTTAAAAATATAGGTTTTGTTTTACTTGATGCAAAAAAAGATGAAGAAACAATAAAACAAGCATTTGAATTAAAAATATGTCATTACATAAAAAAACCATATTTTTTAGAAGAGGTATCTTTAATTGTTGAAAATTTTTTGTGTAAGGAGAATTGATATATGATTATGCAAATTTATCTTTTTTTTCTGATTATTTTTCTGATTATTTTTAATTATTTGAATAAAAAAAATTTTTTTATTGAAGAACAACCTGAAACTTTTTATGATTTGAATGGGCTTTTGAATATACATAATCACTCTTCAAAAGATATATCAAAAAAAGAAAAAATGTTGTTTTTAAAAAATTTAAAAAAAATAAACGAGAATATTATTTTAAGCGATAAGCAAAAAAGTGATTTAACTAAAATTTCTGTAAAATATGATTTAGAAAATTATTTGATTTCAAATTTATCCTCTTTTTTTAAGTATAAACGAATAGTTTCGGCTAATTATTTAGGTGTGATTAAATCAAAAAAAAGTAGAATGGAACTTGAATTGGCACTAAAAAAAGAAAAGAATTTTCAGGTTAAAATATATATACTAAATTCGTTATATTTAATAAATGATGAAAGATCAATTCCTTTGATGATTGACTCTCTGGTTAACTCTCCAAAATGGTATCGAAGAAAGGCGTTTGTAATTATTTCAATGTTTGAAGAAAAATTATTGAACATTTTAGAATATTATAAAACCAAACCAAATATGGAAATTCAATCCTTTATAATATATTTTGCTTCTAAATATCCTGATAAAAATTTAAAGTATTATCTTCTTATAAAGTCTAAAACGGCTGATCCAAAACAAAAAATAGATGCTGTTAAATCTTTGGCCGAATTATATCCTGAAGAATTGCTTGTAGATGAATTTTTATATAATAGAATTCCTGAAATTAGAAATATTTCTATTAAATTATTTAAAAAAATGGAGTTATGTTCAGAAAAAAATTTATTTAAAATAGCGCCTTTTTTATCAGATAAATATTCTAAGGAACCCGCAAGAGAAACATTAATATATTTTTTGAAAAAGAAAAAAAATTTATTTGAACCTATGATGAAACTTTTTGAAGAAAGTGATCCAACGATAAAAAAACAAATAGGTGTTTTGATAGTTGAAGAAAACAACATTTTACATCAGAAAATGCATAATAATAAAATTGAAAAAGAAAAATTTTATGCTTTAATTTCTGATCATGAAATTTATAAAGAGTTTATAAAAAGAGTGGACCAAGATCCTTTAAAGAAAAAATTTTATAGAGAATTTTTAGATGAAAAAGAAATAAATATATCTGAAAAAATAGAAAAACAAAATTCTATTATTTCAAAAGAAAAAAAAATATTATATATATTTATTGCTAGTTTAATTTTTTTCAGTATTTATATAGTCCATATATTTATATATAATAACTTTTCAATTTTAGAAGTTTCAAATTTTTTTGTAAGAAATATTTTATACACATTTTTTGTTTTTACTATTTTTTCTAATTTATTATATTTTTTTATTTATAAAAGGTTTAAACAAAAAGTAAAAAATAATCTGAAAGTCGAAGAATCTAAAAATATTGAAATGATTTATAGTAAAAATTTTATGCCATCTATGTCGTTAATATATAATATAAAACAGTTAGATAAAGATAATTTCGAAAAAATAAAAAATAACAGCAATTTAGATTATTCGGATTATAATTTAATAATTTTTTTCGAAAAAAAAGATGGGAGTTTTTCAGAAGAACTATATTCTGCTGATTTTTCAGAAATTTATAAATCATATGACTATAAAAATATTATTTTTATAGAAAAAACAAAATATAACTTTAATCAGATAATTAATTATGTAATACAAAATTATTTTTTGCAATATTTGATTTTTGTATCGATAGATATTATTTTTGAAGAGGAGTCGTTAAAAAAAATAGGTAATCATATTCTTGATAATGAAATAAAATTTCAAATATTTAAAATAAATTCGATAAATTTAGAGAATACATTTAAAGATTTAAAAGGAAATATTGTAAGCAGCCTTTTTAAAAATAGAATATATGAACAAGATTTATTAGCTTTTCCAAAAAAATATTTTCGCAAAGTAAAATATTATGATGTTTTCAATTATTATGATTATAGAGAAATATACAATTGTGTTTTAAATAGTATAAAAAACTTTAAAATAGATTTAAAAAATTCTGTTTTTTTAAATTATAATTTAATAAAAAAAATAAAAACAGAAGATAAAAATAGGATTAATTTTTTTGGAGATAATCTAAAGAAAGAATCAATAAAATTAATCTTATTGAAATTAAAAAATATATTTATTATTTCAGGCTTTTTTTCAATGATTATGGTTTTTTTTATAGGTAATATAAATACATATATTTATTTTTTTATGATTTTAAATATGTTTTTTTTAAGAACTTTAAATATTTATGAAATAAATGGTTTTAAAAATATAAAAGAAGAATTAAAAAAAGTGTTTAATAAAAAGTAAAAAAATTTTTTATTTTTTATAACAATATGATATAATTTATATTAAGTTTAAATGCAGGAGGTGTTTTTATGAAAGGGATGGTTGTTAGCACCTGGATAGATACATGGAAAGAAACTTATGGAAAGGAAAAAATAAATAAATTACTTAAAGAAATTGGTATAGAAGAAAACAGAATATTTACACCGTTAGAAGAAGTTGAAGATAAAATGGTATATAAGATAATTGAATTAATTTCTTCTTCTACAGGAAAAACAAGAGAAGAAATATTGAAATCAATGGGTAAGAAAAATATAAAAACATTTCACTCCTATTATCCTAATTTTTTTAAAAGAGAAGGAGTTTTATCATTTTTGTCAGCGATGAATGATGTTCATAAGTCTTTAACTAAAAGAATAAAAGGGGCAAAACCTCCTGCAATAGATTTTGAAATAACAGGAGAAAAATCAGCCAGAATAACTTACAAATCATTTAGAGATATGAGATATTACTTTATAGGATTGCTTGAAGGCTCTTCAGAATGGTTTTCTGATCCTATAAAATATAATATTTTAGAAGATAAAAAAGATGCCACTGGTTTTACAATAATAGTTGATGTTACGGCAACAAAAGAATATGCTAAAATAAAAAAATTAAAATTCTTTGGAGTTTCCGGATTAGGTGTAATGAAAAAATTTGTTTATTCATCACCTTTTTATGTAATATTGATAACTTTTTTAATAACCTTAGGACTTTTAAATCTAAATGTGCCTATTTTAATTACATCAATAATAGCAGCAGTTGGAGCGGGTATAGTATCTTTTGTTTTTAATTTTTTTCTTTCTTCGGGAATTAAAGACGTTTCGAAAATTATAAATGTATTTAAAAATAAAAAATTTGGAACTCCTAATCTAATTTTGGGAGAAAAAACTTTAAATTCTCAAAGTCTTGATTTGGAAGATTTTAGAAAAAACATGAGTGTAATGTTTATAGATCTTGTAGGTGATATTGAAGAAATTGAAAACTTTGCAGGAAAAGTAAATAATAGAGCAAACGATATGAAGTCTTTGAGTGATTCAATGGGAGAGTTAGTAGATCAAGTAGCTCAAAGTTCTGTAATGATAAGTACAGATGCAGAATCAATCTCTGAAGTGGTTGAATCGAATGTATCCTCCATTCAAAGTATAATTAAAAGAGAAAGTGATATGGTTAATTCTTTAGATAATGCTGTAAAAAAAATAAAAGAGGCTTCAAAAATGGTTGAAAGTTCGTCAATAGGTATAGAAAAAATGGGTAATAGATTCGATGGCTTGGTTAACGAAAGTAAAGAGCTTGAAAAGGATGCTAATGAAATAATGGGAGTTGTTGATACAGTATCAAGTATAGCAGAGCAAACAAATTTATTGGCATTAAATGCTGCTATAGAAGCTGCAAGAGCGGGAGAAGCAGGTAAAGGTTTTGCTGTGGTAGCGGATGAAATAAGGAAACTTGCAGAAGAAAGTAAACGGGCAGCAGAACAGATAGCTAATATATTAACTAAAATATCAGGAGGTATTGAAAATTTATCTTCTGCAGTTGGAAATGAATTTAAAATGATGACAGAAGAAGTGAAAAAATTAAAAACAAGTTCTCATAATAATATAGAATCTACGGAAAATATAAAAGTTATTTCTAATGATATTGAAAAGATTTTAAAAGAATTAGAGATTGAGGGTGAAAAACTTCAAGGACTTACAACAAGTGTTCAAAGTCTTCTTGCAATTTCTGAAGAAGGTTCTGCTACTGCAGAAGAAATAGCAGCGTCTGTGAGAGAATTTATAACAAATATAAAAGAAATACTTCAAAATATTTCAGAAACAGATAAATTTATTAAATCTTTTAAGAGTAATTTTGAAAACATTGATTTTTAACCTTTTTTTAAAAAAAGAATGTTATAATTTACCTGTATTCATTTAATTGAGGAGGGAAAAATAATGGTCAAAAGAGCTATGACGAGAAGTTTTTTGGAAGATGCTTTTGCAGGAGAATCAAAAGCACATATGAAGTATCTTATATTTGCAGAAAAAGCCGAAAAAGATGGGTTAGTAAATCTTGCAAGAATGTATAAAGCTATTGCTCATGCTGAGTTTACTCATGCAAGAAATCATTTTAAAGCTTTAGGTTATTTAGGATCTACAGTAGAAAATTTAAAAAGTGGTGCAGATGGTGAAAATTTTGAAATTGAAGAAATGTATCCGGTATATAAAAATTCTTCTGAATTTCAAACAGAATCAGAAGCGGTTAGATCATGCCATTTTGCATTAGAAGCAGAAAAAATACATGAAAAAATGTATTTAGATGCAATAGAAGTTGTTAAAGATGGAAATGATATCAAAGACAGTGATTTTTACATATGTAATATTTGTGGGTATACTACAGAAGATAATTTGCCAGAAAAATGTCCTGTATGTGGAGCTTCTAAAGAACTATTCATGAAATTTTAAAAAAAAGGAGGAAGTTAAAATGTTAGGAGAAGTAATTAAAAAATCTGATTTTAAAAATGAAAAACACGTTCCTACGATTGACTGTCCGGAAGAAGTTAAAGTTGATGAAGAGTTTGAAGTATTTATTCAAGTAGGTAAAGAAATTAAACATCCTAATACCGTTGAGCATCATATAAAATGGATACAATTATTTGTACAGTACGATTCTGATCCAAATACAGTAGAAATAGGGAAATATGATTTTGGTCCGGTGGTAGGGCAACCTGAAATAAAAATTAAAGTAAAATTACCTAAAAAAGGAACTTTAATAGCTTTGTCTTACTGTAATATTCACGGTTTGTGGGAAAATAAACAAACCATTGATGTAAAATAAAATAGTATAGTAGAGGGGGAATTAAAATGCAAAAATACAGATGTGTTATTTGTGGTTACATTTACGATCCGGAAGAAGGAGATCCAGATAACGGAATAGAAGCTGGAACAGCATTTGAAAAATTACCTGAAGATTGGGTATGCCCACTTTGTGGAGCAAGTCAAGAAGATTTTGAAGTAGTAGAATAAAAAAATTAAGATGGAGCTTTTTTAGGCTCCGTCTTTTTTTTTAATAATTTTTGTGTTATAATTTTTGTATACAAAAGCAGAAGGTGAAAAAATGAGTAATTTTCATAGAATACAATGGATTGATCGAATGATAAAAAACGAAAGATACCCAAACACACAAAAAATATGTTTAGAATTTGAAATTTCTAAACGACAAGTTTTGAGAGATATAGAATATATGAAAGATTCTTTAGGTGCGCCCATTGAATATTCAAAAAAATTTAAAGGATATTATTATGCTGATAAAACTTTTGCTTTGCCTAATCTTTTTATAAATGCAGAACAAAAACAAATGCTTGGTTTTCTTGCAAAACAGTATTCGAAGTTCAAGTCGGATATATCGTTTCAATTAGCAGAGCTTTTTTTTAAACTTTCAGGAAATGAAGAAAATTCAAAAAAATCAGATATTGAAAAAGATATATTAATTAAAATAAAAAACCCTAAAGTGATAGAATTTTATGATAAAATAGAAAAAAGTATTGTAAATAGAAAAAAGATTAAATTTGATTATTTAAATTCAAAAAATGAAATTTCAACGAGATGTTTTGAGTCATATAAAATTTTTAAAAAGTATGGAATTTTATATGTTGTAGGAAAATGTAATTTAAAAAACGAGATAAGAATTTTTAGATTGGATAGAATAAAATCTGTTGTTATTTTGGAAGAAAAGTACGAGAAGGATAAAAATTTTAATGAAGAAGAATATAAAGATGAGCAAGTAAAATTTGAAAGAAAAGCTCCATATAAATTGATATGTAAAATAGAAGAGGATAGCTTTAATTCAACTTTAAAATTAAAAAAAATTGAAAAAAATTTATATGAAATAAATTTTTATAATTCCGAAGAAATTATTGCGGAGTTAATTAAACAAAATTCAAAATTTGAAATTATCTCGCCAAATTGGCTTAAAGAGAAACTTTTTAAAAGAATAACAGAAATTTTAAAAACTAATTTTAGGGGGAAAATATGAAAATTATAGAAAGCTTAAATATGCCTAAAACATATAATACTTATATAGGATCAGCATATTCAATTTTAAAAAATGCTAACTTGTTTGAAGATGAATATTATGTTTTTTCAGGGATGACGGGAATGGCATTTCATTTTATTATGAGAGAAAATATGTGTGCAAGTGCAGTTACTGTATATGATTGGGATGAAGAACATTTTTTAATGTTTGATAAAATAGGAATATTTTCAGAATCTTTATTTGTTTATAAAAGAAATGGGATGAATACTTTTAAAAAAGCTCAAGAAGAAGCTTTAAAAAAAATTAAAGAATCTATAAATAAAGGTTTAGGAGTTGTTACATGGGCACCAACTTCAATACTTGAATTTGGAATTATAAAAGGGTATGATGATACAGATAAAGTTTATTTTGTGAGTTCAGTAGAAGAATTTGATCCCGATCCTTTATTATATGAAAATTTAGGTCTTTCAGAAGTTCCTTATTTATACATTAGAACTTTCAAAGATAATGTAAAAGTGAATAAAGAAAAAATTTTTAGAGATTCTTTGCAATACGGGATTTATCAATGGAACAAAAATTTTCATGTTAGTCAATATTTTTCTTCAGGAAAAAAAGCTTATGATATTGCAATTAATTCAATTGAAAAGAATAATATAGAACCGTTTGGTTTTTCTTATTGTATTTATGTATATAATGAATCAAAAGAACATATTTATAAATATCTTGAATATGTTAAAGAGAATTCAAAGTATTTGAAAGGACTAAAAATATCAATAAATAATTATAAAATTATTTCAGAAAATTTCAAAAAAATGACAAATTTAGTTCCTTTTGGAATAAAAGAAAAATCTGAAATAAAAGATATTCAAGCAATAAAAAATTTATTTGAAGAAAATAAAAAACTTGAAACCGAAGCAATGGAAGAAATAGAAAAAATTATTAAATTATGAGGTGCGATATGTTGAATGAGCCATTAATTACAAAACCATTTTTTTCAGAAAAAGTTTGGGGAAATAGTGAATTAAACAAAATATTTAAAACTGACATTAAAGAAACTGTAGGAGAAGTGTGGTTATTTTCTCCTGTTTTAGGAAAAGAGACAAATTTAATTGGTTTAAAATCAGGGAAAAATTATGGAAAACCTTCAGAAATTTTTTCTGAGATTGATTTGCTTTTAAAATTAATTTCTACGTCTGATAAACTGTCTGTACAAGTTCATCCTGATGATAAAATGGCAAAAATACTTGAAAATCAAAATAATGGGAAGTCAGAAGCTTGGTATTTTTTAGAAAATAACGGGAAAATAAAAGTTTCTAATAAAAATAAAGATATAATAAAATCTTTAGATACAGAGGAATGGAACGAATCGCTTGAAGAAGTTTTTTTAGATAAAGGTGATTTAATATTTGTGCCAGCAGGAACAGTTCATGCACTTTGTGAAGGCAGTACTATACTTGAAATACAACAAAGCTCCGATGTAACTTATAGGCTTTATGATTGGGGAAGACCAAGAGAAATCCATGTTGAAAAAGCAAAAAAAGTTTTAGAAAATATAGAGACAAGTTACGTTATTTCAAGAAAATGTGAAAATTTTGAAACAAAATTTTTCTCTGTTCAAACAATAAAAAATTTAAAAAGAAAAGGTTTTGGAATATATGTAAACTTAAAAACATATGAAACTATTGTTTTAAGTGAAAATGTAGAATATTTTTTTGAAGGTGAATATATAGAATTTAAAAAATAACCCGATTCAATCAAGAATCGGGTTATTTTTATTCATGACAACAACATTTGTGATCAGATTCATCTTTTTTTTCATCTTTGCAACATTCATCATCTTTGCAGTCGCATTCGCCATTACAATCACATTCGTGATTTTCAGAATCTCCGTGGCATTCTTTAATCTGAGCTTCGTCGCATTCTTTAGGGTTTTTGTTTAACTCTTCATTTTTGCATTTGCACATGTTTTTTTCTTCCTCCTTTTCAATAATATTAGATAAAAAAATTAAAGGTTTTTTTTGAATATCTGTAATATCTTCAATGAAAGAATTGAAAATATTATTGTTAGAACTGTAGTGCCGCCATTTTCCTACACTTTCAAAATCAATCAAATTAACATTTTTTAAAACATTCAAATGTTGAGAAACAGCGGCTTCGCTTATTTTAAGTTTCTTTGCAAGACTTTTTACACAGTAAGATTTATGAGAAAGCAATAAAAAAATTGAAAATCTTGTATTATCTGATAAAGATTTTAAAATATCAATAATATTTTTATTCATTATATACACATCCTTTTTATAATTAAGTATATACTTAATTATATCATGAAATTATAAAATAGTCAATAACTTTTAATTTGTTTTTAATGGAATCTCTATATAATGATAAAAAAATTATTTTTGACCTTTCTCAATTGTTTTTTTGACGAAAATTCTCGATTGCTCGCTACTTTATTTCATCCATATTAACCTTTTTCTGCTTTTAATGTAGTGTAATAGCCACGCTGAACTTTGCACGGCGTTACAGCAATCACGATAACGTTGGTATTTTTATAGATAGCAAGTTAGGAAAACCTCTAAAACAAGCATTTTGAATTAATTCCCCTCTTGAGGGGTGGCAATCGAAGATTGACGGGGTGGACAGATTTTTGTAAAAGCTTATAATAATGAAGTGGTAAACATTGGAAAAAATTATTAGTTGGAAAGTTGGTAAGGAAAATCGTTAAGACCAAATACTTATAATAATGAAGTGGTAAACATTGGATAAAATAAATTGCTCACAAGATCAAATTTTCTAAAAAACAAATTTCACCCTTGTCAAAAAATTCGGAAAATAGCAAACTCGCTACGCTCAGACATGCTATTTTCTGACGCATTTTTTGATTCGCTCAATTGTTTTTTTGACGAAAATTCTCAATTGCTCGCTATTTTATTTCATCCATATTTACCTTGAAAGCATTATAAAAATCAAAACGGCCCTCTGTAAAAAATAGGAGCTAAAAATTATTGAAGTGTATAAATAATCTAAAAACTTTTTTACGCGCTTCACTCTGTCATCTCGAACGACGTTCTATGGAGGAGAGATCTGCGAATTTTAGTTTTTTATTTAATTATTTTAATACATAAAAATAGAAACCTGCAGATTTCTCCTCAAAAGAAGAACTCTTTTTCGTTCGAAATGACAAATCGCATAAATTTTTTTTCTTATTTATAAGTTTCAATTTTTCATAATTGATCATAAAAATTTCCGGTGAATCAATCAAAAATATTTATAAGTATTTTTTGATTTTCCTGACCAACAGACCAACTGTCTACTGACCATCTGACTACAAGTTATTATATAACATGCTATTTTACATAGAACCAAATAATATTTTATGTTTTAAAAATTTATATTAAAATTAGTGAAAGGAGAAATTTTATGAAAAAGTTTAGATTTAGTTTATCGGCAAGAATGTCTGTTATGTTTGTATTTGTTGTATTTTTACTGATAATAATTTTTTCTGCATTTGTAAATAATATGATTATAGGCGTGTTTGAGGGAGTAGGGGCAAAACCCGCAGAAAGAATAGTGGAGAGGTTGGGAAGACAATTTAATTCTCAAGAAATTTCTTTTTTAGTTGAAGAAATAAAGAAAGGGGTAAACACAAATCAAATTTCTCTCACAAATGAATATAAAAATATCGAAACTATTTTAAAGAATTACAAAAATTATACTATTTATTCTGACATTTATATTATGTTTAAGTCTGGAAATGATTATTACTTTGTTTACGCAGATTCTAATAAAGATAATATTGGAAAAAGAGAACCAGAAGCATTAGAGTGGCCGGGGTTAGTTCAAGCTTTTAAAGAAAATATAGTAACTTATGATCTTACTACACATGAAGATGGAAAAGCTATAGGAACGGCATATGCTCCTATAAGAGACTCTAGAGGTAATTTGATAGCGGTTACAGCTATTGATTTAGATGTTACAGAATCTTTCAAACTTGTTGAAAAACAATCGAGAGATTTTTTGATTTTAGTAATAATATTAATGATAATATTTGCATTTGTTGGTTATCTAGCTTCTTTGGTTATTGTAAAGCCTTTAAAGAGATTTCAAAAAAATGTTGAAAAACTTCAAGAAGGAGATTTTAAAGTTGAGTTTAATGTAAAGACAAGAGATGAAATAAAAGATATGGCTGATTCTTTGAATCTTATGACAAAAAAATTGAGGGATTCTATTTCAAATATTTCTGTTTCTACTGAAGAAGTTAAAAATTCTGCTGGTGATTTAGATAAAATAACAGACGATATTCAAGAGATAAATACAGAAATTCTAAAATTTCAAAAAAGACTTAATCAAAGTCTTCAAAAAACGTCAGAAGCTATTGAAGAAGTTTCATCAAGTGTAGAAGAAATTGCAACCTCTTCTGATACTGTATCTCATAATGCGCAAACACTTACAAGTAAAGTAAATAATGTTCTTGATAATGCAAAAAAAGGTGAAGATTCTGTAATAAAAATAACAGATATAGTTCAAAAAGCTACAGAAAAATCTGAGACAACAAGAAAAACTGTAAAAGAGCTTTCTGATAAAACGAATAACATAGAACAAATTTTAAATTCTATAAAATCAATAACTGAACAGACAAATCTTCTTGCTTTAAATGCCGCAATAGAAGCTGCAAGGGCAGGAGATGCCGGAAGAGGATTTGCAGTTGTTGCTGATGAAATAAGAATACTTGCAGAAGAAAGTAAAAAAGCTACAGAAAATATTACAGATATTCTTGAAGAAATAAGAAAAGGAGCTCAAGAAGCTAATATAGTAACCGATGAGACAGTTTCAAATGTAAAAAATATTACGCAAAATGTTCTGGAAATATCCAAAGAATTTAAGGAAATTGTTGAACAGGTTGGAAGTATGGAAATAATGGTCGAAGAAGTTTCTTCTAGTATTCAAGAACAGAGCGCTTCAATCGAAGAAATTTCAGCTGCAATTAACGATTCAACTGAAAGAATAAAAAATATCAATGAAGATGCAGGCAATTTGAGTTCTAAAATGAAAAAAGAAGAAGATATAATAATTAAAACAAATGAATCTGCAGCATATTTGAAGCAATTAGCGGTTGATTTGACTTCAAATATTAATAAATTTAAATTTAAATAAAAATCCCCAAAAGGGGATTTTTATTTATCTCTTAGAAGGGTATTTGTAATTTCTCCGATATAAAGACGGTGGAAATCTTTCTTCGGATAAATTTCTTTTTGGAGTGAATCGATTAAAAAATTATTTTCTTTTAAATCATCATAATATAATTTTTTACATTCAAAAACAAGATCAGCTTCATTAAAATAAATTGATTTGTTAAAACTTTCAATGGGGGTCAATCCGCATTCTTCAGTTTTGTTGAAAGCTCTTCCTGATTTTGTTCCGCAAAATTTTAACATATCTCTATATTTTTCTGAATAAAAAGAAAAAGTAAAATAATCATATTTTTCCATAAAATCATAAGTGTATCTTTGAGGTCTCACAAAAGCTATACATATATTTTTGTTCCATAAATGACCTAAAGCGCCCCAACTCGCAGTCATCATATTATAATTATTAATCTCTCCAGCAGTTACTAATAACCAATCTTTTGAGATCAACTTAAAAACATTATCTTTAATTTTTTCTGGGTCTGTTTTTACAAACATAAAATTACCTCCAAAATATTAAGCGTTATTTCCGTACAAATCTTTTAAACTAGTGCCTTTTCTCAAAGGTTTAAACATTTTTACAAGACAAACTAATCCTAAAGCGTAAAAAACAGAACTTATGAGAAACAACCAAGTATATCCAGAAGGAAGAGAAACAATAATTCCGAAAACGAAAGCTGCAAAAGCTCTAGAAATATGGTCTACAGAATTTCTCCAGCTGTTAATTGTAGTAACTCTGTTAGAAGGAATATTGCTTAAAACAACAGTTGTTATAACTGGATTTGTCATATTCAAAAAAGAAAATCTTACCGCATAAAAAATAGTAAACATATAAGGGTTTTTCAAGAAGCCTAAACTTATTATAAGTGGAATTACAATAAAATAAAAAAATGAAGCAAATTTATATGGACCCATCTTTTTTGAGATTTTATGAGAAAGCATTGAACCAATTCCTGCACCTAATTGGGCTATAGACAATGCAAAACCTATCATTGATGCGGACATATCAAACAAATCCATGAAAATTATATTTCCAAAATTTACGAATAACCCTGCACCAAAAGCGATAAAAAAGGATTTTAATAAATGGTATTTAACTACGTGTTTTTCAACTGGAGTAAAAGCGGAAATATCAAAAACTTCTTTAAATTTCAAATTTTTAGTTTTTTTAGATTCAGGAACTTTGCATAAAAGAATATTAGAAGAAATATACAGAATTGCAGCAATTAAAAGAGCATTTTTAAAACCGGCAATATCGCCAAGTAAACCCCCTAAAAAATTTCCAAAAAGGCCACTACCCATCATAACACCAAAATTTATTCCAAAAGTTTTACCACGATTTCCTACATCAGTTAAATCTATAAGATAAGAATTTAAAAGCATCATTCTAGAAGTTTGGAAACTTCCGCTTAAAAAAGCTATACTTAAAAGAAAATTTGGAACAGGAAAGTTAACTTTTAAAAATAATAATATTCCGAATCCAATAGAAATTGTAAATAAAGTTTTCTTTTTGCCGTATTTATCACCAATTATTGCTATAATTATTCCGAGAATTGCTGAACCAATCATTTCAAAGGAGGTAATCCTTCCTATAAAATTATTATCAAAACCGATATCTCTAAGAAATAAGTTAAAAATAACCTTGTAAATTGACCACGAAACGCTACTTAAAAAAGAAAATAAAATTAGTTCTCTAATTTTTTTCGACAAAAAAATCCTCCTCCGAATGGTAAGCTTGCCTAACAATTATACAGCATATATGTTTTAAATAGTTGAATTAAATATGAAAATAAGATAATTTTATTTTTATCTAATATAAAACCGATAAAGATATGATTTTTCAAAGATTGTAACAAAATATAATAATTCAAAGATTTTTAAGCTTATTCAAATATAATAGTTTATAATTATATTTAGTTAGTTTTAATCAAAAATAATCATACTTGCTAAAAAGATATAAATAATGATATCATTACTTTAGCACTCTTAATTACAAAGTGCTAAATATTAAAAATAATCCAAAACATTTTATAAAAGGAGGGTATTATCATGAAAGTTAAACCGTTAGGAAACAGAGCATTGATTAAACCTGTTGTTGAAGAAAAGAGAACAGAAGGTGGAATAGTACTTCCTGATTCGGCAAAAGAAAAACCGCAAAAAGCATTAGTTGTTGAAGTTGGAAACTTAGAAGATATTGATTTAAAAGCAGGAGATAAAGTTTTATTTTCAAAATATGCAGGAACAGAAATTACTATTGATGATGAAAACCATATAGTTATTGATGCGACAGATATATTAGCAAAAATTGAAGACTAATTTTGGAGGTGTATGAAATGGCAAAACAATTGAAATTTGGAGAAGAAGCAAGAAGAGCTTTAGATAAAGGGGTTAATGCAGTAGCTGATGCAGTTAAAATAACTTTGGGACCTAAAGGAAGAAATGTAGTTCTTGAAAAAAGTTGGGGTTCTCCAACAATAACAAATGATGGAGTTTCTATCGCAAAAGAAATAGAGTTAAAAGATAAATTTGAAGATTTAGGGGCTCAATTAGTTAAAGAAGTAGCTTCTAAAACTAATGATATAGCCGGAGACGGTACAACAACAGCAACTGTTTTAGCTCAAGCTATGATTAGCGAAGGTTTAAAAAATGTTGCAGCTGGTGCAAATCCAATGCTTATGAAAAATGGTATTATGAAAGCTACAGAAGCTGTAGTTGCAGAAGTCAAAAAAATGAATAGAAAACTTTCAGGAAAAGATGATATCGCTCACGTTGCGTCTATATCTGCAAATAGTAAAGAAATTGGTGAATATATAGCAGAAGCTATGGATAAAGTTGGAGAAGATGGTGTTATAACTGTTGAAGACTCAAAAACTATGGAAACATTTGTTGAATTTACTGAAGGTATGCAATTTGACAGAGGATATATTTCTCCATATTTTGCTACAAATACAGAAAAAATGGAAGCTGAATTGAAAGAACCATATATTCTAATAACTGATAAAAAAATAACTAATGTAAAAGTTATAGTTCCTATATTAGAAAAAGTTGCTCAATCAGGAAAAGCTTTAGTAATAATTGCTGAAGATGTTGAAGGAGAAGCGCTTTCTACATTAGTATTAAATAAATTAAGAGGAACACTTGAATCAGTAGCTATAAAAGCTCCTGGATTTGGTGATAGAAGAAAAGCAATGCTTGAAGATATAGCAACATTAACAGGTGCAACTGTTATTACTGAAGAATTAGGATTAAACCTTGAAGATGTAAAGATGGATGATCTTGGAACATCTGACATGATAAGAATTAAAAAAGATGACACTATAATTGTTGGTGGAAAAGGCGATATTAAAAAAATTGAAGATAGAGTAAAACAGATAAGAGGTCAAATAGAAAATACAACTTCTGATTATGAAAAAGAAACATTACAAGAAAGATTAGCAAAACTTGCAGGTGGAGTAGCAGTTATAAAAGTTGGAGCAGCTACAGAAACAGAATTAAAAGAAAAGAAACATAGAATAGAAGATGCATTATCTGCTACAAGAGCAGCTGTTGAAGAAGGAATAAATGCAGGTGGCGGAGTAACATTATTAAGAGCTCAAAAAGCAGCTGAAAATGTAGTTGAAGAATTAAAATTCCAAGACGAAAAAATAGGTGCAAAATTAGTTCTTAAATCATTAGACTCTCCTTTAAGACAGATTTGTAAAAACGCAGGTGTTGAAGGTGCAGTAATTATAGAAAAAATACTACAAAATGATAAATATTCTTTTGGATATGATGCGTTAAATGATGAATTTGTTGATATGTATGAAAAAGGAATTATTGATCCGACAAAAGTTACAAGAAGTACAGTTCAAAATGCAGCTTCTATTGCTTCAATGCTTCTTACAACAGAAGTGTTAGTGACTGAAGAACCTAAAGAAGAACCAGAAATGCCTGCAGGAGGAGCTCCTGGAATGGGTGGAATGGGCGGAATGTATTAATAAAAATAAAAAAATGGTGCTAATTTTATTAGCACCATTTTTTTATTTTTATTAATAGAAAGTTGGGGTGGATGGAAAAAATATTTTAAAAATTACCATTTTTTTTGATTTTAATGTATTGTAACAGCCACGCCGAACTTTGCACGGCGTTACAGCGCTTATGACAATGTAGGTGTTTTATAGTTGGCGTAAGGAAAAGTATTAAAAGTAAATGCTTATAATAATGAAGTAGTAAATAAAGATAAAATAAACGCTCACAAGAGTTCAAATTTTCTAAAAAACAAATTTCGCTCTGAGAAAAAATGCTAAAAATAGCAAACTCGCCACGCTCAGACATGCTATTTTCTTAACGCACTTTATCATCCGCTCAATTGTTTTTTGACGAAAATTCCCAATTGCTCGCTACTTTATTTCATCCAAATTTACCATCAAACCGTTGTTAAAAAAGACTTCGAATTAATTTCTCTCTTGAGGGGTGGCAGTCGAAGGCTGACGGAGTGGACAGATTTTATGTAGTGTTAACCCATCCACGCCGAACTTTGCACGGCGTTACAGCACTTATGACAATGTAGGTATTTTATAGTTGGCGTAAGGAAATACATTATAAGAATAAAAAAATTTTAGAAGAGATTATTCCATCTTTTTCTGTTTTTCAGAAGCTTTTCCGCTTTTGCGTATCGATTTTTTTTATTACTTTTATAGTTAATATTTTTTCTTGATAAAAAAATATTAACTTTATTAAAACGTCAATGTGAAATATATTTATCTAAAATATAATGATAAATTAATAAATATTATTATTAATTTATCAAAAATATAGTATCATTTCATTGTATAAAAATAATTGTATCTGAAGAGGTGGACATATGACGAAAGACTTTAGTTTTTCAAGCCCTAAATTATCCTCGCAATATGAATTTCTTAAAATTTTAAAACAAACTAAAAATAATGAACAAATAAAAAAAATTGCAAAAATTAGAAGAGGAAATACTAAAGAAAATTGTGAGAAAAGCGAATCATGAATTTTTCAGATGCAACTGAAAAACCTATAATTAGTTTAAATAATTTTTCTTTGAGTTTAGATGAAAAAGAAATGTTGAAAGATATTTCTCTGGATATTTTTCCTAAAGAAATTGTACTTTTATATGGTTCGAGAAATTCTGGTAAATCATGTTTTTTAAGATCTTTTGTCCATCTAAATGAGGAACTTCACAAAAAAGTGAATGGATTAGGAGATATTTTATATCAAGGTGAAGATGTAAGAAAAATTGATAAAACTTATATTCGTTCTCAAATTGCTTATGTAGATCCTTCATTTGTTGAAAATATGGGTTTTTTAACTTTGCAAGAACTTTTTAATTTGTCTCTGGGAATTAAAATAAAAGAAATGAATAAAGAACATTATAAAATAATTGATATTTTAAATCTTTCGCACATTTTTTCAGATTTAGATAACATGAAAAAATATAGTGATTTAAAAAAGTGGTCTATAGGCGAAAAAATATCTCTTCTAACTTTTATAGCCTTTTCAAGAAAACCAAAAGTTTTTTTATTCGATTCTATTTTTGATCATTTGGATGATTTTTTGCTTAAAGAAGTTAAAGAAATTTTATTTTCTTTAAAAAAAGACAGAACATTTGTCATTTCGACAAGAAACTTAAAACTTTTTTCGGATATTTCTCAGAAAGTTATTTATTTGAAAAATGGGCAAGTAAAATTTTTTGGAAAAATAGAAGATTTTATGTCTAAAACAAATTAAAAACGGATCAATTTTTTGATGCGTTTTTAATTTGTTTTTTTTTGGCATATTGTTGCTTGTTTAAAGTAAAATTATAAAAATTTGTAAATTCAAAAGAAAAAATTGTAATTTTGATGAAAAATTTGTTTTTTACAGCTAACAAATAAAAAAATAGTCCAAAAATTGAACCAAAATAAAAATATAGAAATTAAAAGTTTAAAAATTAAACCATTACAAAATGGAGGGAGAAAAAATGAAAAAAATTTGTATAGTTACAGACAACACATGTAATTTGAAAGATGAAGAATTAAAACGATTGGAAGTCCGAGATGTTTCTTTATATGTAGTTAGAAACGATAAATATGAAAAAGCCAAAGAATTAAATTTAGAAAAATTTTATGAATTTATTAAAACTACTCCTTATATTCCACAGACTTCACAACCTTCTGTAAATGATTTTGAAGTAGTTTATAGAGAAGTTCTTGAAAATTATGATGAGATTATTTCGATTCATATTTCAGAAAAATTAAGTGGAACTTGTAATTCAGCAAGATTAGCTGCTACTATAGTAGATCCTGAAAAAATTCATGTTGTTGACACAAAATTAACAAGTATGGGTCTAGGTTTTATGATAAGAGATTTGAAAGATATGATTAATAAAGGCGAAACTGACTCTAAAGTTTTAATCGACTATTCTTATAGTTACTATAACAAAGTGAATGTTTTCATGACTGTAGGAAATTTGAATTATCTTCATAAAGGCGGAAGAATTGGAAAAGCCCAGGCATTTATGGGAGGGCTTTTAAAAGTTAAACCTATTCTTTATTTAAAAGAAGGAGAAATAGGGCCTGAAAAAAAAGTAAGAGGTGCTCAAAAACTTATAAGCGAATTAGCTGATGTAAGTCTTAATTATAACGGCGATTTGAGTCATTTAGCAATTTTACATACGGGTAATTTTGAAATTGCTAATGAAGTTGTTAAAGAATTTGAAAATAGAGGTATAGATAAATCATTAATTGAAATTGATTATATGGATGCTGTTATAGGAACTCATCTTGGGCCAGATTCCGTCGGAGTTATTTTAAGGTACAATTAAAAAAATATATAGTCTAATTTTTATAAATTTTATAGTCTAAAATTCCCTCTCTTGTAGAGGGTTGTTTTTTATTTATAAAAAAACTGAAAAATAACGTTTTATAGTTATTATTGCTTGTTTAAAGCTAAAAAAAAGCTTTTAATCTACAAATTTATAATTGAATTTAATGAAATTATGTTATAAAATACAAGTATGAAAAAAATTTCATAAAAAAGAGGTGGGAAAATGGATTTTTCAAAAAGAGTTTTAGAAATGCAGGAATCTCCTATTAGAAAATTAGTTCCGTATGCTGAAAAAGCAAAAAGTATGGGTAAAAACGTTTATTATTTAAACATAGGACAACCTGATTTGGAAACTCCTAAAGAATTTTTTGAAAGTGTAGAAAAAGCACCAAAGGTTGTAGCCTATTCGCATTCTGCAGGCGTTATGGAATTGAGAGAAGCTTTTGCTGATTATTACCAAAAATGGAATATGAAATTTGATGCACAAGATATAATGATAACTACAGGCGGAAGTGAAGCAATAATATTTGCTCTTGGAACAGTAGCAGATCCTGGAGATGAAATTTTATCTATAGAACCTTTTTATGCGAATTATAGAGGGTTTTCTGAAATGTTAAATTTAAAAATAAATGCGGTAAGAGCAATTCCAGAAACAGGATATGCTTTACCTGCAATAGAAGATTTTGAAAAAATGCTTACGGCTAAAACAAAAGCGATAATTTTTTCTAATCCTTCTAACCCTACAGGAGCAGTTTATACAAGAGAAGAAATTGAAAGAATTGTAAATTTTGCGAAAAAACATAATTTATTTATTATTTCTGACGAAGTATACAAAGAATTCACTTTTGACGGAACAAAACATGTATCGGTAATGGAATTTGATTATACAGAAAAAACAATAGTTGTAGATAGTATTTCAAAAAGATATAGTGCTTGTGGAGCGAGAATAGGTGTTTTTGCGACAAAAAATAAAGAGTTGTTTGCTCAAGCTATGAAATTTGCACAGTCAAGATTGTGTTCTCCTGTGGTTGCTCAATACGGTACTATAGGCCTTCTTAAAAATCTTGACGATAAATATTTTGAAGATATGATAGAAGAATACCAAAAAAGAAGAGATGCTGTTTATGAAGAAGTATCAAAAATTGAAGGAGCAGTATTTAAAAAACCTGTAGGTTCTTTTTATTTATCCGTAGAATTACCTATTGATGATACTGTAGAATTTATAAAATGGATGTTAACAGATTTTGATGTAGATAATGAAACTTTAATGGTTGCACCTTTAGATGGTTTTTACAGTACTTCAGGAGCAGGAAAAAAAGAAATAAGAATAGCTTATGTTTTGGAACCTGAAAAATTAAGAAAAGCATGTAAAATTTTAAGATTAGCAGTTGAAAAATATAACACCAAATAAAAAAACGAGCCTAAGCTCGTTTTTTTATTTGGTGTTATAAATTAATGTTGAATTTTTATATTTTCATGGTATAATTTTTATTGAATTTTTATAGTATAACAATATAATTTTTGATAATAAAACTAATTAGAGGAAGGTGTATTTTATGTATAAGGGAGAAAAAGTAAAGTTAAGGGCATATAAAAAAGAAGATTTAAAATCTTGTGTAGAGTTTATAAACGATCCCGAAGTGAAACAAAATTTAACTCCCGGGATTCCTTTTCCGTTTAAATATGAAGATGAGTTAAAATGGTATGATTCTTTAAATCCTATGAGTGAAAAAAGTTATTCTTTTGCCATAGAAACTTTAGAAGAAGAAATGTATATAGGAGGATTAGGTATAAACTCTGTTGACTGGAAAAATTCAGTGGCAGTTGTAGGAATTTTTTTAGGAAAAGATTATTTCAATCTGGGATACGGAACTGATGCGATGAAAATAATTATAAAATTTATTTTTGAACAGATGAATATAAATAAAATAAAGCTTTTCGTTTATAGCTTTAATAAAAGAGCTATAAGGACTTATGAAAAAACGGGATTTAGAGTTGAAGGTGTTTTAAGACAGGAAATATTCAGAAACGGCGAGTATCATGATGAAATAATAATGGGTTTATTAAGAGAAGATTGGAAAAAATAAAAGAAGGATTATTTCCTTCTTTTATTTTAAAATTAAATATCTTATAATTAAGTAAAGCGATGAAAATGAAAGACCTATAAGCGTAATAACCATTCCTTTTTTCATAAAATCATTGAAAGATACTTTTGTTTTGAAATTAGATTCCATCATTCCTACAACAACTAAATTAGCTGCCGAACCACTTATTGTACCGTTACCCCCAAAACTTGCGCCCAATGCAAGTGCCCACCATAATTCTCCGCCAAGTGGAACTACATTAACTAAAGAAGCTACTACTGGTATAAATATAGTTGCAACAGGTACTGCTCCTATAAATGCTGATAAAATTCCTGATACCCACAACATAGTTAGTATTAATAACAATGGGGCAGAAGATAAATTACTTACTGAGTTAGTAACATAACTTATAAGATTTGCATCTTCCATAGCTTTTACAAGGGTAAAAAGGCCAAAAAAGAAAAAAAGTGTATCCCATTCAATTTCTTTAGAGATTTCTTCAAAAGATAAGTTGGATATTAATAATATTACTGCTGCACCAGAAAGAGCTACTAAAGAAGCCTCATAATGGAATTTTTCGTGTATTATAAATCCTAAAATAACTAAAAAGAAAACAACTAAACATTTTTTCAAAAGTTTAAAATCGGTTATAGCTTTTTTTGGTTCTATTTTTAAAAGGTTTTGAAATCTTTCTGGAGTTACATGAAACATTTCTTTTTCTCTTATAAAAAAATAAATCAAAGAAATGATAAAAACTATTACTGTTGGAATAATCATTACAACAAGAAATTCTATAAAACTTTTTTGAGAAGCACTTGAAATTAATATATTTGGGGGATCCCCGATCATTGTTGCTGTACCACCTATATTTGCCGCGAATATCATAGGAAAAATAAATAGTTCGGGTTTTATACCAGCTTCATTACAAATTAAAAGTATTACTGGAGTGAAAAGAAGTAGAGTAGTTACATTATCAAGGATGCTGGATAAAACAGCGACTGTTAAGAGAGTAAAAGAAAAAATCAGAGGCATTTTACCTTTTGATTTTAATACGATAAAACCTGCGATAGCTTGGAACATACCTGTAGATTTCATAACACCAACTATGATCATCATTCCAAATAATATTCCAAGAGTGTTGAAGTCTACAAAATAACTGATATTTTTGATGGTCATGTTTTCTGAAACTTTTACAAATAATGCTAAAATCCCCATAGAAAAAGCAACTACAGATTTTCGACTTTTTCCAAAAATAATCAAGTAATACGTCCAAATAAACAGTAGTAAAATAATAATGGTGTTGAGCATTTTTAAATCTCCTTAAAATTATAATAATTTCCACAATACATTATGGTATTATAACTCTTTTATAAAATAAAAACAAGATAATAAACTATTAATTTGACTTTAAGAATTAAAAAACTTATAATAATATAAAGATTCTATGTAGTTTTTTTGTGGGTTTATTACTTTAGAAAGTTGGTAAGGAAAAAACATTTGTATATTAACCTTTTTTTGATTCTTGTAGTGTAACAGCCACGCTGAACTTTGCACGGCGTTACAGCACTCATGACAATGTAGGTATTTTATAGATAGTATTGGGAAAACCGTTAAAACTAAATGCTTGTAATAATGAAGTGATAAATATTGGATAAAATTATTAGTTTGTTAGCAGAAAGTTGGTCAGGAAAAACATTTTAATAATTACAGTTTAATTATTTTAAATGTAGTGTAACAGCCACGCTGAACTTTGCACGGCGTTACAGCATTTATGACAATGTTGGTCAGTAGAAAGCTGATCAGAAATAACACTAAAACAAGCATTTGTAATTAATTCTCCTCTTGAGGGGTGGCAACCGAAGGTTGACGGGGTGGTCAGTTTTTTGTAAATGCTTTTAATAATGAAGTGGTAAACATTGGATAAAATAAATCGCTCACAAGATCAAATTTTCTAAAAAACAAATTTTGCTCGGTCAAAAAATGCTAAAAATAGCAAACTCGCTACGCTCAGACATGCTATTTTCTTACGTATTTTTTGATTCGCTCAATTGTTTTTTTGACGAAAATTCTCAATTGCTCGCTACTTTATTTCATCCATATTTACCATCAAAGCATTATAATAAAAAATTTTGTGTCGCTCGCCACTTTTAACTTTTCGCTTTATTTGTTTTTTTCTGACAAACCAACTAACTACTAATTATTTTTAGCCGTGCTATTTTACATAGAACCTATATAAAGCTTCATTCTATTTTCTGAATAAAAGTATCAATTTTAAATATAAGGGAGGTTTTTTTATGAATTTAAATTTGAGTATAGTTCAAATGGAAATACCGCAAGATAGCAACATAATCGTTGGGCAATCTCATTTTATAAAAACAGTAGAAGATATTTATGAGAAGATAGTCACAACAAATCCATCTATGAAATTTGGAATAGCTTTTAATGAGGCTTCTGGACCAAGACTTATACGATTTGACGGTAACGATGATTTTTTAATGGAAAAAGCAATATCAAATGTTGAAAAAATAGGTGCAGGCCACGTTTTTGTTATTTTGCTGAAAGAAGGATATCCTATCAATATAAAAAATCAGATCATGGAAGTACAAGAAGTAGTGAATATATTTGCAGCTACTGCAAATCCTTTGCAAATAATTATAGCGGAATCATCACAAGGAAAAGGTGTTGTAGGTGTTATTGATGGAGAATCTCCTTTGGGAATTGAAAGTGATGAAGATAAAATAAAGAGGAAAGATTTTTTAAGAAAAATTACTAAGTATAAGAGGTGATAAAAATAAATATTTTTGAAGCTGAAAAATATTTGAACGAAATATTAAATCCTGAAAATTATGAAGATTACTGTTATAACGGAATGCAAATTGAAGGATGTCATGAAGTAAAGAAAGTAGCTTTAGGAGTATCATTTAATGAAGAATTTATAGATAAAGCAATAGAAAAAAATTGTCAAATGCTTCTTGTACATCATGGGATATTTGGGAAAAATTTTATGAATCTTAAAGGGCATTTGAAAAAAAGAATTGAAAAAGTTATAAAAAATGATTTATCATTATTTGGATATCACTTGCCGCTTGATATGAATGAAAAGTATGGTAATAACATTTCTATAATGAACCATTTAAATTTAATAATAAAAGAAAAGTATTCTTATGGGTTTATAGGAGATTATGAAGAAAAAATTTTATTTGAGTCCTTTGTTGAAAAATTATATGAAATAATTCCTAACAAAAATTTTAAAATATATAAAAATAATGATTATGTAAAAAATGTATGTGTTATTTCAGGAGGAGGAGCTTCCGAATTTTTGGGGTTGGAATTCAAAAATGTTGATACGTATATAACAGGTCAAGTTGAAGAATATATTCAAAATTATACAAAAGAATTTGGGATGAATTATATATGTGCAGGTCATTACACAACAGAGATTTTTGGAGTAAAGAATCTTGGTGAACTTTTAAAGAAAAAATTTAATGTTGAAACAGAGTTCATTGATATATACAACGATGTTTAGTATTACTGAAAATTTAATAGAGCATAAAAACATTATTAAAAAAGACTTTGAAATTAATTCCCCTCTTGAGGGGTGGCAGCCGAAGGCTGACGGGGTGGACAGGTTTTTAAATATTTTTTAATTTTCCTAACCAACTAACTATAAATTATTTTTAGTTACACTGTTTTATATAGAATCTATTTTTTTATATATTTTAATGAATGTTTCAATAGAAAGATTTTCAGGTCTTATAGACGAATCAATATTGAGATCTTTCAATATATTTTCAGCATTTTCTGTTAGCAATTTTAAATTATTTCTTATAGTTTTTCTTCTTTGAGAAAAACATTTATGAATAAAATCCAAAAATAATTTTGGATTAACTTCTTTATCTTTTATATTAGGGGTAAGTTTGACAACCACTGAATCTATTTTAGGATTTGGAATAAATGCAGATTTTGGAACATTTATCAACGTTTCCACATCACAATAAAATTGAGAAAATACACTTAAAGGACTGTAGCTTTTGCCCGATTTGGCTGTTACTCTTTCACCAAATTCTTTTTGAACCATAAGTATTGCGTATTTAAAATCAGGAGTTTCGGTAAAAATTTTTTCGAATATAGGTGACGATATGTTATAAGGGATATTTGCAACATAAATTGGAGTTTTAAAATCTTTTAAATTTACATCCAAAAAATCGTCTATAGTTAGATTAAAATTTTTAAAATTTTCGAATCTTTTTTTTAAAAGTTTTTCAAGAGTAGTATCAATTTCATACGCAAAAACATTTGCTTTTGTTTTCAATAAAGCTTCTGTAAGTGTTCCTGCCCCTGGGCCTATTTCAATAATAACGTCATTCTCAGAAATATTTAAAAAACTTACTATTTTATTTACAAAAACCTCATCAGACAAAAAGTTTTGTCCAAATCTTTTTTTTAATACTATAGAATATTTTTTTAACCATTCAGATGTTTTCAAAATAAAGTCTCCTTATTTGTTAAATTTCCATTTTTTTGATTTTATTGACTCATTCTCACTGGGGAAATGAGTTATTATTTTTTTTGAAGTCATATCCATTAAAAGTTCATTTAAAAAAGATATTTCGATTTCGTCATTAAAAACTTCATGTTTTATTTGATCTGTATTTTTCAATTCATAATTTTTTTTGAGATATTCTAAAATTTTATCTTCAAGTTCATTAAATGAATCAAGCTCTTTTTGTCTTTTGTGTTCATCAAACCTTTTTTTTAAAGGGAATATAAGCAAAATAATTAAAACAAAAATAAAAATTATAGAAATAAGCAAAGCATAAATTCCTGTAGGATTCATAAATGCTCACCCCTCTTTAGTTTTCCTAAGAGTGCTTCAGATTGTTTTAGTCTTTTAAAAGTTTCCTGAGAATTTTTTTTAAAAATCATATCAAACCAATCTCCCTCTTTAATACCTTTGGGGAGAATTTCTATAGGTATTACTAATGTAATATTTTTGTTTTCGATAAATATAACAGCAATTTTTTCTTCTATTCTATCTATAACACACTTCATAGGCAACCACCTCTATTTTATATTATATCAGAAAAATATAAAATAGAGGTGAAATATTACTTGAATAAAACAAGAGCTTCTCCATCAACAGCAATTTCATTTTTTTCATTAAAAACTTGAGTGATTAATACCAAACGACTTTTTGCATCTATTTTTTCTTTAACAGTTATTTTTATAGTTATTTCTTCTCCTATATATACAGGTCTCATAAACTTTGTGTCTTGTTTCATGTAAATTGTTCCTGGCCCTGGAAATTCCATTCCTAAGACTGCAGAAATATACCCTACAACTAAAATTCCATGAGCAATACGTTTTTTAAACATAGTATTTTTTGCAAATTCTTCATCAAGATGTACAGGGTTTTTATCGCCTGTGATTTCTGCGAATGTTTCTACCATATGTGGAGTAACTAAAACTTTTTTTTCATAGCTTTGACCTAAAATAATTTCTGCATATTTCACGAAAAAAACCTCCTACTAAAAATAATTTTTGGTTCTATTTAAAATAGTGAAAAGTTAAAAGTGGCGAGTGACACAAAAATTTTTAATTATAATGCTTTGACGGTAAATATGTTTTTTAAAGTCGGTCTGTTGGTTAGGAAAAACATATAACGGTTAATTGGTTAAATGGAAAAACGTTTAAAATATCGAAAAGAGAAATGATACTTTAAACACAGTTTTTTATTATAATGCTTTGACGGTAAATATGTTTTTTAAAG
>Ga0334888_1000915_pt1 | contig 42184 bp, 30 predicted proteins | sample GraSluR1_MG_FD_207227 | JGI IMG/M metagenome (GOLD analysis project Ga0334888, IMG submission 207227) | Sludge microbial communities from methane-producing bioreactor in Wageningen University, Netherlands - Granular Sludge_3_08-R1 | ecosystem: Engineered > Bioreactor > Anaerobic > Unclassified ...
AGGCTCCCAGCATGATGGCCCTCTGCCCGGCGGCGTTGAAGCCGCCCATGATCCAGTCCTCGACGATCACCCCGATCTCGAAGCGCCCCAGGAAGGGCAGTTGATTCCAGAGGGCCTCGCCCAGGGGGACCCGGAAGAGCATCACCAGGAAGGCCGTGCCCAGCAGCAGCGTGGACTCGATGGAGCGGGCCTTGAAGGCCCGGAAGGAGGCCGAGGCGATGAAGAAGGCCAGCAGGCTGTAGGTGGCCGCCGAGAGCGGCGTGAAGACGTGGTTGAAGAGCCAGTCGAAGGCGGTGCCCTCGTCGATGGGCAGGTGCCCCGCGGGCCTCAGGAAGAGGCCCAGGACCAGGGTGGTCACCAGGGAGACGAGCAGGACCAGGTTGAAGCCCCAGCCCGGCGCCTGACGCTGGATCTTGTGGCCGTTGACCACCAGCAGGCTGGCCGCCCCCAGCACGTAGGCGAAGGTCAGGATGATGTTGTAGAAGTCGTTGAAGAGGTCGCCCAGCCAGGCCAGGGGCGTGGCGTAGAACTGGAGGATCATGACCAGCCCGGCCACCAGGGTGATCAAGAGCGGGATCTCGCGCTTCATGAGGTCTGCAGGAGCTCCTTGATCCAGGTCAGGCCCAGGCTGAGCAGCAGCGCGCCAGCCAGGATCGAGGCCATGATGGCGGCCTTGGCAGCGTCCTGCCCCTTGAGGCTGCCCACCTGCATGGGATCTCTCGAAAGCCAGGCCGACGCGGCGTACAGCTCCTCGCCGATCAGCGTGTAGTCGCAGGCCGCGACGAAGAAGGGCAACTGCGAGGCCGAGGCCGAGCCGGCGATCTGGATCGCTCCGGTGGCGTTCCCGGTCTCGGCCAGGATCAGGGCCTCGGCGAAGAAGGTGCCCATCAGGAAGTTGGCGGCCGGGCGCTCACGCAGCATCATGCCGCTGACGCCGGCGGCAAAGCCGAACTGCTCGTCCGAGAGATAGCAGATGTCGTCGCGCTGGAAGGACTCCGGCCGCCCGGCCGCGGTGTAGGCCTCGGCCACCACCTCCTGGGCCATCGACATGACCACCGAGCGCGAGTTGGGCACCAGGATGGGCGTGTCATACTCGGCGGTGCGCCGGGCCACGTGCCCCAGGATGGACAGGGAGGCCAGGGTCTGGATGTCATCCACGTCGGCCAGTCCGGGCACGTACAGCACGGGCTTGCCCATCTCGGTGGCGCGCCCCACGGCCTCGTCCAGGGCGGCCAGTCCGGCGATGGGCCGGATGAAGAGGTCCTTCCGGCGGGCCCGGAACAAGAACCAGGCGATGCAGCCCGACAAGAGCAGCACCCCGACCAGGTTGTTCCACTTGACCCAGTTCAGCACCGGCACCAGGTCTCGGCGTGCACGCAGGGCCCCGGTCCCGGGATCCAGCAGGCAGGCCACATCCCGGCTGGTCAGGAGGAAGAGGCCTGAGGGCAGCACCTCCAGGCCGGCGACCAGGCCCGAGAGGACCGGAGAGCGCCAGCGCTCGGCCCCGCTGGTCGGGTCCAGGGCCACCAGGCGGCTGGTCGGCTGCCCGGACCAGGGGCTGCGATCGGATGCGTTGACGTAGAGGGCGCCCTCCGTCCAGGTCCAGCCGGGCTCCAGTCGGCCGGTGAAGGCCCAGCGCTCGCGCCCCGTGCTGGGATCGAAAGCGTGCAGCACCAGGGGTTCCTCGGGGTGCCGGAAGTCCTGCCGGCGGCTCTGCCCGGGCTTGTGTTCGGGGAGGCGCCGAGTCGCGTACAGCAGCACGTCGCCGGCCAGTTCAGCGGGAGCCGCCAGGGCCGGATTCTCCAACAGCGCGTCCCGCGGGTGTCCCGCCAGCGGGACGGCGCTGGTTTCCCGCAGGGCATACAGGCGATGGCCCTCGACGGGACGGAAGACGGGGCGGTCCTCGCGCAGATCCCGGATCACCCGCCCGCGCGGATCCAGGTCCACCTCGCGGGAGGCCTCCTTCTGAAGGATCAGCAGGTCGACGGGGGTCTGCAGGACCTGGGCCGGGGCCCCTGCCAGGAAGACCGGCGTCCCCAGGGGGAGTCCATCCTCGAAGCGGAGGACGAGCCAGCGAGTCCTCATGCGGGGATCTTCCGCGGAAGCCCGGGGATCAGGTTCAAGGCTGAAGAGGTGAAGCCGACCCGCCTGGAGGACGGGCGCCACCGCCGGCGTCCCGGCAATCCGGGACTCCCAAGTGAGCTGGCCGGAGGTCGGCTCCAGCCGGGCCAGTCGGACCTCCCCGGGGGCCGCGATCTCCAGAAGCAGGGACTCACCCAGCGGCTGGGGTTCCCGAGCCAGAGGCCCCTCCAATGGGAGGGTCCAGACCGGCAGGGCGGAGTGACGGCTCCAAGCCACCAGACGGTGTCCCTTGGGGCCGGCCTGCTCGGCCAAGGCCAACCGACCAGAGATCCAGGGTCCGCCGGCGGGGACCTCTCCCAAAGCGACGGCCCAACGCAGGGTCCCATCCTGACCGGAGAGCAGCGCCAGCCGCTCGGGTCCAGGAGGAGCACTCGGAGGATCCTCGGAGGCTCGCAGGTACTTCGAGGTCGTGCGCGTGGGGGGGAAGGACTTCAGGCGAAGCAGCAGGTCCCCCTCCCAGTCCTCGCCCGAGACCAGGTCCATACCCAACGGCTCGCGCCACACCGCCGTCCCGTCGGCCAGATCCCGACAGACCAGGTTCAGGCCCTCTCGGCCGCGCTCGGCCAGCACGACGCCCGGGCCCAGGACCTCGGGTCCCCAGGCCAGGTCCAGGCCCTCGAGGTGCCAGAGTGACCGTCCTGTCGCGGGATCGAACGCCTCCAGACGGTCCAGACCCACCGCCAGCCAGACCTCGTCGTTGCCGGGCACCAGCGACATCTCGCCCGCCCCGCGCAGGGGCCGATCCCACACCACCCCACAGTCCCGGGGGTCCAAGGCCGACAGCCAGTCCTCCGAGCCGACCAGACGCAGGCCACCGGCCTCCCAGGTCTCGACCCCGGCCCGGGCCGGCGCGCAGAGCGCAGCGCACCAGCCCAGCATCCACAGGAGGGCGAGCAGCAGTCTTCCGACAGGGAAGGTCACGGCGAGAGGCCTGGCTGGAGGCCGGCGGGGACGGGTCATGGGATGGCGCTGGCGTTTCGCGGGGCCGTGGGCGAGTCCTGCGCAGGGGCTTTCCGGTGCTCGCGCCACCGCAGCCCGGACCGCTGCACCCGGGGCTCGCCCCACCCGGCCTCGCTGAAGTCCAGGGAACCCGGGGAGAGGGACCCGGCCTTCGCTGTGGCATACTACCAGCAGGCATGAACATGAAGATCTGGGAGGTGGCATGAAGACAATCCTGCTGCGCGAGATGGATTCCAACCCGGCTCTCCTCAAGGAGGTCGTCGAAGTCCTGGAGAAGGGCGGCCTGGTCTGCCATCCGGCCCCGACCGGCTACAAACTGGTGGCCGACCTGGGCTCGCCAGAGGCCATCACCGCGATGCTGCAAGCCAAGCGCCGCATCGGCCACGCTCCGGCGCTGGTCTTCCTGCCCGACGCGCGCTGGGCCGAGAAGGTGGCCGAGACGGTCAGCCCGGAGGCCCGCAAGCTGATGCGCGCCTTCTGGCCGGGACCGGTCACACTGCTGTTCGCCGCCAGCCACGAGCTGCACCCCAAGGTCCGCAAGCCGCTGACCAAGGCCAAGGGATGGCTGGGGGTGCGCGTCCCCGAAGACCCCGTCTGCCTGACCGTGGTCCGCTCGTTCGGTCGGCCTCTGCTGGTGTCGTCGGCCAACCTGGCGGCCAAGCACGGCGCCCACTCGCTGGCCCAGGTCAAGAAGAACTTCGGCCGCTCGCTGGATCTGCTGATCGAGGCCGGGGACATCACCCCTGCCGAGAAGTCGACCCTGGTGGACGTCACCAGTTCCCCGGCCCAGGTGATCCGAGCGGGAGCCGTCCCCGAAGAGAAGATCCTGGCCATCCTGGGCGGGTGAGGCCATTCTCCGGGGGATGCCCGGATCGGGCGGCGGCTGGCTCGTGCCTGGTCCGGTCTCCCGCCCCACCGGGCCGGCCCTGCGGGACGGCATCGACGTGACGGCCAGGGGGGGGGAACCCCTCGGCCCGGGGGCGAAGCGCCAGGGTTTGAAGGGAGATTGCCCCGTGTCTGATTCCCCCGCTGGTCCCGCGCGCAAAGGCCCCGACTACCTCCTGATCGGCATCCTGGCCGGCATCCTCCTGGGAGCCCTCTTCGGCGGGGCCTTCCCGCAGACCGCCGTCCACGTCAAGTTCATGGGGGACCTGTTCATCCATGCCCTGATGCTGATGGTGGTCCCGCTGGTCGTGGCCTCGATGGTGGTGGGCATCTCCAACCTGGGCGACATCCGCACACTGGGAGCCATCGGCGCCCGGACCATCGGGATCTTCCTCTTCAGCACCGCCTTGGCGGTCCTCCTCGGCCTGGCGCTGGTCTACCTCATCCAACCTGGGCAGGGCCTGTCCAGCGGTGAGGGGCTCCCCCAGGCCGCCTACCGCATCGAGGGAGACCGACTCTTCCTTGAAGGCGGAGCCCGCTTCAGCCGAACCGACTATGACCAGCGCTACCTGCTGACCCTGGCCGACCAGCCCGTGTGCGCCATGCTGAAAGGGCGCGACGGCAGCAGCGCCAGCTCGGTCCAGGTCGAGTACTGGCGGCAGTGGCGCTGGCTGAAGCCCTGGCAGGCGTCCGCCGTCCTGGGGGTGAGCGAGGACGAGCTCTGGGACCAGGTCCAGGCCGGCCACGTGGAGAGCCGCGAGCTGGCCGGTCGAACCGAGATCCGCGTCCTGGTCAGCCAGGACGAGGAGGGGCAGAAGGTGGTTCCCTCCGCCCAGGGCACCGGGGTGAACCTCGAGCTGCCCGTGGCCCAGAGGCTGGAAGGCAAGCAGCGCACGATCCTGGACGTCCTGGTCGAGGTCCTGGTGGGCCTGGTCCCGACCAACCTCTTCAAGGCCATGGCCGAGGCCGAGGTCCTGCCGCTGATCCTCTTCTCGCTGGTGCTGGGCGGGGTGCTCAGCACGATGGGCGAGTCTGGACGCCCCGTCCTGGCGGTCTTCCAGGGGCTGAATGACGCCATCATGCAGATGGTGCACCTGCTGATGTATACCGCCCCCCTGGGCGTCTTCGGCCTGATCGCCGCCCGCCTGGGCGAAGCCGGCGGGTGGATGGGCTTCCTGCCCGAGCTGACCCGCCTGGCCGCCTATACCGTCACGGTGCTGGCCGGCCTGGGAATCCACAGCCTGGTGACGCTGCCCGTGCTGCTGGTCCTCCTGACCCGTCGCTCGCCCCTGCCGTTCCTGACCGGGATGATGCCGGCCTTGACCACGGCCTTCTCGACCGCCTCCTCCTCGGCCACCCTTCCGCTCACGATGGAGTGCCTGAAGGGAAAGCTCGGGGTCTCCGCCCGCACGACCAGCTTCGTGGCCCCCTTGGGAGCCACCGTCAACATGAACGGGACGGCACTCTTCCAGGCCGTGGCCGCCGTCTTCATCGCCCAGATGCACGAGATCCCGCTCGAGCCGGTGAGCCTCTTCCTGATCTTCCTGACGGCCACCCTGGCCGCCGTGGGAGCTGCCGGGATCCCCGAAGCCGGCCTGGTGACCCTGGTCATCGTGCTCAAGGCCGCGGGCCTGCCCATCACCGGCATCACGATGATCCTGGTGATCGACTGGTTCCTCGATCGCTGCCGCACGGCCGTGAACATCTGGGGTGACGCCGTGGCCGCTGCCGTCGTCGACCGCTTCGAGAAGGCGGCGGGGCCACCCGAAGACCCTTCGGAGGCGAAGGCCGAAACGGCGGGCTGAACCGGTTCCCGAAGGAGCGAAACGCCGCCCGAGGCCGACACCGAACCCGCAGGCGGAGTCGATCCCCGGGGCTCTGCAACGCAGCGTCCCTACTGTCGATGCAGCGTCCACGAGCCCACGGGCTCGGCCCACTTGTTGGCGGCGAACCAGGTTCCCGAGGCGGACTGACCGCTGACGCGTCCCTTCAAGGTGCCGCCGAAGGTCACCTTGCCTTTGGTGAACGCGCCCGACAGGGCCAGGTTCAGGTTGCCTGCCTTGTCGATGGTTCCCTGGCAGGTCCCCGTGACCGGGTCCTTGCCGTATTTTCCACGGACCTGTCCGGAGACATGGGTGCCGTTGATGGTCAGGCTCATCGAGCCCGTGGCCTGGCCCGAGAAACTCCCCGACCAGGTCCCGTCAAAGCTCGGACCGGCTGCCTCTGCCAGGCGGGCCACCTCCTTCTTGAAGGCTTCGGGCCCCTCGGTGTAGCGCAGTTCGATCAGCTTCTCCATGACCTCGGCCGTCGGGGTGATCCCCAGCTTCTTGAGGCTCTGGCGCAATCCGTCCAGGGACTTGGACACCTGCTTCATCCGGGACTCCAGGTCCTTGCTGGACAGAATCCTCAGCAGGGCCACGTCGTCCAGGTTTCCGTACAGATGGGGGCTCGCGCGGCGGATCCGGGCCAGCTCGCCGGGCTTCTGATACTTGGCCAGGGCCTTGAGGTAGTCCTTGAGCATCTGATCCTTCAGGGCTCCCACCAAAGGCAACCCCCGGGACTTCATGCTCTTCTCCAGGGCCTTGCGCTGCAAGGCCAGCAGGCGGGCCTCCGCTTCGTTGGCGGGAGGCCGACCCAGCAGACGACGATACTCCTCCGCGGCATCCTTGGCTTCGGAGGCCGTCACCATCAGATCGACCACGGTCCCCATGGGGCCGACCACCGAGGTCTGCACGCTGACGGCCACCTGACCCCCTTCGGCGGTCACGGCGCCGACGTTCTGCTTGCGCTCCTCGTTGAAGCCCTCCAAGGCCTCGACGGCGCGCTTCTCGGTCCGCGCGTCGAAGATCCCCTCGGCCTGCTTCCAGCGGGCCTGGACCGCCGCCTTGCGGTCCAGCGCATTCTTGCCCCAGAGGATGGCCCCCGCGCCGGTGACCAGGATTCCGCCGATCAACAGGCCCAGGGCAATGGCCCCACCCCAGGGCCGGCGCCTGAAGAACAGGTTCATCGGTGTCATGGCGCTGCCTCCGTCACCAGGGTCTGGGCCCCCCACAGCCGGTCATCCCGAAAGTTGAGGATCAGGCGGTTGCGGTAGTTCAGCACGGTGATCCGGCCGAACACCGGGGAGTCCTTCCGAATCACCAGGTCGGGCTCACCCAGGGTCTGGACAGCCTGTTCCTCGGTCCAGGAGGGATCGAAGGCCAGCGGACTCAGACCCGTCGGGGCGGCCGGCCGGAGCTCCTGGGCCGGGGCCTCGCTCTGCAGCCGTCCGTTCAGGAACCCGAAGGCCCGAGGCTGCCAGGATCCCGCCAGCAGGGCGTCTCCACCCTGCGCGCGGTACCAGGTCCAGACCTCGGCCCGGGTTCCGCTGTCCGGGTCCAGGGCGACCAGGAACTGATCGGGCATTCCCAGGGCCCCGACCAGGGTCTTCTGGTCTGCGGACAGGGACACCCGACGCTCCAGGACCGGCAAGGGCGTGGTGCCCATCTCGCCCTCCAGCGCCACTCCTCCCATCTCCAGGGCCGAGGCTCCTCCTGCCCCTCCGAGAGGCAGCGTGGGGCTCGACCCATCGAAGGTCGGATCCAGGTGGGCGCGAAGCGCCAGATAGCCCGGCAGCAGAATCGCCGAGGCCAGGGTGACCCCCAGAAACAGGACGGGCCAGAGCCAGGAGGTCCGCCGGAAGGCAGCCGTCAGGCTGGTCCCCACGGCCAGCAGGGCCAGCAGGACGACCCCCGGGACCAGACTTCGGGTGCTTCCCAGGACGAGGTGTTCCACCAGGGGAGCGACTGGCAGGACCAGGACCAGAGGGAGCAGGCAGCCGGCCTGCAGCCAGCAGGAGAGACCCCGGGGAGATGCTGAGGCCGCAGGCGCCGTGGAAGGGAACGAAGGTCGGGTGGGCCGGGCCCCGCCGGGCTGAGCTGAAGCCAAGTCCAGGCCACACTGCCGACAGAAGCGGCCTTGGGCGACCCGGGGGGCGGCGCAGCGAGGACAGGATGTCGATGAGGTCGAGGCGGTCATTCCTGGGGCGCCCCACTTGGAGTGTGCATGGCGTCATCCTCCCTGCAAAAATCGGGTCAGGCCGGGTTCAGCGCATCGTCTCGCCGCCGTCCAGGACCAGCATCTGGCCGGTCAGGAAGTCCCCCCCGGCAGCCAGATAGCTGACGGCCTCGGCCACGTCCTCGCTGCGGCACAGGCGTTTGAGCGGGATGTCGCGGGTCAGCACCTGGCGCAATTCCGGCCCGCCCTCATCCACCCAGGGTTCATCCATCAGCCCGGTGGCAATCGTATTGACCCGGACGTGGGGGGCCAGCTCGCGGGCCAGCGATCGGGTCAGGGAATGCACGGCCGCGCAACTGGCGGCGTATTGGGTGTGCATGCCCGTCAGGGCCGAGGTGCTGGTGACATGGATGATCTTGCCGTATTCCTGGGCCTGCATCACCCGGGCCGCGGCGCGGCTGCAGTAGAAGGTGCCCTTCAGACCCGTCTTGAGGACCTCGTCCCACATCTCGTCGGTGATCTCCGGCAGGGCCGCATCGTTCCATGCGAAGATGTTGTTGACCAGCACGTCCAGGCGGCCCATGATCTCCAGGCCTGCCCCCATGGCCCCCACCACGGCCTGCTCGTCGGCGACATCAAAGGGGAGTGCCAGGATCCGGGCCAGGGTGTCCACCGACTGCAGCTCGAAGATCTCGTCTTCAGGGCCGTTGATCAACAGGGCGAATCCGGCCTGGGCCAGGGCAAAGCAGATGGCCGGTCCGGCGGTTCCCCGCCAGTCCGTCACCATCGCGACGGGATGGGCGTTGCTCAAGGTTCTCCCTCGATTTCCTCCAGGAGTCGGGCGGCTTGAGGGTCCAGATCCCGCAAGAGTCGGACCACCCCCGCCAGGGAATCTTCGCAGGGCAAGGCCTGGTGGCCTTCCCCGGGCCAGAGCCGGCACGCCCCGGATTCCGGGTCGCCGGTACCATCCGTCGGCCGAGGTGCGGGATGGAACAGACCGCCTGCCTCCAGACCCGCCTCCGACCACAAGCGCGCAGCCCGAGCGGACTGCCCACAGCGGACCAACGCCCGTGCGGCCAGGGCCTGTAGACACTGCAGCCGCCCGGCAGCCCGGGGCCGGCCTCCCAGCGCCCGAACCAGTCGTGCGCCCCGCTCCAGCGCCGCCGGAGACCCCTCCAACAGCACCAGCCCGCCGGCCAGATCGATCCGGTCCTCGGACAGGTCGGGAAGATCCTCCAGCACGTGCATGGCCAGGGGCAGGCCCGGAGAGGGGACGCTCAGGGGGCCCTCCGGGCCCAGGTGCCCCACCAGGACCCCCTCGCCCAGCGCCGGGGCCACCCTGCGGAGAAGCCCGTCGTCGGCCGCCTCCATCAGCACCAGACGCGAATCCGCCACCGGCTCGCACGGGTCGGGGAAGGCCGGACACCCCAGGACCAGGGTGGCCTCCAAGGCGCGTCGGTGTGGCCGCCCCCAGATCCCGACCACCGGCCAGTCGGCTCGCACGGCCAGACGGCCCAGCGCCAGGATCCGGGGCCCCACCCCCAGCAAGGTCATGGGTTCTGGACTCAAGCTCCCTCCCATCCGGAGTTTCTCGAGGGAGCAGGGGGCTCCCAGGATCTCGCCCCCCTTCGGGAGAAGGGGTCTTCCTCCCCCACGCCATCTCGGGCAAGGAGGAGCGGGCCACGACCAGGCGCAAATGCGGCGCCACCCAATCGCGATGAGGAGATCTGATAGGGCGATGGGCCTTCGCAGGATGAAAGTCGACAAGCTGGGAATCGACCTCTTGACCCACGATCCGGTGGTCATCCTCAAAGACGTGGACGGGAAGCACCAGCTCCCGATCCTGATCGGACCCTTTGAGGCCACGGCCATCGCTCTGGCCCTGGAGAAACAGGTCGTACCGCGCCCGCTCTCTCACGACCTGATGAAGTCGATCATCGAGTCCCTGGATGCCCAGGTCGAGAAGATCGTCATCGACGACATCAAGGAGAACACGTTCTTTGCCAAGGTCATCCTGCGAGCCGGTGGGGACCCGGTGGAGATCGATGCCCGCCCTTCGGACAGCATCGCGCTGGCCCTGCGCACGAACTCCCCCATCTTCGTGTCCGAGCAGATCATCCTGGCCGAGGCCCTCGAGGACAAGTCCGCCGAGGACCAGGATGTCACGGCGTTCAAGAGCTACATCGAGAACCTCAAACCCAGCGACTTCCGCAAGGACACCTGAGCCGCCCGGTCGCCCGGCGTGAATTCCGCCTTTACTCCCAGGGAATCTGCGTGATAATGGAGTTGCAGGGAATTCCAGAAAATCGGGGCATCATGCTCCTGGGCACGTCGCCCTGAAAGCATGAATCCCGCAGGAGGCCTTGCACAGACAGGCTGCATCTGACCGTCTCGGGTCCTCCGACAAGCCCGGAGCGGTTGCCAAGGGGCGTTGAAATGGCTTTCTACGGCATCGGCAACCTGTTCGGCAATCTCGTCCGCCCGGATACTCGCGAGAAGGAACAGGCCCGCGAAGCCGAGGAGAAGAAGGCCGAGCAGGAAAAGGCTGCGAAGAGTGAGGACGCCGCCAAGGGCCAGCAGGCTCGGGAAGCCGAGACGGCTTCCCAGGCCGAGGCCCAGAGGCAGCGTCTGCTTCAGTTGCAGGAGAAGGTCGCCCGGCGCCTGGAGGACTTCGTCCGGGCCTCGGGCCGCGAAAAGTCGCAGAGCGCCGACAGCGACACCGAGTCCCTGCTTCGGCAGATGGAGAACGAGCAGGATTCGTTCACCCCCGAAAACCTCCAACGCCTGCGCCAGCTCAGCCAGAGCACCAAGGGGGTCCTGCAGGCCAGCCGCGAGGGCCAGTCCGAATCCCAGGCCAGACAGGATACGGGGCGCCCCGAGGCGGGGCGGCCGCAACCCGGGACCTCGCAGGACCAGGAACTGCTCATGCGCCGGGCTGCCCAGGAACTGAAGAATCAACTGCAGCACACCGAGGCGCAGACCACCGGTCGGGCCCAGCAAGAGGCCCGCGAAACCGGCCGCGACACGGCCACCGACACGCGCTCGCAGAAGGCCCAGGAGGCGCGTTCGCAGTCGACGGCACCCGAGTCCGGGGCGGCTCGCGCCGAGAAGCCGGTGCCAACGCCTGCCCAGCCCGAACAGGCCAAGGCCCAGGCCCCCAAGCCCGAAGCCGCCAGGCCCGAACAGGCCAAGGCCCAGACACCCAAGCCCGAGGCCGCCAAGCCCGAGCAGGCCCAGGCTCCCAAGCCCGAAGCCGCCAGGCCCGAACAGGCCAAGGCCCAGGCTCCCAAGCCCGAGGCCGCAAGGCCCGAACAGGCCAAGGCCCAGGCACCCAAGCCCGAGGCCGCCAGACCCGAGCAGGCCCAGGCCCCCAAGCCCGAGGCCGCAAGGCCCGAACAGGCCAAGGCCCAGGCACCCAAGCCCGAGGCCGCCAGACCCGAGCAGGCCCAGGCACCCAAGCCCGAGGCCGCCAGACCCGAGCAGGCCCAGGCCCCCAAGCCCGAGGCCGCAAGGCCCGAACAGGCCAAGGCCCAGACACCCAAGCCCGAGGCCGCCAGACCCGAGCAGGCCCAGGCCCCCAAGCCCGAAGCCGCCAAGCCCGAACAGACCAGGGGCCAGACTCCTGGTCCCGAGGAAGCCCCTGCTCGCGAAGCCGGCGGCAAGAACCAGTCCGAACCGGCCGCCCCCCGCCCCGAGACCATGCGAGCCCGTCCCCAGAGCGCCGGCAAGCAGGCCTCCGAAGCCCGGACGGAGTCCAAGGCGCCCGAGGGCAAGCCCGCAGAGGGCCAGGAGTCCGCCTCCCGGACGCAGGGACCTGGAACCCCCGCCCGCTTCGCGACGTCCCAGAGACCAGGGGCGGAGGCCCGTCTGCCGGGGCAGGGACCTGCGCAGCCTGAGGAGGCCAACCGCCCGGAGGCGGCCCGACGGGCTGCCCCCCAGGCCGGGACCGAACCGACCAGGTCCAAGGACGCCACTCCGGAGGGTCCACGCACCGCCCGGGGTCAGGAGACGGCCGGAGGCGCGGGCGTGTCCACCGGTGGGACGACCCAGGAGAAGAGCCAGGCCCGACTGGGCGACTCTCGATTCGCCCCCCACATGGATCCCGAGAACCCTGCTCAGGGCAAACCCTCCGACCAGGCCAACCGCACCCCTCAGGGCAACCAGGGCAAGGAGCAGGTGGGCCAAGCAGGCAAGAACGCCCCGGGAACCAGCCCTCAGCCTGAAGGCAAGCTCTCAGGCCAAGGCCTGGGCTCGATCCGGGGCGGTTCATCCGGTCCGATCCCGGGTCGTCCGTTCGGGTCCCAATCGGGGGCGACGCGCTCTGGGGACCAGGCCCACCAGCCTGCCCCCCAGAAGACCTCCCCCGATCCGAGCCAGGCCAACAAGCCGCCCCAGGCTTCCACCCCCAAGCCGGAAGGAGGCGTCTCGACCCTGGGCCTGGGCTCGATCCGTCCGGGTCTGCCCGAAGCCGACTTCAACCGGCCGCTTGCCGGGCCTTCCCCCGGAAGTCGGGAAGCAGATCCCCCTGCGCGGCAGACGGCCCCACCTCCCCCGGAGCCCCAGGATACGCTGGAAATCTCGCTGCCCCCCCGAGCCTCCAGGGGCGGGGGGCTTCCCGGGCACCCCGGTTCAATCGGAGCCCCCGGAGCCTCGGGCGCGGCGCGGGTCCCCACGTCGCCCCGGGTCGTCGCCGAACAACCCACCGCAGGCACCGGCAACCCTCCGCCGCCGGCCGAACCCGAGGCCCAAGGCATGGGCCTCCAGAGCATCCCGGCCATCGGAGCCTCTCCGCGCCCGCTGCCCGGACTGACACCCCGTCCAGTCGGTGGCCCCCTGGCCCCGGATCCCCAATCCCCGGTGGCTCCCGACAGGATGCCAGCGCAGCTCCGGCGTGGCCAGATCCAGCCCGAGATGATTCCGGGTGCCTCCAACCCCAACGTCCCCCGCCCCGTGCACCTGGGGGCCATTCGACTTCCTGCTCCGGATGGTCGGGATGACTCGGGGAACCGGAAATCCGAGCCCACCGACGACTTCGGGATCGAGAGCGTGGACACGATCGGCCGAGGCGCGCCCCCACGCCTGACCCCACGACCGGGGCTCCACCTGCCCGTGCGAGGGCCACAAGGCCCCCGCCCGGAACGAGGTCCCGTCGGGCGTGTCGAAGGCTGGCTTCCCGAAGACGGTCCGACGGATTCCAGCACCCGTGGCGGGCCGAGGGGCGCTGGCCCGTCCGCCTCCGACCCGGGCATCGAGATGGGAGGGCTCTCCCTTCCCCGAGTGAGCACCCCCAGGCCCCCCGCGCTGCCCCTCTTCCAGAAACCGGAATTCCTGGACCTCAAGGCCCCCCGAGCCGACCACGTCCACCCGTCTGCCCCCCAGGACGGGCTGGTCATGGACGATCCCCTCCACCCCGCTCCCACACACCTGAAGTTCAAGACCCTGGAAGGCTCGCCTTTCCGCTCTCCGAACCAGACGGTGCCGGAGACGCCCCGGCCCGAGCGCCCCTTCCGTCCCTTCTCGCCGCTCCCCAAGGGAGACTGGGGCGCCAGCCGACAAGAGGCCGTCGGTCCCGCTGCTCCTGGCACCGGTCCCACGCTGCCTGGGGCGCCGGCACAACGACCAGCCCCGGGCCAGACCTCACCCCACATCGAGATCCTGCGGCCGCGGTCCGGCGGGATTCAAGGCCGGCTTCTGCCCGGTTTCGGCATGAACCCGGACCAGGGCCTGGTGGGCCCGAACCTGCGCCCAGGGCCCTCGCCCCTGGCGACCGACCCTTCCGGTGAAGCCTTCCAGGTCCAGATGGCGGGCCGGATCCTGAGCGGGGAATCCCATTTCGTGGCCAGCACTGCCGGCTTCGCAGGCCGGACGGCGGGACCCGCGATCCCGGCCGAGGTGGGGGCCACGATCGCCTCCGCCACGCGCCAGGACGGACGGACCGACCCCGTGGGGCAGATGCGCGCGGGCCTCCCCCGCGGTCCGCTGACCGGCGGACGCCCGGTCGTCTCGCAGATCCCCATCTACCAGCCCGTCCTGGACCTGATCTATCAGATCCGCGGCAAGGCCAAGGTCGAGCAGGAGAGCAGCCCGATCAAGATGACCTTGTCGGGCTCGGTGGGAACCCTCGAGCGGCAGGCCTACGTCCCACGAGAGGCCCCTTCGGCCCTGCCCGGTCCGCAAGCTGCCGCCTCCCGGCAGACGCCGACCGGCGCCGAGGTGCGCCCCCAGACCCAACACTTCCAGCCGGCGCAGCGCGAGACGGCTGAACCGGCCCAGCGTCGGGTCCACACGGCCTCCGAGCAGAACCCCCTGCTGGGCACCATGACGGCCTCGCTGCGCGGTCCGGCACAGCCCGTGCGTCGAGAGTCTGCGGCTGCAACCCGCGTCGAGGGCGCGCACGCCAAGGCCGAGACCTCGTCGCAGCGGGTCGTGGAGACGGGAGACGCCCCGGGTCGGGGCGGTGGCGGCGGGACCGCTGGAGGCGAGCGCGGATCGGGCGGCCAGGGCGGCCAGGGCCAATCGGAAGGTGGGCCCCCCGGAAGCCTGTCCGAGATGCAGTCCCGGTTCCGGGTACAGACCCTGCGGGCCTCGGCGACCCATGAAGCCTTCCGGATCAGCATGACCCGGATGCAGAACCCCGTCGGAGCCCGACACAGCGAGATGGCGACCCGCTACGCCACCACCTCGATCCCGACGCTTCTGAAACGAATCTACCGCAGCCAGGATCTGGAAGGACTGGACGAGGCGGAAGCCGTCAACAGCCTGGCCTTGATGCTCAAGCTGAGCGGCGAGTTCACCTATGACCACTCTGCCCGGGTGCTGGACTTCGCCATGGAACTGGCCGATGAATTGGGCATCGAAGACCGGGAGATCCGCCATCAGGTCGGCCTGGGGGCCATGTTCAAGGATATCGGCGAAGCGGGGCTGCTGCTGGCCCAGCAACCGGACGAGCAGATCGACGAGATCTCCAGGTTCATGTCTTCACAGGACATGCGCCGGGCCAGCCTGCTGCACGACATCGGGAAGATCCAGATCCCCCGGGACATCCTGTGCAAGCCCGGCCGCATGACCGACGAGGAATACCAACTGATGAGGATGCATCCCATCTACGGGGAGCAGATGATCTACCCCATCCTCTCGTTGCGCCACCTGTGCCCCACCATCCGCGGCCACCACGAACGTTGGGACGGCAAGGGCTATCCCGACGGACTGAAGGGCGAGCAGATCCCGCTTCCGGCGCGGATCCTGGCGGTGGCGGACGTCTTCGACGCCCTGCACGCCGAGCGCCCCTACAAGTCCAGCATGGAGGTGGACCAGGTCCGCAAGCTCCTGTCCGAAGGCAAGGGAACGCATTTCGATCCGGAGTGCGTCGAGGCATTCCTCCGGGTCCTGGATCGCCGATTCCCCCAGGCAGGTCGCCGACGTCCCCAGCGAGTACGGGCACGCTAGCAGGCAAATCATCCTCCGGTCGATCGCCCTCCCCCAGAATGGGCCAGAAGGCAAGCAAACATGGCCATTCCAGGCTATAGACCCGATTCACCATTGTCTTGAGAACACAAACAAGAAGCGGGGCCATCTCGCGGAAGGTGAATCGGCCGTGGACAAGTTCAAGGACGCTTTGGGAATCGCCGGGTCCGGCAAGTATCTCTACCAGGCAGGGCGGGCATTCTCCGGGTTGCAGACCACGACCCGGCTGACCGCAGGTTTGGACCTGGCCTCCGGAGCCGTGGGGCTGAGCAGTGCTCAGGGCCTGACCGACGTCGCCAAAGCGCTCTCGACCGAGACCAAGGGCCTGGTCGGCGCGGCCAGGCTGTCTGAAGCCGGCAAGATCGCAAACTACGCCTCCAAGGCCGCTCCCATCGTTGCCAAGGGCTCTGCCCTTCTGGGAGCCGTCCTGGGCGGAGTCGAGATGGCGCGCGGGGCCAGGGCCCTCAAAGAAGGCAAGAAGACCGAGGGCGCCGACCGCCTGGTGGCGGGGGCCTGTGACGTGGTGACCTCCAGTGCCCTGTACGTGGCGGCCGCCAGTGGAGCCACCGTTCTCGGTCTGCCCATCGCAGGGGTGGCCCTGGCAGTCGCGGGGGTCTCTCAGGCCGGAAAGTATGCCCACAAGTATCGTGCTCCGCTGGGCCAGGCAGCCCGAAGCGTCGGGGGGAAGATGGCTGAAGGAGCCGGACTGGCCCGCAAGGGTGCCCTCTCGGCGGCGACGCGCCTGAAGGCGGGCGCCCAGGGCCTGCGAGCCGGGGCCCGACGGACCGGCGAGAAGATTGGAAACAAGGTTGGGGAACGGATGGACCAGGTGAAGGACGGCGCCAAGGCTTGCCGCACGGTGCTGTCCGAGGGGCTGAACCGGATCAAGAACCTGTTCGACTGAAAGCCCCTCCCGGCGAGCTGCCGGCGCAGTTGGGGCGGGCAGAAAAGCCCGCCCCGATTGCGTTTCCGACCAGGATGTTCAGCTTTGGGCCTGGTCGCGCAGGATCTGCTGCGCAGCAGCCCTCGTGCTCTCGGGATCGTGAAGGGCCAGGATCACCCGACCCAGGTCCCGCGTGGCGGCCTCCAGATCCCGCCCGGCCTGCACCATCGTCTCGGGTCGGGCCCCGTCAAAGGCCAAGGAGGCCACAAAGGCGGTCTCCAGGCTGCTCGCAGCGCGGGTCAGCCAGGCCCGGACGGCTTGTTGAAGCTGCTCGACTCGGGCCCGATACGCCTCCAGCGGAATCTCGCCCTCCATCACCGCACCGGCCAGTCGACGCAGCAGGTCCGACTCGCCTTCGAAGGGATGGCCTGCCGCATCCTCCTGCAGGCCCTCCAGCAGGCTTTGATAATGCTCCTCGGCCCGTTGCGCCACCAGCATCCCGACCTGCAGACGAGTCCGGTCGGCCCGCTCGCCAAAAGCCTCCAGCTCGGAGAGGGCCGCGCGGAACAGACCCCGGGCCACCTTCAACGCATTCCCGACCTCCCGGGTGTAGGCCGGCGTCGCCTCGGGAACTCGGCCGAGCTCTGCAGCCAGGGCGGCGAAGACCTTCTCGAGACCTCGAGAGGCCTGGCGCATCCTGCGGGCGAACTCCTTGGCAGGCAGGGTCCCGGAGAGCGCCTGTTCGACCAGGCGCTCCAGACCAGCCAGCGTCTCGCTGTGAGGCCTGCCCGCCGACGACCCCAGGACCCCGACCAGACCTTCCGCGAAGGATTCATCCAAGACCGCCGCCGGGTCCAACACCGAAGGACGCTGCGCTCCGCACGAAAGACACTGTCGAGCGGAGACGGGGTTGGCAGTGCTGCATCGAAAACAGGTCCAGGACGGGGGCACCGTGTCCTCCATGGGAAGGTCGTCGGCAGGGGCTTATACACGCCCCCCCCATTCGCCTGCCCGACCTCCGGGACCAGGGCGCCAGGATTCCCCGAGCCTCCCGCGAAGGCGAATCCGGCCGTCGCCCCCCGTGGAGACGGCCAGGTGGAGGTTCATCAATCATGCAGCACAGTGCCGAAATCGGAGTCTTCGGTGGTTCCGGCTTCTATCAGTTCCTGGACAACGTCCAGTCGGTCTGGATCGAGACGCCCTACGGGCCTCCCAGCGACCAGATCGCCCTGGCCGAGGTCGCCGGGCGGCGCGTCGCCTTCCTGCCCCGACACGGCAGGGACCACCGCTACCCTCCGGCCCAGGTTCCCTATCGGGCCAACCTCTGGGCCATGAAGCACCTGGGCGTGAAACGGCTGATCGGTCCCTGCGCCGCAGGCTCGCTGCAGCCCCACGTCGCGCCCGGCAGCTTCGTGCTGTGCGATCAGTTCGTGGACCGGACCTCCGGTCGGCCGGACACCTTCTACGAAGGTCCCATCGCCACCCACATCAGCGCCGCCGAGCCCTACTGTCCTCAACTGCGCGGCCTGGCCCTGGAGATCGGCCGGGATCTGGGCATCGAGGTCCACCCCACAGGGACCATGGTGGTCATCCAGGGACCGCGCTTTTCGACGCGGGCCGAGAGCCGCTGGTTCCAGGCTCAGGGTTGGGAGGTCATCAACATGACCGGCTACCCCGAAGCCATCCTGGCCCGTGAACTGGAGATGTGCTACGTCAACGTCTCGCTGATCACCGACTACGACAACGGGGTCCCCGGCCACGAAGCCCCCGTCTCGCACGAAGAGGTCCTGCGGACCTTTACTGCCAACATCGAGAACGTCAAGAAGATGATCGTGGGCCTGATCGAGCGGATGCCTGCAGAGGCTTCCTGCGGGTGCAACCGGGCCCTTTCGACGGCGCGCTGAAGTCTTAGGAACCTAGGGTTCTCGAAGCGTCCAGGAGAGACCATCATGCCGACGCAAGTCGGAGTCTCGCTCCGCACGGCGGGCAGCCTCCACCACTTCGACCCGGGCGAACTGGACCTGGAGACGGGCGACTGGGTGGTCGTCCCCACGCCACTGGGCCTGGAACTGGGTCAGGTCGTCCTGGTCGTGCAGACCCCGGGAGCCGAGCCCGCCAAGGACCTGCCCCAGGTGCAGCGCCGAGCCCAGGAGCAGGACTTCCAGCAACACCACCGCGGCCGCCTCCAGGCTGCCGAGGCGTTGGCCTTTTCCCGCGAGAGGGTCCGTCACCACGGCCTGGCCATGAAGATGCTGCAGGCCGAGGCCTCGCTGGACGGCCACCGGATCCTGCTCTACTTCAGCGCAGAATCCCGGGTCGACTTCCGGGTCCTGGTCCGAGACCTTTCCACCACCCTGCACAAGCGGATCGAGCTGCGCCAGGTGGGGCCCCGAGACCGCTCGGCCCTGACCGGGGGACTGGGGCCTTGCGGGCGGGAGTGCTGCTGCTCGTCGTGGACGCGCGAGTTCTGCCCGGTGTCCATCAAGATGGCCAAGGAACAGAACCTGTCGCTGAACCCCAGCAAGATCTCGGGTTCCTGCGGGCGTCTGATGTGCTGCCTGCGCTACGAGTATCAGACCTACCGGGAACTGCGCCGGGGGATGCCCCGGATCGGGGAGACCCTGGACCTGCCCGAGGGACAGGTGCGCGTCGTGGCGGTCAACCTGGGCCGCTGCAGCCTGAAGGTCGAACACCCTGAAGAAGGGACCTACGAAGTCCCACCGGAAAGGGTGAAGGCCTTGGGCCTGGGCCTTCCGCTCCCGGCCGCGGCAGCGCCCGAGGCTGCGAAGAGCCTTCCCCCGGCAGCCCGGAGAGCTTCGGAACCCACGCGCCCCCCCATCCTGGCAGACGAGGAGGCGCCGACCGAATCCACCTCGGAAGGCCCCCGCGCCAGGGCCCGGACAGGCCCCCGCGCCTCCCGTCGCCCTCAAGAACGCAGCCATCCGCCCGCACGGCCGCGTCGCGAGGCTCCTGCCCCATCGGATCAACCCCGACCGGAGACCGGATCCGACCCGTCGGTCTCCCGCGAGGGACCGCCCCCCCCGTCGTCGCGCAAGCGTCCCCGCAAAGGCCGCAAACCTCAGCCAGAGGCCTCTGCGGCTGCCGGCCAACCGGCGAAGAGACCCGCGAAGCGTCGCCCGCGACGAGGCTCCGGACGCACGAAACCCGCGGACCAGACCACCTCGGCCCAGCCCTCGGCCTCCGAAGGGTCGCCGGGACGCGAGGCCGGGCCCTCAGGGCGAGGCCGGCGTCGCGGCCGGGATCGGCGCCCCGGTGGACGACGTCCGGGCGGTCCCGCCCCCGAAAAGCCACCCGGATCCGCCTGATCCGCAGGACTCCAAGACCACGGACCGAAAGGGCTGGACAAGTTCGCGGCGATCCGGAATGAGCGCAGCCAACCTGCGATTCAACGGGTCGAGAAAGGAGAACTCCAGTTGACCGACGAGGCAACCAACCCCGGCGTCGAGGCCGCCATGAAGCTCCTCCAGGAAGCCTTCAAGTTCCTGACTCCCGACGAGAGGACGGCCATCCGGGAGATCCAGGCCGAGGTGGATGCCGCCGCCGAGGGTGGAACCGTCGCAGATCCCCGGCTGGAGTTCTGCTACACCGTGAAGTTCAGCACGGACCGGATCAACAATGGCCAGTTGTTGAGAGCTTGCGAGGCCTACATCACGGCTGCCGAATCCTGAGGTCCGACTTCCCGGCCTGATGACCAGCATGCCCGAATCCCGAGCCTTTTCTGGCATTCAATCGACCCGAAGAAATGCATGAAGAGCCTGGTTGTGCACCTGTCCACAGGCTTATCCACAGGCTCTTCACAGGCGTCCGGCCCATCCTCGCAAGGACGTCGAACCGGGCGACTTCCCCAGATTACCAATCCCAAACGCCCAGGTCAATCGAAAACCAGAGATCCGTTCTTCCCCCATTTCATCGCGATATTCCCGGCCTCAGCCGAGAGAATCTGTTCGGTCGGCCTCAGGCCCCGACCCTGGAGAGTTCCAGGCAAAGGCGCTGAAGCAGGAATCGAGGCTGCACGTTGCGGTGCAGATGGTCGAAGGCCTCCAGGATGGCCTGCAGCGCCCGGTCCAGACTGCGGGGGGAACTCGACGAAGCCAGGGTCCGCAGCGTGTCCAGCCGGTCCACGTTGACGACCAGGGCTTCGTCGCCGCCCACCGACAGACACAGGGCGTCGCGGAACCACGACGTGAGGCTGTCCAGGACTCGCGTCAGATCCGCTTTGGGGTCGCTGGAACCGGTCTTGAGGGCCTCCAGGGCCGCGGCGGTCTCCAAGGCCTGCCAGGTCTGCGAGCCGGGCAGCCCGATCGCCAGGCCCAGGGCCGATTCGCGCAGGTCCCAGATCTCGGCAGCTCCCACCAGTTCCAGGGCCAATCCCGGTGATCCGGAGCTGATCCGAGCGGCCACCGCCGCCCGATCGGGGGGAACGCCCTGCTCGAGCAGGAGATCCGCCACGGCCTGGACGTCCACCGGCCCGAAACGAAGGATCCGACAGCGCGACGTGACGGTCGGCAGGAGGGCATTCTCGCCCCCGGCCACCAGGATCAGGACCAGATGCCCGGGAGGCTCTTCCAGGGTCTTCAGCAGGGCACTCTGGGCCTCGCTGGTCAATCGCTCGGCCTCCGAGAGGATCCAGAACCGATAACCTCCCTCGTAGGGACGCAGTTGAACCGCCGAGATGCCTTCGCGAACGTCGTCGATCCCCACGCTGGCCTTGCCCTCGACACGGTCGATCCGCAACACATCGGGGTGATTCTCCGACTGCACCTTTCGGCAGGCCGGACAGAGACCACAAGGGGGTTCGGGCCCCGTGCACAGCAGCCGGGCGGCCATCCAGGTGGCGGTCAGGCCCTTGCCCACTCCTCGGGGGCCCAGGAAGAGATAGGCCGGGGCGGGAGGACCTGCCCGGAGGGCTTCCTGGAGGCGGCTCCGCAGTGCCTGGTTCCCGAGAATGTGCATGGCGAAGAACCCCGGAGGGGCTACTGAAGGCCTTCCATGTTCAGGGTCAGCCTCCGGCGGTTGGGGATCCGGCGCTGGACCTCGCGCATGACGCAATCCACGATGCGCGCGTGCAGCGCCTCGCGCTCCAGGCTGGCGTCCAGGTAGCGCATGCGCCCGGGCTCATCGCGAACCAGATCCATGTAGCCCTCGCGGACCCGCGCGTAGAAGGCGGCATCCAGACGCTCCAGGCGGTCGGGTCCGCTCTGCTGTTCCCGATAGCGCTCGTTCAGACGGGAAAGGCCCAGCGTCGGCTCGACGTCCAGGAAGAAGGTCAGATCGGGCTGGATCCGCCACAGGCACATGCCGTTGACCTCGCGGATCTGGGTCAGGTGGACCCCTCTCCCGTAGCCCTGATAGGCCACGGTGGCATCCGCGAAGCGGTCGCAGACCACGATGGTGCCCTCCGAGAGGCGAGGCCGGATCACCTGCTCGACGTGCTGGCGCCGGGCAGCCGCAAAGAGGAAGACCTCGGCCAGGGGATCCATGTCCTCGTGCACCGGATCGATCAAGAGCTCACGGATGGCCTCGCCGACGGCCGTGCCCCCGGGCTCGCGGGTCAAACGGACCGGGTAGCCCTCACGCTCCAGGTGGCGGACCAGCATCTCGGCCTGGGTGCTCTTGCCGGCCCCTTCCAGGCCTTCAAAGGTGATGAAGAGGCCTTCGGTGTCATGACGGTTCATCGCTCAAGCCATCCTCTGTCGGCGCTCCGGGCGCCTGCTTGTAGATGCGGACGTGGCGTTGGGGTTCGATCCCCAGGCTGCGCGAGCCGAGGTGGGCTCCCTGGGCCAGCTCGTGTTGGAGTCGGCGCAACTGCAAGACCTGCGGAGAGAGGTCGACCGGCTGACCCGAGCTTTGCACGACGCGAATGGCCTCTTCGGCCTCTCGGGCCGCGAACTCCTTCTGATCGGCCTGGGGCAGGTGGAAGTATTCCTCCAGGAAGGCCTGCATCTGGGCGGTGGTGTTGGCCCGCAAGGCAAAGATCGGCATGTTGCGCTGCCGCATCCGATCGAAGACGGCCGAACGTCGGCGCTCCTGCCCCCGGATGGTCAGCACCAGATCCCCTTCGTCCCAGTTCCGAACGATCCGGGCGGGGACGCCGAGGATTCCGATGGCTCGCGAGAGCCGGTTGCGACTGACCGCATACGGGAAGATCCGGGGGCCTTCCAGGATCTCATGTCCTGGAGGAGGACCTGCCAGGGCGTGCGCGGACTCCTCGCCAGGGTCCCGATGGACCGGCGCAACCCGTGGGGCCGGCACGGCGGGCCGAACCTCCACCTCGCCGTCCTCGTTGCGGGTGCGAATCTCGGGCTCGGGGGTCTGCCCCCGCAGCATCTGGTCGATCGTGCCCGCCACATCTTCGTGCAGCACCAGCGTGGACTTGTCCCGGATCTCGACGATCACCTCGAAGGTGGGTGGGGCCTTGCGCTCCAGGACGGCCTTCTGGGTCTTGCGGCGCCGCGCTTCCTCATCCGAGAGGGTCACCACCTGGATCCCTCCGACCAGATCCGAAAGGGTGGGGTTCATCAAGAGGTTCTCCAGGGTGTTGCCGTGCGCCGTGGCCACCAGCATCACCCCCCGTTCGGCGATGGTCCGGGCCGCATAGGCCTCGGCCTCGGTGCCGATCTCGTCCACCACCACCACCTCGGGGCTGTGGTTCTCGACGGCCTCGATCATGACTGCGTGCTGCTGGTCGGGTTGCGGGACCTGCATCCGTCGGGCCATGCCGATACCCGGATGGGGGATGTCGCCATCCCCGGCGATCTCGTTGGAAGTGTCGACGATGACCACCCGGCGGGTCAGATCGTCGGCCAGGACCCGGGCCACTTCGCGAAGCATGGTCGTCTTGCCCACCCCCGGACGCCCCAACAGCAGGATGCTGCGCCCCGACTCGATCACGTCCCGGAGGATGTCGATCGTGCCATACACCGCACGGCCGACGCGCGCGGTCAGTCCCACCACGTCGCCCGCCCGGTTGCGGATGGCCGAGATGCGGTGCAGGGTGGCCTCGATCCCCGCCCGATTGTCCTTCCCGAAGGCGCCGATCCGGTCGACCATGTAGCGCAGGTCGTCGCGGGTCACGGGGTCCTCGGTCAGGATCTCGAAGCGGCCCGGGAATCGAGCCTCCGGGCGCCGGCCCAGGTCGGTGACGACTTCGATCAGATCGACCAGCTCCTCCTGCCGGGCCTCCAGGCTGCGTCGAACGGCAGGAGGCAGTCTCTCCAGCAGGCGGTCGAGGTCGTCGGTGATGCGCAGGGTTCTGCTCTTCTTCCTGGTCAAGGGCTCTCCGGGTATTCTGGGGATTTGCGGAGGAAGGTCAAGGCGGGTCGGCCACCACCCGGACGGTCTGGAGGGTGGGGTCGGCGGGACCTTCCAAAGGGATGCCGGCTGCCAGGGCCCAGGCCAGGTGGTCCACATGCCCGGCGCAGAAGACCTCGCCCGGACACAGCAAGGGAATCCCGGGAGGATAGGGGGTCAGGAACTCGGCACAGATCCGACCCGGGGCCTGGCTGATGGGGATCACGCAGGTGGAGGCGTAGAAGGCTTCCCGAGGGGTCATGGCTTGTTCCGGAGGAGGGAAGGTCGCAGCCAGGCTGGGGACCCGGGCCGGGCCCTGCCGGCGGGGAAGCCGAGCCAGGGCCCCGACCAGTCGCTCCAGATCCCGGCTTTGATGAGCCGGAGTCACCAGCACCACGATGTTCCTCAGGTCCGACATCTCGACCTGGATCGCTTCGTGGTCGCGCAGGTGGCGTTCCAGGTCCACCCCGGTGTATCCCAGCGCCAGGGCCGAGACCACCAGGCGGGAGCGGTCGTAGCGCGCGCAGCGGTCCGGCCCCGGGCAGCGCAACCCCGGCACCCGGGCCAGGGCTTCCCTGGTCGCCCCGGCCAGATCCAGGGCGCGCTGCCAGTCTCGGGTCCCCTGCAAGGCCACCTGCCTGCGCGCCGAGTCCAGCGAAGCCACCAACAGGCAGTTGGGACTGGTGGACTGCAGCATCCGCAAGGCCAACTCGACCCGGGCCGGGTCCACCCGGTGGCCCGACTGGTGCATCATCGAAGCCTGAGACAGGGCGCTGAGCAGTTTGTGCGCGCTGTGCACCACCAGATCCGCCCCCGCCGTCAAGGCTGATGTCGGCAGGTCTGGATGGAAGACCAGATGAGGGCCCCAGGCCTCGTCCACCAGGACGGGAAGTCCGCGCTGCCGACCCAAGGCCACCAGATCCTCCACAGCAGCAGCCGCCCCGTAGGGGGTCACGCTGGTGAAGAACACTGCACGCGCCTGGGGATGAGCCTCCAGGGCGCGCGCCAGGGCTTCGGGTTCGACGGGATGATGGACACCCATCTCGTCGTCCAGGGGAGACTCGAGGTAGACCGGTCGAGCTCCGGAGAGGACCAGGGCCCCGTGAACCGAGCGATGAGCCGCCCGGGGGACCAGGATCTCCTGCCCGGGCCCGACGGTCGCCAGGATCATGGCCAGGTTCCCACACGAGGACCCGTTGACGAGGAACCAGGTTCGATCCGCACCCCAGGCCCGGGCGGCCAGTTCCATCGACGCCTTCAAGGCGGTCCGGGGACGATGGATGTCGTCCAGGTCCAGCACCTGGGTGGTGTCGGCGGCCAGGGCCAGCGTGCCCATCAGCGCCCGCAGGTCTTCAGGCGCCCCCCGCCCCTGCATGTGACCCGGCATGTGGAACGGCAGGACGCCTCCCCGAGCATAGCCCAGAAGTGCATCCAGGTAGGGGGCGGCCTCCTGTCCGGTCGGTCGACTCAGGCCTTGTTCTCCCGACGGGCCTGGACCTCCAGAAGGTGATCGCGCATATCCAGCAGCAACTCCAGGACGGCTGCACGCCAGCGGCTGTCCAGGTCCGGGCTGATCTCCCAGACCGCGTCCAGGTCCCGTTCAGGGAACTGCGCCAGGATCTGCTCTCGGGTCCGCATGGGGTCTCCTCCTTGGGATGGGTGGGGCGTCCAGATTCGGGCTCCGGGGCGATCGTCCTGTCTTCGGCGCCGAACGTGCGGCGCACGAGGCTTCCCGCCGGGGGGGCGCGCGGGTCTCTTGAAGGGGCCTCGCAGATTCTGCTAGATTTCAGCAGGACAGCCGGCGCGGACCGGTTTTGGAGGAAGGCACCTTGGGCAGACTCAAGAATCTGGCGAACCGGCTTCTATCCGACCCCATCTTCTGGATCCTCGCCGTCCTGGGCGTCATGGTCGGCTTCATCAGCTTCTTCGAGCGATTCACGCAGGTTGGCCTGAACAGCACCTACAACCTGTTCTGACATGTGAGCAGCACCTCGACGGGTGCGTCGGCCGCCACCCCCAGGCGCTGTGCTGCCGAGCCCCGGTTGACGGCGATCTCCAGGTAGTCGGCGGACCCCCAGCAAGCCAGGAGCTGGCCGGAATCCACATCACCATAGGTCGCGCAGACGGGGATCTCGGTCCCGCCCACGCGGACGCTGCTGAGACCGCCCTCCACCTCGCTGCGGTGGAGCAGGGTCACCAGGTTGCCGAAGGCATCGCAGTGGATGACCTGGGTCCGGACGCACCCGTCCTCCAACCGATTGGGCTCCAGGTTCAGCTCGACGTGGTCGTTGACGGGAGTCCCCAGATTCTCCAGGGCCACCCCCCGGGCCAGGTGGGCCGCAGCCGGTGCGAAGAGGTCCCGACCGTGGAAGGTCCGACTGACCTTTTCCAGGCTCCAGGGCCCCGGACGAAGCTCGACCACGGCCACCGGTCGGTCGCGCCGCATCGCCAGCGACAGGATCCCGTTGTCAGGGCCCACGTAGAAGTGTCGTTCGCCTTGGACGGCCAGGGCCCGGCGCTGGCCGCCGACCCCCGGATCCACCACCGCCAGGTGGACGGTGCCCCGCGGGAACCAGTCCACCGCCGTGGCCAGAAGGAACGCGCCTTGCCGGATATCCTGGGCCCCCACCTGATGGGCCAGATCGACCAGTCGCGCCTGGGGATGCAGGCTCAGGATCACCCCTTTGAGGATCCCCACGTAGGGGTCCCTCCCCCCGAAGTCCGTCAGCATGGTCACGATGTCGGAACGCATCCAGCGGCTTTCGCAGACTCCCGCGCGGGTCCCTCCTGGCATGCCGCGAACAGGCCGGCCGGGGCAGGAATTCACAGAACGGTTGCACTTGCCGTCCCTGGGAGATGCTAGACTTCGATCCAAGCCATGCAAGAGATTCGTCCCCTCCCCCCGTTCCGTGTCGCCACGCCCGGCGTGGCTCCCTCTCCGACCGCGCGGGCTGCCCGGGAGGCGGCTCCCCGGACGGATGGCCTGGACCTTCAGGGCCTGCCGCCCCTGCAGACGCCCAAGAAGGCCGTCACCGTTCTGGCCGATTCCTTCGGCTATGCCGAGTTCCCCCAGGCCTCGCCCGACGGCAAGCACGTGATCTTCAACGTGGTGGGCGACTACGACACTTCGCAGATGATCCGGATGAAGGCCGACGGAAGTGACAAACGGGCCCTGCTGACCGGCGAAAGGGTCCGCGCCCGCGACCTTCCCGAGTTCCTGGAAGCCCATCGGGGCCGGATCGACGAACAGGGGACCTGGACCGCCGACGGCCGTTCGGTCTACTACCGGACCAACTCGGGAGGGCACTTCTCGATCGCCCGCTTCGACCTGGACGACGCCTCGGCCCGGACCGTGGTCCAACTGCCCGAGATGAACCTCAAGCACCCCGTCGAGACCGCCGAGGGCTACATCCTGGGCTACGGCGGACCTCCGGATGCCACCTACAAGACCTCCGAGCAGTATTCCGACATCTTCCTGGCCGATCCCCGAACCGGCCAGGTCGAATTCCTGACCCATTCGGACGGCACGGTCTCCTACAAGCACCCCTCGGCGATGAAGGGGGCCATCCTGGCCCACGTCGAGCCGAAACAGGGCGAGGATCCCAAGGCAGATCTGGTGGCCCTGGACCCGGCCGGAGGGCCCGAACGCAACCTGACCAGCACGCCCGATTCCGACGAGCGGCACCCCTTCTACAATCCGCGGATCGACCTGGTTGCCTACCATTCCGACGACTCGGGAGACAAGAACCTGTGGCTGGCGACCCCGGACTTCGACCGCCGGGTCCAGTTGACGTTCTACGGCAAGCCTGCCCAGTCGCCGTCCTGGTCACCGGACGGACAGACCCTGTACTTCGTCAAGAAGGACGCCCGCCAGCCCGAGGGGGAGCCCTTCTACAAGCGCCAGGCCGACATCCGCGCCCTGGATGTCCCCAAGGCCCTCAAGGACCTGCATGCCCAGGCCCGGGAGCGCTGCCGGGAACTGGAGAAGGACGGGGCCTCGGAATCCCTTCAAGCGGCTGCCCGAGAGGCCTTGGAGAACTATCGGTTCTTCCTGGAGCGTGCCCTCGCGACGGATTCCGAGAGCTGAGCGCATCCCGCTGACCCCCTGGCCGCCTCCCCGAAGGCCCGGGTGTGTTCGACTTCACAGCCCCCAGGCCGCCGGGGCTCTAGACTGAAGTCGACCCCCGAGAAGGAGAGGTGCTCTGCGTGTTCCGAGCCGCCGGTTTGTCCGACCGCCTACGCCACCTGCTTCACCCCGTCCGCAGGCTCTGGGGACTCCAGGCCTCGGCCCCGTCTGTGGAACCGGAGGCCCCGAATCTCTTCCAGGAGGCGGTCCACCTGGATCGCATCCTGATCCTCCTGGCGCGCCGAACCGGCCGTCGCGAGGAGCTGCGGCTGATGACGCGACGGATGAGCCTGCGGGAGGTGCACTTCCAGACCCGCGAAGACCTGCGCGAAGGTCAGGCCCTGCACCTGCAGATGCTGCTGGAACCGGGCTTCGCCCTGCGGGTCCAGGCCCATGTGGCCGAGGCCGCCTGGGTCGAGGGCGAATGCCGAGGCCGGCTGCGCCTGTCCTGCGGGCCTTTTGAACAGGGTGCCCTGACGGCCTACCTGGCCAAGCGAAACCTGCGCCGCTTCGCCTGACCCCGGAGCCTGGCTCTTCGGCCTGCCCTGGCATCCGGGCCGTCGCTCCCAACCAGGGCTCTTCCCCGACGCCCTGAATCCGCCGCCTGCCGCAGGATTCGGCGGCGGATTCAGGGACACGGTCCAGGAACTTCCGGGTCGGGATGGAACCCCCGAACGATGGATGCCCACCTGATTTCCGCAGCCTTCTCCGACCGCACCCTCCTGCCCCAGGCCCACGAAGCCGTCCTGGAGACCCTGGCCGCCCTGGACCGGGGCCAGATCCGGGTGGCCGAGAAGGTGGGAGACGACTGGGTGGTCCACACCTGGATCAAGCAGGCCATCCTGCTGTATTTCTCCCTCGCCCGGATGGAGGTCCTCGAGGTCGGCCCCTTCGAATTCCACGACAAGATCCCGCTCAAGAAGGGGCTGGCTGAAGCCAGGGTGCGCGTGGTCCCCCCCGGCGTGGCCCGCTACGGCTCGTTCCTGGAACCCGGCGCCATCCTCATGCCGGGCTACGTCAACATCGGGGCGCGAGTCGGCGAGGGAACCATGGTGGACACCTGGGCCACGGTGGGCAGTTGCGCCCAGGTCGGCCGCCATGTCCACCTCTCGGGGGGGGTGGGGCTGGGAGGGGTCCTGGAGCCGGCATCCGCCCAGCCGGTGATCGTCGAGGATGGCGCCTTCATCGGGTCGCGCTGCATCGTCGTCGAGGGAGTCCGCGTCGAGGAAGAGGCGGTGTTGGGGGCCAACGTGGTGCTGACGGCCTCCACGACCATCGTGGATGTCACCGGACCCGAGCCCGTCACCTGGAAGGGCCGGGTCCCGGCCCGCTCGGTGGTCATCCCGGGCACCATCCCCAAACGCTTTCCCGCCGGAGAATTCGGGGTCCCATGCGCCCTGATCATCGGCCAGCGCAAGGCCTCGACCGACCGCAAGACCAGCCTGAACGACGTGCTGCGCGAGTTCGCAGTCCCCGTCTAGTCATGGATCTCGTCCGCAAGACCTTCGAACTGGTCTCGATCCCCAGCCCGACCGGGCAGGAGCAGGCCCTCTGCGACCACGTCCAGGGGTGGGCCTGCGACCTGGGGCTGCCCGCCCGCCGGGTGGGCCAGAACCTGATCCTGGCCCCGCCTGCCCGCAAGGACCGCCCCGTCGTCGGCCTCTTCGGACACCTGGACACCGTCCCCCCCAGCCCCGAACAGCCCCTGAAGATCGAAGAGGGGCGGATCTACGGGTGCGGCGCCAGTGACATGAAGGCGGGCCTGGCGCTCATGATGGCCGCCACGGAGGAACGGGACCGACAGGGATGCGACCTGGTGGTCGTCTTCTACGCCGGCGAGGAAGGCCCCGACCAGGGGAACGGGCTGCGGGAGGTCCTGGACCTGCTGCCGGACCTGGACCTGGCCGTCATCCTCGAGCCCACCGACAACCGCGTCGAGGCGGGGTGCCTGGGCGGGATCCACGCCCGGGTGGTGGTGGAAGGGCGCCGGGCCCATTCGGCCCGCCCCTGGCAGGGGCAGAACGCCATCTACCGCGCCATGCCCCTGTTGGAACGCCTGCGCGACCGACCTCGCAGGAAGTACGTCGTGGACGGGCTGGAGTTCTTCGAGGTCATGTCCGCCACCATGGCCCACACCTCCAACGCGGCGAATGTGGTTCCCGACCGCTTCGAGCTGAATGTGAACGTGCGCTTCGGCCCCGGGCGCACCGAGCGCGACGCCCTGGAGGAGCTGCGGGAGGTGGTGGGCGACCTGGGCCGGATCGAGGTCACCGACTCCTGCCAGTCGGGAGCCGTCTGCCTGGATCACCCTCTTCTGAGGGAGTGGATCCGCCTTCGCGAGCTTGAGCTGCGGCCCAAGCAGGCCTTCACCGACCTGGCGCGCCTCACCGCCCGGGGAATCCCGGCCATCAACTTCGGGCCCGGCGATCCGGCCCGGGCCCATCAGGCCGTGGAATGGGTGGACGAATCCGCCGTGCGCGAGGGCTACCGTCTGCTCAGCAGCCTGCTCCGAGACGTCTGCCGCGCCGCCCCTCTCTAAGAAGCCTGTGTGAATACCGCGTCGGTCGCCTCGCGCTTCAGGGCAGGCACGAACCCGCCCGCAGGAGGATCACGTGCCGGCGCGTACAAGATCCGGGCTTCCCAATCCAGAGGAGCATCCCATGAACGCGACCGAGATCCGCCAGTCCTTCCTGAGCTTCTTCCGTGAGCGCGGCCACGTGATCGTGCCCAGCGCCCCCGTGGTCCCCCTGGACGACCCGACCTTGATGTTCACCAACGCCGGGATGAACCAGTTCAAGCCGTACTTCCTGGGCCAGGCCACCCCGGCCCACCGCCGCGTGGCGGACACCCAGAAGTGCATCCGGGTCTCGGGCAAGCACAACGACCTGGAGGAGGTGGGACACGACACCTATCACCACACCCTCTTCGAGATGCTGGGGAACTGGTCTTTCGGCGACTACTACAAGCGCGAGGCCATCGAATGGGCCTGGGATCTGCTGACCCGGGTCTGGGGCCTGCCCAAGGAGCGCCTGTACGCCACGGTCTTCGGCGGAGATCAGGAGCGAGGGCTGCCGGCCGACCATGAGGCCGAGCGCCTCTGGGCGGAGGTCACCGACATCGACCCCACCCACATCCAGCGCTTCGGTGCCAAGGACAACTTCTGGATGATGGGCGACGTGGGGCCCTGCGGTCCGTGCTCGGAGATCCACATCGACCTGACCCCGGATGGTTCGGGGGCCTCGCTGGTCAACGCGGGCTCTCCCCAGGTGATGGAGCTGTGGAACCTGGTCTTCATCGAGTTCAACGCCGAGGCCGATGGGGGCCTGAAGAAGCTGCCCTCCTGCCACGTCGACACGGGCGCGGGGTTGGACCGGATTTCAGCCGTGATGGAGTGCACCGGGGGCGGCCGCGACTTCAGCCGCCAGGTCTCCAACTACGACACGGCGCTCTTCCGGCCGATCATCGAACGCCTGGTGGAGATCTCCGGGCGCACCTACACGCCCGGAGTCTCGAACGACGAAGACTCGATCGCCATGCGGGTTTGCGCCGACCACCTCCGGATGGTGGCCTTCTCGATCGCCGACGGGGCCATCCCCTCCAACGAGAGCCGGGGCTACGTGGTGCGCCGGGTCCTGCGCCGGGCGGCCCGCTACGGGCGCAAGCTGGGCCTGATGGATCCCTTCCTGTATACCCTCGTTCCCGTGCTGGCCGAGACCATGGGCGACGTCTTCCCCGAGCTTCGCCGCGAGCAGTCCAAGATCGAGCAGGTCATGCGGGGCGAGGAGACCTCCTTCCACCAGACCCTGGACCGGGGGATCGCGCTCTTCGAGGACGAGGCCGCAGGCCTGGAGGCCGGCGGAGTCTTCCCCGGTGAGACGGCCTTCAAGCTGTATGACACCTTCGGCTTCCCCCTGGACCTGACCGAGGTCATGGCCCGCGAGCGCGGCCTGACGGTGGACGAGGCCGGGTTCCAAGCCCGCATGGAGGAGCAGCGGGCCCGGGCCCGCGCCTCCCAGGTCAAGGTCGCCCAACTGGCCGAGGACGAGGAGATCTGCCTGGAACCCACCCCCTTCACGGGATATGTGCACCTGGAAGAAGAGACCACCGTGGTCGCCACCCTGGGCAAGGGGGACCAGAGGGCCGTGGTGCTTGAAGAGACCCCCTTCTACGCCGAGATGGGCGGCCAGGTCGGCGACACCGGAATCCTTCTGACCGCCGACGGCGAGATCCGGGTGACCGACACCCGCACCCGCGAGCACGTCATCCTGCACCATCTGGCCCCCGAGTCCGGGCGCATCCTGGAACCCGGCGAGAAGGTCGTGGCCCGGGTCGACCGCGAGCGCCGGCTGCAGACCCAGCGCCACCACACGGCCACCCACCTGCTGCACCATGCCCTGCGCGAGGTCCTGGGCGACAACGTGCGCCAGCAGGGTTCGCTGGTGACGCCCGACCGGCTGCGCTTCGACTTCGCCTGCCCCGAGGCCGTGGCGCCCGAGAAGCTGCGCGCCATCGAGAGGCACATCAACCGGCGGATCCTCGAGAACTCCAACGTCGGCTGGATCGAGATCCCCCTCGACCTGAAACCCCCTGAGGTGATCGCCTTCTTCGGCGACAAATACGGCGACCGGGTGCGGGTCCTGAACATCGGCGGGCGCTACTCGGGGCAGATGCCCGAGCCGCTCTTCGACGGCTATTCCAAGGAGCTGTGCGGAGGCACCCACACCCTCCGGACGGGGGACATCGGCCTGTTCCGCTTCCTGTCCGAGGGGGCCATCGCCTCGGGAGTCCGCCGCGTCGAGGCGGTGGTGGGCTCGGCTGCCGAGGAGTCGGTCCACCGCGACCTGGAGCTGCTGGAGCGGGCGTCGGCCCGACTGCACACCACCCCCGCCGAGCTGGAGCGCCGTCTGGAAGCCCTGTTGGAAGGCCAGAAGAAGCTGGAGCGTGAGCTGGCCGAGGCGCGCAAGGCCTCGGCGCGCTCGCGGGTGGCCGACCTGGCGGCCTCGGCCCTGCAGGTGGACGGGGTGCCCCTGCTGGCCACCGACGTGGGCGACGGCGACGCCGACTACCTGCTGCAACTGGCCGACGGGCTGCGCGAGAAGTTCCAGGGCGTGGCCGTTCTGGCCGGGGTCACCGGCGAGCGCGTGGGCCTTCTGGCCCTGGTCACCCCCGCCTACGTCAAGGCGGGATACCACGCCGGCAACCTGATCCGCCAGGTGGCCAGGGAGCTGGGTGGAGGTGGCGGAGGCCGCCCCGACCTGGCCCAGGCCGGAGCCAAGGACGCCTCCCGGCTGCCCCAGGTGCTGGCCGCCGTCCCCGAGATGCTGAAGGCCACCGCCAGGAAGTAGGCGACTCAACCGCCCCGTTTCCTTCCCGATCATGTGGGAGACCCGCACCATCGTGGAGGAAACGGGCGCCGATGGCTTCCCGCTGGAAAGGGCCGGACGCGGGCGGAGCGAAATCCGGGCGGTGCAGGCCAGCCCCGCAAACGACCGAACCGCCCGGTTCGCCCTGCTGGCGGGAGGTTCCACCCTCCTGCTCCTGGGCGGTGCGTTCCTCATGGCCGACCTGGGCCTGGCTTGCGGCCTGGCCCTGAACGCCGCCCTGGCCCTCCTGGGCGGCGGCAGCCTGGCCCTGGGCTGGGTCCTGTTCGTTGAGAAGGACCGCCGGCTGGCGGCGGCTGCCCTGGCGGCGACCCTGGCCTGGCTTCTGGCCGGAACCGCCCTGTCCACCAGGCTGGTCGACTTCTCCTACGACGGCCAGACGGCCCACCTGGTGGCGGCGGGCCTGCTGGCCCGCGGTGAATGGAACCCCTGGGTTCATGTTCCCCACTCGCTGACGGCCCACGGCTTGTCGGCCAACATGCCCGCCTATCTCTCACACAACCCCAAGCTGGGTTGGGTCCTGTCGGGTATCGCGATGCAGACGGTGGGGACCCTGGAGTCGGCCAAGGTCGTGAACCTGGCGGCCCTCTGGATGGCCTTCTGGTGCTGCGTGGCGAGCCTGGCCGCCCGGGCCCCCGGCGCCCGTGGGCTGCGCTTCCTCCTCCCGCTGGCCCTCCTCTCCAACCCCGTCGTCCTCACGCAGGTGGCCACCTCCTACGTGGACGGCCTGGGCTATCTGTTCCTGGCGACGACCCTGGCCCTGGCGGTCTTCCCCGGAACGGGTGCCCTGCCGCTCGTGGCCCTGGCCACGGCGGCTGCGGCCAACGTGAAGTTCAACGCCACCTTCTTCCTGGCCGTGCTGCTGGTCAGCCTCTGGGCCTGGAAGGGCCTGCGCCCACCCCTCACCCGAACGGCGCTGCTGGGCTTCCTGGCCGGAGTTCTGGTGCTGGGCTTCCACCCCTACCTCACCAACTGGCTGGGATACGGCAGCCCGGTGCACCCCTACCAGGCCCAGGCCCTGCGTTCCAGCGAGGGGGACCTGAGCGCCCTGGAGCTGCGATCCGCCTCGGCCACCAGCTCGGACACCCCGCCCCCCCTTCGAGGTCGCAACCGGGTGGAGGCGATGCTGGTCTCGCTGGGTTCGGCTTCCCGCAACGGCGTCGCGCCGGGAGACCTCCAGCCTCCCTGGCCCTTCACCTCGGCCCGGGACCAGTTCCGGGTCTTCCGGATCCCGGATACCCGAATCGGCGGATTCGGACCCTTCTTCCTGCCTGCGCTGCTCCTCTCCGCGGGCGTACTGGCCTGGAGCGTCGTCAGCAGGAGGACGAGCCGAGGGCTGCTTTGCCTGGTCGCAGGTGTCCTGGTCTCGGCGGCCCTCTTCCCCGAGGGGTGGTGGGCCCGCTACGTGCCCCACCTGTGGCTCATCCCCGCGGCGACAGCCGGCTGCGCCCTGCTGGCCACCCCTCGCGCGCCTCGCCTGGTCCAGGGAGCCGGGGCCCTGATCCTGATCCTGCTGCTGGCGACGGGTCTGGCCGTCACCAGGGTCCAGGTCCGCCACCAGTGGAACACCTCGGCGGGAATCCGCCGCCACCTCGTGGAGGTGGCCCGACATGCCCCGCTCGAGGTCTGCTTCGGCCCCTTCCTGGCCAACCGCGACCGCCTGAAGGAAGCGGGAATCCCCTTCGTCGAGGTCCCCTCCTCCAGGGCCTCCACCATGCAGGCCTTCCCCTACTCCGAAGCCCGCTATGCGCCGGCCGGGTGGGAACGCAGGTGAGTCTCGGCGCGTCCCCACGCTGGCGGCCAGGCGTGCAGCAGTCGCCCCCAAACCCAAACTCGCCGAGGAAGACATGCGGGCGGTTCCGGCGAAACATGGCCGGACTTCACCCGACTCCGATCAACCGGAGGGTCTCATGAGCCACCGAGTCAACCTGGGGCCTCAAGGCTTCCTCTACCCGATGCCGGTGACCCTGGTCGGGGCCGACCTGGAATCGGGCCCGAACTTCATGCCCATCTCCTGGATCAACCGCGCGGAGTCCCGCCCCCCCCAGATCATGTGTGCGCTGAACAAGGTCCACGCCACCAACGAGGGGATCCGACAGCACGGCCAGTTCAGCGTCAACCTCCCCAGCGTCGACCAGTTGGCGATCACCGACTGGTGCGGGCTGAAGTCCGCCCACAGGGGAGTCGACAAAGCCGCCCCCTTCACCATCGAACGCCGAACGCTGAGCCATGCCCCTCTGATCGCCGAATGCCCGCTCTGCCTGGAGTGCCGCGTGACCCAGGTGATCGACCTGGGCATCCACGAGCTCTTCGTGGCTGAACTGGTGGCCACCTGGACCGAGAGGCGCTTCCTGGACGAGGAGGGCCGGCCGGACATCACCCGGATGCGCCCCTTCACGCTGACCATGCCCGACAACCGCTACTGGGCCGTCGGCGAGCAGGTGGGCCGGGCCTGGTCGGACGGCCGCAACTTCCAGCCCCCGACGACAGAGGACTGAAGCGGCTCCCCTCAGCACGTCCGCCTGCACAGCCTGGGGCCAGGACCCCGGAGGTGGCCACGCCAGGAAAGGGAGGGCGTCTCATGAAGGTCCCTTTCGGAAGGTCCTGGTCGCCCAGCGGTTCAGGTCGTCCAGATACGTGTGCATGATGGGAATGTCGAAGAGGCTCAGGATCGTGCCGACCAGCAGCCCGCCCACGACCGCCGTGGCCAGGGGTTGATAGGCGTCCAGCCCCGTCCGGGGCGCCAGGGCGATCGGCAGCAGGACCACCAGCGAGATGCCGGCCGTCATGAGGATGGGCCGCAAGCGCTCGGGACCCGCCCGGAGGATGGCCTCGTCTCGGGGCACTCCCTCCTCCCGATAGCGCTGGATCAGGTCGATCAGCAAGACGGCAGTGGTGATGTCCATGCCCGTCAGGACGATGATTCCCAGAATCGAGACCGTGGAGAAGGCCTGTCCGGCCAACCACAGGGCCAGGAAGACCCCGGCCAGCTCCAGAGGCAGGGAGGCGATCATCTGCAGGGGAGCCAGGAACCCCCGGAACTGGATGACCAGAACCAGGTACATCAGCACCAGGGCGAAGGCCAGTCCGCCGACCAGGCGCCGGAAGCTGTCCATCATCTGGGTCATGTCGCCCCGCATCTCCATCCCGTAGCCGGGGGGGAAGTTCAGTGGCTGCACCCCCAGATCGCGATTCCCTCCGTAGGCGTTGGCCACCAGGTTCATGACCACGTCCATGGACGGCAAGTCACCGATCCGGTAGTACCCCGTCACACCCAGCACGCGCCTCAGCCCATCGCGCTCGATGACCGTCGGGGCGCTGCGGCGCTGGACGGTGGCCACCGACTTCAGGGGCACATTGCGGCCGTCCGGTGTGGCCAGGTACAGGTTCTCCAGATCCCGGACGTCCTGGCGCTGGTCCTCATGGTAGCGCACCAGGATGGTGTTCTGCCGCAGGTTGGGCAGCCTCCAGAACTCGTCGGTCAGCCCTCCACGCAGCGAATAGTAGGCCTGCTGGGCGATGGCCGCCGGCGACAGGCCCACCTCCTGGGCCCGCTGGGGGTCGACCCGGATCTGATGGTCTGGAACGCCCAGGGTCCAGGTGGTGCCGGGCTGGTGCAGTTCGGGCATCCGCTCGGCGATGGCCAGCGTCTCCTTCCCCAACCGGTCGAGCTGGGCCAGGTCGGGGCCCACGATGTTGACGTGAATCGGAGCCGCCGCCGTGGCCATGACGTCCGACCCCATCTCCTTGATCTGCAGACGGCGGATGCCGGGAATGGTGGCCATCGCTTCCTGCTGCAGAGAATCCATGACCTGCCAGATGCTGCGGTCGCGGGTGTCCTTGTCCGAAAAGGTCAGCATCATGGCAGCGCCGTTCACCTGCGGCATCTGGTAGCCCGTGTAGAAGGGCGTCCAGCTTTCGAACATGGACTCCTGGCCGATCTCGATGCTGGCCTTCTCGATCTCGGGGTGCTTGAGGATCAAGGCCTCCAGCCTTTCAACCGCCCGCTCGGTCTGGCTGAACGAGGTGCCGGGCTGCATCTCCAGGAAGGCGTTGGCCTGGCCCACGTCGGCCAGGGGCATCATCTCGCTGCCGATGAAGAAGTAGAAGGTGAAACCCAGGATCAGGGTGGCCAGCACCCTGGCAAAGTTGGCGAAACGATGGCGCAGCGTCCACTGCAGGGCCCGGCCATAACCGCGCTCGAGCCGATCCAGGCCGCGCTGGAACGGGTCCACCGCCAGGTACAGCCAGCGCCCGATGGGGTGGTGACGCTCTGCCTCACGCACCGACTCGGGACGCAGGATGTGCGCGCACAGCAACGCCGTCAAGGTGAAGGAGACCAGCGTCGAGGCCACCAGGCCGAAGAGCAGGGGCCACACCAGCTCGACGAACATCAGGCCCACGATGCCGCCCGAGAAGAGCAGCGGAGTCAAGGCCAGCACGATCATCAAGGTCGAGGCGAGGACGACCACCCGCACCTCGGCGATCCCGTCGATCGTGGCCGTGCGCGCATCCTTTCCCATGCGCAGGTGCCGCTCCACCGAGTGGATGTCGATGATGCTGTCGTCCACCAGCCGGCCGATCGACAAGAGCAGCCCGACCAGGGTCCCCGAGTTGAAGGTCATCCCGAAAGGGACCATCATCAGGATGGCCATGGCCAGAGAGGTCGGGACCGTGACCAGCGCGATCAGGGTGCCGCGCCATTCTCCCAGGAAGAAGAGGACCGCCAGGCCCGTCAGGAAGACCGCCAGACCCAACTCGTGCCAGACGTTGTCGAAGAGGATGTCCACGAAGCGGGCGTTGTCATAGGCCACCTCGAAGGTCAGGCCGGGGTTCTCGCGTTCCAGGGCCCGAATCACGTCCATCACGGCCGGCACCACCCGAGCCGAAGAAGCCCCCGGGTTCTGGATGACCGACACCTCCAGGCTCTTGTGCACCTGGCCCGGGGTGCCCGGCTCGTGCTTGAGATAGTGGTAGGCACTGCGACGCTCCCAATGCGAATCCAGCACCTGGGCCACGTCGCGGATGGCGAGGACCCGGGGCGCGAGCGTCTGCGAGGTCCCCACCGGCGTCGTGCTGCGGATCGGGTAGTCCAGCACCTCCTCGGCGCGCCGGGGACGGGTGTCCACGCGCACGATTCCCTCGCCGGAAGGAGAGGTCAGGGTGCCCCCCGAGGCGGAGACGTTGAAGCGATCCAGTGCGTTCTTCACATCCAGGATCGACAGGCCAAAGGCCGCCAGCTTCTGGCGATCCACCACGACCTGGAGTTGGCGGCGGTAGCCTCCGAAGGGGACCACGGAATAGACGTCGGGAACGGCCTTCAGCCGCGCCACCACCGTGTTGTCGGCGAACTCCCGCACTCGGACGGGATCCCAACCTCGGGCCGGGTCCCCCCGCAGAGAGAGCGACAGCACCGGCAGGTTCAAAGGGTCGATGGGCACGATGAAGGAGGGTTTGAGATTGGCGCCGCTGACGGGCAGGCTGGACTGGACGACGTCCATCAGGCTGGAGACCTGGACCAGGACCTTCTCCATGTCGGTCCCGTAGGGGAACTCCAGGGCCACGATCGAGAACCCGTCCTGGGAACTGGAGCGGATGAACCGCAGGCCCTGGACATGGACCAGTTGCTCTTCGATGGGCTTGGAGATCGTGCTCTCCATCTCCAGGGCAGAGAGGCCGGGCATCATGGTGACCACGCCGACCATCGGGCTCTGGACGTAGGGGGCGAAGCGCCGCGGGATCACCTCGGACACCGAGACCCAGGCCAGCCACAGCAGCGCCACGTAAATCGAGATCACCGCGTAGGGATGCTCGATGGACGAGCGGTGGATGTTGTGGATCCAGGACGTGCCGGCTTTCATCGGACAAGAACCTGCCCCTTGAGCATGTCCATGCCGCACGAGAAGTTCAGGGTCTGACCGCTCTGGGGCGTGAACTCGAGGACGACCGGTTGGTTGAGCGGCAGGTCCCGGCGGAGGCCCAGGCTGGGGAAGACGACCTCCGTGCCGCAGTTCTGCTCGTCCACCCGGAGGAAGGTCAGCCGGGCGGGAGCCCCCCCTTTGAGCTCGAGGCGGGCGGGCGTGAAGCCCTGGGACGAGACCCGGATGGTGACGGACTGCACCCCCCCTCCGGCGGCCTCCGCCATGCCCTGGCGGCTGGAATCGACGACGGGATCCCCTTCCTTGAGGTCTTCGTAGCCCGAGGCCACCACCAGGTCGCCCTCCGCCAACCCGGAGGTGACCGCCGCGCGCAGGCCGTCCGAGGGGCCGGGCGTCACCTGGACCCGCCGGGCCTTGAGGTCCTGACCCTGGCCCCGGGCCACCCAGACCCAGGTTCGCGAGTCCTGGGGCACGGAGGACCCTTCCGCAGACGAGGCTCTGGTCAGCAGCGCGGTTGCGGGCACCCACAGGGCGCCCTCGACCCGGCGGGTGACGATCTCCATGTCCACGTAGGAACCGGGGAGGAAGCGGTGCTCCGGGTTGGGGATCAGGGCCTCGACCAGCCCCTGCCGGGAGGCCGGCTCGACGGCCGGGCGGACCGCGCTGAGGCGACCCTCCACGGTCCCCCCGCCGGGTTGGGAAACCCGCACCCCGTCACCGACCTGGATCTCCCGGAGGTCCCTCTCAGCCACGTTGGCTTGCAGGCGGATCGGGTCCACGCGGGCCACCCGCAGAAGGGTCTGGCCGGTTTGCACCAGGGTCCCCGGGCTGACCAGCCGATCGGTCACCACTCCGTCCAGACCGGCCTTCAGCTCCGCATAGCCGCGCTCGGCAGCCGCCAGGGCGGTCTGCGAGCGGGCCATCTCCTGGCCGGCCTCAGCCTCGGCCAGACGGCTGGCTCCGGTCTGATGGGCGGCCCGGGCCGCGTCGACAGAGGCCTGGCTGGCCACCCGTTCCGCCTCGGCCTGGCGCAGTCCGGCTCGGGCCTCGTCCAGGCGGGCCCGCGCCGTGCGCAGGCGGGCCTCCGCGCCAGCGGTCTCGGCCTGGTCGCGTTGGAGTTCCTCCTCGGAAAGCGCGCCCTCCCGGGCCAGCTCCCGCGAGCGGGCCAGGAACTCGGAACGATAGGCCTGCTGGGCCAGGGCGGCCTGCACCTCGGCCTCGGCGTCCCGGATCCGGGTGGTGGCGGCCTCGCGGGCGGCCCGGGCTGCCGCGCTCTGGGCCTCGGCGCGCTCCAGCTCGGCACGCTGCCGCAAGCGCTCGCCCGCGGCCACCGAGCGCGCGCTGTCGGCCATCCGCTCGGCAGCCCGACTGACGGCCAGGCGCGGGCCCAGCCTGCTGACGTCCAGGCGGGCCAGGGCCTGACCCCGGGTCACGCGGTCGCCCAGGTAGAAGGGCATCCACTCGACCACGCCGGTGGTGCGCGCGGTGACCACCTGCTCGTCGAAGGGCAGGGCCTGCCCGGTGTAGCGGAGGACCTCCTCCACCGGACCACGCTGAGTCGCGACCAGGACCACCGGCGTCACCCCCACGGGGGCAGGCATGTCCATCTCCATGACCTGGGCTTCCAGGGGGGTCATGGAGCCAGGACGGCGGAGGTGGCGAACAGCCAGGAAGGAGCCCAGCAGCATCACGCCGATCAGGAAGAGCCCGCCCAGAACCTGTCGGTTGAGGAGCCTTCCGGGTTCGAGGCGCTGACCTGTGGCCCGCATCCTCCAGCCGATCAGCAGGAGGAGGACCAGACCCACGGCGGCCGGCACGAGCCAGCCTGGGAGCCTGCCTGCGGAGACGTCCTCCCCGGTGGCTACCGAGAAGGTTGTCTCCGCCGTGCCGTGGGGGCCGGAAACGGTCACCTGGACCTCGTAGGCGCCCCCCATGGGGAACGCCGCCCGGGCCCTGTACACGCCCGGTTGGCCAGCGACCGGGCGAGCGGTCTCAGGACGCTCCCCCATCTGCATTCCGGGCATGTGGGTGAAGGTGGTCACCTGGACCCCTTCGAGCAGCTTGTCGTCCAGTCTCACGGTGATCACGAGTTCCGCGGTGCCGACCGGGATCACCGACGGGTCGGTGGCCAGCGTGAGGTCGTAGTGTCCCGCCGAGCCGGGGAGTGCCGCCCGGGCCACCCCCGCGAACAGCAGGAAGAAGATCAAGACCGCGCGGTTGAAGTTCATCAGAACCTCCCGGTGACATAGAGAAGTTCGGCTCGGGCCCGACCGGCCAGGGCCGTGGCCTCGGCCAGCGTGCTTCGGGCCCGCCGCTCGGCGGCCACGGCGTCCAGGATCTCCAGTTGGATGCTGCGCCCGGCCTGGTGGCGCAAGCGAGCGATCCTCAGCCCTTCGCTGGCGGCCACCACCTCGGCCTCGGCCAGTTCCATGGCCTGCCAGGCCGCCTGGGCCCGGGCCCGGGCAGCGACGACCTGGGCGGTGACCTCCAACTCCAGGCGCTCCAGCTCCAGCTCGCCGATCTCCTTCTGGGCCTGGGCCCGCTCCAATCGCGCGGCGCGCTCGCCGCCATCGAAGAGGGGCCAGGCGATCCCCAGGCCGACCTGGTAGCCGCCGTCCAGGGGGCCGCCCTGGAAGGCTCCCATCTGCATGCGTTCCGCCATGGCCATGGCATAGATCTGGGGCGAGAACTCGGCCACGGCCTGGGCCACGCGCCGGTCCCGCGCCTCCAGGGCGTAGCGGGCGGCCACCAGGTCGGGCCGGTCGGACAGGGCCGTGCGCAGGTCTTCCTCTTCGGTCGCCTGTGGGGGCGGCTCGGGTGACGCGCTCTCATACTCGAAGTCGGACTGGACCGAGACGCCCAGGGCCGTCTTCAGCTCCGCCTCGGCCACAGCCACTTCGCCCCCGGCCAGCTCGCGCCGCCCCTCGGCGGAGGCGACCTCGGCCTGGGCTCTCAAGAGCACCACCCGGGCGACCCGCCCCTGGTCGAACTGGTGGCGGGCCAGGCGCAGAAGTTCCTGTTGCGCCTGGATCTCCCACGAGGCCACATCCTCGAGCGCCCGGGCGTGTTGAAGGTCGTGCCAGGCGACGCGCACGGCCCGGGCGGCCTGGCGCAGTGCCAGGAAGGCCCTGGCCACCGCCGCCTTCTGGGAATACTC
>Ga0334888_1000917_pt1 | contig 42132 bp, 33 predicted proteins | sample GraSluR1_MG_FD_207227 | JGI IMG/M metagenome (GOLD analysis project Ga0334888, IMG submission 207227) | Sludge microbial communities from methane-producing bioreactor in Wageningen University, Netherlands - Granular Sludge_3_08-R1 | ecosystem: Engineered > Bioreactor > Anaerobic > Unclassified ...
TCTGCTGTTTTTGTGGTATTCTTTTTCATGGAGACGATCCTTTCGAACTAGATTTTCGCAAACCAAGTTCTATCAGGTTTCGTCTCCTTTTTCAACCCTTTTTACTATTTTTCGGATAGGTTCTAAAGTCGTTACTACAATCAAACAAGGAACCCAACATGAAAATTACCGTAATCGGCGGCGGATCCACCTATACGCCCGAACTTGTGCAAGGCTTCATCAAGCTGCATCCCGGCCTGCCCCTGGATGAACTCTGGCTGATGGACATCGACCATGACCGCCTGCAAATCGTAGGCGGCTTCGCCCAACGCATCGTCCAGGCCGCCGGCGGCCCGTTCAAGGTCATCCTCAGCACGGATCAACGCCAGGCGATCAGCAGCGCAGACTACGTCATCACCCAACTGCGGGTGGGACAAATGCAGGCCCGCCGCAATGACGAATACCTCGGCCAGCGTCACGGCCTCATCGGCCAGGAAACCACCGGCGTGGGCGGTATGGCCAAGGCCTTGCGCACGATCCCCGTCATTCTGAACATCGCCAAAGACATCCAGGAAACCGCCCCGGATGCTCTGCTGCTCAATTTCACCAACCCGGCCGGGCTGGTCACCGAAGCCCTCAGCCGCTATGCCCCCAAAGTGCAGGCTGTAGGCGTGTGCAACGTGGGCATTACCGCCAAGATGATGATCCTCGAACAACTGGCTAAAAACGGACAGGAAATCTCCCCTGACCACGCTCATCTGGATACCCTCGGTCTGAACCACCTCACCTGGCACCGCGGCTTCCGCGTGGACGGCCAGGACCTTTGGCACGAGATATTCCCCGCCTATGTAGCCGAAATGCGCACTGCCGACGAGCCGGAATGGGACCCCGACCTGCTGGAAGTCCTGGGCATGATCCCTAATTACTACCTCCAGTACTACTACAACACCCTGCACAAACTGGACGAGCAGACGCAGTGGCCGCCTTCCCGCGCCGATGAAGTCATCGAAATCGAAAAAGACCTGCTGGCAGACTTTGCCGACCCCGCCCTGACCACCCCGCCGGAGGACCTGCTCAAACGCGGCGGCGCCTGGTATTCCACCCTCGCTACCCACGTGATCCACTCACACTACGCCGATCTGGGCCAGGTGCACGTGATCAATCTGCCGCACCGCGGTGCAGTCGCGGGCTGGCCGGAGGATTGGGTGTTGGAAATGCCTGCAAAGGTTGACCGCAGCGGCGTGCATCCCCTGAAAGCCGCCCCCCTGCCCCCCGCGCAGTTTGGCCTGATTGCTGCTGTCAAATCCTGTGAACTGCTCACCGTGGAAGCCGCCGTGCATGGCAACCGGCGCAGCGCATATCTTGCATTACTCGCCCATCCCCTCGGGCCGGAAAGCAGCCAGATACCTGCCGTCCTGAATGATATGCTCGCAACCAACCGCCCCTGGTTACCGCAGTTTTTTGCTGAGGATAAATAAATGCAGTATTTTCTGGGCGTCGATGTCGGCGGCACAAAAACGCACGCCTTGCTGGCTGATGAAAACGGGGAGATTGTCGGCTTTGGTCACGCAGGGCCAGGCAATTATGAAATGGTCGGCGTGGAGGGTCTGGCGCAGGCCCTGCTTGGCTCAACCCGTCAGGCTGTCGCACAAGCTGGTATCACCATGTCCCAAATCGCCGGGGCCGGCTTTGGCATCGCCGGATACGATTGGCCCTCCGAACGGGAGATCACCCTGCAGGCCATCGCTGCCCTGGGGTTGACTTGTCCGCTGAGCGTACATAACGATGCCGTCCTCGGCCTGGCTGCCGGGGCCAAAGCCGGCTGGGGCGTCAACATCAGCAGCGGGACGAGCAACAACTGCTATGGGCGCGACGCCTCCGGCAATGAAGGCCGCATCACTGGCGCTGGGATGATCTTTGGTGAGTTCGGCGGCGCGCTGGAGATCGTGGTCAAGGCTGTGCAGAGCGTCAACTACGCCTGGATCCGACGCGGCCCACAAACTGCCCTCAGCCAGAAATTCATGGAACTGACCCATACCTCCACCCCGGCCCATGCAATGGAAGAACTTGCCACCGGGCGCGTGGAGATCAACCCCGCCTGGGCACCCGAAGTCTTCGCCGTCGCCGCAGCCGGTGACCCCGTTGCCGTGGAGGTCATCACCTGGGCCGGAACAGAACTGAGCGAGCTGGCCTGTGCCGTCATCCGCCAGATTGGAGTAAAGGACGAAGCCTTTGACCTCGTCCTCTCCGGCAGCCTGTTCAAAATGGGTGACATGCTCATCGATCCCGTCGTCGAGACTGTTCACGCCCTTGCCCCCGGAGCACACGCCATCCCCCTGGACGTACCGCAAGTCGCCGGCGCCGTCTTCCTCGGTATGGAAGCAGCAGAGGTTTTGTATCAAGAAATATTCGAAATCCTGAAATCGAATTTGAAGCAGGCGACAAATTGACTCACGTAAAGCTGCATTTTAATTGTAGTAACGACTTTAGTCGTTTTATCGCGTAAACTCAGGCGGTTGATTAATAAACACCTCCTTACAAACACGTTTCTGGGTTAACCCCAATTCAAGTGATGCAGAACCACTCGTATTGGCGTTTGTCGATTGATACGGTGGCACAGCCACCAGCACTCTACCCGAAGTTGAAATTGAAGAAAAGATCACAATTCGATTGTGTGCCTGCCCCGAATTACCGAGTCACCTAATCCCTGATTGACTTTTTTCCTGGTTGCCTGATTCCCCCACCTATAACATTATAAATTCTACATTGTACATTGCCTTCCCATGTTACAATACCCGCTGCACACATTCCAACACAGAGGTTGAACCCTTGATCCAGCGCTATCGCAGCCTTCAAAAACAATATCCCCGCCAGTTCTGGCTCCTCTTCTGGGGCATGCTCATCAGCGCCAGCGGCAACTCCATGATCTGGCCATTCATCACCATCTTCCTCATCCAGAAGCTCGATATTTCATTAACCACCGCCACCCTGCTGATGACCGTCAAATCCATGACCATCCTGTTTGCCTCCCTGCTGGTCGGCCCCCTGGTAGACCGCTTTGGCCGCAAGCAGGCCATGGTGATCAGCGTGGGCGCAACCAGCCTCGTTTACGTCCTGATGGCCTTTGGTACTTCCTTGCCCTATTTCATCGTCCTCATGGCCTTTTCCGGCCTGGTGCAGCCGCTGTACCGCATTGGCGCCGATGCGATGATTGCCGACATGCTCCCGCCGGAACAACGCGTAGACGGCTATTCCCTGATGCGCATGATCAACAACGTCGGCGTTGCCATCGGACCGATGGTGGGCGGCTTCCTGGCAGCCACTTCCTACACAATCACCTTCTTTATCGGAGCGGCGTGTCTGGCAATCTTCACCTTCATCATCGCCTTCTGGATACGTGAAACCCTCGATAAAACCGCCCTTCAATCCACCAACTTGGGCCAGGACTTCAGAGAATACACCCGCGTTTTCAAAGACAGCCTGTTCATGAAGGTCTGTACCGGCTTCACCCTGGCAATGATGGGGTCAGTACAGCTTTTCGTCCTCCTCGGCGTATATGGCAAAACCAATTTTGCCATGCCCGAAAGCCAGTTTGGTCTGGTGATCGCCGTCAATGCCCTGATGGTCGTCTTCCTGCAATACCCCGTCACCCAGTTCACCAGGAAACAACCGCCCCTTTCTGTAATGACCGCCGGCGCGTTGTTGTACGGCCTGGGTCTGGGCAGTATCGCCCTGGGGTCCAACGCCTGGCATTTCGCCCTCAGCATGGTCATCCTCACCACCGGCGAGTTGATCCTCGTGCCCACCACAACCACCCTCGTGGCAAATCTGGCCCCTGCGAACATGCGCGGACGTTATATGAGCATCTACAGCCTGACAATGGGCATCGGTCAGGGCATCGGCCCGGTAATGGGCGGCTTCCTCAATGACAACGTCGCCCCCATCGCCATCTGGTATGGCACCATGGTGCTGGGGCTGCTCTCCATGCTGGTCTTCTTCTCCCTCAAAGGCAAATACAGCCAGAAAGTGAGCGCCTTCAGCACATGACACTCATCCAAAATACCCGCCGCATGTTTCGCAAATACCCCGCCCAGTTCTGGCTGCTCTTCTTCGGCATGCTGGTCAGCACCATCGGCACCAGCATGGTGTGGCCCTTTCTCACCATCTACATCCGCCAGACCCTGAATGTCCCCCTGACCACCATCGCCGGACTGATCACCCTTTCCTCAGTATGCAGCCTGATCTCCTCGTCCTTTGTCGGCCAGCTCTCCGACCGCTTCGGACGCAAATCGATCATGGTCTTCAGTCTGCTGGTGAACGGTCTCACCTTCTACCTCTTCAGCCAGGCTACTACCCTGACCCATTTCGCCATCCTGATGGCTGTGCGCGGCTTGATCATCCGCCTGTACCGCATTGCTGCCGACGCCCTGGTAGCTGACATGCTGCCCCCGGAAGAACGCCTGGAAGCCTACTCCTTTATGCGCATGGCCAACAACACCGGCATCGCCATCGGCCCGGCCATCGGCGGATTTCTGGCTGCCACCTCTTACGACATCGCCTTCTATCTCGCTGCCGGGGTTTTGCTACTCTTCGGTCTGGCAATCCTGACCGCCCTGAAAGATGTCCCCACAGCCGCCCCCGCAGCCAAAACAGAAGGCAAACCCAGAGAGCGCAAACTCCTCGGCCCGGTGCTGCGCGACAAGCGCTTCGTGACCTTCTCCGCGGCCTATATACTCACCCGGGTGGCATCCATCCTCGTCTTTTCCCTCCTCGCTGTCTATGCGAAAGAAAATTTCGGCGTTCCCGAGAACCAGTACGGCTTCCTGATGACGATCAACGCCGGCATGGTGGTCGCCTTCCAGCTCCTGATCACGCGCCTGACCATCAAGCACCGCACCTTCTCCACCCTGGCCCTGGGAGCTCTTTTTTACGGCGTGGGTGTCGGCAGCATCGCCTTCGGCAGCAATTTCACCACCTTTGCCATCAGCATCGTCATCATGACCATCGGTGAACTGCTGGTCGCCCCCACCGCCACCACCACCGTCGCCAACCTGGCCCCGCCCGACATGCACGGACGCTACATGGGCGCCTTCTGGGTGCTGGTCAGCATCGCCCGCGCCATCGGCCCCATGTTCGGCGGCCTGCTCAATGATAATATCTCCCCCGCCTCCATGTGGTACGGCGGCGGGATTTTGGCCCTGCTGGGTGCGGTTATGTTTTTAGGTATGGCAAGGGGGCAGAAAACCGAACAGCAGGATGGCTGCGCGAATTAAACATTAATTCCTCCTCCAGTTTGAATTTGAAATCCGTTTAGATTTCTCCTCAACCTGTGGGAGATTTATTCCAGTCTTATGATTTCCTATCTAACCGAACTGCCGCGGGCAGATGAGGGGCAGTCCAGGGATCAAGGCTCTGTCATTAGCTCTTTACTTTGGGACAGGAACCAGCGAGCCGAAGATACAAGAATTTTTTGCCTAATTGTCAGATAACTCCTCCAGCCCCGTCCGCAGGCGCTGCAAACGTTCCGCTCTATCCCTCACAAATCGTTCAATCCCGGCCATCAGATATTGCGGAGAAAGATGTGCCTCATCAATCACTTCCTCCAATGTTCCGCCAGTGCGCCAGCGGTCATCCCAATCCGCTGAGAGACCATACTCTTCCGCCAGAGGATTGAAGATCCAGTCATGCATCAGCCAACCCGCCTGGGTGGTGATAATTGTCGAATCCATTCTGTCCCCAGCAGGCAATACCGCGTTGCGATAGTCCTCAGACTGCAAAGCAAATAACTGCGGGCTGGTTGCACACACGATCTTCACATTCCACTTCTTCTCTGCAAGCTGCGGCAAAATCTTGAGCATATTTGCCATCGCACTGGTACCCTGGACGATCAGTACGCCGCCCTTCGGCAGTGCTGCGTCATAGTCACGCACCACATACGCGCCTTTGGCCGCCTCAAAATGGGAAGGCATGCCCAGCGCCGCCCGGTCAGGTATCTCCACCGGCGGGCGGGTCAGGTGCAAGCCAATCACTGCAACATCCAGCTTCAAAGCTGCGCCCAGCAGCACCGGCACCTCGTTATGTTCCCAGGGATGCAGATTGATCACACTGCCTTTCGGGAAGAGCTGTGTTACCCCAGGTGAAAAAATACCAAAATGGGTACGGCTGTCGTCCGCTGTCTCCGGCCCGGAATGACCAGCTATCCAGATCACCTTGCCCAGTTTCCAGTCACAATCCTGTGCCATCTGGCTAAACAACCGGAACATACCGTATTTGAGATAAGAGAAGGACCCATAGGTCGAGCAGGCTCCCCAAAATCCTGAGAACTTCTCCTCCGGCGTCTTTGAGAAATTGACCGAAGCCGCGCCTACCATAATGCCTGCATTGGCAAACTCGGTGATCTCCTGCGGCAGCAGTGCGCCTTCCGATTCATCGCCTCGTTCATACCACCCATAACCAGGGAAGTCTTCAAACCCCTCCGCAAAACCGGAGATATTGGTCGAACCCGCCAGATCGGCGGAACAAGCCAGGAATAAAGGCTGACCATACTGCTGCGCCCCAAAGCTGTTCACCCAGGCGCCCCATCTTTTCAATGCTTCCCGATTGGCCACCTTTTCACCAGGCCGGGCATATACGGCATCGGGATATTTGTGATAGTCATACAACCGTTCATCCTCATACGGGGAACCGGCATCCGTCAGACGGAAAGTCGAGATGTCCTCCGGCACACTGTCGCCAATGCGCACCAGGGTATCGGCCAGATAGTCCACCAGGCTCTGGTCCGCTCGCAGCACGTCCATCACCGCCTTCAGATTAGCCCCAAACTCATCCTGCAATGCCTGCGGGTCCTGCGGTGCGGCGCCGCCATAATTCTCAAACACCACGCCGTACTTCTTGACAAAAGGCGCTTTGGTCTCCCAGAACAACGCACTGTTACGCGCATGCGGTGATCCATGAGACACATTATCATATTTCAGATAACCACGACCTTTGCGTGTCTTGAACCAGGCAGCCGAAGGAGCATGGTTGACAGGCCTACTGTTCATCATATCTGCCAGGGTTTGTGTAACTGGCCCCCATTCGCTGCCTTCTTCAGTGCCAAACACCTGCCAACCATGCGGCGCCAGCCAATCCACCGGGGTTCCAGCCACCACCGCACTGACCCTGTGGTTGTCAATCCCAAAGTCATTCCAGTCCACCAGCAGGTAGAGGTTATCCAGCCCCAATCCCCAGGCTGAGTTCATCGTCTCATGCACCACGCCAGGGGTCAGGCCAGCTTCACCTTCAATCATAAATACCTTTACCTCACCTGCGCCTGCCCGTTTCAATGCCAGCGCTTCACCCGCTGCAGCCGGACTGCCATGTCCCGAAGGTCCGGTATTAAACTTCAGGAACAGGGTTTTGCCCTCCATTTCGGAATGCCCTGACAACCCGCCGCGGCGGCGGAAGCCAAGCAGGTCTTCCCAATACAAGGCACGGTTTTCAGCATTGGCAACAAGATATCGTTCATCTCCAGTTTGTTCATATTTCGCCCGCAGCGCCTCATTTAATACAGCCAGCGTAGCATAGATAAGGGGAACAGTATGCCCCGCCGCCAGCACAAACCGGTCTGCAAAACGTTTCTCTGGATGACGGATATCCCAGCGCATCGCCCCGCTAAGCATCAAACTGAGTAAGGCGTGCACCTTGGAGCGCGAGCCGCCCGGATGCCCACTTTGCCGGTAATTGAGGATCAAATCAATCGTTTGATCGATCAAATCCTTTGTTTTTTCCCACCGCGGAAATTCTGCCTGCAAGGCTTTCATATCGAGTCTGTCCATCATCACCCACTTTCCTGAATTTTCCAGTAATCTGTTGATTATTCCTTGCCGTATTTCGCCCAATGTGCGCCAAACAACACTTCTTCATCAGGCACCACTGGCGGGATCGGTTCCGAGACCCAGGTCACGTTCACAAAATGCTTCCAGTAAATATTCTCCGTGGTGATGTTGCCACCCCACGTTCCGCAGCCCAGGGTGAGTGTGAACGGCATCCCGTTATCATAATTTCCACTGTTGCCATAGCACTGCGGCTGGTTGATCATAATGCGGCTGACCTTCGCTTTTTCACCCAGTTCGCGAATATGCACTTCATGGGTCGTATGCAATCCGCAGCTATGGCCTTTACCGTTATAGTCCGTAATGTCGTTCACATAATCAATCGCCTCGACGAATTCCTCATACTTCCACAGGGTGACCACCACGGACAATTTCTCGCGGGAGAACAAATCACCCGGGCCAACTTCCTTGCCTATCACCATGAAGAATGTCGTCGTATCAGGAACGTCCAGCCCGGCCACCCCGGCAATGACTTGCGCGCTTTGCGCCACAATGTCCTTGTTCAGGTGCACCCCATCCGGCCACATACCCTTATGCAGTTTGGCGCGTTCCTCTTCATTGACCAGATAACCGCCGTGAGATTTCAGTTTTTCTACCAACTCATCAAAAACCGATTGATGAATTACAACCGAGTTCTCTGTGGAACAGGAAGTCGCAAAATCAAACGTCTTGCTCAGGAAGATCTTCTTTGCCGCGGCATCCAGGTCAGCAGTTTCATCCACAATGCAAACTGAATTTCCTGCGCCGACTCCGTATGCCGGCGTGCCGCTGGAATAAGCCGCCTTGACCATTGAGGTACCGCCGGTAGCGACAACCAGGTCTACCTCACTCATCAATTCCTGCGTCAGGGCAATGCTCGGCTCGTCAATCCACAGCACCAGGTCCTCCGGGGCGCCAACCTGTTTCAGCCCTTTACGGATCGCTTCACAGTTCAAAGCACAGGTCTTTTTTGCCTTGGGGTGCGGCGCAAAGATGACCGCGTTGCGTGTCTTGAGAGCATTCAAAGCGATACAGGGCAGGGTCGCGCTGGCATTGGTCACCGGGGTCAACGCCCCCAGCACACCGGCCGGTTTCATGTATTTCAATAACCCCTTTTCCCGATCATCTTCAACCAGACCGACAGTTTTCACACCATACAGATCTCGCAAGGCACCCAGGGTTTTCTTCTGGTGCTTGATCAATTTATCCTTGTAAACGCCCATGCCCGTTTCTTCATAAGCAAGCTGCGCACAGGCCTCGGCGGCCTGCAAAGCATGCCAACCGACCGCTGCCACCATTTCGTCCACCTGTTCCTGTGACCAAAATTCAATCTGTTCCTGCGCCGCATGGGCACGGGCTACCAAATCTTTTATTGTTGACATCTTTCCTCCTTGCTTCAATCCAGAACCAGGCCTTCCAGCTTGACATCATCGCCGCCATCCACAGCGAGGCACTGCCCGCTGATGAAGCTGGCCTCATCACTGATCATGAACAACCCTGCGTAAGACAGATCAGACGGGAACCCTTGCCTGGCTGTTTTCGGTTCAAGGCGCAGCAAATTGACTGGAATGGGTGACACATCAGGGTCGGTGACCGCATGCCAGTCAAACAACCCTGGCAGCAAACAGTTCACCCGGATACGATCATCCAGATAATCATTCGCCATATTCTTGGACATTTCAATCATGCCGGCTTTGGTGTAGGCATATAGCGGGTTCGCCATCCGACGAACATGATCCGAGGCGACAATATTCAAAATGCAGCCACCCTTGCCCTGCTTCAGAAACTGCACCACCGCCGCCTTGCTGGTATTGTAAACCGCGGTCAAATTGCTGGCAATGATCCGGTCATACGCTTCATCAGAGATCTCGTGCAGTTTCTTGTCCAGTTCCACCCAGCCGCCGCCAATATTGTTATACAGCACATCCAGATGACCATAGGCATCCAGCGTGGTCTGGATCATCCTGTCCACATCTTCCTTGTTCACCGCACTGCCCACACAGGTTTCCACCATGCCACCCTTGGCGCGGATCATTTCGGCAGTTTCCTCAAGGACATTTTCCCGCCGGGCGACAATCACCAGCTTTGCGCCTTCCTGGGCAAACAACAACGGCGCACTGCGTCCCAAATGTTCCCCAGCGCCGACAAACAGAACCACTTTATCTTTCAGCCGCATGTCATTCCTCCTTTAATTTCTTCTCTTTCAAAGCCGCCAGAATTTTCTCCGATGTGATGGGCAAGCTGTTGATCCACACTCCGACCGCATCATGCACCGCATTGGCTACCGCTGGTGCAGTAGGCGTGATTGCCAACTCGCCCATGCCCTTTGCGCCAAACGGCCCTTTGGGGTGCGGGTCTTCAACAATAATCGGAGTGATTTCCGGAATATCCCGGAAACGCAGCAAGCCCATATCCTTCAATTTTAATGATTTGGGAACACCGTCCTCCACTTCAAACTGCTCGCTCAATGCATAGCCCAGTCCCTGCACGGCTGCGCCTTCCATCTGTCCAATCACATTTTTTCGGATCAATGGCGTGCCCACGTCCTGAGCAGTGATCAAACGCAGCGGGCGGATTGCCCCTGTTTCTTCATTCACAGCCACCATCACTACCTGCCCGGCAAAATCGTAGGCAAAATGCAGGGGAACACCGCCCGGCTCGGGATAAGCGGGACTGTGTGCTGCAGGTGGCATCGTTGAGGGCGCATCATAATGCGCCTCAAAAGCAATTTCTTCCGCTCCACCAGCCAGCTCCTGCAAGCTGATATACTGCTGCCCTGTCTGGCGATTGACAAAGGAACCGCCTTTGATTTCCAAATCGGCTTCAGATACATTGAACTCACTGGCAACAATCTCCCACAGCTTTGCGCGGAAGCCTTCACTGGCCTTGAGCGTCGCATTCCCGGAAACAAAGGTGGCGCGTGAAGCAGTCGTCATGCCCCCTGCCGGATCATACCGTGTATCACCGGTGTGCACTTTTATCATCGAAAGCGGCACGCCCAGCACCCGCGAGGCAATCGTCTGCACCACCTGGTTGGAACCCTGCCCCATATCCGCCGCACCGTGGCGCACCAGGAAACTGCCATCTCGCTCCAGTGACAGCTTTGCGCCGGCATTGTCAGGAATATTCGACCCCAGGCCGACATTCTTGTATGCCGCCGAGAGACCAACCCCCAGCTTCTCCCCTGGCTCCAGTTCAGGCAGGGGCATTTCAGCCAACGCCCTGCGCACCGCTTGCAGGCACTCTTTGATCCCCACGCCTACTTCTTCCACCATCACATCCCCCGTGATGGTCGCCTTGCCAAGCTCCAGGGCATTGTCCAGACGCACGTCAAATTTATCCAGCCCGAGTTGGTCAATTATCTTTTGCAAATGCACTTCAGCCGCAAAAGCAACCTGCGGGCTGCCGTAACCGCGGAATGCACCGCACGGCGGGTTGTTGGTATGCACGGCATACGCATGCACGCTGACATGCGGCACCTCATACGGCCCACAGGCAAAGGCCGACATGCGGAACAGAACCGCCTCGCCAGCCGAAGCATAGCCGCCGGTATCGCCGTAAATATTGATATCAGCCGCTACAATGCGGCCATCTTTCTTTGCGCCAACCTTGTAATGCAGTTTGGCGGCATGCCGTTTGTAGCTGGCCTTGAGGGATTCCTCGCGCGTCCATTTCACTTTTACCGGACGCCCAGTGATATAAGCTGCCAGTGCCGAATGGATCTGGGTAGAAATATCCTCTTTACCGCCAAAACCACCGCCCATGTAGATATGTGCCATACGTACTTTTTCTTCCGGCAGCCCCAAGGCAACAGCCAGTTGACGACGGTCATCCGTTGGACCCTGGCTGCCCGCATAGATGACCACACCATCCTCTTCCGGCGCGCTAATGCTTGACTCCGGCTCCATGTAGGCATGTTCCACAAAGGGAACTTGATAATCATCTTCCAGGATCAGGTCTGCTTCCACAAAGCCTTTCTCAATATCCCCCTTGCTTGTGTGAAAGTGGATCAGCACATTCGGCATATCCGGGTTTTGTTCTTTCAGCCGCGCATGCAGCACCGGCGCATCCGGTGCCAAGGCCTCCTCAATCGTGCGGATCACTCGCAGCGGCTTCAATTCAACCTTGATCTCTGCCAGGGCCGCATCCACCTGCTCCTGAGTCTCCCCCACCACCAGGGCCAGCGTATCGCCCACAAAGCGGATATTATTTTCTTCATCGCAGAAGATGGGCTGGTCCATCAAGATCGCACCGAAGATATTGGTTCCAGGCACATCTTTGCTGGTCAGCACCTTCACAATCCCCGGCATGACTTCGGCGGCGCTGACATCTATGCTGATCACCCGCGCATGCGGCACGTCGGCACGATAAGCACCAGCATACAGCATGTCCGGCAGTTTCATATCGTCGGTGAAAACCAGTCTTCCGGTGATCTTCTCCAGCATCATATACTCGTTAGCCGTGTCCTCTGCCGTCCAGGTGCTTTTCTCGTCCCCGCGCAGAATTGCCGCAGCGCGCTTGACGGACAGGTCCATCCGGTTCAATCCTGCGCAGCGGCATAACACCGTAGAAAGCGCCCTTTCAATTTCTGCATCGGTGGGATCCAATGTCTTGTCCAGCAGCGCCTTGGCCGTCAGCACCGCACCGGGCGCACAGAAGCCGCACTGGAAAATGCCATCCTGGATCACCGTCTGGATCAAAGGATGCGGCAATTCGCCAAATTCTGCCAGGCTTTCAATCGTCTCCACCACCGCGCCATCCAGCTTACCCAGCTTTGTACGACAGGAGAAACGCGCCTTGCCATTAATGATGACTTTGCATAGCCCGCAGGTGCCATCATTATCACAGCCCTGCTTCGTACCCATCAGCCCCAGTTCTTCCCTCAAATACCGTACCAGCGTCCAATCCAGATAAGGGGCACTGACGGTAATTCCCTGTCCATTGATAATCAGACGAATTTCTTTATCCGTCATTCCTTCTCCTTTTCTATTCGGCTACACGCATTATTTAACAATAGAACGCCATGCCGGGCCAGACTTCGGCCAGGGCATTGCTTCCAGGTCCCGCGTCTCTTGACCGGCCCGCTGAACCAGGTCTGCCCGGCTCGCCATCGCTTCCGCCATCACTTTCTCTTCGTCCATCGTCAGCACTTTGCGGTCTTCCATCACCACCTGCCCTTCGACAATGGTGTGAATGACATCACTGCCACGGGCGCTATAGATCAATTTGGGCAGCCAGCGTCCTACCGGCAACAGATGTGGGGCTTTGTAATCCACCACGATCACATCCGCCTTTTTGCCCACTTCCAGCGAACCAATCTCATCTTCCAGCCCCAGAACTTTGGCGCCGCTGGTGGTCAGCATTTCCATCGCCTGTTCGGCAGTCACCGATTCGGCATCCAGATTGGTCGCCTTTTGCAGCATAGCGGCCGTACGGGCTACTTCCAGCATGTCATAGGTATAGCTGGCTGCGCCATCTGTTCCCAGGCCCACGGTGATACCGCGGCTCAACATCTGGCTGATTTTCGCAATACCGTACCCTAAGTAAGCATTGGCGATCGGGCAATGCACCACCTTCGTGCCGGTAGTGGCGATAATCTCAATCTCGCGATCCGACAACCAGACGGCATGAAACATGACCCCGCGGGGGCCAGTTAAGCCTAAGCTGTGAAAGTGCTCCAGATCCCGTTCTCCGAAACGACGAATGGTATAGGAGTTGATCTCAATCCAGCCCGCCACGTGCGTGCTGACGTTGATATCCAGCTCTTTGGCAAGTTCCACCGTCTTGATCATCAGACTTTCACTGATGTCCTCCGTAGAGCCTGGTCCCAGGGCAACCGTTGTCCGGCGGGTGCCGTGCCAGGTTTGATGATAGCGTCGTGCTTCGTCGACCAGCACATCCTCGGATTGGATCATGGTCATATATTCCGAGTCGATGCGTTCCCCGGCAAAGGTCTGGTCGAGCAAGCCGAACACCATCTGTGCTCGCAGTCCAGCCTGGTCAAACACATCCGTCACCTGATAAATATTATTCATGTTGGTATGCAGATACCAGTGATCCGAGATGGTGGTTACCCCGTTCTTGATCAATTCCAATGCCGCCAAAGCAGCCCCGGAGCGTGCATTTTCAGGGGTTACTTTGGAAACCACCGGGAACAGGAAGCGCCAGTTCCACGGGTCAAAATGCATGTCATACCCCAGCCCCTCGATCAGGGATTGGTACACATGCGAATGTCCGTTAATAAGTCCCGGGCAAACCACGCATCCATCGGCTGCAAGTGTTTTCTCTGCTTCATAATTCAGATTCTTGCCAACTTCGACAATCTTGCCGCCATCTATGGCAACATCACAGTTCTCAATTACCCGGCATTCGCCATCCATTGTGATCACAGCACCGTTTTTTATCAATAAATCAATCATTTTTCTCCTCCAGTTTGTAAGTTGTATTAATCAATATTCTTCTCTTATTGCGAACCACAGTATTTTCCGTAGCCTTTTTGATTCAAAACCTTCTCTCCATCCCAAACCGTTTGCCCGCGCACCATCGTCCTGCGGTTGAAGGCATTAACTCGCCAACCTTCATAAGGCAGCGTGGAAATGCGGGAGTTACCTCCCAGATCAGCAATTTTCCAGCTTGAGTTAATATCGAAGAACACCAGGTCAGCATCCATACCAACGGCAATGCGCCCCTTACGATCATCGATTCCCATCAAGGCGGCGGGACGAGAAGACATCACTTCCACCAGCCTGTCCATCGACAGCCGCTCTGCATCCAATACAGCGTTCAACATCAAGGGATAAAAAACCTCCAGGCTTGCGATCCCAGGTTCAGCATCCTTCAGGGCTGGCCGCGGTTTTCCCGGATCTGGCAGTGCGCCCAGGAAATGATCCGTGATCATACAATCGATAATCCCCGCCTGCAAACCCCGCCACAGCATTTCAGAATCTTCCGGTTTGCGCAGCACAGGGGTTGCAATCACCCGATCTCCCTGCTCCAGGTAATCCTCTTCATTTAATAGCAGATACTGCGGTGCTGTTTCTGCGGTAACATCTGTTCCCCAGGCCTTGTGCATCTGGATCAGCTCCACCGTACGTCCTGATGAAACATGACACACATGCACCGGCGCTCCGGCGGCACGTGCCATCTCCAGCACCTGCGCCGCAGCCACATTCTCCGCTGCGGGCGGATTGGCTTTCACAAAGCCCATTGGATCATCCCAATCCACTTCTCCCAGACAGACCGGCTCTTCCATATGCACCGTCAAACGCAGTCCAGTCTGCGCAGCTTTCTGCACTGCCGCCCATACCAGCTCCGTTGGTGGCTTCATCAGCATAAAGAGTTTAAACTGGGCCACACCAGCCGCAGCCAGTTCATCCAGATGATCCAGATCAGACATTTTTGTCACAATCCCGCCAGTAAGACCAAAATCCGTCACGCATTCCCGCTCCCCCAGGTCCTTGCGAGCCTGCCAGCTTTTTTGGTCAATCACAGTCGAGAAAGGCGGCATATCAACCACCGTGGTCACGCCGCCTTTGGCAGCCGAGCAGCTTCCTTGATAAAAGGTCTCTGCTCCATCCTGGATATGAGCATGAATGTCAATCGCGCCGGGCAGCACCAGCAGCCCGTCCGCATCAATGATCTCACCCTCAAAACCCTGTGGGACAGTGCAGGGATTTTGAATCGCCGCAATCCTGCCTTCAGCGATCAACAAATCTGCCTCACGGAATGCATTCTCCGTCCACACCTGTCCATTTTTCACAAAGGTTTTCATTGTTTTACTCCACACAACGCGGTATCATTTTGCCTTTTCAAATCGCTCCACGATTGCCATTTGCTCTGCCTGAACTTCGGCGAGGATATCGTTCAGATCCCACGCGGTGAATAAACCGTCCCGCAGCAAGATCCGTCCGTCAATGATGACGGTGTCCACATCCTCGGCACGATGCGAATACACAATCTGGCCAATTTCATTGCCCGGAACAAGCGGCCAGGCATGTACTTTATCCCTGCGGATCATGACCAGGTCCGCTTTCTTACCCACTTCCAGACTGCCGATCTCTGTTGCCAAACCAGCCGCACGCGCCCCGCCCGTGGTCATCATCGCAAAGACGCTTTCAGCAGGCATCGCTTGGGGGCCGTATTTTGGTTTATGGATCAAAGCCGCCAGACGCATTTCATGAAAAGCATCCAGATTGTTATTGCAGGGAGCACCATCCGCCCCAATACCAACATTGATCCCCTGTTCCAGCATATCCGGTACTGGAGCAAAGCCAGATGCCAGTTTCAAATTCGCGCTCGGGCAATGTACAACGCTGGCTCCGGCTTGTGAAAGCCGCTGCATGTCCTCCGGCCGCAGCCAGACCCCGTGGGCAATCAGCAGGTGACCATTAACCACACCCAGATCTGCCAGATAATCGATCTCGCTCTGCCCTGAAGTCAGAAATTGACGGGTCAAGCCACCATTTTCTGCCACATGGGTATGTACAAGCGTTCCTTCTGCAGTTGACAAGCGACCCAATTCTTTCCAAAGCTCCTGGCTAACATTACTGGTCCCTCGCGGACAAAATGCAAATCGGATTCGCCCATTTTCGCTGTGGTCGAATTTGCTCTTCAAATCCAGACTCTTGCGTAACGTGACATCTGTAGTATCCGCATGGATACCGGTATCCACCTCCAGACGGTCCATCATCGCATTGCCCATGACAAGTCGAATGCCCATCTCTGCAGCAACTTCAAAGGCAGCTTCTGTAAAATTACTCGATTCCATTGCGACGGCCGTAGTCGTCCCGCCCCGGATCAACTCGGCAATGGCTAACTTCGCCGCGGCGCGAATGCTCGTCGGGGTATGAAGCTGCTCCAGGGGCCAAATACGGGTACGCAGCCACTCCACCACATCCATATCATCCGCCAGCCCGCGAAACAAGGTCTGGTTGAAATGAACATGCGCCTGCACAAAACCAGGAACGACCAGCATGTCCCGGGCATCCAAATATTCATCGGCAGCAATCTGCACAGACGGTACATCCAGGCTGTGAATCAATCCTTGGTCATCCAGCAGAATATTCATATTTTTGAATTCCTGCTCTATCCACACCAGACCATTTTGAATCAAGATTGTCATTCCATTTCTCCTGGCAGCAAGCTGCGCCTACTGCCGCCACCACAACCGACTGGCTGTACCGCCCAACACCCAACCCAGATGTTCAGAGCTGAGATTCCAGTCGTCCTTCACCGTGGAAAGAAGTTCGCTATAAGACCAGTGATCCTGCACAAAAGGGTAATCCGAACCCCACATGCAGCGCTGCACGCCAAACTGTTCGCAAACCGCTTCAATCAGCGGGCACACATCACGATATGGCGCAGCCTCACCACTGTAGTAATTCAAGCCGGAGAGTTTTACAAAAATATTTTCCTGCACTGCCAAGCCCAGCAAAGCCTTGAATTGAGCGTTGGAAGGGCTCGCTGCTTTCACCGGACGCCCCAGATGATCCACCACCACCCGCACACCATATTCCTCTGCCATACCACCCAGCAAGTGCAGATAATCAGGCGTTAATTGCAGGCAAATCGGCACTTCCAGTTTGCTGGCAGTTTTCCACAATGAATGATGATGAGCATTCGTCAGCCATACTTCCGCAGGATGAATATTCCAGTTAATGCGGATTCCTGCAATCCGGTGTTCACCTACCAACCGTCGTAGATCATCCGGGCCATCCTCAGCCAATGGATCTACCAGGCAGACACAGCGAAACCGGTCGGGATACCGCCCGGCTGCGTCTAGCAAATAGCTGTTATCCCATCCATACGGTGTCGGCTGCACCAGCACCGCCCCATCCACACCAGCCGCGTCCATCAGCGCCAGCAATTTCTCCGCCGGGGCTTCATTCTCTGGCACATACCCGCCAATCGGCTGCCAGGGATAGTGATCGGGATCCTGCACCCAAACATGGACATGGGAATCGATAATCATTTCACTCTCTCGTCAAATCCGCGCACAAGCTGGTAACCAAAATCCAGATAGGGCACAGTGATACCGTTCTCCTGCGCCAGCCGCCAGATATACCCGGCCGTATCTTCAATTTCAGTCCGCCGCCCGCGTTCCACATCCAACAGCATGGCCTGTTTATAGCCCTTGCCGCCGCGCGCTTCCCATTCTCGCCCCTGCCTGATCACATTCTCAACCCCGGCCGAAATTTCGCCGTCACAGCGGTCCATCACTTCAATGGTCGGGTAATCCATCATCTTTACACCGAGCGCGCGAGCCGCCTTGACCATATCACGGGTCATCATCACCATCAAATAGGCAAACTCCGGGGTCTGCATCACCTCAGTTTGCGGCAGGCGCGCCAGCACCGCCGAGATGGAAGACGGCGTCCACCAGATGACCTTGCACCACTCCACCCCTTCAATATCATCCGTAGCCTCGCAGGGCAGCCCGCTGGCGTTAAACAAAGCGGTAACCTCTTCCGAGAGCGGCGTGATCCCCTGGAAGGGGTTCCCCACCCAGGTGGGGAAATCACTGCCCCCCATCATCACTTTGCCATAATTGATCAGCGAACCTGCCACCCGACTGACAATGCGCAGCACTTCCGATTCGGGGAACGCCTTCTGAAATCGCTCACCATGCCCCAGCCCATTCTGCACAGAAGCCACCGCACCAACCTTCATATGACTCACACTTTGCAAAGCTGTCTCGGTATCATGATTCTTAACCGCAACAATCAACAGATCGGCTTCACTGACCTCCCCCGGCTGTGTGGTCGCCGTCACCGGCACCAGCCTATCGCCATCCGGCGATTGAATAATTAAACCGCCATTCTTGTTGATCTCATCCACATGCGCCTGCCGGCGGAAAAGCAGGGTAACATCCGCCCCGGCTTTTGAGAGATACGCCCCTACCAAAGCTCCCCAACCGCCTGCACCCAGAACCACAACTTTCATCAATTCACCTATTCCTTTTTACTCTGCCGTATAGCCGCCATCCGCCGGGATGGCCGCACCAGTGATGTAGGAAGCCTCATCCGAGGCCAGGAAAAGTGCCACGCGGGCAATCTCGATCGGCGAGGCCATCGTCCCACGCGGGATAACGCGGTCAAAACGCTCGCGTGCTGCCACCGGGTCCGGGTCGGCGTCAATCACCTGCTCGGTCATTTCCGTTGCGGTCACGCCCGGGCAGAGGGCATTCACGCGAATGCCATCTTTCGCATAATCCAGCGCCATATTGCGCGTAAGCTGTAGCACAGCGCCTTTGGATGCCGTATACACAGCTAGATTGCGCAATCCAACCAGCGAAGCCGCCGAGCCGGTGTTGATGATCGAACCGCCCCCGCCAGTCTTCATCACCGGGATAGCATATTTACAGGTCAGGAAAACGCTCTTCACGTTGACCCTCATCACACGGTCCCAATCCTCTTCCTCTGTATCTACAATTTGAGCAAAATGATTCAAGGCAGCGTTGTTATACAAAATATCCAGGCGGCCAAACTTCTCTACTGCCATCTGGATCAGGCGCTCCACCTGGACTGCATCTGTCAAGTCGGTGTGTTGGGAAAATGCCTGCCCACCAGCAGCCTGGATCTCTTCCGCCGCCTGAGCACCGCCCACTGCATCAATATCAGCAATCACGACTTTCGCGCCTTCTTCAGCAAACAGTTTCGCTGCCACCTTCCCTATCCCCCTGGCGGCCCCAGTAATGATCGCTACTTTGTCAGTTAGTCGTCCGCTCATGGTCCACTCCAATAATTCTGTAATTTGCAAACTGCCTAATACAAATCCACCGTCTTTCCCTGCATGGCATGCCCGGCGGGCGATGATAAATAAAGCACCGTATTCGCCACATCCTCCGGCGTGCTCCAGGCAGCACGGTCTGCCTCCAGGTATAGGGCTATCATTTTCTCAGTAGCAATCGGGCCCGGGCAGATCGCATTCACCCGAATGCCGTATTGTCCTTCCGAGTCTGCCAGCGCGCGGGTCAGCCCCACCACACCGTGTTTAGCCGCACAGTATGCTGCAAACTCTCCCTCTCCGACCCGGCCAGCCTTTGATGAGATGTTGATGATCGTCCCTGCTCTCTGCTGCCGCATGACTGGAAGGACAGCACGGCAGCAATTAAAAGTCGAGGTCAGGTTTACCTCCAGCAAATGCTGCCAATCTTCATTGCTCGTCTCTACCAGTTCCTTTTTAAGACCGCCGCCAACGTTATTCACCAGCAGATCAATCCGGCCATGCTGCTGCAAGATTTTCTGCACCAGCCCATCCACTTGCCCGGGACGGGTCACATCAGCAGCGCAAGCCCACACCGTTTCAGGTATCCCCATCTCATCACGCACCGCAGCAAGTCTTGCCTCACTCCGCGAAACCAGCACCACCCTGGCGCCGGATTCAAATAATGCCCGGGCTATTGCTTTTCCAGTGCCTTGACTGGCACCAGTGATGATACAAACCTGATCTTTCAAAGCGGCTCCTCTCAATCTTAAGCTCCTGCTTCAGCGGCGCCGCCGATTTTCGTTTGTTTTGCTGCCGCATTCTTTTTCGCCTCACGCGATATCGCCGACGCAATCAACACAATCAAGGTAGAAGCATACGGCAGCATCAAAACAACCTGCGAAGGCAAACCAAACTGCTGTAAACGCAAAGCCAGCGCATCGGCAAAGCCAAAGATCAGGCAGGCTACCAGACTGCGCAAAGGCTTCATCTCACCAAAATTGATCGCCGCCAGGGCAACCCAGCCGCGCCCGGCAGAGATCCCTTCCGAGAACATATTCAAATAGGATAGCGACAGGAATGTGCCACCTAATCCACAAAGCGTGCCGCAGATCATCAAGCCAATGTATCGAATCTTTTTCGGATTAATCCCTACCGCCTCCGCAGCAGCGGTCTTCTCTCCCACTGCCCGCAGATGAAAACCAAACGGTGTGCGGTACAAAAGGATATAAACGATCAGCACAAACAGGAAGGAAAAATACACCAGCGGAAAATGCCCGCTGAGCAGTTCATTCATCACCGGGATGTCTTTCAGCACAGGCACATCCACCTGTGAGAACCCTTTGATCAACGGCGACTGATAAAAACCGGTCGAATCGAGCATTGCCACCAGCAGGAAATTTGTCAGCCCGCCAGCGAAAATATTCAACGCCAACCCAACGATGATCTCATTGGCCTTCAGTTCCAGGTGGACAAAAGCGAAAACTAGACTGGCAACCAGACAGGCCACAATCGCATAGAGAAGCCCTCCCCACGGACTGCCCGTCTTTACACTGCCCACCACTGCAAAAAAAGCAGCAATATCCAGCAAGCCCTCCAGCCCGACGTGGAAAATACCGGTATGTGAGGAGAAGATTCCACCCAGGGTGGCAAACAGAATCGGCGTCGTCATACGCAGCGTGGCTGCAAACAGTGAAAGTGTGATTATTCTGCTGATGTCGAAGTCCATTTTTGGAATCTCCTTCGAATGGCTGAAGAGAAAATTTGTACTGTGACAAAGAACATGATCGTCCCCTTGACCATGACTACAACCGTTTGAGGAACCCCGGTTGTGGATTGCATCGTCAATGCGCCGTTTGCCAGTGCAGCATAGAACAGGGAAGCAGGCAGCACGCCCAAGGGATGATTCTGCGCCAGCAGGGAGATCATCATCCCGTCCCAACCATATCCAACCGAGAAGCCGCCCATAAATCGGCCAAAAAAGCCCATAATAACGATGGATCCGCCCAAACCAACCAGCATACCGCTGATCATCATCGCCAGAAAAGAACTACGCTTCACCGGCAGCCCGGTTGAAGCTGCAAAGCTGGGATTGTACCCAACCAAGCGAAGTTCATAACCCAGCTTGGTGCGGAACATAAACCAATAGACCAGAAATACCGCCGCCAGAGCCAGCGGAAAACCGATATTCAAGGTATGCCCGCGCAATAATTTCGGCAGCCTGGCCGTTGCTTCCAGCACTGGCGAACCAGCCATCGGCGCTGTAGGATCCTTGAAAGGAAAAGCAATCAGGTATGAAGTGAACAAAATACCAATATAGTTCAGCATCAGAGTTGGCACCATCACCGGTACTTTCCACTTCAGCTTGAAGATGATCGGAGGCAGCGACCAGATGCCGCCCGCCAGCGCACCTGCCAGCAAACACAAAGGGACATGCAATCCCGTTGGCAGTCCTTTTACTGTGAACCCGACAAGTGCCGCAGCAAATGCGCCGATATAGAGTTGCCCTTCCAGGCCCAGGTTGAAAATGCTGGTGCGGAAAGCAATCGCAGCCGCCAAACCACTGAAAATCAATACCGTCGACCGGTCAAGGGTATCGGTCACTTTGTACCAGTTGCCAAATGCGCCTTTCCACAATGCCTGGTAAGCCGCAATGGGATCCTTGCCTGTCAGATAGATGACCATCGCGCCTACCAACAAGGACAGGATCAGGATGATCGCGTAGTTGGCAATCTGGGTCACCGTCTCTGCCAGGATCATTTTCAATCGTTGTTTGAAAGGAGTTTTCATTACAATATTCTTCATACCGGGCATTCTCCTTCACCCCCGGTCATCAAATGGCCGACCTGCAAGCGAATGCCATCAACGACGGGGCCAGCTTCCTTGTGCTTTCCTTCGTAAAGAACGACAATACGGTCACTTAACGCGAGAACTTCATCCAGATCCGCAGAGATCAACAGCACCCCCGCACCGCGATCTGCATATTCCAGCAATATCTTGCGAATGGCCTCTGTCCCGGCAATATCAATGCCGCGGGTAGGCTGCGAGGCCACAACCACCATCGCTTTATCAGATCCCAGTTCCCTGCCCACAATCAGTCGCTGCACATTGCCGCCCGACAAATGGCCCGTTTGGGTTTTGATACCAGGGGTTGAGATTTGATAGCGCTCCACCAAAACACATGCATTGGAATGGATACTGCGGGGATGCAGGTTAATTGAGCCGGAGTATGGCGGGATGTAATATTCTCCTGCCAACAGGTTTTCCCAAACATGGGCTTCAACAGCAACCCCTGCACGATTACGATCAGAAGGAATGTAAGCAACCCCGCTTTCCCTGATTTGCCGATTGGTACGGTTCGCAATATTGACCCCATTAACCAGAATTTCACCACTGACCAGTGGACGCAGCCCCATAATCGCTTCCGTCAATTCTTCCTGTCCATTACCATCCACACCGGCGATACCGAGAATTTCACCGCTGTGTAATTCGAGATCCACGTCCTCCACTGCTAAACTTTCTCTCGAATTAAGAACATTGACTTTCTTCAATTCAAGCACAACCGCGCCAATCTCGGGATCTTCCTTGCGCATCCGTCCTTCAATCGTCTCCCGACCGACCATCATTTCAGCCAATTTACAACTGTCCGATTCTGAAGTTTTAACAGATCCAACCACTTTCCCTTGCCGCATAACAGTCGTGTTATCCGAAATTGCCAATACTTCTCGCAATTTGTGACTGATAAAGAGAATGGTCTTTCCATTATTTGCCAGGCCGCGCAGCATGACAAATAATTCCTCGGTTTCCATATCTGTTAATACAGCTGTAGGCTCATCCAGAATGAGGATATCGGCCCCGCGATAAAGCGCCTTTACGATCTCGGCCCGCTGCTGCTCTCCCACAGATGCATCTGCAGCCACCTTGTTCACATCCACCGCAAGACCATATTTCCCGGAAACTTCCTGAACCGATTTGACAAGGCTATCCTCATCAATCAGCAGCCCTTTCTTTGGCTCTATCCCCAACACAATATTTTGACCAAGCGTGTAGGAAGGTACCAGTTTAAAATGCTGATGCACCATACCGATTCCCATTTCAATGGCTGCCCGCGCATTGGGGATCTTCACCTCTTCGCCTTTAACGAAGATTTGGCCGCCATCGGGATGATACAAGCCATACAGCATATTCATCAAGGTGGTCTTACCCGCGCCGTTTTCACCCACGATAGCGCGAATTTCACCTGTCTCAACAGAAAAACTGACCTTATCATTTGCCAATACACCTGGAAAACATTTGGTGATTTCTCTTACAGCAATCGCCTCTGCCATTATTGATCACCGTCCTGTGAAAAATTATCAATACTTTGAAAACGCTCCAAACATTTCTAAAACAGGTATCTTGGGGGGCTTTAGCTGACATTTGTCAGTAAAGCCCCCTGACTTGCTTGAATTTACAGGATTGCAAACCACACAATCCTTATGAATTGACCAAGGCCCTAACTTTCCGGACGTTCCACCACGATCTCGCCGCTCTTGATCTTGGCCTTGATCTCGTCCAGCAAAGCGCGCACATCGTCGGGGATCTTGTCGCCCATCACCGACATATCAGTAATGTCCATAACGCCGTCAGCAACGCCATAAGCAATTTCGCCGGCTTCAAATTCACCCTTCAGGTAGCGGTCAATGATGTCATAAACAGCCTTGTCAGTGTGCTTTAGCACCGAAGTGAGGATGTTGCCAGGAACCTGAGAGTCCCAATCCACGTCTGAGCCAATCCCGTATACACCTTTTTCTGCAACCGCTTCAAAGACGCCCGCATCACCGAATGAGCCTGCCACGGAGTAGACAATATCAACGCCCTGGTTCTCGATCATTGCCAATGCCAGCTCTTTTGCCTTTGCGGGATCGCGGAAGGAACCAACATAGGCGACTTCAATCGTGACCTCGGGATCAACATAGGCTGCGCCCTGCTGCAGACCGCTCAGGAAACGCTGGATAACGGGAACATCCATACCACCAATGAAGCCAATCACCTTGTCTTCATTCATGCCTTCCAGATCGGAAGTGGTCATGGACGCCGCCAACACACCGGCCAGGAAAGTGCCTTCCTGTTCCTGTGAGATCAGGCCAACTACATTGTCGCCGCCAGCATACGAGTCAACCAGAGCAAATTTTGTGTCCGGGAAATCCGGAGCAACATTTGCCACAGCGTCCTGCATCGTCGAACCAACACCAATGATCAAGTCAGCGCCGTCCTGGGCTGCGGTGCGCACATTGCGCTCCCACTCTTCGGGAACTTCACTCTCAAGGATGCTCTCATCAAACCCAAAGTCTGCTACCGCTTGTTTGTATCCCTGGCCTGAAAGGAACATAAACCCTTCTGTACCAACGCGGCCGGCGGGAACCAGAACAATCATCGGCATTTCCATTGGTTCTGCAGGAGCTTCTTCTACAACCGGTTCTTCCACTACTACCGGTTCTTCTTCTGCAGGGGCAGCCTCTTCTACTGGTGCAGCTTCTTCCATCGGGGCTTCAGGCACAGCCGGTGTGCAGGCACCCAATGCCAGCGCCAATACAATCAAAACTGTGAATAACACGTAGAACCGTTTCATCTTCAATCCTCCAATTATCACTTCCACTCGGTTACTCTCAACAATCAACTCGGAAAACTTTCTACTTATCTCACTCACTTGTTTCTTCGGGCCTCCTTTCTGGTCTTTCGACCGTCTTTTCGGGAACTTATGGCAGTGGCCAGTCATTTGTTTTCCAAAGTCGAACAGCTTCTTCCTTGGATTTTTCCTGTACTTCCTTCTCATCGAACTTAACAAACTCACCGTCCTGCAAAATCACTTCGCCATCGATGATAACGGTATTGACATCAATCCGTTCGCAAGTGTTAACAATATAATTCTTAACATTGACTTCAAACACCGGCACGGTAGAGCGGTCGTTGAGCACCAAAATATCCGCCTTCTTGCCGACTTCCAATGAGCCAATCTGGTCTTCCATTTGCAGCACTTTGGCCCCTTCAATCGTTGCCATACGCAGCACCTGATCATCCTTGAACAGCTCCGGGTTTTCGTATTTAATGCGGTGGATCATCTGTGCGGTGCGCATCACTTCAAAGAAGTTGAAGGTCTGCCCATCTGTTCCCAGGCCAACCGTCACGCCGGCTTCCAGCAAATGCATCATGTCCGGCCAGAAGGAGAAAATGGCATTTGATTCTGAATTATGTGCCACTTTTACATCATTGCGCTTAAAAATCTCCGGGTCCTTCCATTGGTCAATATAACTGCAATGGAACAGGATCAGGTTGGGACTTAAGAAGCCAATGTCCTCCAGATAACGTGTTGGTCGCTTGCCAAAGCGCCGGCAGGTATCAATATGATGATAGCGATCATCCAAATGATGCGCCATATAACCAACCCCTAACTCATCAGCTGTTTTGCGCACTTCTTGCAACAACTCGGTCGGGCAGGTGTAAGTGGTATGCACGCCAATCCGGGCAGAGATGCGATCCAGATCACGTTCTCTGCATTTCTTAATAAAATTAACATTTTCCTGCAAGCCCATCGCAGCATTTTCTTCACTGATGCGGCCGGTGGTCTCAAAGGACAACACAGCGCGGATGCCCGTCTCAATACAGGCCTTGTCCACTGCATCCAGCGCACCCGGCAGCGCATACGAACCCTCAGCGGTATCCGTAGTGGTCGTGATACCGCTGCGCATATGATCGGCAACATTGGCACGCGTACCGGCATACATAATATCCTGATCTACGCGGTCTTCCAGGAATGGCAGCCAGAAACGATCCATCCAGGAAACAAAAGAAAAATCGGGGGATTCGAACCCGGAATAGGGAATGCTGCGTACCACAGCGCTGTACAGATGATTGTGACAGCTGATCAGGCCAGGAATAATGATCTTGCCGCTGGCATCAATCACTTTCACGCCCGGTTTATCCGCAATGGCCGCACCTGGGCCAATTTCCTTGATGATGTTGCCCTCAACATAGATCGTGCCATCACGGAAGATATGATCCTCCGCATCCATCGTCACAATCAAAGCATGTTTGATCAATAATTTTTCCATTTCTATCTCCTTATAAAATCTATTGGTAAGCTGTGTTACTTAACAGCTTCCTTGATCTTGCTGATCCCTGCCTTGGCACCATTTCTGAGAAATACGATGTCGTTGGCATACATAATGATCTGCATACCGCGTTTGTCCCACTCAATCAACCAATCCAGATTACCCACATGAATACCACACGGAATATTGTGTCGTTTTGCTGAATCCAGTACGGTCTGAATAGCAGGTTCCAGCGCTCTTAGATAATCTTTATCCCGCACGCCCATGCTTAGGGCAAGGTCGTTTGGTCCCAAAATAGCAGCATCCACGCCTTCCACCGAGAGCAGAGCGTCGATATCCTGAATCGCTTTTTCGCGCTCGATTTGCAGGATGATCATATTTCCTTCATTCGCCTGTTCGGTAAAAGTCCACATATCTTGCGATTCAAAATCATTATGGCCTTTATCGGCAGAGCAGCCGCGCACACCAACCGGGGGGTAATGGGTATTGGAAATAATGTCTTCCACTTGCTGCTTGGTCTCAATGCGGGGGATCATGATGCCGCGGGCGCCGGCATCCAGCACGCGCGCCATCAAATGGTATTCATCATTGGGAACACGCACAAATGGTGTACACGAGGTCAATCTGGTAACCTTGACCATATCGGCAATCACACCAAGATCGAAAGGCCCATGTTCCATGTCAAAAAATAATAAGTCCATCCCGGCCGCCGCCATGATCTGCCCAATGGACGGGGTACGCACATCCTGGATCATCGTCCCGTATACGGTTTCTCCTTTTGCGCAGCGTTCTCGAATTGGATTAGGTTTCATTTCTTACTCCTTCGTATATTGAAGATTGATTATTGATAGACTTCTGGATTCGCTAAATAAAGCGGCTTTTCGCCGCGTAAAACTTTCATCACATCTTCGGCAACCATCAAGCCCATCCGCCTGCGTCCCTCATCAGTAAAACTTGCCAGATGGGGCGTCAGCACCACATTGTCCATTGCAAACAATGGATTATCCCCTTTCGGCGGCTCGGGATCATATACATCCAGAGCAGCACCGGCAAGCCTGTCATCCTTCAAAGCCTGTACCAATGCTTGCTCGTCCGTCACAGGTCCGCGTGCGCAATTGATCAAATATCCATTCGGTCCCAGCGCATCGAGAACAGCCGCGTCCACAATATGATGAGTATCCGGTGTGGCGGGAATATGCAAGGACAAAAAGTCAACCTTGCCTGCCATCTCGACTACGCTCTTCTCAGCTATCGCGCCCCAGTCGGTGATCTTCTCTGCATCAATAAAAGGATCGTATGCATGAATTTCCATCTGGAACGCATCACGGCACATTTCGGCAAACCGACGACCGATATTGCCAAACCCAACCACCCCTGCTTTCTTGCCCTGTAATTCCGCGCCGACCACGTGGTCGCGCACATGGAAATTCCCCTCACGCACAGACCGGTCAAGAAACGTCAACTTTCGCGCCACAGCCATCATCAGCAAAAAAGCATGCTCGGCTGTCGATTCTGTCGGACCCAATGGCGTGAACACTACCGGTATTCCTCTTGCAGTGGCGGCAGGAACATCCACAATATCCATCCCGGCCCCATGACGGCCAAGCACTTCCAGCAACGCAGCAGCATCAATCGCTTCAGCGTCCATCTTCATCCCGGCACACAGGATGATGGCCTGCACATCTGGCAGCATTTCTATGATCTCTTCACGGGATGCTTTGAATGGTGTTAAAACCTCAACTTCCTGGGACAATAATTCAATTGCATCGTCATGGATTGGCTTGTTTACAAGTATGCGTTTCACTGTACGGTTCCTTTTCTCTGACTAAGCATGATGTGATTGAACAAACAAACCGGTGTCTACACGTGTCGACAAATTTCTGCTAAAAAACATCGTTTTCCTAATAAACTGCGTTCATTTATTTTTCAAACGTTAAATTTTGCTTCGTTGTTTGCAACTTCATATGGGGTAAATAATGTGCCGCAGAGGCTTCAATTAAGGTACGCATGGCTTCTGATGCCTGGAAGGGGTCCCTGTTGCGGATACCCACAGCCACTTCGTAATGCCAATGCCAGCCTTCCAGCGTCTGCGGTAGAACATGAAATAATTCTTCTAATGCATTGAACAGAGTATCATCGATCTGGGCCAAAAATTTATTACTTACGATTTCTGCAATCAACCGGTGAAATGCCAGATCTAAATTGTGTCCAACTTTTTTCATGCCAGATTCAATCGCCACACGTTCTTTTTCAAGAATATCAAACAAATTGTCGATTTGTTCATCTGTTGCCCGGATTGCAGCATAAAACGCAAAACCGGTTTCCAATATTTCACGTGCTTCAAACAACATTTGCAAATCGGTCTCGCCCATTGCCAGTGACATTTCCACCAAACGATCATACATATCATTCGGGTGATTGGTGACGAATGTTCCTTCTCCGTGGCGCATCTCCAAGATGCCCATCGTCTGCAAGGATTGCAATGCCTCACGCAGGGTAGACATGCCAACACCCAAAGCTTCAGCCAGTTCACGCTGCGCAGGCAGTCGCTCTCCCGGCAGCCAATAGCCATCACGAATCATCGACAGAAGTCGATCAATGGTTGCTTTGGTGATTTGCCTGCGATGAACGGGTTGAATTTGTTTTGGCATCCTACCCCAACGCTGATGAAAAAATACCTGGAAAATTGTTCAGGTGTTCTGAACACTTAATACTATCTTATAGAAATTTAAACAAAAAGTCAAGAGCCTGTTCATCAAAATCGTGAATCTTTAACATTATTTCACCAAATTGACAGGGAGTTTCGCCAAAAATCAGAAAAACTCCCCTAAATCAACGAATTTTCATGCTGGCCGGTGATATACCGGACCCAATCCCTTCAAGCGCACCCCCTCGCGCAGATGCTTGTACGGGATCTTGCTGGGGTCTTCAATGATCGCAGACGGAGATTCTACATTGATGATCTCACTCGCAATCGGGCCAAAGTCTGCCCGATAATGATTGGCGCTTTTCAGCGCCAGGATCTTCATCTCTTTTGGCTCAACGCCAACCACGCGGAACAGGGATTGATCCAGCGCCTGCATACGCTCCGCTGCCACGATCACCCGCACATCATCCACCAGAAGCTGGGCCATCTTGCCCAGGTTCAGCGTCCTGTTCTTCACCATCGGCCCTGTGCCCATGAAGTCACCATCGTGCAGTTTGACCACCTTGAAGCGTGCCTGGAACGGGTGATGGCCGGCTAACGATTTTCCGCCAACAGCCAGCTCCACCTCTGCCCCCTCGCCCGCAGCAAACGCCGCAGCAGCAGCTTCCGGGTCATGGATCAGTCCCAGCACCGTCTGTTTCGCCCCATATTTCACCAATGACTCCAGCAGCCAGGTGGAATCCGAGGGACTGCCGCCGCCAGCATTATCCTGAATATCCGCCAGAATGATCGGTGCCGAGGCTGTTTTCGCCTTTTCGACTGCCTTCTTTGCCGCTTCATCCCACGGGACCAGGTCGCAAACAAACTCTCCTTCATGCGCAAGAATATATTGATACAGCCGCTCAACCGCCTCATCAGCCGCAGCCTGCATTTTGCCATAGGCAAAAATCGACGGGCCGGTATGGGCAAGATCGCAGGGAGGGAAACCTTCCATGAAGGTCACAGAAAGAACATCCTCCACCTTTTCCACTTCTTCCAGATAATCATACAGACTCCGCGCCGGGTCTTTGGTCGTTGCCTGTGTTGTGGCAGGCATCAGGAACGGAGATTGGCGAAACGCACCGAAAATGGGCTTCCCCTGCATGATATAGGCTAACAAATGAGCGCAGCGTTCTCCATTTTCAAAACCATCCACATGTGGATAGGTGCGATAACCCACCATCGCCGTCGCCAGGTCAAAACAAACCGGGTCAATATTGCCATGCAGGTCGTATGAAACCACTACCGGGAGATCTCCCACCACCGCGCGCACGCGCCGCAGGATTTCTGCTTCTCCGTCCTGCAAATCGCCATACACCATCGCCCCATGTAAATCCAGGAAGATGCCATCATAAGGGCCATTCTCTTCCAGCGCCTCAAGGATCATCTCCATTAACGCATCAAATGTATCTCCCGATAAGGGCTGGGAAGGTTCTGTTCCACACCATACCAATGGCACCACATCCAGATCAAGAGTTTCCGCAGCAGCCAGGAAACCGCTGGCCGCAATATTGAACCGGCCTTCCTTGAACTTGAAAATGTCTTCACCCTTGCGTAATTCAGGATAGAACCCGCTCTGATTGATGAAGGCTTCCAACGGTGTCGGTGCTTCCGAAAATGTGTTTGTCTCGTGGATAAACCCCGCCAGTCCTACTCGATACATTACGTCCTCCTCCATATCATGATTCTAGTGATCGCATTGTTCGCCACAGCCGTTCGGCAGTGATGGGCAATTGATCCACCCACACGCCGGCAGCATTCCTGACTGCTGCTGCAATCGCCGCCGGCGTCGGCAGCAATGCCATTTCTCCTACGCCCTTCGCGCCAAATGGTCCGGTTGGGTCGGCAACTTCGATAGTGATCGATTCAACTTCTCCGGGCATATCCAACACGGTGGGAATTAAATAAGTCGTAAACCCGTGCTTCAGCGGCCTGCCGTTTTCCTGCACATACTCCTCCATCAGAGTATACCCAATCGCCATATGAATGGCACCCTCCACCTGCCCTTGCACCAGATCCGGGTTGATCATCCGTCCGCAGTCCTGCGAAGTCCACAGCTTGAGCACCTCGCTCTGGCCGGTCAGCAAGTCCACTTCCACCAGCGCAACCTGGCTGGCATACCCATAACTGACGTGCGGGTCACACATGCCGGTTTCCGGCGCAAAATAACTGGTCGGCCGCTGGCTGCTGGTATGGTATTCAAACTCCCCGCTAACCATCCTTTCTCCGGTTTCGTTGCGCAATAGCGTATGCCAGTTTTTGATCGCCTCCTGGCTGGCACGCATAACAGCATTGCCGGAAACATAGGTCTGCCGAGACGCAGATGAAGATCCTGCGTATGGCACATAGCTGGTATGGAAAAGCGGCATGTTGATCTTGTCCACAGTGATTCCCAGAGTCTCCGCGGCAATTTGGGCCAACACAGTCTGCGAACCCTGCCCCAGGTCAGCTGCCCCGCACAACACAGATGCCGATTCAATCTGCCCCGCCTCATCCAGCCACAGAAACACCTTCGCATGTGATTTGTCATCCATGCCGCAGGAAAAGCCAACATTTTTATAGCAGGTTGCCACACCAATCCCCAGGCTTTTCTCTGGGTCACCGTTCGTGGCAAACTGCGGCGCAGTCCAATGCCCACCTTCTTCTTTCCACCCCGCCTTCATCGCAGCCTGGCGCAGCGTCTCCTTGACTCCCACCCCCTGAGGCATGGGATAGCCGGTCAAATGAATATCCCCGTCTTCCAACAGATTGCACATTCGCACTTCTACCGGGTCCATCTCCAGGGCTTCAGCCAGTTTGTTCATTTGCATCTCATAGCCATAAGCAACCTGCAATGCACCAAACCCGCGCATCGCCATATTCATCACATTGTTGGTATACACCCCATAGGCATCCACGCGCACATTGGGAATCCGGTACGGCCCGCCGGAAGAACTGGCGGCATTGTTCAACATCCACACGCTGGAGGAAAGCGACGCTCCGCCATCAGCGATCAATTCAATTTCCATTGCAGTGATCAAACCTTCATGTGTTGCGCCGGTCTTGTACCGCATACTGAACGGATGACGATGTCCCGTACGGGTGGTCGTCTCCTGCCTGGAATACACCATCTTAATCGGCGTTTTCAACAGCAATGCTGCCAGCGCCAGCAGATGAGGCACATGCATATCTTCCCGCCCGCCAAACGCGCCGCCAATCCCGGGCATGATCAGACAAACATCTTTGGGGTCGATAGCCAATATACTGGCGATATGCGGCAGATCATCATGCGGTGCCTGTGTTGCCACAACCACCGCAATACGCCCCTCCTCGTCAATATATCCGATACCGGCATCTGGCTGCATATAGGCATGTTCCTGGCAGGGCGTTTCGTACTGTCCCTCAACAATCACATCCGCCGCGAAAAAGCCTTCCTCCACATCACCCTTACGGATCTTGATATGTTCAAAGATATTGCTATCGCCGCGTTCAGGATGCACCAATACAGCGTCATCCTGCATGGCCTGGCACGCATCCGTCACCACCGGCAAAAGTTCATATTCCGCCTTTATTAATCTACACGCATGAGCGGCAATTTCTTCACTTTCAGCGACCACCATCGCCAGACGATCTGCAATACTGGTAACCTTCTCGCCCGCTGGCACAAAAACCATCTGGTCCGGCATATGAATACCGTAATGATTATGCGGCACATCCGGCGCAGTGATCACCCTGACCACGCCAGGAATCGCCTCAGCCTGAGACACATCCAGGGAAACCAGGCGCGCATGTGGATGATCGCTCCAGCGGATTTTGGCATACAGCTGACCAGGCAGGTTAAAATCTTGAGGATAAACAGCTTCGCCGCACACTTTGGGGATCACATCGATCCTGGCAATACTTTGCCCTATCCCGCCAGTTTGTGAAGAGGTAATACTTGATTTTTGTAATTTACCAAAACGAAATTCGGTCATCATCTTCTTTCGTTGCATCAACCTATAACTGAATACCAGCCAGCTTGATCAAATCCTGAGCCGCCTCCAGCACCAACGCCTCTGTCTCTCGCACATCCAGAGAAAAGATTTCCCGGTCACGCATCAACACCTGTCCATCCACAATCGTCGTCAATACATCTCCCGCATTGGCAGAATAAACAAGCTGTTCGATCACATTACTCGCTGGTTCCGGCAGCACCGGCCACATATGCGGCGCATGCAGGTCAACGATGATCACGTCCGCCCGCTTGCCAAGCTCCAGCGACCCCACCTGATCCTGCAAACACAGGCAAGCCGCCCCATTAATAGTAGCCATGCGCATCATCTGGTCCACCGGCATACTGGCAGCATCACTGCGGCTCAGTTTTTGCAGCATGGCTGCCAAGCGCATTTCTTCAAACATGTCCAGATTGTTATTGCTCAGGTTCGAATCCGTACCCAGCCCCACCCTCACACCAGCGTCAATCAAATCCGGTATACGCGCCACCCCTGAAGCAAGTTTCATATTACTGGACGGGTTATGCGCCACAGCAATATCCAGCGCCACCAGAATTTGCATATCCTCATCCGTCAGATGCACACCATGCGCAGCCAGCACCCTAGGGCCGTGCAAACCAAAATCCGCCAGACGCTGCGTTGGCGTTCTGCCGTGTTTTGTCATGCACTGATCAAATTCGTCCCTGGTTTCCGCCAAATGAATATGCACGCCAACGCCATATTTCTCTGCCAGAGGCTGCAACTGACGCATGGTCTCTTCCTGCACCGTATACAGAGAGTGCGGCCCAAACCAGGTCATGATCCGGCCCGGACAGCGATCCCGCCATTCCTCAATAAAAGCCAGGCTGCTCTCCAGCGTTTCACCGGGGCCAAGCGGGTCATCAATCAACTGCGGGCTGAAGATGCCCCGCAGACCGGATGCCTCGGCCACTTCTGCCGCCACGCCCGGATAGCGAAAAATATCGATAAAAGTCGTGATCCCTCCGCGGATCATTTCCAGCTGTGCCATCATCGCAGCCGCCCGTTGGTGATGCGGCTGGAAGGCCCTATCTTTGGGAAAGCAAATCTCGTTCAGCCAGCGCATCAACGGCAGGTCTTCCATCAAACCGCGTAGCAGAGTTTCGTGCATGTGGCAATCGATCAACCCCGGCATGACTGCATTTCCCGCCGCATCAATCACCGTTTTCGCCTCCATTGAAAGCTGAGGGCCAATTGCGGTGATCACCCCATCCTTGACGGCAATATCTGCATTTTGATAGCGGCTCCCGGAAGGATCCATACAGATCACATGACCATTTTTAATCAATATATCCTGTTTCTGTTCAATCATCATGCAGCCCTTCCAACGACATTCCAATCGTTCAATAATGCTCTTAAATACCCGGCCGCCTGCTGCATAGCTTCCAAATCAGAAGGCAGCGGAAGGATCTCACTGGTGATCGTGCCCTCATATCCATCCTCAATCAGCGTCTTAAGTACCGCCGGGAAATGGATATGCCCCTGACCTGGAGCAAGGCGGTTGCTGTCAGAAAAATGCATATACCCAATATGTTTACTGACTGCCGACAGGGAGGCGAGCATATCCCGCGACTCAATATTCATGTGATAGGTATCCGGCAAAAGCTGCAAAGCAGGATTGCCAATCTCTTCAATCAACTGTAATCCATCATTAACGGAATTGATCCAGTTTGTTTCATAGCGATTCACTGGTTCCAGCAGCAGCTTGACACCTTTTTTATCGGCGTATTCCGCACACGCTGTAACGGCGGCTACCGCTGCTTTTCGGGTGCTGTCTCGCTTTTCATCGGTAACTGTGAATCGTCCCCGTATCCCGCCCAGGATCACTTTCGCACCCAGCTCGGCAGCAAAATCAACATGCCCTTTGATACGCGCTACTGCCCCATTTCGTTTTTCATCATCCGCTGACGCCAGGCAAAACCCGTCGTGCAGACAGGATTGACCCGTTGCAATCGCACACACATCCAAACCCAATGCCTGCAATTCTTTCTGCAAAGGCGATAATTGCAAATCGCCAGGAACACGCAAGCTGATCTCGACCGCATCAAAACCCGTCTCGGCCGCCGCCCGAAGTCCTGCTGTCAAATCACCGGCATACATCAAGGGGCCAAAAACAGATTTTCGGGGAGAAAGAGCAATCCCCAGTTTGATTTTGGAGCGGTCAAGGGTGGACAAATCCTGCCAACCCTGCTGGAAGGCAATATCCAGTTTTGCCAGACGCGGCAAGTGCCGCCCGCCCTCAAACGGTGTTGCCAGCCAGGCTTCAATATATTCCTTGGCCTGAGCTGGTTTTGTGATCAGCGCACCCATCGCCAGCACATTGGCATCATTATGAATCCGGCTCTGTCTGGCGATGTGAACACTGTCACACAGCACAGCGCGAATGCCTGGATATTTATTCACTGCAATGGATATTCCCACCCCCGTACCGCAGATTGCAATGCCGCGGTCGCAAATCCCTGATGATACCGACACGGCTATCTTCCGGGCATAATCTGGATAGTCCACTGCAACTTCTGCTGTTTCAGTACCTACATCAATCACTTCGACATCCATAGTGCGCAAGTATGCCGCAATTTCCTCTTTCAACGGAAACCCAACATGATCTGACCCTATGGCAATCTTCATGGCTGCCCCTTTTCTCTGAATTACGTGCTAATTTGGCACAGGTCCGGTCGATTCTCGCTCAATCAATTCAACACTTACACTTTCTTTAACCTGTGGATCAACAATTTCGCCATCCATAATCTTAAACAGCAGTTCAATCCCCTTGGCTCCCATCTCATACTTTGCCTGACGCACAGTGGTCAACGCCGGGCAGGTATAAGCCGCATCGGGAATGTCATCATAGCCCACAACAGAAAAATCGCGCGGCACATCCATTCCCCGCTCTCGCAGTGCCCGGGTCGCGCCGATCGCCATAATATCATTGTAGGTAAACACGGCCGTCGGCGGGTCTTCCAAACCGAGAAGATATTGAATCGCTTCATACCCATTCTCCAGACGATACCCACCAGCTGCCACCAATCGCTCATCAAAAGCAATCCCTGCGTCTTTCAAAGCTGTTTGATAGCCCTGCACACGCTCACGGCTGTGCGAAAGCCGCACCGGGCGGGCAATGCAGCCAATCCGACGATGCCCCAACGAGAGTAAATGTTTCGTAGCGATATACCCCCCACGATAATTATCAGCCACTACCGCCGGCATCTCAATGCCATCCAGCACCCGGTCGATCAGCACAGTTGGCAGTCCGTAATCTATCAAACGCTGCGCTGGCTCTATCTCCCCGGTTGCTGGCACCCACAATACCCCTGCAGCCCGCTCCTCGTACAAATGATCCAGGTATTTCAATTCCTGCTCAAGGCTGTATTGGGTGTGACAAAACACAACTGTAAAATTTCGTTCAAAGGCAACCGCCTCAATCCCCTGGGCAACTTGAGCAAAATAAGGGTTGATAATATCCGGGATGATCAACCCCAGGCTGGACGTACGCTGGCGGCGCAAATTTCGGGCAACCGCATTGGGACGGTATCCAAGAGTCTGAACTGCCTGAAATACTTTTTCTTTGGTTGCTTCTGACACAGACCGCGGGCCATTATTGATAACATATGAAACAGTAGAGGGAGACACCCCCGCCTGTCTGGCGACATCATCTCTGGTAACCATGTATTTCCTTAACTTCAGATTTTTTTCGACACGCATTGTCGACACGTGTAGTATATAGGATTTATGTAACCCTGGTCAAGTTACATTTGTCACATTCAGGAAAGTCTCGAATTCAATACAATAGAAGTAAGTGTTCTGAACACTTTCAAAAGCATGCTTTCTCAACATGCACTCATTGGCTATCAAAAACATAATCTTCAAAACCAACAATTCGAGGAGGTAGCAAACAAATGAAAACAACTGGATTCAAGGGTCGTGATTTTCTGGCCGAAACAGATTTCACCCCACAAGAAATCAAAACTATTCTGGAAGTTGCCGGTGAACTGAAGCTTCAACGCAGTATGGGCATCTATCATGATGATTTGCTGCGTTCCAAGACTTTGTTCATGCTGTTCTACAACCAATCTCTACGTACGCGCAATTCGTTTGAAGCAGGGATGACCCAGTTGGGCGGCCATGCTCACTTCCTCGATCCCAGCAAGATCTACACCCCCGCCCTGGAAGGCAAAGAAGTTGCCTATTCCACCGAGCGCGTGTCGGATGTGGCCCGCGTTCTTTCCCGTATGGGCGATGCCATCGCCATTCGCTGCTACGGCGACCCCGTGGAATGGGAATACGGCGGAGCGCATAATCTGCTGGCCGAATTTGCCCGCTGGGCTGATGTTCCGGTATTGAATATGGAAGATGATATCTACCATCCCTTCCAGGGACTGGCCGACATGCTCACCGTCTATGAAGAGTTTGGCACTTTCAAGGACGTCAACTTTACCATGTCATGGGCCTATTCTCCCTCCGTTCACAAACCGCGTGCGGTTCCTCAATCCGCCATCTTGTTTGCCAGCATGCTGGGCATGAATGTAACCCTGGCACATCCCAAAGAAATGGCCCTTGACCCCGAGATCATCAAGCAATGTGAAACCTATTCCAGGGATTCCAAAGGCTCCTTCCGCATCACCGACAATTTTGAAGAAGGCTTCAAAGGCGCACATGTGGTCTATCCTAAAGCCTGGTGCCCGGTTGAACTCTTCAAGCCGCCCGTTGGCGAAGATGATATGGACAAAGCCCAGAGCATCATTGACAAATATAAATCCTGGAAAACCACCAGTGAATTGATGGACACCTGTGACAGACAGGGCATTTATCTGCACTGCCTGCCCGCTGACCGCGGTTGGGAAGTCAATAACGACGTGATGGACAAGACGGAAGGCCCCGGCTGGCGCTCGGCTATCTTTGATGAAGCTGAGAACCGCCTGCATGTGCAAAAAGCTGTTATGTCTTTGTTGATGTAAATATCACGCTTAAGAAAACAAGAGGCTGCCCGACCGGCAGCCTCTTCATGCCAATTTCTAATTGCACTACAAGCTGGCTGAATCACCCAAATATCCGTTCATTGTCCGGGTAACCGCAAATAAACATGTTTCACAGAGAAGAGGCTCAGATGAACGAAAAATTCAAAAGCCCCCTGCATCAAACTGTATCCACAACGGATACCGATTACTGGAATGATTCATGCGCTGTTGAAGAGCTAACCTATGCCATCGAGCACGGCGCAGTGGGCGCTACCACCAATCCAACCATCGTGCTGAATGTCCTTAAAAAAGAAATGCACCTGTGGAAAGATCGCATCTACCAGATCATTGAGGAAAATCCCACCTGGTCGGAAACAGAGATCACATGGCAGTTAATCGAAGAAATGGGCATCAAGGGCGCATCCCTGCTCTACCCGGTCTTTGAACGTGAAGGGAAAAAGAAGGGGCGGCTGTCCATTCAGACTAACCCGACGCTTTACCGCAACGCAGAAGCAATCACCGCCCAGGCCATCCATTTCGACAGTCTGGCCCCCAACGTGCAGGTCAAGATTCCTGCCACAGCAGCCGGCATCCAAGCAATTGAAGAAGCGACCTATCATGGCGTCAGTATCAATGCCACAGTGTGTTTCACCGTTCCACAGGCCATCGCTGTCGCCGAAGCGGTTGAGCGCGGGCTGGCCCGCCGGAAAACCGACGGCCATGACACTTCCCTCATGTCGCCCGTTTGCACAATCATGGTTGGGCGCACGGATGACTGGATGAAGGTCGTTGCAAAGCGCGACAATATCACTGTCCATCCTGAATCTCTGGAATGGGCCGGGGTAGCCTGCATCAAAAAAGCATACAAAATCTTCAAAGAACGCGGCTACCGCGCCCGCCTGTTGGCAGCAGCATATCGTAATCACCTGCACTGGAGTGAATTGATCGGCGGCGATGTCATCCTGACCATACCCTATGGCTGGCAATTGCGTTTTAATGCTTCAGACATTGAGGTCAAAGAACGTATGTCCGATGAAGTGGACCCCAAATACATCGAAGATCTCTACAATCACATCCCCGACTTTCCCAGAGGGTATGATGAAAATGGGATGACTATCCCGGAATTTGACAGTTACGGCGCAGCCGTTCGCACCTTGCGCACCTTCATCGATTCATACCATGAGCTGCAAGCCTTGATCCGGGATTTCATGATCCCCAATCCAGACGTGAAATAAAAATACACAGCATTCTCATCAGCGTTCTGACTTTCGCAAACTAACCCCCGCCTGCCCAAAATTAAGAATATGCGAGGATTCGCTGTGCTTGCTTTTCCCCCAATATGTGCAACCCGCCTTCATCACTCCTCTATTTTGTGCGCAATACCACTTAAAATTACCTCCCCCTACTCCGGCACCGTCCAGGTCTGATGACCGGAGATGGGCACATCTACCTCAGCACGCAGCCAGCCAGCGTCGCAATCTTCAGCACGGATGAAATAGATATCCAGCCTCAGCATCAGATACAGCGATTCGCTGGGCTGGATATACATCTTCATGTCGTCCCTATTCTCTAATTCGAAAAAGTCTGACTGTAAGTATTATCCCCTGTGATGCCCAAAAAGGCAATTCCTGTTGATAAAAAATCAGGAAGTTTCCTTCCTGATGGATTGATCCCTGGTCAACGGATTCCCGTTCTTCCTACTCCTCCCCTGACAATTTTTGCACCATCCGCAGGGCCAGCTCCTTCAATTGCCCGGGGCTGATCGGTTTGAGCAGCACAAGGTCAGCGTCTTTTTCGATCATGTCCGCTTGCTGTTCATCTGCTGTTGTGAGAATAATGCGGGTAGCGGCCAGTCGTTTGTCCCCCCGGATCTGGACAAGCAGTTCGCGCCCGGATTTGCCGGGTAGATTCAAGTCCAGCAAGACCAGCGCAGGGATGACTTCTTCCAGACGGGCGGCAGCAGCCCCCCCCTCCAGAAAAGTCTCCACCACAAAATCATTTCTCAGCGATATATTAAAAATCTGGTTCTGTGCCGGGTCGTCTTCAATAATCAGTACAAGCGGCTTTTCCATGTTGTCACCCTTTAACTTTCTTGTGGAGGCAATTTAATCGGCAGGAGGACGCTGAAGCGACTCCCCTGCCCTGTTTGACTATCAAGTCTGATGCGCCCACCCATTAACTCTACCAGTTGTTTGGTAATGGCTAATCCCAATCCAATCCCGCGATTCTCGCTGGTGATCGCATTGTGGCCTTGTTGGAAAGGTTCAAAAATGGACGTTTGCGCTTCGTTCGGGATGCCCATGCCGGTATCTGATACCTTGATCACCCATTGCTTGGAGGTACGGCGCTCCAACCTGACCCACACTTCGCCCTTTTCGGTGAACTTGATCGCATTCCCGATCAGGTTGATCAAAATTTGGCGCAGGCGCTGCTCATCACCCAGCAAATGCTCCGGTAAGTTCGGATCAATATAGGTCATAAAGCCCAGCCCCTTTTTCTCTGCCATTATATCCAAACCCGAAACTGCCCCTTCCAGAAGCGCGGCTGGCGAGAACTTCTTTTCTTTCAGGATGGTCGTGTTGGCCTGAATCTGAGCTTCGTCGAGCAATTCGTTGACCATTACCGTTAAATGCTGCGTACTTTGCAAGATACTTTTTGCAGCATCTTTTTGGTGTTCAGTGATTTCTCCCAGGGCACCGTCTTTCAGAAGCTCTGCGTACCCCAGAATACCTCCCAGGGGGGTGCGTAATTCGTGGCTTACCCTGGCGAGCAACTGGCTTTTCGCACGACTGGCTTCCAATGCCTGGTCATATGCAATAAAGAGCGCGTCCTGGGCCCGCTTCCGTTCGGTGATGTCTTCCTTAACCGCAACGTAGTGTGTGATCGTTCCATCCTCATCTTGGATCGGCGAGATAGCCGCCAGCTCCCAATACAGCTCACCATTCTTTTTGCGATTGCGAAATTCACCGCTCCATTCGCGCCCTGCAGAAATTGTTTGCCACAAATCTCGATGCGTGCCAACCGGGGTTTCATCTGTTTTTAGGATGTTTGGGTTTTTACCGTATGCCTCATCCATGCTGTAGCCGGTCACTTGCGTAAATTTTGGATTCACATACTGAATGTCGCCATCTACCCCGGTGATCACAATCGATGTAGGACTTGCCTCAACGGCGCGAGAAAGTTTTCGCACCTGTTCCTCGGCTCTTTTGCGGAGGGTAATATTGCGGATAATGATCAGCCGTCCCACAGCTTTACGCCTTTTGTCTTGCAGCGGCAAACTGCTCAGCCCCACCCAGCGCTGGTCTGAACCGGTACCCAGTGCGATTTCAACCTCTGTTTCTGTGGCTTTTTCACTGCGCTCAACCAGTTTAGGCCACTGGCTGAACGCTTCTGTAAATTTCTTGCCGATCAGCGTTTGATTTTCCGGCATATTCAGGATACGCTGTACCGCTTGATTGGTCTCAACAATCCGGTCGCTGGGGTCAAGCACGATGATGCCGTCCTGCATCCCCTCAATGATCACATCCCGCGCAACAGGTGCCAGGTCCAACAGACGATGCCTGAACAGGGCAAACCCCATCCCAATCCCGGTGAGGGTGAACGCAAAAGGAGTTAAGTCGATCACGATAGGAAGCAGTTGGAAGATTTGGACGACATTTAACATCCAGGGGGCAAAGAGGGCAAGCAAGATCCAGATCATCTGACCGCGATATTGTGAAGGCCAATGTAACAAGGCACGCACCACCATGACCGTTCCTGCCGCGATAAAAAAGTAAGAATATACAGTGTGTATCCAGAACCAGATCCCGTTCTCTGCACTCCGAAGCAATACACCGCCATCTTGAACCAGTTTCCCATCGGTTGACCAGAATAAAT